>Ga0210408_10000068_pt1 | contig 163292 bp, 126 predicted proteins | sample IncBWH4MmetaG_FD_155471 | JGI IMG/M metagenome (GOLD analysis project Ga0210408, IMG submission 155471) | Forest soil microbial communities from Barre Woods Harvard Forest LTER site, Petersham, Massachusetts, United States - Inc-BW-H-4-M | ecosystem: Environmental > Terrestrial > Soil >... | reverse complement strand
CGGGCGGGTCTTCGGCGGTGGTCGATCCCGGAGAGGTGTTCGCAGAAGGCCAGGTGGCGCTGGGGCAGGGCGATCTCGATAGCGCCGAGCGCAAGTTTCGACAGGTGCTAACGCTGGATCCAAAAGCTGCGGCAGCGTATGGGAACCTGGGCGTCATTTCCATGCGGCGGAAACAATGGGAAGCGGCCCTGACGAACCTCAGGAAGGCGGAAAAACTTGCTCCCCAGATGGCGGGGATCCGGCTGAATATCGGGCTGGCGTATTACCGGCAGAACGATTTTTGGCAGGCAATTCCGGCCTTCGAATCGGTGGTGAAGGATCAGCCGGATTCGGCGCAGGCACGCACCCTGCTGGGACAGTGTTATTTCTTCACCGAGCGCTGGGTGGAAGCGGTGGACGTGATGGAACCGGCCTGGGCGCAGCAGTCGAGGGATTTGAACTACCTGTACGTGCTGGATATTGCGGCCGACCGCGCCGAGCGAAACCAAATGAGAGACCGCGCGCTGGCACGGCTGGTGGAGGTAGGCGGAGACTCGGCCGAGGTCCACATGCTGCTGGGCAAGGCGAAGCTGAACGAAGAAGCGTATGACGACGCCGAGAAGGAACTGAGTGCGGCGGCCGATGCGGATCCCAAGCTGCCTTTCGTTCACTTCAACCTGGGAGTGCTGTATAGCAAGAAGGGGGACTACGAGCGGGCGCGGGTGGAGTTCCTGAAAGATATCGCGCTCGAGCCGGACGTCGCATTCAATCACAGCGAACTGGGGAACGTTTATTTCCTGACGGGGAACGACGCGCAAGCGGAGAAAGGCTACCGGCAGGCCTTGCAGCTGGAGCCGCGCATGCTGGATGCGCACCTGGGACTGGCGAAGGTATACCAGCACGAGGGGCACTACGAAAAGGGGCTGACCGAGCTGGACGCGGCGGCGAAGCTGGATCCGCAGTCCGCGCGACTGCATTATCTGCGGGGGCAGATTCTGATCCGTATGGGACGCAAACAGGAGGGCAAGAAGGAGCTGGACGCGGCGGTTAACATCAGCAGTGCAAGGCGGGAGCAGCGGCAGAAGGAACTGGAGGGGGAGCCGATCCCAAACCCCGAGTTGACCGAGCCGGGCAGGTAGCCTTCTACATTCCGTTTTGCGGGTTGCAGCCGACGATGAACAGCAGATTCCTCCTATCTCGCTGCGCTCGCCGGTCGGAATGACAACCGATGGGAATTGACGAAATCGGGGATGGAGAACAATCTCGGCAAGCCTCCAGGGCCGTGCCCTTCCCCAAGAATCACGCCGGCGTTAGCATGATCGCGTGAGCCGGTTTTTGGTAGACTTGAGACCTGTTCGGGCTCAGGCTCCCAAGTCTCACGATCTTCCTTAGTCAGTCACCGCGCATCACTTCAGAAGGCAGGCAAACCATGAAACGCATCCTTAAGATCGTCGGAATCGCTCTTGCTGTGCTCGTCGTGATCCTGATCGCACTTCCCTTCTTGATCAATGTAAACAGCTTCCGTCCCAAACTGGAGGCGACCGCGACCGATGCGCTCGGACGCCAAGTCAAGGTGGGCAATCTGAGCCTCTCGCTCCTGACGGGATCGGTCACAGCCGACAACATCTCGATCGCGGACGATCCGGCGTTTGGGACAGCGCCGTTCGTGACCGCAAAGTCGCTGAAGGTGGGCGTGGAAGTCCTGCCGCTCATCATTTCGAAAGAGTTGCATGTCACGGGCATCACCCTGGAAGAGCCGGAAATCACGATGCTGAAGACGGCGGACGGGAAATGGAATTTCTCGAGCATCGGCGGAAACAGCGCGAAGAAAGCGCCGGAGACTCCGCCGGCCGGTTCGTCGTCGCCGCCGGCGAATGTTTCCGTGGGAAAACTCAGCGTGGAGAACGGCAAGTTAATTGTTGGGAAAGCGAACTCCAAGGTCAAGCCTCACGTGTACGACCAGGTGAACATCACGGTCACGGATTTTTCTCTCACGTCGCAGTTCCCGTTCAAGTTGACGGCGAAGTTGCCGGCGGGCGGGGACGCGGACATCTCGGGGAAGGCCGGGCCGATCAATCCGACGGACGCGGCCAAGACCCCGTTTGAAACGGCGGTGAAGGTCAACAACATGGATATCGCGGCGTCGGGGTTGATCGATCCGGCGAGCGGCATTGCCGGGTTGGCGAACTTTGACGGCACTCTGAATTCAAATGGCAGCACGGCGAAGGCGGTGGGGACGTTTACCGGCAACAAGCTGCAGTTCTCGCCGAAGGGCTCGCCGGCTCCGAAGACGGTGATTGTGAAGCACACGGTGGATGTCGATCTGGACAAACAGTCGGGGGCGCTGACGCAAGGGGATGTGCAGATCGGAAAGGCCGTGGCGCACCTCACGGGCACGTTCAAGACGGTGGGCGAGACCCAGGTCCTGAATATGAAGCTCAACGCGCCCGGTATGCCGGTGGAAGAACTGGAGGCGATGCTGCCGGCGCTGGGCGTGGTGCTGCCTTCGGGATCGCAACTGAAGGGGGGCACGCTGTCGACGGAGCTGGGGATCGAAGGCCCCCTCGACAAGCTGGTCATCGCCGGGCCGGTGCGCCTGGCGAATACCAAGCTGGCGGGGTTTGATCTCGGATCGAAGCTGGGCGCGCTCTCGGCGTTTGCCGGAAAGGCGGTGTCAAATCCGGATACGACCATCGAGAACTTCAGCACGAACGCGCGGATGGCGCCAGAAGGTACAAGGGCGGATAACCTCAACCTGAGCGTTCCGGCGATCGGGGTGATTACCGGAGCAGGCACGGTGAGCCCGGCGGGAGCGCTGAACTTCAAGATGCTCGCCAACCTTCAAGGCGGCATGGTGGGAGGATTGGCGCAGGTGGCGGGGATGGGCAGCGGGAAAGGCGGGATCCCGTTCTCGATTGGCGGAACGACCTCGAAACCGGAGTTTGTGCCCGACATGAAGGGCATGGCGACCGGGCTTGCGGGCGGCGCGTTGCAGGGGGTTCTGGGAGGCAGCAAGGCCGGAAACAGCAAAACTAACGACGCCATCAACAACGCGCTGAGCGGACTGCTGGGAAAAAAGAAACAGTAATAACTCAACCATCTTATCCCGGGGGACGGTACACGACTCGGAGAGCACGACGGGAAAGGAGAGTCCGGACAAGGGTCCGTCTTTCCACGATGATTTGACTCTGGGCAGATCAGTCGAGGCCGAGCGCCGCAGCGCACGGTGGGGCCGGCTGATCCATTCGCCGAGCCTGGCCATTCGCAAGGATGTAAGTGGCCATAAAGCGGGCGTTCACCGATCCGACGTTGCGCACGTAGTGAGTCGCGGTGCTCTCGGTTAGGGAATTCCCTACCTTGTAGACGGTACGTTCGCAATTGGCGTCGTACCACTCAATCGATCCTTCCAGGACAGAAACCAGGAAGAATCCCGGGGTGAGAGTGCCATCCCGTGTGACCATTCGGGGCGTAGGAAACATCCTGATCGCCAAAACTTTGAATTACGGACCTGTGTTTTTCCGGAAGGGCTCGTCCCAGGGGCCGAAGTGATCGAGACTTACGAATCTGAGGCCGGGAGCCGTTGGGGAAATGAGACCGTAAGAGCTGCGAACGGGGCCAAACGCGCTGAAAGGGACCAGGGGGTCAAGTCAACGGCTAAACGAATTAGGGGGACTATTTGTTGCCCGACGTTGCCCGGTTTCTGGGTCTCGCGCGAGCCCCGCGTGGTGCGACCTGCCACTGCGAACTGAGTTCCTGTACCTTTGGGAACGGGACCTTGGGCTGAATGTGGGCAGCGAGGAATGCGGAACTGGAGGGACTGTACGTATACGACACAGCGGCAGCTTCGATTCACTCCGACTCGCGGAGCAACTTGAGTCGCAGCGAAACCAACCTCAGGCGCTAAAGCGCAAACGTATATTCAGTCTGTTCGGCACGAGTAAACTCGTGCCCTTCCCGTTGTGCTTCGGGCGCGGACTTCTCCGCAAGCCGTGAAGCCGTACCCTTGGATTCGTGACGACTTGTCGGTGAGAGGAACTGCTTCGCATGTTCGAGCGCGCTTCTTGGGTGTCGCTGGTGCCGTTCCTGTCGGTATGCCTGGGTGCGGGCGGCATCGGTTCCATCCTCACCCGCGGTTCGGTCGACACCTGGTATGTCCAGCTGAGAAAGCCGGAGTGGAATCCGCCGAACTGGGTTTTCGGTCCGGTGTGGACGGTGCTGAACGTGATGATGGCGATCAGCGCGTGGCGGGTGTGGCACGTGGCGGGGTGGGGCGCTACGGGGGCGCTGGTACTGTTCGCGGTTCAATTGCTGCTCCAGACCACGTGGTCTCTGATTTTCTTCCGGCTGCACGCGATAGGGCTGGCATTCGGAGAAATACTTCTGTTGTGGATGATGATTGTCGCGACGGCAGTGGCGTTCTTGCCGATTTCGTTCCTGGCGGCATGGCTTTTACTGCCCTACATTGCGTGGGTGGGGTTGGCTTCTTACTTGAATTTTCGCATCTGGCAGATGAATTGAGGAGAGGATGTGGCCAAAAAACCTCTCCTTCTGGGCGGGGGGTATCGCAAACCGGCACGGGGTCCCCATCGGCTTCGCTCGGGATGACGATTTCAAGCTAGTCCTCAGAGCTTTCCTGCCTCGACGAGCACTCAGCGGAAGTAGATCCACAAGCCAATCACGGTGGCGAGCAACCCAGCGCTGAACGCGACGTTGATACGATGTTCCGCAACCGTCTCGTGAGCGGGTTTGCGCTGCGGTGTGCTGACGGCTGTGACTTCCATCTTGTCGCCGACGGTGGCGAAGGTGAGTCCGGCCAGGCGCTTGCGGTCGGGAGCCTCGGTCATGAGGCTAACCCCGACTAAGACCACCGAGCAGACGACGAACATGAGGATGGCGTAGTGCAGGAAGTTCACCTTCACCAGCCACTCCATGAGTCCGCTGAACTCTGTTCCGCGCGCGGCCATCAACTCGGTGACGAAGCGAACCGCACCCAGCACGAACCCCGTGAGCAGCGACGAGATGGCACCGGTTCCGTTCAAACGCGGCCAAAGAATTCCCAGGACGAAACAGGCCGAGATGGGCGGGCTGATGTAGGCCTGCACGCTTTGGAGGTAGATGTAGAGCTGGCTGCTGATGAGGTGGATGAACGGGACCCAGAGCAATCCAAGCAGGACCATGAACCCGGTGGCGATGCGGCCGAAGTTCACCAACTGGCTCTCGGAAGCCTCGGGGCGGATTTTCTTGTAGAAGTCGAGCGTCACCAGAGTGGAGGCGGAGTTGAAGACGGAACTCATGGCGCCCATGACCGCGGCGAGCAGCGCGGCCATGACCAGTCCGACGAGGCCGGTGGGCAGGAGATTCAGGACGAGCGTCGGGTAGGCGAAGTCGGGTTTCTTGACCTGGTCGGGAAACAAGGCAAAGGCGATGATGCCGGGCAGGACCAGCATGAAGACGGGCAGGATCTTGAGAAAGCCGGCAAAGATGGTGCCCGCTTTGGCGTGACCTTCATCGCGCGCGGAGAGGACGCGCTGCACGATGACCTGGTCGGTGCACCAGTACCAGATGCCGAGAATCGGCGCGCCGAAGAAGATGCCAGTCCAGGGGAAGTTGGGGTCCGAGGCGGGCTTGATCATGTGGAAATAGCCTTCGGGCACCATGGTGCGCAAGTGCGCGAGGCCGCCGACTTTCATCAGGCCGATGATGGTGAGGGCCACGGCGCCCGTAATCAGAATCAGGGTTTGGACGGTGTCGGTGTAGATGACGGCGGCGAGTCCGCCGGCGATGGTGTAAACGCCGGTTGCGATAACCAGGACGACGGCGGTCTTCCAGAGGTTCCAGCCGGCGACGCGTTCGAGCACGACGCTGGCGGCGTAGAGCTGCACGGAGATCTTGGTGAAGATGTAGGCGATGATCGAGATGGCCGCGAGATAGACAGCGCACTGGCGATTGAAGCGGCGTTCCAGGAACTCGGGCATGGTGAAGACGTTGGTGCGCAGGTAAAACGGCACGAAGATCCACCCCAGAATGAGCAGGATGAGGCAGGCGAGCCACTCGAAGTGGCCGACGGCGAGGCCGGACGACGCTCCGGTACCCGACAGGCCGATGAAGTGTTCGGTGGAGATGTTGGAGACGAACAGGGACGCGCCGATGAAGAACCATCCGATGTCGCGGCTGGCGAGGAAGTAGTCGGTCGAGGTGCGTTCCTTACGGGCAAAGTACAAGCCGATAGCAAAGACGACCAGGAAGTAGACGCCGATGATGGCGAGGTCGAGGGGCGCGAGTGTGCGGTGGGTGAGCGCTGCGGTCGCGTTCATAGTCGGTCGGAAAGCCTCCGTTCACGGAATCCAACACGGCTTCGCGAGAGCGATTTTCTTAGCTGGCTCCGGGTGTCAGACACGACACAGTATGGGGAGGAATGGCGACTGTCAACTTCGTATTTAGGAGAATCGCGGGAGGATCGGTGGGGGTGGGCAAGGTGCGCGCGCTTGAGGCATGCAGTAAACCTTTGTCCGACCTGCTGGCCGCTGCCGCGCAACGGTTCCGAAATGAACCTGGCGATGGAAGATCGATATTCTCCGGTCTTCCTGGTTCCCGGCTTTCAGGTATGATTCTGCGGCGCAACCCGGACAATCGGATGAGACCAGCTGGTAAGGCTTGGTGGCGGGTACTTTTTGTGGCCTGTGCGTCTTTGGCGCACGCGCAGTGGCACGCGCTCGGCGATGTGAGCGCGGTGCAGAGCCTGGCCAACGGAGTCGAACTGACGGCCGGTGCGGCGCGAGTGCAGGTGCTGGCCTTGTCGCCGGGCGTGGTGAGGCTACGCTATGCGCCCCAGGGATCGTTTCCGCCGGACAGCTCGTTCGCCGTACTGCCCAATGCGTTTCCCGATGCGCTGAAGGTTCAAGTCAAAGATGCGAGTGACGCGGTGGTGGTCGATACCGGAAGTCTGCAGGTGCGGGTGCTGAAATCGCCGCTGCGGGTTGTTTTCCAGGATGCGCACGGCCAAGTCATCGCGCAGGACCAAGCCAACGAGCCGATTTCGTTCAACGGATCGGCGTTCCGGGTGTGGAAGTCGATGCCCATCGACGAGCACTATTTCGGACTCGGGGACAAGACGGGGCCGCTCGATCATCGCGAGCTGGCCTTCACGATGTGGAACACGGACGCGTTTGGCTGGCAGGAGTCGACCGATCCGTTGTACAAGGCGATCCCTTTTTTTCTGGGCGTGCGTAACGGCGAGGCTTACGGAATTTTTCTCGATAACACATACCGGAGCACGTTCGATTTCGGCAAGCAATTCCGGGACGCGTATTCGTTTGGCGCGGACGCGGGCGAGCTGAACTACTACTTTTTCTACGGACCCGATCCCAAGCGGGTGATCCGCGATTTCACGGCGCTCACGGGGCGTACTCCCCTGCCGCCGCTGTTTTCGCTGGGATACCAGCAGTGCCGCTACAGCTACTATCCGGAAGCGCGGGTGCGAGAAATCGCCGACCAGTTTCGCAAGCGCAAGATTCCGGCGGACGTGATTTACCTCGACATCGACTACCAGGAAAAGAACCGGCCGTTCAGCGTGGATCGGGAGCGGTTTCCGCATTTCGAGCAGATGATCCAGGACCTGCGCCAGCAGGGCTTCAAGCTAATTGCGATCACCGACCTGCACATTGCGAAGCTGCCGGGATCGAAGCCTTACGACGAAGGCATGGCGCACGACTACTTCGTGAAGAATCCGGATGGTTCAGTGTACGTGGGGCCGGTGTGGGCGGGGGACAGCGTGTTCCCTGACTTCACCCGCGCGGCGGTGCGCGACTGGTGGGGCTCCCTGTACTCCGATTTTGTTCAGCAGGGGATTCGCGGATTCTGGAACGACATGAACGAGCCGGCGGTGTTCGTGTATCCGTCGAAAACGATGCCGCTGGATACGGTGCATTCAGTGGAAGGGCGGAAGACTGATCATCGCGAGATCCACAACGTATTGGGCATGGAGAACGCGCGCGGAACGTACGAGGGCTTGCTGAGGCTGCAGCCTGATCTTCGGCCGTTTGTGCTGACACGCGCGGCGTACGCGGGGGCGCAACGATACGCGGCGACGTGGACCGGTGACAACACGGCTTCGTGGAATCACCTGCGACTCTCGATTCCGCAGCTGACGAATCTGGGGCTGTCGGGATATGCGTTTGTGGGGGATGACATTGGCGGGTTCAACGGAAGCCCCACGCCGGAATTGCTGACGCGCTGGATGGAGCTGGGGGTGTTCAATCCGATTTACCGCAACCACGCCGCCAAGGGCACGCGCGATCGTGAGCCGTGGGTGGATGGTCCGGAGCACGAAGCGATTCGCAAGAAATATATCGAGACGCGCTACCGTCTGCTGCCCTACATCTACACCGGGATGGAGGAAGCCTCGCGGACGGGTGCTCCTCTGATGCGGCCGATGTTCATGGAATTCCCGGCAGAGGCGGCGCTGGCTACGAACGGAGAGGAGTACATGTTCGGCGCAGGGCTTCTGGTGGCGCCCAAGGTGTGGCCGTTCGTCGGGCCGTATGACGTAATCCTGCCCAAGGGAGACTGGTTCAACTACTGGACGGGGGAAAAGATGACCGGGGGACGGACCATCCAGGTAGAGGCGCCCCTCGATACGTTGCCGGTGTACGTGCGTGCGGGGACGATCCTGCCGCAGCAACCGGTGGTGCAGAACGTGGAGGAGAGGCCGAAGGGGGGACTCGAGTTGCGCGTGTATCCGGGGCCGGACTGCCACGGCGACCTTTACATGGACGAGGGCAATACGCTGGCGTACCAGAGGGGCGAGTTCTTGCGCGTGCAATTTAGGTGCGAGGCTGGAGCGGATCGCGTCAACGTGCATATGGAGAAGGCCGTGGGGCCCTACCGTCCTTGGTTCAAGGATGTGCAGCTCATCGTGTACGGCGCGGGCAAGGTGCGGCAGGTCACGGTGGACGGAAAGCCCCCAGGAACCTGGAAGGCGGAGGCCGGGACGGTGAAGGTAGAGAGTATCCCCTGGACCGGCGCGCCCCACGACGTCGAAATCGAGTACAGCTCGCAATAAATGTCCGCGCCCTCGCCAGGCCGATTCCTGACCGAACTGGAGAGTTGCCGCTATCAGTTTCGGCGCCGCGCTGCTGCGCGCGCGGGAAGGATTCTGACGCGAGCGGGACGAGTGCGGTTCGCGGATATCCCTTCCCTGATTCGATTCCACGAAGCATTGCTAGTGCTGCGGGCGTTTCCGCAGAGCCCGCGTGTGCTCCGACAATGCGAGGGCTTGCTGCGATCCTTCTGGAAGCGGGTCGAAGCATTACGCCGGGCCGGGGCGGACATGGACGAGTTCGATCCGCTTGAGGTCTCAGGAATCGCCGGGACCACGATGCAGGACACGCTGGGTCTGGACCTGGTCGACTGGTTGGTGAAGCGGCACCCTGGCAAGGTGGAGATTGCCTGGGCCGACTACGACGACGAGCGCGCGATGGGCGCGGTGTGGCCGCGGGTCCTGCCGCTGCTCGAAGAAGACGCGCTGGTCGAAGCCAACATTCCGTGGCGGAAGTGGCTGGAGGCGGCCCAAGGGACGAAGAGCACGAGTCCGGCGTGGCTGGTGGAAAGACTTGAGAAGTTGCCGCTGGAGGATGCGGAGAAGTCGCGGGTCTACGATTCTCTGCGCATGCCGGTGCGCTGGCGGCTGGAGAATTCGACGGTCTCGCGCACGAGGAATTGGTGGCCGGTGCGGCGGGTTTTCTATCACCAGGAGCCGCTGATCACGCGGATGGAAGTGTCGCTGGCGGAGGAATTGGCGCGGCGGCCGCCGGCGATGAAGTGTCTGTCAGAGGCGCAAGGCGGGCAGGTGATGGACCTGATCCGCGAAGTCATGCTGGTACGGTACCGCGAACTGTACGGAACGACGCTGGGCGATCCGCGGACGGTGGTGCGCGCCGACGTGGGTCGGGGCGTCACCATTTATCTGTGGAACCTCCCGCCGGGGCGGCGGCTTCCCTTGCGCGCCTACGTGGCCGGACTCACTCTGAAAAATGGCGTGCCCATCAACTACATCGAGGCCATTGGGCTGTTCGAGTGGATGGAGGTTGGCTTCAACACGTTCTACACGTTCCGGGGCGGCGAGGTGGCGTGGATCTTCGCGCAGGTGCTGCGCTGCCTGTGCTCGTGGATGGGAACGACCTGTATTTCGATGTATCCCTACCAGCTTGGGCACAACAACGATGAGGCCATTGAATCGGGCGCGTTCTGGTTTTACCGCAAGCTCGGATTTCGGCCGGGGAGGAAGGATCTGGTTGAGCTCGTGGAGCGGGAGGAAGCGCGGATTGCGCGCGATCCGAAATACAGAACGCCGGCGAGGACGCTGCGGCGGCTGGCCGAGGGACATGCGTTTTACGAACTGCCCGGCAGCGAGTTGGGAGCTTGGGATGAGTTTTCGACCCGCAATTTCGGCTTGCGGGTGGTGCGGCTGATGGGACAGGAGTTCGGGGGAGACGGTCGGTGTTTTCGCGAGGCGGCCGTGAGATCGCTGGCGCGGGTGCTGCGCACGCGAGTTCCAGAGGGGGGAAGCGCACGCGCGGGGTTTGAGAATTTCGCGTTGGTCGCCGCGCTGATTCCGGTGCTGAAGTTGTGGAGTTCGCAGGAAAAGCGCGGGCTGCTCGAGATTATCCGCGCGAAGTCCGGGGCGGACGAGGTGCGCTACCTGCGTTTGCTGCAGGGGCATGAGTGGTTGCGGAGGGAGATGTTGAGGCTGGGGAGAAGGTTTTGAGGACGCCGCAAGCTTGTGCTAACTCTGGTTACATCAGCCGCCGAGTCAGCCCGTCCGCGCGCCTTAGGACCACCCCCCGGGGAGACGTCCACAAGAATGCGTGAGAGTGAGTCCCAGCTGATGCCCCCTTTGCGGCGAACCGGCCGATGGGCCACTTTGGTTCGCCGCGCGCCGCTCCGGAGTCACGCGCGGGCGCGGGTTACGGCTGCGGCAGCGTTGAAAGATAGTCGTACTGCGGATTGTCATATCCGTTGATGGCCACGAAGGTGTCGTCCAGCTCTCACATACTGTCGGTGGTCGCGTCATAGATCGGCCACGCCGTAGCCCCGGCCCCGTTGGGATTGCCGGTGGCCGCGAAACGCGTCCAGCGCAAGCGGGCAGAGGAGCGGTGGTGGGGCCGCCAGGGCCGCCACCGCCGCAGCCGCCATGCTGAGAGCAAAAACAAAACTCCCCCACAAAGGGGCGAGACGAAGGAGGCGGTTCATGAAACCCTCCGCAGGAGTCGATCGTCTGCAACTGTGGGGACCGGAGACCTTGGCCGCGAACGTCTGGACGCGCGAACCGGGCTGTCTTCCCTGGCCGATTTGACAAACTCGTGCTTGGAAATCGCCACAGGCTTATCACAAGGCAGACGCAAAATCGAACCCGACCGTGTGTTCGGTGGTGTCCCAAGTCAATTCTTGTCTACGGCAGGAAGGCACTAACAAGCACGCGGATGTCACTCCCAGACAAGTCGCGCGCGGCCGGCGAGGGTACCCTTCGTGGCACGGTGCGCAAATCTCAGAGCGCACCAGGGAGTTCCCTGCACGTTGGAACCTTCCCGGGGGAGGAGCCATGAAGCGCTTGCAATGGTGTGCAGTTGTGGCGGTAATGTCGCTGGCCTTGAACGGCCTCGCTTTAGCGCAGGCATCTTCGAGTTCGGTGCGAGGAACCGTGACGGACCAAAGTGGCAGTGTTCTGCCCGGCGCTACGGTGGTCATCGCCAACAGCGAGTCCAAAATCACGCGAACGGCGACTACTGGCGAGGTGGGAGACTATCGGTTTCTGTCGTTGCCGCCGGGGACGTATACGCTCAGCGTCACGGCCAACGGGTTTGCCCGGTACGAACAGACCGGACTACAACTGCTGATCGACACTCCGGCCACAGCGAACGTTCAGCTCAGAGTCGGGGCCGCGAACGAGAGTGTAACCGTGACCAGCGAGACTCCGGTGCTGAACCTGGTGGATGCCTCGCTGGGCAATTCGTTCGATCAGACGCAGGTTCGACAGGTCCCGCTCGAGGGACGCAACGTCCCCGACTTGTTGAGCCTTCAAGCCGGGGTTGCCTATACGGGCAATCGGCCGGACATCGACAAAGACCAGGACACGCGCAACGGCTCCGTGAACGGCGCGCGCAGCGATCAAAGCAACGTGACCCTGGACGGCGTGGACGTCAACGATCAGTCGCACGGATACGCGTTCACGTCGGTGCTGCCGGTGACGCTGGATTCGGTGCAGGAGTTCCGGGTCACCACTTCGAACTACAACGCAGACCAGGGCATCGGTTCGGGTGCGCAGGTATCTTTGATCACCAAGAGCGGATCGAACAGCTTCCACGGGTCGGTGTACGAATACCACCGCAACACCATCACCAGCGCCAACGACTACTTCGTGAAGGCGGCGGAGGTGAGGAGCGGCCAACCGAATGTCGCCGATAAGCTTCTGCGAAACATATTTGGAGCCTCCGCGGGAGGTCCGCTGAAGAAGGACCGGCTCTTCTTCTTCATCAACTACGAGGGTACTCGGCAGCGGGAAGAGGAAAGCACGGTTCGGTCGATTCCAACACAAAGTCTTTGCCAGGGCAACCTGCGATATAGCGATGTGAATGGTGGGGTGACGACCATGACTCCGGCCAACATCGCGAAGCTGGATCCACTCCAGGGCGGATACAACACGCAGGGACCCGGGATTAACTTAGCGGTGTTAAACGGAAGCACCGGCTACTGGGATAAGACGTTCTGCAACCAGAAATTCGAGGCCAACGACACATCCGTGGGCGACGGGTTGAACTATTCCGGGTTCCGTTTCCGGGCACCCGTGAGCCTGGATAACAACGCTTTCATCGCCAAGATCGACTACCACCTCACGGCTGACGGTAAGCACAGCCTGTTCTGGCGCGGGGCGTTGCAGAACATGAACAATCCCCAGGCGCCGTTTCTGCCGGGCTCGAATCCGGAGCAGACCGTGACCGACCATAGCAAGGGAATGGCCGTGGGATACACGGCGGTACTCAGTTCCACGATGGTGAACACCTTCCATTGGGGATTTACCCGGCAGAGCACTGGGATCTTGGGCGATCCCACCAAACAACAGCATTGGAATCTGTTCTACGGACTCGATCAGGGTGTCGTGTACAGCCACAATGCGCAGACGCCACTGCACAATTTGAACGACGATTTTTCGTGGACAAAGGGCAGACACACGATGCAGTTCGGCGCAAACGTGGGTTTTGCGCGGGATCCGCGCTCGAGCTATGAGCATTCCTTCAGCGTGGGAAAGGGTGCAACCAACTGGATGGCGCCGACGGGTTTTTCCAATACCGTGAGCTTCAATCCCGATGGCAGCATTCTGACGTCCGGGAGCCCGCTGGATCCCTATTACCTTGGCATGTGTGGCAGCGCGCAATGCTTCCCGGAACCGGCGTCGAGCCCGCAATATGATCTGCCTTTGCTTGGCATGCTGGGCATGGTCTCGGACCTGGTCAGGAATACAAACTACGACAAGAGCGGAAACAACCTAGCCGAAGGCACGTCGGTTAAACGCAGGTACGGGGTGAACTGGTACGAATTTTACGGGCAGGATTCCTGGCGGGTGAGACCGAACCTAACCGTGACCTACGGGCTGCGTTGGTCGCTGTTCCCTCCGCCGTGGGAGGTCAACGGATTCCAGGCTTCGCCGACCTGCGATCCCACTCAGAATCCTGTGACACTTTGCCCCTCGTGGGCTCTGAACGCGGGAACGGAGTTCAATCAGATGGTGGCGAACATGAAACAGGGCCACGGGTACAACTCGATCCCGCTGCTTTCTTTCGTCCTGGGTGGGCCGGCCAACAATGGACGCGGTTTCTATAGTTTCGAAAAGTCGGATTTTTCGCCGCGATTCTCGGTTGCGTATTCGCCTCGCCCTGGAGGCGGGTGGATGAAGAAACTGTTGGGGGATGGCGACAAAACCGTAATTCGGGGAGGATTCGGGAGAGTCTACGATCGCGCGGGCATGCAACTGCTCAGCACCTTTGACGCCAATGCGCCCGGTGGCCTGAGTTCGACCGTGCAGAACCCGTGCTGCTACCTCACAGATCCCAGCTATCAAACCACTCTGCCTTACGATACTGCCGACGGCGTGCCACGGATCACCGACGTCAACACAATTCCAAAGTACACCCAAGGTGGCTTGCAGATCTTCTTCGATCCGCCCCCTGGACAGTTTCCGCAAACTCCGGGCAGCTTGAGTCAAGCAATCACCTGGGGCGTCGATCAATCTTTGAAGACGCCTTACGCGTACACGATCGATTTTTCGGTTGCGCGGGAGCTTCCGGGAAAATTTTCTGTACAGCTCGCCTACGTGGGCCGGCTAGGGCGCAATTTGCTCACGCAGAGAGACCTGCGGCAACCGCTGGATCTGTTCGATCCGAAATCGGGCGTCGACTACTACGGCGCGGCGACGCGCCTTTCGCAGCTGGCCCGCCAAGGTGTAGCGCCCAACGCGATCACGGATGCACAGGTTGGTTCGACTGCGGCGTACTGGCATGACATGCTGGGGCCGCTGCTCGGGAGCAACTATGTGGTGTACTTCAGCAACAACGGCTGCCAGGTTTCGCAGACCCCTTACAACCCCACGTGTCTCGATCCGAACCTGATTCAGGCGGTGTACGGGCTCTTCACAGGCACCGGCGCTTATCCGGGAAATGAGGTTGTTGGTTTGGGAAACATTGACCTGTACTACTACCTCGCCGACGACGCCCAAAACACCTATTTTTTCAACGGAAAACCGGGCGAGATGCTGAACAACCAATTGACGACGCAGTACGCCTGGAGTTCGATCGGGAAGTCCAACTACAACGCGCTGCAGGCCAGCGTGCGCAAGCAAGCCGGCCGCGGACTGCAGTTCGACCTGAACTATACATACTCCCGATCGATCGACATCACCTCCTCGGCGACGCGACTCGGCTTCAGTTCTAGCGTCAATGTCGGCTCGCCGGGAACACGGTTGGTGAATGCGTTCAATCCGAACGGGCGGCGCGGCGTTTCGGATTTCGATGCCACCCATCAAATGAGCGCCGACTGGATTGCGCAGCTGCCCTTCGGCAAGGGCGAGCATTTTGCGGGCGGCGCAGGGACCGTTCTGGACGCCTTTATTGGTGGCTGGCAACTTTCCGGACTGGCGCGTTGGACCAGCGGTTTCCCCTTTACCGTGGACAATGGCAACTTCTGGCCCACCGACTGGGATGAGCAGGGGATTGCCCAGATGTTGGCGCGGCCGAAGACCGGACACTTCCGCCAGTCGGATGGCTCGGTGAGCGTTTTTGCCAACCCAGCCGGGGCGTTCCAGAACAACTTCATTCATCCCTTCCCGGGCGGGAGCGGTTCGCGCAACGTGATCCGCGGAGATGGGTATGCGGGCCTGGATATGTCGCTAAGCAAGACGTGGAAGATGCCGCGGGAGGCGCAAAATCTGCAATTCCGCTGGGAAGTGTTCAACGTTCCCAACCTTCACCGCTTCAATGTGCTTTCGGGCCTGGGGACGCAAGCCTGCGCTTGCATCGCCTCACTGCAGCAGGTGCCTCAGTCCTTCGGGGACTACACCGGGTTGCTAACCCAGCCGCGGGTGATGCAGTTTGCGTTGCGTTACGAGTTCTAGAAGAGTACGGAAAAGCATGAGCGCGGAAGGTCGACCTGCGCGCTCCTGCAGACTCTGGCCGATCCTATGACGACGCTGGCACATAGGCTGCGCCTGGTGGACTTCTTCGCGCTGGCCTTTGGCGTGATGGTCGGAACGGCGTGGCTGGTCGTGATGGACGACATCCTGCAACGTGGCGGCCCGCTGGGAGCGATCTTGGGCTTTACAGGAGGAGCCCTGATGCTGCTCCCTATCGGGTACGTCTACGGCCAATTGGTGAAGGCGATTCCCGATGCAGCCGGAGAGGCGGCCTACATTGCCGAATTTTTCCCGCCGGTGGTCAGCTTCGGCGCAGGCTGGGTGGCATTCCTCGGGTATTTCCTGACTTGCCCGTTTGAGGCTCTGGCGGCCGGCCGTATCACGGGGTATTTGTTCCCTTCGCTGAACACGATCGAGCTGTACCGAATCGGGGGCTATCCGGTATATCTGCCGCACATTGTTCTGGGTTTGCTGCTCACCGTGGCGCTGACGTTGCTCAACTACCGGGGCATCCAGGCGAGTGCTCGACTGAGCAAGACGACCACTTTCACTTTCTTGTCCCTGGTCATTGTCTTCGCGCTGGCGGGAGCGAGGCATGGCTCGGTGGCGAACCTCCATCCTCTGTTCAGCCACACTCCGCTTTTGTCAATCTTGCTGGTGTGGCAGGTCGTCCCTTGGCTGGTTTCGGGGTTTGAGTCGGTCGGAAAGTACGCCGAAGAAGCGAGCCCCGATTTCGCGAGCCGCAATTTCTCTGCAGCAATTCTACTGACCATCTTCGTTGGTCTACTGTTCTTCTGGGTGGTGATTGGGGCGGTCTCGTTCGTGGCCCCGTGGCAGAGTCTGAACAGCAACCAACAGTTTCCGACGGCGGTTGCGTTCGAGCGCGCCCTGCATGCGCACTGGATCGTGGTTTTAATCATGGGATCGGCCTTGGTTGCGCTGGTGCAGGCCTTCAACGCGAACATGGTAGCGTCGTCGAGGCTGCTGTTCGCCATGGGCCGCCGCAATCTGCTGAACCCGAAGATGGGGCGCGTGCACCCAAAGAACCTGACGCCATTCGCCGCTGTCTTTGCTGTTGGGATCGCGACCGCGATCACGATCTTTTTCGGCGAGGCGTTGCTGGTCCCCATCCTGGAAGTGGGAGCGGTCACATCGGCGGTCGCCTGGATGGCGGCGTGCGCCGCCTACTTCCGCATGAAGCCGCACACCCTCGGCCGCACCGCGGCGGCCTTTGGCCTGCTGGTGACGTCTGCGATGGTCGTGGTAAAGGTGGTTCCCTGGGTGCCTGGACACTTCACCTGGCACGAGTGGGTAGCGCTGGGAATCTGGGCATTGTTGGGCGTCGCCATCCGGGCCTCACGTCAAGGTGATTTGGGGAAGCTGCCCGAGGTAGAGATGGTGGATACTGCCGGCTAGGCGTCGGCTTGAGCCTGGCTTAATTCAGCCGGGAAGCGCGACCGTCGGCCGCTTGGGCGAGCGAGAAATCACGCAGGCGTTCCTCCGTGACGACAGGCTGGTCCCTGAGCACACTCTGCTCACGAAAGACGCGCGGAGACACTCCAAACTGCTTTCGAAACGAGTGGCTGAAGTGTGCGGAGTCACTGAATCCCCAAAAGAAGGCGATCTCAGTGATTTTCTTTTCCCGGAGGCGGGGATTGGCAAGGTCGGTTCGGCACTGCTCGAGGCGTCGTACCCGGACGTAATCCCCCAGCGTGGTGCTGCCACTGATCGAGAACAGCCGGTGCAGGTGGCGCACGGAAATGCCGACGGCCGAAGCAACCTTTCCCGGCCCCAGCGTGGGCTCCGAGATGTTGGCTTCGATAAAACGGTGGATGCGTTCGCGCAGCGCAGGACGGGAATAAAGGGGAGTCTGGCACCGGCCGATGCAGGCGGCGAGAAGGTCCAGGTAGGCGTCGAGCGCGTCGGCACTCTCTTCTTCCTTCATCAACTCGGCTTCATCGTAGAGCGATTGCGATAGCCGCGAGAGAGCTGCGCCGATTCCGGTCTTTCCGCGAATTCCCCGCGCCAGGGGAATCTCGCGCATTTGCAAACGATTCTCCATCATCCAGCGTGGCACGCGAAGGTAGAGTCGGACGCAATCGGTACTGCACGTGGAAGACCACGGCTGTCCGGCGTCAATCACGGTGCTGTCCCCGGGCTCGAGTAGGATCTCGACACCGTTCTGAAGATAGCGTCGGACGCCGGACATCTGCGTGATCACAATGCACATCCGAGTATCGGGATGGACGGTGTCGGCGGGCCGCTTCCAGAAGGATAGGGAACTAGATGAGAAGCGCGTCAGGCGTAACCCGCCGACGTGCCTGATCTCGATGGATCCATGAAATGAAGACTTCGGGAGCTGAAAGCGGCAATCACCGCAAATCTGCTGGGCGTTCCAATACCACGCATCGACGCGGTCCGAAGGCGGCAGAAGCTCGGTCGAGAACAACTGTGACATTGTGTCCCCTGGGCGACGCTGTCACTTGCTGTCCGCCTGCTGCGGTCCGGCGCAGCCACACTGGGGCGCGACCGTTGAGCTGGAGCGCCCTTCGGCGGACGTAATCGCGGCGAAACGTAGCACACAATCCAAGCAAGGCGCAAGACTAATCTTGGCGCCTAATCTTGGCGAGTCGGGGGCCACGTGGCACACGTTCGAACAGAAGAGTCGTGGGAAGGTAATTCAGTTCTTCCAGAAACAAAGAATCTGCAAGACGCGTTAGACGCATCTCTCGTCCGATGGCTCTCATTCCTCAGGCGGCGTGCGGAAACCGTAGCCTCGTGAGGTTGGCAACCCGTTTGAGCGCCCATGAGCCAGCCTCGCCCGGTTGAGGGCTTGGGCGATAATGGCTGCCATACCACCCATTGCAGACAATCCGGTTATAGTTCCAGCCGTAGACGAGCAGAAGACTCCCGACCAGTCGGAACCGCCGCGTATCCGTTGCCCGCTGTGCGGCTGGTCTCCCGGCAAAGAGGACAAATGGTTCTGCACCTGCGGCTTCGAATGGAATACGTTTGACACGGGAGGCGTGTGCCCTGCGTGTCTTCGCCAATGGAGTGAGACACAGTGCTTGTCCTGTAGCCGCTGGTCGCCGCACGCGGATTGGTATAACCATTCATGAATTCAGAAATAGGAGGACGCATGAACACGGTTAACGCCCTTATCCAAACCTGTTTTGTTGGGCGTTCTCATTGGGTCGCACTCGCCGCATTCCTCGCTGTGTCCTTCTGTTCCGGCTCACAAGATGGCCGACAGGCAACCAACGCCAAAGCCGCGAGGGATGAGGACGAGATTAGGCGGTTGATCTCAAGGTACGCGAAGGCTGCAGATGAAGCCGATCCCAAGTTGGCGTCACGTTTCTGGTGTGACTCGTCAGAAGACTCACTCATCAACCCTGTAGGCCGCTGGCATGGTGTGGAGCAGATCATGGGCTCTTATCGCCATGATATAGGCGATACCTATTCTTCGCGAAACCTGAAGATCAATGAAATCTCGGTTCGTGTGTACACAGATTCGGCATGGGCAGAATTCAATTGGGATTTCGAAGCAACCCCGAAAAAAGATGCATCGGCAGTTTCCTTCCATGGGATGGAAACCCAAATTTATCAAAAGCATCACGACACCTGATGTTTGGTTCACGTACATTATTCCGCCCTACCCGCTGAAAAGAGGCCGGGAACAAAATGAGGGAATCAGGGCTGCCCTTGGTCAGGACCTAGAGCGGGAAACGTGCGAAAGCAATTCAAGACGAAGCTCAAGGGCGATGGGTCACGGGCTCACGCTAGTGCATATTTCATGGTGCCTTTCAACTCGCGAGATATCTGGGGCAAAGCCAAGGTGCCTGTCTAAGTGAGCATCAACGGCCACGATTGGCGCAGCACAGTCGGGAACCGGGGCGGTCAATAGTACATCGTTGTCAACGCCGAGGCGCGGCGTAGCGCAGAGGTAAAGGCGGGTGATGTCGTGACCATCCCAGTTGAGCCGGATACCGAGAAGCGAGAGATCGAGATTCCAACAGCGTCACTCAGAAGCTCAAGAGTCTGTCATTCACTCACAAAAAAGAATTCATCGTGTGGTATTCCGGAGCGAAGCAGGAGGACACACGTCCTCGGCGACTCCAGAAGACGAAGCAGATGCTCGGAACCGGGAAAGTCATTAGCTGATGACCGTTAGCTTTCAATTTCCCCAAGTCGCAGTATCGGGGATTCGGTTCGGCAGCAGACGCCATAACGTTGCCAAATCCGGAACCAAGGGCTATGCGCGAGCATTTCGTCATGCCTTCGATTGGCAGCAGAGATGTCGCTTGCGCTGAGTGGCCTAATATCCGGCGCTTCGAACATTTCCTGTAGCTGCTCAATCTCGCCAATAATGCGTTCAACGTCCATGGTTCTCAATCATCTAAGAGAAGGCGCGAAGCGGTCAACCCCGAAGCGGCAACCAGCCTGAAATCCCTCGCTTTGTGACCAGATAGACTGCGAAGCTTCCCAGCCAATGACCGCCCTCGTAATGCGCGCCTGTCACAGCCGCCAAGCCAGCCCGCCTGTGCGCCTCGGCAGTCGCCATGATCGACGCTAGCCGCTTGTCGTTCTTCGGTAAACCAGCAGCGACTCCCTCAAGCATCCATGCTCGACTGAGATTGAGCCCATCCAAGTGCGCCAGCTTCGGATCGCTTGGATCAGGCGAGACAACGGGCTGTAACCATTTATCGTCGTCCGACGAGGAAATTTGGGGCATGAATTCTCGGAGCCAGCGTGCGAACTCTTGGCTGGGGAGCACACGACGCATCAGGTCCGCTTCGCCGAGGCATGGTGATAGGAAGTCCTCGCCGGAGGGTTCATACGCCAGCGGGCAGTTCTTGTCACCGAGATAGAACAGCTTGGCTTTGGACACGACTAATTCGGCGAATTTCTGTTCGCCATTGCCGTGCGCATAGTCGAGCATCAGACCGAGAGCGAAAGCGGTCTGGTCGTGCTCGCCGATCCGCACAGGGTTGGAGAGCTTCGGCAGCCAGTTGTTTAGCTTTTCCAGTACAGCTTCCTCAAGCGGATGCAAATTAGCCGCCATCTCTTTGGCCTGCGGATCTTCCCCCTCGCGTAATTCCGAAACCAGTTGAAGGAGCCATGCCAGCCCATACGGGCGCTCAAAACTGGCTCGTCCCTCTCCTCGGAGATATGCAGCCTCCTGGATCATGTTTTCTGCAGTGAGACTCTGCCGCAGTGCCTCGCGAGCAGGCTGCACAAACTGGGCGTCTGGAAAGGTCCTGACCAGCCGAACAAGGAGCCAATGCCCGTGGACGGAAGAATGCCAGTCGTAGCAGCCATAAAAAGCTGGCGTTAGTTTCCGGGGTGGGGCGGCATCCGCATCACCATTCAACGTGTGGCTGATGTGATTTGGGTACTCTTTGTGCACGCAAGCGAGCGCGAGATTTGCAAATCGCTCAGCCGCTTTCGCGTCGAATTCACTTTTGTTTTGGGCGGCAGCACTCATCGTAAAGAGCAGGGCGACGGCGCAGAAAGTCAATTTCATCGGCTAATACTTTACTCGAAGACGGAGAACAGATGCGCAGGCGAGATTCGTGGAGATGGGGACTAGCTCGTACCAGCCGCCATTGACCGAGATGGTCTGCCCGGTCATGTAGTCGTTCATCGCCAGCATCACCGCCACCGAAGCTACGTCGGCAATCGAACCGAAATGCCCCATCGGAATCAGAGCCGGGCTCGGGTTTGGATTGCTGGTCATGTCTGTCTCAATCAGCGCCGGAGCAATGGCGTTTACCGTTACTCCGTCTTTTACGAAGGCTACGGCACGGGAGTGAGTCAGCCCAATGATCTCTACTTTGGACGCGGCGTTGTGCGCCCCGACCGTCCCCACTGGGGAACCTCGGCACGATCATCCGAACCGCTGAAGCGGCTGGCGTGACTGGAAAATTTTCATCCTCAACAGACCCGCAGGACGAGAGTGGGTTTTTCCCTCCTTCAAGATGCATGGGAAATTCCGATGTGCGCGGGAATCCTCGTCACCGATCGATCTGCGCCCGGCTGCTTTGGCAGCAGGAATCGAGATTGGTGATGGGCAGCGGTCGCAGAGTCTGGGTGCCCGGAACGCCCAGAATCCGGCGTCTCGAACAATGTCACTTCGTTGCGTGCAGCCCACAAGATAGAGGATTTCACTTGCTTCGTGCGAACGTTTGGGATTCGCAATTTCTCCGCGGAGGGAACGACCTCATCGGAGGGCGCCTCTGCACGGGGTCCGCTGGGAGTTGGTAGAACGCAATCCAGTCTGCGGCCAAGGAGGGAGCCCCGGCCATCGCGGTGCTTCGACGGGCGTTCGCCAAAGCAGCAGAATCTCAATACGCCGTGTGGTTCTTGCGCCCGATGTCGTTCGTCAAACGCTGGAGCAGTTGCCGATGCGCTCGTAGATGCAGTCACGGCTCTCCGCGCCTCGGAGTTGATCGCATTGAAGTGGAAAAACGTCGGATGGGAGACAGGAATCCTTCAGTCCGAATTTGCTATGGTCGAAGGCGAATTGTAGGCGACCAAAAGCAGGAACAACCCCCTGCCACTGGCGGAGTCGGTACTACAAGTGCTTCGTCTTTGGCGGGAAAACACGGCCTATCGATCGGACGAGGATTGGATTTTGCCAGCCCGCATTATCATGGCAAGACTCCATACACCTATCAGATTCTCTTCCGTCGTCACATCCGTCCCGTAATCGAGAGAATCTCTGGAATCAAGAGCAGCAAGGAAGCACCGATCGGATGGCACACGCTACGCCGGTCGCTAGCGACATTGCTGATCTCAAACGGGGAGAATGTGAAAGTCGCACAATCACAGCTTCGTCACCCAACCCCAAAGATTACCCTGGAGCTCTACGCACAGGCGGTTTCCGCCGATCAGCAGGAAGCCCACAAGAAGGTCGTGCAAATGGTTCTTCCGGCGGGATTCTGAGAGAAGCTGAAAGCGCGGAGCGTTACCGCAACGGCGTAGAAACTAGAGTTTCCCTGGCTCTGGGTGTCCGGGGGTGCCCGAAACCAACCCTGCCGAAATCAGCTAGGTACTTTGAAGTCTTGGTGAGCGCGGCAGGATTCGAACCTGCGACCCATGCCTTAAAAGGGCATTGCTCTACCAACTGAGCTACGCGCCCATCCGCTGAATGGTCACCACTTACGCGGAACCAACCACTTCACAAATTGCACAGCCGTTGCACAACTTTCAAAGCTGATGTTCAGCGCCGGCCGAAATCAGCTTCGCATCGCCGAGAGATTCTAGCTGACGCATCGCCGCAATGCTCTGCGAATCGAGCGTCTTGATGTAGCTCTGCGTCACAGCGACGTTTGCGTCCTCAGGATGGCCTGGGATCGTCTTATCCGACACTCCCAAGGCATGCAGGTTCGTCGCAAACCTGCGCCGGAAAGCGTGCCACCCGCGCCCCTCAGGACGCCCGGCGACGCGCTTGTATTCGTGCTTCTCTTTGCCGTGGTCTTTCGCAAGCTTGCCACAGTCAGCACAAGCGTTGAGCACGGGGAGAATCTGACGATTCAGAACGTTGTTAAGGCTTAGAGCGGTCCCCTTCATAGTAGCAAAGATCGGCTCGCTTGAGGGGTTCGGGGCGCTCAATCGGAATTGATCCAGAAGCCACCCCCGGGTCAATTTGCGGGTGTCGGTTCCAGCCCGGTCGATCCGCCGCGTTTGACGCTGATTACTTGATTCAGCAAGGAACCAGTGGCTTTCTAAGTGCCGCTTCCGCTGCCGGTTTGTATGCGTGGAATGGCCTTAGATCTGAAGCGGAAGACGATAAAGCAGCCCGCCAAGTTCTAGACGGCGCGAAATTCATCAAGGCCCCCGTGATTGTCGGATCCGTTTGAGGAAGGGAAATCAAAACCCCAGCTCTCCTTGGTTGCTGGCGGTTCGGAGGCTCCCCCTCTCAAGAGTGAGTGCCCTCAAGAGTTCTTCCCCGAGACCGCCAGCGAGGCACACAGTAGTCGCGTCTGTACGGTCAGTGGAATAGCCCAAGCGTGCCCGAGTGATACCACCGGCGTGGTACCTGCTCAATCGCTCTGAGGGTAAACGGGGGGGCGTCAACAATCGATTCCCAACTTATTCTCCATAGTTTCCGATAGAAATCCGCTCTGCCCAGCGAGAGAATTGTGAGGGTGTTCCCTGCTTCACAGCGACATCACTCCCGAGCCCTTGCCATCGGAAATCGCGTTCAGCGTGACGGGCCAGTGCTACAATCCCGTGCATGGCCGCCAAATCGCTCTCGCAGAAGACAATCGTTGAGCTGATGTGTGCGCTTCGGGAGTTGTCTGGCGAGACGTCCCTTTTAGAAGTACCGGTTAACTACACTGAACTGCTCTACGCGCGGGACTTCCCTGCCTGGTTCGTGATTCATGCCGAGGACTTTTATCACTGGAATTGGCAGCGCATTCTATTCGAGCTAAGAGATGGGCGCTTTTTCTACTCGCAATACAGCCAGGCATCAGACAGCCACAGCATCACGGGTGGATGCCTCTCTGAAACTGAAGCGAAGCGTTGGGGCGAAATGTTCATTCAACGATTGGCAGCCTTAGCAACGCTAACCACCCTCCCAACGGGTGAGTCTGTCCTTCGCTCACTTCAGTTAGACGGATTCGCGGTTGACCAGGAAAAGCTGAGGCTCGTGCCGTTGGAAGGCCCTGTGAGCGCGCGGGAAGAGGAAGATACTCTGGCTCGCTTGGTGCAGGAAAGCGGCATACCCGATATTCCCACAGTGTTGAAGCACGTCTCGGATGCCCATTTCCTTTACTTGGACGGGAAATACGGTTCATCCCTGAATGAATCCAGAAGTCTGATACAAGCGTTGATAGACGCGATCAGCATCGAGGCAGATAAGCATGGAACACATTCAACAAAACTGCCGGACGGAACGGCTAATCGGATCGATTATCTGACAGAAATAAGTTTTCTTACGGTAGACGAAAAGACCGCTCTCAGCTCTGCTTGGGGAAGTCTTTGCGCGGGGTCACATCCAGGTGTGCCAGAGCGTGAGCAAGCGCGAATCGGCTTGGTTCTAACCTTGGAGTTTGGACAACTGTTGCTATTGAAACTCGCAAATTGGACGATCCACGCATATCGTGCTTTCGCTTGAACACGACGGGCATCGCATTTGCTTTGAGTAGGAGAATTACTTTTTCTTCGCAGTCTTCCATTTCGCCCATCGCGCCCTCCGTGCAGCCGCGATTCCCCTCCGCGCGGATAGCGAAAGCGTTCCGTTGCGGGCAGTGATTGAAACGCCCATCGCGCTCGTTGAGCAGCGGGGATCGGTGCCCCGCCTCGCAGCCGACATTGTTCCTTTGCGGGCTCCGTTCTTGCTTGTCCCATTCAGCGCGAACAGTGCGTTATTAACGCGTCCGAGTTGAGCGGTGATCTGGTTGCGTCCCTGTTGGACCTATTTCAGTACTGAAGTGAGATTGGACATGGGAGGGAATGTACTAAAGAGATTCTTAGACGGGCGGCGAACGACTACGTTCACACTGTGGTCATGGTTGAGACCCCGAGCATGTTCAACAGCGCGGATGGCACGGGAGCGGTCAAAATTGACCAGCTTTCCGCCCCACTTAGAAGTACGCTTCCAATCAATTCAATACCCTAGAAACGAGTGTTTCACAGCCCCGCGTTGGGTACCCCTCTTTTGTCGGGTTCTCTCCTGAACAAAGAAACCTTCGCGGGGTTCCTCTTCCTTAGCCCTTAAAGCGCAAAATCGAGAGTGTCAGAGCCGCCGCTCAGGCTCGTCGGACAGGCAGCGGTCAATCTGCCCCATGATCTTCCGCGCCCATTTGGAGCGAAGCCGAGATCAGTTGTCGGTCTCCGGACTACTACTAGGCGTGCCGAACAGGTCGCTCGCTGTGCGCATGGGAATGGCTGTCAGAATCGCAGCCATGATCCCCAGTACCGGCTTGCGGCCTTCGTCCATGCGGGGCATGGTAGCATATTCGTCTTTTGTTCGCCACAGAGCGGAGGAAGTTCTGGGGGAGGGCCTCCCAACAGACGGGGCGGGAGAGGAGGACAGCAACCTGCAGGCTTCAACGATTGAGCGGTACGTCCGCCTTGCAGAAGTCATCGTGCTGCGGGTCTTCTGCGCGAATTCTTCAGACACTATGGAGAGCGCAGCCCCCGTCGCTGGTCAACCGCAATGCCGTGCTGCGGGGTTTACTTTTGTCGCCGGAACTCCTTCCATATCCCTTCGAGAACGACAGCGAAGCCGAGCAAGAAGCGCAGAATCACAACGCGGATTGCGTAGACGTACTACGGTTTGTCAAACGAGACAGACTGTAAGACAGAAAGATCAGCAAACCTACGACTACGATCCGAAACGAATCATCCTTTCACGGTTCCTCCGATCACCTAACCGAACCCGGAGCTTTTGCCTCTTGTGCGTTGTACAACTGGCCCCGACTGAGAGAGATTCGCCCCGATTCAGATATTGTTGGTCCGACTTAAGTGATTGAATCCGCTAGGTAGGACGACTACAGCAGCGATTTAAAAGGGCTTTGCTCGCTGCGCGCCCGCTAGGTTCGGTCTAATCAATCGAACACAGTTAAAAGCACTTAGTTCTGCTTCGGGCGGGCTGGCATCGGTCGCTGACATCGCTTCGCGGGGTGATTGGCGTCGCAGGGTGAGAATCTCCTTACGAGCCGTGAGACTGCTCAGGCAATCGACACCGACATCCCGAGCCTGGCATTTCGATCGGGCCGGAACTTGCCGGTCGGTCTTGATTGCGGTACGAACGACACAACTTGTTTCTGGGCTCCAACCGTCTTGGGATCTTCTTCTCTTGTGTTTTCTTGCACCTGGCTTTGAGCACGGTGGCCTGACGACTTTCCAGCGGCATAATGGATTTCTCTAACGCGGCGGTTCGGCTCGAACTTTAGAACACGGAACTTTCGGACACGGCCCGTGGTATCTAAAGTGCAATCGATCATTCGTTGACAACCCCACTGGCAAAGGGAATACTCCGATTCAGCGCAGCTTATTCAATGGCAAGGGTCTGACTCGGCGGGCCAAAGGGGATTTCTACCTCGGTCTCGAGGTTGAATCTCCGTTTTCATTCTGATTTCCGAATTCCATCTGGTGCGTTGACCGGTGTATTGGAGGAGGAACATGTTGTTTAAAGAAGGATCTCGTTTGGGCAGTAAGGCGGGCTGGACGGCGGTAGTCGTGGCCGGGCTGGTGGGCACCGGATTGTTTCTCGCGGCGATGAGGCAGTCGCACGCGCCGTCGATTGCCCCTGAGCCTCCCACGGGCAAGCGGGCCACCGCGCACGAGCGGGCGCAGGTGGCGGCCAGCTACGGCAACCTGCCACTATCGTTCGAGCCGAACCAGGGCCAGACCGATCCTGAGGTGAAGTTCCTCTCCCGTAGTTCGCGTTACGACCTGTTCCTCACTGCGAACGAGGCCGTGTTCACGCTGCCGGTGCGGGCGGCCGAGAATGTCGCGTCAGCGAGCCCGCTGGCCAGGCCGCGGAAACTGCATCCGCATGCCGAGGCAGTGTTGCGTATGGAGATGCTGGGCGCCAACCGGACAACGCAGGTGGAAGGCGAAAGCCAGCTGGCGGGCCATACGAATTACATCATCGGGCGCGACGCCAGCAAGTGGACGCGCAACGTACCGCAGTTCGCGCACGTGAACTACCACGGGATTTATCCCGGCGTGGACCTGACCTTCTACGGGCAACAGCGGGAGCTGGAGTTTGACTTTATCGTGAAGCCGGGCGCGAGTCCGGCGGCGATTGCGCTGGGCATCGACGGGGCGAAGAAGATCGCGACCGACCAGGCCGGCGACCTGGTGCTGACCTCGGCCGCGGGCGACGTGCGCCTGCGCAAGCCGGTGGCTTACCAGAAGCAGGGTGAGCAGCGCCAGCCGGTGAATGCCCGCTTCGTTGTGAAGGGCAAGGAAGTGGCCCTGGCAGTGGGTGAATACGACCGCAGCCGGGAGCTCGTGATCGATCCGAGCATCGTGTATTCCACGTACCTTGGAGGGAATTCTGAGGACGACGGCTTTGGGATCGCGGTGGACAGCACGGGCTCGGCCTACATCACGGGGCAGACGTTTTCCAACGGGACGTTCCCCAAAAAGGGCGGACTTTCGGCGGGTTTCCAGGCTCCTTCGGATGCCTTCGTAACGAAGTTGAGCGCGGACGGGACGGCTTTGGTCTATTCCACGTATCTGGGCGGCACGGGTGACGATAGCGGGAACGCGATTGCGCTCGATGCGAGCAAGCAGGCTTACATTGTGGGATCGACGACGTCGACTGACTTTCCGGCAGGAACGGGAAACGCCCCCGCTCAACCGAAGCTGGTAGGGGGGCAGGATGCGTTCGTCGCGGAGATGAGCGCGGATGGAACCAGCGTGGTGTACTCCACCTACATTGGCGGGTTGCTGGATGAAGTGGGCTACGGAGTGGCGCTGGATGCCTCGAATAACATCGTGGTAGTGGGTTCGACGAAATCGTCGGCGGTCGGTGATTTCCCGACTACAGTCGGCGCGCGACAGGCAGTGTATGGCGGCGGCAACAGCGACGGCTTTGTCACCAAGATCAACGGCGCGACCGGTGTCTTTCTCTATTCCAGCTTCCTGGGTGGATCTCTGGCCGACGTGGCGACTGGAGTCGCGGTCGACCCGACCACGGGGAACATTTATGTGACCGGCGTGACCCTCTCCACAGACTTCACAGCCAAGAACCCTGGGGTCAATCCGGCTTTTCAGAACGGATGCGGAACTGACGGAAATTGCAACGGCGGACAGGACGACTCTTTTGTAGTGGCTCAGCCAGGCAACCTTGGCGCTTACATCTACAACACCTACCTGGGCGGCAGCGGCGGAGATGACGCCAATGAGATCGCGGTCGACAGCGGGTTGAACGCCTACGTAGTGGGCATCACGGGCTCGTCAAACTTCCCCACCAAAGGCGGGATCGCCCCCAACTCTTTGCACGGCACGGCCAACGCGTACGTAACCAAGCTGAACCCGACCGGCACTGCGCTGGTCTATTCGACGTACCTGGGGGGAAGCGGAACGGATGACGGGCTGGCCATTGCGCTCGACAGCAGCAACAATGCGTACGTTACGGGATACACGACGTCGAGCAACTTTCCGACAAGTACCGGCGCGCCCCAGACCGCGCTGGCTGGTGGAACGGACGCGTTTGTTTCGGAACTGAACACCGCCGGCGCCAGTCTGATGCTCTCGACCTACCTGGGCGGGTCGAAGGACGAAGACCAGGCCAAGATCGCCGACATTGCACTGGATACGACGAATCCACCGAACATCTACGTGACCGGGCAGACGATCTCCAGTGATTTCCCGACCATCCCCAACAGCGTTTATCCCAACCTCCCTTCCAAGACAACCAACGCGGCGTTTCCCAGCCCGAGGACCGCGTTTGTGGTGAAGTACACGCCACAGACACTGACGGCGGCGTTCACGGTCGCCGTCGGAGCCGTATCGCCCAAAGCGATCAGCCGCGGAAGTAACGGAACATCCACGGTGACGGTGACCTCAACCGGGTTTGTGGGCAGCGTGAGTCTAGGTTGCAGAATCACCCCGGCCACGACGAAGCCGCCGACGTGCGCGGTAACGACTCCGGTGGCGCTGGCCAATGGGACCGACTCGAAGACCGCGACGTTGACCATCACGACGTCGAATACGGGAGCGACGAGCATCACGCCCGCAGCGCTGTGGCTGCCTTTTCCCGGACTGCTGCTGGCGGGAACGGGCCTGTTCGGAAATAAGAAGCGGAGACTGCTAAGCGCCGTTCTGGTGTGCCTGGCGTTCACCGGATTGCTCCTGATGATGGCGTGCGGCAGCGGAAACGGCGGTGGCGGCGGCGGCGGCGGCGGAGGTGGTGGCGGAACCACGACCGGGTCTTACACCGTCACCGTGACGGGCGCGGCCAACGGCACCAATACGACCCAAACCGCCGACTTCACCGTGCAATAGGCGCAGTGGAGGATCGATTTGTGCAGATCGGCCGCCCCACAGCGGCCGGTCTTTTTTGTTGGCATCGAAGAATCGCGTGGCGGCCCGCGGGCTGGGTGTGAAAACCTTGAGGGGAACTGTTTTGACCGGGCGCATGTTTCGCTTTTCCATTCAGTCTGCGTTGCCCGTAGCCGCCCTGGCCATCCTGATGCCAGCGGTATTCCATCTTTGCGCCCAGGCTTCTCCGGGAAAGGACAAAACACCGCCGGCCGTCTTGCGCTGGGCCGAGGGACAACCGGGCTGCGCGTTCTCGCGCGACGACGACGGCAAGTATCGCTATGCCCTCTGGACTGCGGAATACGGCGTGATCCTGGCGGTCGATTCGCAGGAACTCGAGAAAGTGCACCGGCGAATGGAGCCGTTCTTCAGCGTGCAGCTTACGGTGCGGTACCGGGGAGAGGGCACGCTGGCGGTCAGTCCGGCCCTGGCGACGCTCGAGTTCGTCAAACACTTCAAGGTCACGCAGAGCTCGCTGAATCCGGAAGGGTTTGCGCGGCAGGCGCAGGATGATGCGGACGAGCTTGAGCACCAGACGGCGCGGGAGATCGAGAAGCATCCCGAGCGGAAAGAAGAACGCGAGCAATACGTGGAGGCCTACCAGAAAGACATGATCGGGTTTCTGGACTTTCTGACCAAGCACACTTTGCGGGGGGTACAGCTGGGCGCCGGCAACCCGGAAGCGAGCGGCTGGGTGTTGTTCAGCACCAAAAGCAAATGGATCGGGGAGTGGAAGAAGCCGGAAGAATTTGTATTGCGCATTCCGCTGGGGGATCGAGTGGTGGAGTTTCCGTTCGCGGTACCCGCCCAGCAGGGGGATCTGATTTTGCGGAAGCGGAACTAGGGCCGAACGAGCAGTGGTAGAAAGACTATAAGGACAGTGGTACTGCAAGCTGACGCGGAGTCCTTCGACTGCGTTCGGCTGGGAACTGATTTCGCCCGGATGACAGTTAGTAGAGAGTAGCGCTTGTCAAACGGAGCTGTCGCTAGGCCACCGATTGCCGCTTGGCGCTGGTCTTGAGGAGGAGGTCGCGCAGCGAGACCAGGCCCTTGAGCTGCTTGCCGCTGACGATGGGCAGGTGACGGAAGCCGAACTCCTTCATCAGGAACAAACACTCTTCCGCGGATTCTTCGACGTCCACTCCGCGGGGGTTGGCGGTCATGACTTCGGAGACCTTGGTGGTGCCGGGCATGCGTCCGGCCGCGACCACGCGATTCATCACGTCACGCTCCGAGAAAATCCCTACGAGTTCGCCGTTGCGCAACACGGGTAACGCACCGATGCCGTGTTCCATCATGAAACGGGCGGCTTCGAGCACGGTCTTGTCGGCGTCGATGGAGTACACCCGCCGGTCTTTTACCAGATCGTAGACGGTCGACATGGGATCCTCCTGGTGCAGGGTTGGACGAGTGGCGGATCGCTGCCGGAGTAGGTCCCGGAGGCAGCAGTTGGATAGGTACTTTATCACATGGAGTACAGCGGATCAGCGATTGGATGGCGGGTTGAAGGAATTCGCAAGAGCGGCGGCCGGGGATGCGGCCGCCGCGTGGCTTCAAGAAGGGCGATTCGGTCCGAGACCAAAAACGGATGGTTGGGCCGAGGGTCACCCTGAGGTGTTGTGGGTTCTGTTCTTGAACTAAATCCTGTCCCAGCCTCCAGGCGCAATCCGATGGGACCGCCGAATCCCTCAACCCCGAGACCGGGGTAGACAGCGGCGGCCGTGTTGCCGGTGGTTACGTCGCTGAGCGCGCTTCCGCCGCTGCTTTCGAATTTCGGGCCGAACACAAAAAAAACGACGCGCACCTGGCTGTCCGCGCCGCGATCGGACTGCCTATTTCACCCTTACTGAAGGTGGTTTACTTTCATTGCCGTTTGAACAGTGCTGTCGGATCTTCCGCGGGACTCAATCGAGACCACTAGGTACTCGCGTTCTTTCTTGCCGTCGGTACTGGTGCGAAGGAAAAATCGGTCTTCGTCAATGCGGTAGCCGACTTCTTTGCCAACCGGCAGCAGCACAGCGTGTTTCGTGTCTTTGGGACGCAGGTGGAACAGGACATCGTCGCCCTGCACCACGTATTCCTGGCAAATGGTGGCGTCGGCCGCGTTCGCGGCGGAGCTCGGATTCTCAAACACGGTGCACTGCAGCGATTCCATTTGGAGCAGTTGGCCGGTGCGGTACTTCTTCGCATCCTGGGCTTGAGCCAGAGACGCCAACAGCAGAACTGCGAATGCCAGTCTGGATTTCATGAAACTTTCCTCGTCCCCGGTTTTGTGACTCGCAATTGGAACGAGTTCCATTGTTGGACAGAAGCTGCTGCTTCGGAAGATGACGCCAGTAACCGCGGCGGGTAACTACCGGAAGAGGGCGCTGAAACTAGCGCTGGACAAGGCTTTCCAAGGCTTCGAAAAAAGACGGGAGAGAGATAACAGCGGCGTCGGCGCCATTGATCTGGGTGTCGCCTTCGGCCCGCAGGGCGGCGATGGCGAAGGCCATCGCGATGCGGTGATCCCCGAACGAGTCGAGCTCGGCCCCGTGCAGTTTCTGGCTGCCGGGAATAGCCACACCGTCCTCATGTTCTTCGACCTCGGCGCCCATGGCGCGCAGGTTGGTGGTGATGGCTTGGATGCGGTCGCATTCCTTGACGCGAAGCTCCTTGGCGTCGCGGATGCGGATGCCCTGCTCGGTGAAGGGCGCGATGGCGGCGAGAACGGGGAGCTCGTCGATGAGGGCGGCAGAGTCGGCGCCGGCAATTTCGGCCGTTTTCAGGCGCTGGCCTTCGACGCGGACGGTGCCCACCAGCTCGCCATGCTGCTCTTCGAGTTGGGTGATCGAGATGCGGACGCCCAGGCCGATGAGGATGTCGAGCAGGCGGGCGCGGGTGGGATTCATCAGGAGCGTGTCCACGATCAATTGCGAGCGTGGGAACAACGCCGCAGCGCAGAAAAAGAACGCGGCGCTGGAAAGATCGCCGGGGACACGGGCTTCGATGGCCTGCAATTTCTGTCCGCCGGCGATGCGGGTGGAATTTCCATTGCGGCTGAGTTCCGCGCCGAAAGCGCGCAGGGCCACCTCCCCGTGATCGCGGGTGCGAAGCGGCTCCTCCACGCAGGTCTCGCCATTCGCAAAAAGGCCGGCGAACAGCACGCACGATTTCACCTGGGCACTGGCAACCGGCATCTTGTACTGGATCGCGTTCAGCTGACCGCCGGTGATGCGCAGGGGCGGGCGGTCTTCGGCAGCGGCGGTGATCTTCGCGCCCATGGCCGAGAGCGGCTTCATGATCCGAGCCATGGGGCGGCGAGTAAGCGACTCGTCCCCGAACATCTCGCTGGTGAAGTCTTGTCCTACGAGGATGCCGCTCAGCATGCGCATCGTCGAACCGGAGTTGCCGCAGTCGAGTGGTGTGGTGGGCGGGATGAGCGCAGGCCCGCGGCCTTCGATTTCGATGACGTTCGCGGCAGCGTCGGTGCATTCCCAGTGGACGCCGAGCGAGCGCAGACAGTTCAATGTGCTGGCGCAATCGGCGCCGGTGGAGTAGTTCTCCAGGCGCGACTTCCCTTCCGCGATTCCGGCCAGCATGGCGTAGCGATGGGAAATGGATTTGTCGCCGGGCAGACGCAGGCTGCCTTCCACATGCTTCGCCGGATGAATGGTGACGCGGGGGCCCGATTTCATGCCTATTTAATATAGCGGATATGGCGCGCGGGGAGGCCCGGTTCCGGCGGACGGGAGCCATCACGCCTGCCGGTGACAGCGTCGTCTCTCATTTGATTTTCACTCCCCGTCGTATTACAACCCATGCATGCTCCGTCGTTCGGTGACGCTGTTGCTTGCCCTGGGCTCTGCCGTTTCGATCGCAGCTCAGACTTCCCCACCTGCTACCAAGCCCGACACCTCACAGGAAGCGCTCGTCTACGAGAAAATTCGCAACCTGGTGCGTTTTGAAAACGACGGCACGGGGATTCGCGACACCACGGCCGCCATCCGGGTGCAGAGCCAGGCGGGCGTGGAGGAGATGGGGCAGTTGATCTTTGGCTACTCGTCGGCCACCGAGGAGTTGCAGATCGACTACGTGCGGGTACGAAAGCCCGACGGGAAGACGGTCGAGACAGCGCCGGGCAGCGCGCAGGATTTCGCTCCCGACGTTCTGAAGGAAGCGCCGATGTACAGCGACTACCGGCAGCGGCACATGTCGGTGGTGAGCCTGCAGGCGGGCGATGTGCTGGAGTATCACACCGTGACGAAGGTGAAGCCGCTGGCGCCGAATGAGTTCTGGTACGAGCACGTCTTCCCTACCCATGCGGCGGTGGTCGACGGGAGCCTGGAAATCGATATTCCGAAGACGCGAGTGGTGAAGCTGAAGAGTCCCGATCACACCTATGAGGTGCGCGAAGAGGGCGACCGGCGCGTCTACACGTGGACCATCAAGGATTTCGCTCCGGACCGGAAAGCCGATCGCGAGGACGAGGGAGACGACTATCCCGGACCGGACGTCCAGTTGACGACCTTCGCCGACTGGGAAGCGGTCGCGCACTGGTACGCGGGGTTACAGGGCGAGCGCGTGGTGGTGGACGACGGAGTGCGTCGCAAAGCCACGGAACTGACCCAGGGCGCGACGACACAGGGGGAGAAAACGCGCCGGCTTTATGACTACGTGGCGCGCAATATCCGGTATGTAAGCTTGTCGTTCGGGGTGGGGCGGTTGCAGCCGCATGCGGCGTCGGAGGTGCTGGAGAACGGCTACGGCGATTGCAAGGACAAGCACACGTTGCTGCAGTCTCTGTTGCGCGCCGAGGGGATTCAGGCTTACCCGGTGCTGATTGGGAGCAGTCGCAAGCTTGATCCCGACGTTCCGTCCCCGGCACAGTTCGATCACGTGATCACGGCGGTGCAGTTCGACAAGAGTTCCGATTTCACCTGGCTCGACTCGACCGCCGAGGTGGCGCCGTACGGGCTGATCATGTATCAGCTGCGCAACAAGCAGGCCCTGCTGGCTTCGAACGACAGCAAGGCGGGCCTGCGCCGCACGCTGGCGGACGCGCCCATCAAGAACCTGCTCGCGATGAACATCGATGGCAAATACACGGAGCCGGGCGCAATGGATGCCAGGATCGAAATCACCGCCCAGGGCGACAGCGACCTGCCGGTCCGCATGTCCTTCCGGCGCGTGCCTGAGGCCCAGTGGGAGCCGGTGCTGCGTTACCTGTCGGCGGTGTGGGGCCTGGCCGGGGACGTGACGGATGTGCACATCGATTCTCTGGAAGACACGGGCAAGCCGTTCCACGCGACGTATCACTTTCACCGGGATGGCTACTTCATAGTGCCGAGTTCGGGAGCGAGCTTTGCGGTGCTGCCGCCCCTGGGCCGCGCCCGCATGGTCGCGCCGGGGAAGAAAAATCGATCCGAGCCGATCGACGTTGGACCGGTTGAGGAGCGGGTGTATCGCGCGCACATCCAGGTTCCCGCGAATTACACGATTCATGTCCCCAGCGACGTGCGTATGACACGGGACTTCGGGGAGTATTCCTCTTCGTACGTTCTGGGCAAGGGTACGCTCACGGCCGAGCGGCGAATGCTCTTGAAGGTCAACGAACTGCCGGCGACGCGGCGAGCCGACTTCGAGTCGTTCCGCACGGTCACGAGCGCGGCGGCCGAACAAGGGCTGTGGTGCAGCATCACACCGGCGTCGGCGTCGGCAGTGGCGTCGGAGGCACGGGCGGCGAACACGCCGCGAGAGTTGCGGACCGCAGGGGGTGCTGCGCTGCAGCGGCAAGACTTCAAGGCGGCGGTGGATCTGCTGAAACGCTCGGCGGATCAGGATCCCAAGCAGAAGGATCTGTGGGACGATTTGGGCCGCGCCTACGCGGGGCTGAACCAGCATGACGACGCGATCGCGGCTTTTCGAAAGCAGATCGATATCGATCCTTACCACGCGCACGCCAACGGCGATCTGGCCGCGGAGCTGCAACAGCAAGGCAAACTGGAGGACGCCGTCGCGGCTTACCGCAAGCAGGCGGAGATCACGCCGTCGGACCAGCTTCCGCACAAGAATCTGGGATTGCTTCTGGCGCAGATGAAGCGCGCCGATGAGGCGCGCGTGGAGTTGGAGACCGCGGCTTCGATTCCGCCAGACGATGCCCAGATCAAGCTCGCGCTCGCCCAGGTGTATGCCCGCTCCGGGAACAAAGAGAAGTCGGAAGCGCTGATGAAGGCGGTGACGGGATCGTCGGCGCCAGATATCGGGAACGATATTTTCGCGTCGGCGTTGAAAGACAACATGGACCCGAACCAGGCACTGCACGACGCGCGCGAGACGCTGGACGATATCGGGGACCATTTTGATTCGGGGGAATATGACCGGCTGGGTCCGTCGGCGTACTCGGCGATGAACCTGGTGGCGCTGGGCTGGGCTCGCATTGGTTGGGCAAAGTTCCTACAGGGCGACTTGCTGGAAGCGATGCAGTATCTGAATTCGGCCTGGATGCTGACGCAGTCGGGAACGATCGGGAACCGGCTGGGGCGGGTTCTGGAGAAAGAGAATCAGCGGGAGAAGGCGCGGCACATGTTCGCGATGGCCGTTGCTACAGGAGGACCGGAAGCGGAGGCCTCACGTGAGCAGGTGACGCGGCTGAGCGCCAGCCCGGATGAGGCGCAGAAAGAGATCGCCGGGGCAGCGGCCGAGTTGCTGCAGGCGCGCACGGTAGAGCTTCCCGGCATGCCGGCGGTCAAAGGGTCGGCGCGCTTTGCGCTGGTGTTCGAACAATCCAATCAACCGGGCCGGGCCGAGTATCTCGACGGCGATGCGGCATTACAGGGAGTGGGCGACAAACTGCGGAGTCAGACTTTCCCCGTGAAGTTTCCGGATGTGTCCTCGGTGAAAATCATCCGCCGGGCGAAGGTGTCGTGCGATGGGGCGGGGTGTTCGGCGGAGTTGCTGCCGGTCGAGAGCTTGCAGCCTTAGGGGAGGGTTTGGAGCTCAGAAAACTCATTTCATGCACCAAGAGCCCTTAATCCGTTATTGGGTACCCGAACAGCCTCTGAGTTGCCTACTACGCCATCGTCTTCGCTTCGGCTCTAGCTTCGCGCAGCACCTCGGGTGGGACTTCCTTCAGGGTGACGTGGAATTCGAACATCGGGGTTTCGGTGCCGCGGCCCCAGCGGCTGACTTCCCAATGGGCGCGCACAAACTTTACGGTGGCGTGCTGAGTCAGGTCTAGCAATAGGGGTTGCCGGCCGCGGTAGAACTTCTGCGGAAAGGACACGATCGGCTTGGGTTCAAAGGCGGCTCCGTTGGCCGAGCCGTAGATGCTCACATCCAGCGATTCCTGCTCGATGATGTTAGTGATGTGGAGCGTAAGCAGGAACACGCGGTTCGCGGTGGCGCTCACGTCGACGGAGGGGCCGTCGCCTTTGGCGGAGACCGTGGTCTTCTCGGGAACGAGGGCGGTGTCAATCATGGCGGGAGAATTGTAGCAAAGGGGTGGGGCGACGCGGCTCAAGCCGCGCTCTTTCCCCTGGGGAATCCATTTGGAAACGTGCATCCGGCTGCGGGACAGCAGCAGATTCCTCCTGCCTGGCTAGCTCGCGCCTGGGAATGACAAGGTGGTGGGCGGCATCTGCCCGGCACAATTAACCGACAGCAACGACGCGGCTGAAGCCCTCTCCCTTAGCGTGTTCGGCAGTTCGAGAGGGGCGCGAGACCGCGGCTGAAGCTCGCGCTTATTTTCCGCACATGTACGGCGTCCTGAAGGGCGCGCCCCGATACGAATCGATCGCCTTACGTTGTGATGTTCTGCCTTCCCAAGAAGCTTTCAGAGATCGTCTCTATTTCAGCGCATCAACGAATTGCCGGACTAGCTTTCCGACTTCTTCGGGCTGCTCCCAGGGGGCGTAGTGTCCGGCCTTGGGGATGAGCTTGAGCTGGCTTCCGGAAATGTTCTGGCGCATGAGTTCGCCGTCGGCTGGCGTCGACAGGCTGTCTTCTTCGCCGATCAGGATCAGGGTGGGCACGTCGATCGTCTTGAGCGTGGGCACGGAGTCGGGGCGCTCGGCCATGCCGCGCTGCACCTGGGCGATGTCGTCCGGGGACATCTTCCGCATCATGCGGCGTGCCTGGTCGACAAGGTCGGGGCGAGCGGCCAGCGTGGTTTTGCCGAGCAGCTTAGGAATCATGCCGTCGATGAAGGGCTCGCTGCCGCGCTCGAGCACGTCTTCGGCGGATTTCAGGCGGGTGGCGCGGCCCTCGGGAGTGTCGGGCTGAGGACGCGTGTCGCACAAGACGAGGCCGGCTACCCGTCCGCAGAATTTTCTCCAGAACTCAAACAGGATATAGCCGCCGATTGAAACGCCGCAGAAGAGGGCGCGGCCGACATCGGCGTCATCGAGCACCCGGGCGAGGTCAAGGGCGTGCTTTTCGATCGTGGCCGGGCCCTTGCCGGCGTCGGAGTCGCCGTGGGCGCGCAGGTCGGGCAGAATAACGCGGTAACGCGAGGTGAGGGCTTGCGCGGCGGGCAGCCAGAATTCGTGGTGCGCCGGGAAGGGATGGAGAAGCACCAGCGGCGGGCCGTCGCCCACTGCGGCGTAGACGATTTCGGCGTCACCGCTGCGAATGCGGTTCATGCCGGGAGTTTTGCTCGACACCGGGTCAATCCAGTTGAGCGCGAGGCTCCTTGCCGCCGCGCTAGGGGGTCGGCACCTGCTGCCCTTGCGGCACGGCGAGGTGGAGGGGTTCCTCCGGCATCACGATCCAGGCCACAATGTAACCCACGACGCCGAAGACAATCCCCGTAAAGAAGGTGATGATGATCCACAAAACACGCACCAGCGTAACGTCGAGGTCAAAATATTCCGCCATCCCGGCGCAGACGCCTGCGACTTTCCGGTCGGCTTTGGGGCGCACCAGGCGCTTGCGAGCCATCACGGCACCCACGCGTTTCCCGCAGTAGGCACAAAGGTTGGCGTCGTCCTGAATGACCTTGCCACAGTAGTTGCAGTACATATTCAGCCTCCACCCACACATAGGATACGCCGGGAGGGGGCGGAAAGTTCCAGGGGGAGCCGTAAGCTGAAGCTCCAGCCCCTAAAGGGGCCCAGGAAGGGAACGGGGGGGCATCGCTAAAGCGAGGCCCGGATCCAGATCGCCTCGGCGAAAGGCCGCCCTCGCGACCGCTGGCAGGTTGCCAGCGCTGCAAATTCGTGTGCTGCTCAACCATCAATTTCTAGAGGTTTGCTTGAGGGCCTAGTCGGCGCGGTAGGGCTCTTTCAGGTGGCGGCGGGCGGCGTCAGCGGGAGGGGTGGTTGCGTTCATGGCGATGACGGCTTCGTATTTCTTCGTGGCCAGGTCGCGCTTCTGCTGCAGGTCGTACATCTCGCCCGCGGCCAGGCTGGCTTTCTGCAGGATTTCGGGGTCCGACTGCGGGGCCTGCGCCACGAGTTCGTATGCCGAGGCCGCGCCCGCGTAGTCTTTCTGCGTGCGTAGCAGGTCGCCGAGGGCCTGCGCGGCGAATTCATAGTGCAGTCCGGGATACTTGCCATCGCGTCCGGCTTGCCAGATTTTGCGGTAAACCACAGCGGCCTCCTGGTTCTGGTTCAGAGAGCGCAGCAGGTTCGCTTCCTCCAGTGCGAACAGGACATTCTGCGGGAACTGCGGGATGAGGCCGCGCAGCAACGTGAGTGCTTCGGCGTAGCGATGTTCACGGCGCAGGAACACCAGCAGTGCAATTCTCGCGTCGACGCTGTTTTCACCGCTGCTGCGGCCGACCTCATACAGGTATTCGATGCCCTTATCTTTGCTGCCGCTTAAGCCGACGAGCGCAACGGCTACTTTTACTCCCCAGGGGAGGCTGCCCATCACGTAGTTATGGGCTCCGACTACGAGTTTGGCGTCGATGTACTGCGGCGAGAGTTCCAGCACGCGTTCATGGTCGTGACGGGCCCCGACGGCGTTGCGCAGGGCCGAGAACCAGGCTCGTTCGATGAGCGCCGTGTAGGTCGAGAACTGGGCGCGGGTGATGCCGCGCGCGTAGAGGGCGTCGACATCGTCGGGGTTGGCTTTCAGTTTGTTCTCTTCCAGTTTTTCTGCGCGCTCGGTGAGGCTCTTGATCTGCGCCTTCACTTTGGGGTCGGCAGGGCGATGCGCCGTTCCGATGAAACTGTCGTTCGAGTACTCGGCGGTGTTCATGGCGCCAATCCGATAAAGCTCGCGGTACAGCAGGGCGGTCAGCAGGTGGTTGACAGCGAACGCATCGTCGGGGTGGCGGTCGAGCACGCGCTGAAAGTTGGTGACAGCGCGGTCGTGGTCGAGGTTGTAGAAGCGGTCGAAGGCGGTGGCGTTCAGGGGGTCGGCCGGACGGTAGGAGATCGTCTTGGGATCTCCCGTGGCCGCAGGCTGCTGACCGAAAAGCAGGCCGCAGGTCATTCCCAGGACCACCAAGCACCCCAAGGCGCAAGACGGTTCGAGCTTGCGATCGGGGACCGACGACGTTGGTTTCGCGGGAGAGGACACCGGTCCCCCCAGTTTAACCGATCAGGGCGAACCAAATCGGTCACCTTGCCCTTTCGACCAAATTGCCGGAATTTCCCCCTATAATCTTCGGCAAGCCGTGCATCTTTCCCCCAGATAGCGGTAAATCTTGCTCGTCACAAATAACTTGCAGTGATTGTGGGCTCCCGCTAACTCTAATGTTGTCATCAGTTTAATGGCGGCCAGCATTTGGTCTCTGGCTTGCCATGTGATCACATTAAGGAGGTTTGCTCCATGTCGGAAGTTGCACATAACGCCGAACGGGATTTCTGGCGGCCCCCGGTTGTGGCGCCGCCGGTCGCGTTGGAGTCAAACACCAAGTCAGAGATGGTTGAGGTCTGTGACGGCTGCGAGACGGAGTTCATCGCGGGGTCACGCTTCTGTCACGTGTGCGGTGCGACGCGATCCGAACTAGGCGCGTCTCACGTGCTGAAAAACTGGGTGCGGGCGGGCCTGAACTGGGTTCGCCATCTGGAGTTCCACAACATCGAGCGCTGGATTGTCGGCACGCGGCAGCGGCTGGGTCTGCCTACGCCGCCGTTAGTCGCATTCCTGCTCGGCTTGGTATGCCTGGTCGGTGCCATCGGGGTTAGCGTGGTCTTTACCGTCCAGACCACCCTGGATTGGCAGGCAGTGCAAGTTTGGCGGATCGAGTGGCTGCTGGGCGCCAGCGCGGCGTTCCTGGCGGGCATTCTTCTAAAGAAGTCGGCGAACTAGACTCGCCCCGGCCCCTGTGCTGTGCTGAGCTGAAGATCCTCCCCCCGATTTTCTCTCCGCCCTCCCCCTTACAAGCTTCGAGTCTCTTCCTGGGATTTCCATTCCTCGTTTCCGATTGACGGAAAAGCTCTTCACCGCAGAGATCGCTGAGAAAACTGCGCAGGTCGCTGAGAAAACCAGATCGTTGCAGTCCGCGATCGAGTCGGCCAGACCCGGTTCCACCGGTTTATTCCATGCGCGCCCTCTAATGAACTGGCTCCGGCTCGGTGATGGCGCCAGACCGCCTCTGCTGCTGCATGCGGTAAAGGTGGTGCACCGGGCCGATCCCGCGCCCCAAAGGATGTCCCTTGGAAATGGCGGCGGAGACATACGCTTTCGCCAGCAGCACGGCCTCGGGCAAGCCGCGGTCGAGAGCGAGGTTACACGCCATCGCGGTGGCGAAGGCGCAGCCGGTGCCGTGGGTGGAGTTGGAGCGCTGGCGTTCCGACTTGAAGACTTCCTGCTCAACGCCACGCCTGGTTTGGAAGCTGAGGAGATCGATGGCCTTCTCCAGATTTCCCCCGGTGACCACTACAGATTCGGCGCCCATCTCGTGGAGTTTGATCGCCGCCGCCCGCATCTGGTCGATATTCGAAACCGGGAACCCGGCGAGAGCGGCGGCCTCGTCGACATTGGGGGTCACTACAGTTGCCAGGGGGAGCAACTGCTCGGCGATGACTTTGCGGCCTTCGGCGTCCACCAGGTCCGCGCCTGACGTGGACCGAAGAATGGGGTCGAGCACTACGTTGGGCGGTTTCTCCTGGCGCAAGAACTCGACCACGGTGGCCGCCACCTTCCCGGTGCCCAGCATCCCGACATGGATGGCGCCGAACTTCACGTCGGCGGCCAGTTCACGCAGGGTGTCGGCGACCAGGTTCGGGGCGCAAGGCTCCACCCGCTTCACTCCGGCGGTCGACTGCACCGTCAATGCAGTCATGCAGGCCACCCCGTAGCAGCCGTGGGCAGCGATCGTCTTGATGTCGGCGGTGACTCCCGCGCCCGACGACGGGTCGAAGCCGGCGATGGTCAGGACGACACTCGGAGTGTCTGGCATACTCGCAAATCTATCCCAAACCGCCTTTCCACAGCCCTGTGAAGAAGCTCGGGAGCGATTTTTTCTGCGGAAGCGTGCCTTGAAAATGGCCGCAAGCGACTGATTTGACAAGATCTTAGCGCTCGATGCCGAGCTAACAAGTTGATTCCATGGAACTTGTAAGATTTTCCAGTACCGTAGCCGAGGTGGTAGTTACCATTATATAAACACTTAAGTCGTTTGTTTGCAGGTCAATGTCGATGGTTACTGAACTCTTACAATAGGTTACGTGAGATATGAATAACTAGCTGGTAATCTTGTAACACTGAATGCACCATTGACAGCCCTTCGCCGAGCCCGGTAGCATCACCTAACCTTTGGCCAAAAGCGGAACGGGAAACAACTACGTAGGTCCGAACCTTTTATGCGAGGTGAACTGAATGCGAAGACGTATAGCTCATGGACTGGCGGTGTTCTTGTGCGTCGCCAGCCTGGGAGCGGCTCAGGGAAACTCGGGCTCGGCCGACAGTCGAAATGGCCCGATGGCATCGCGGCCGAGACCCGCCACTAAGTCGTCGAAACGATCGAAGCCGTATCAAGTTGGGACGGCCTCCTGGTATGGCAGCTATTTCCAGGGCAAAGACACGGCCAGCGGCGAAGCCTACAACATGTACGATTTGACGGCTGCGCACCCGACTCTGCCGTTGGGAACCTATGTGCGGGTCACAAACCTGCGCAACGGCCGAGCGGTTGTGGTACGCATCAATGACCGGGGTCCGGTAGTCGACGGGCGGATCATCGACATGTCTTATGGAGCTGCCCAAGCGTTAGGCATGAAGAACCGTGGGCTGCAGCAGGTTCGCCTGGACCTGGTGGAGGCACCTCAGACCGTGGCTGAGCTACGACCAGTAGCGCATCTGAATTAATCCCGTTACACTCCCCTAGATGCCAGATTCGCGCGAGCGACTGATTGTCGCCCTCGATGTATCGTCCGCGGCCGAAGCACAGAAGATCGTGGCGGCCGTGGGCGACTCTGCCCGCATTTACAAAGTCGGCATGCAGCTCTACACCGCCGAGGGCCCGCAGATCGTGCGCGACCTGGTCGCTTCGGGACGGCACGTCTTTCTTGATCTCAAGTACCACGATATTCCCCACACCGTGTCAGCTGCCGTGAAAGAAGCGGCACGGCTGCGGGTGACCATGTTGACGGTGCACGCGGCCGGTGGTGGCAAAATGCTGCGGGCCGCGGTGGACGCGGCTCGTAGCACCAATGCTTCAACGATGGTTCTCGCGGTGACGGTCCTGACCAGCCTCGACCAGCGCGACCTGGAACACGCGGGCGTGCGCGGCAGTGTGCTGGATCAGGTGTCGAGGATGGCCGCGCTCGCCCTGGCCAACGGATGCCATGGCGTGGTCGCATCCGCCCAGGAAGCCGCGACCCTGCGGGCGGAACTGGGAGACGATTTCCTGATCGTGACTCCAGGCGTTCGGCCCGCGGGCTTCGAGCACGACGATCAGGCACGCGTAGTGACCCCAGCCGAGGCTATCGCGTCGGGTGCAAGCTATATCGTAGTCGGGCGGCCGATCACGGAAGCGGAAGATCCGGCAGAGGAAACGCGAGAGATCCTGGCACAAATGGCGTGAAGGCAGGTGTTTGGTCGTAGGTTTTGGGTCCAAGGTTTTGGGTCCAAGGTTTTGGGTCCAAGGTCTTGGGCTTCGGGTCGTGCGTGTCAGGTTCAGTGGTTACCTGTGCTCCCTTGTCGGCAACTCATGCCTGCAATTGAAAAGGCGCGACCCGGTCGCGCCTTCCCGCTAACAGCTACGAGCCAATAACTAACCGCCGCCCTTCAGAGCTTCTCGTAAAATTCGCAAGCCGAGCAGGAAATGTAGACTCCGCCTGGGACTCCCCGTTCGCGATCCTTGGTCCGCTTCACGATGCGCGTCTCCTTGCCACACTTGGGGCAGGCGGTGGATTTGCTGGTGTCCATGACCTTCTTACGGTCGGCTGTTTTTGCGATCTTCGCCATCTTCTTCTCCTGACAGGAATGTGCCGCCAGCCGGGGGCCGGGGTTCTACCTGGTTTTTGGGGAGTAACTCGGAAGCCGGACCTTCCCGGCAGGATGCGCACACTCGGAAGAGCGTGCTTCTGTACTCGCCAACCGTATTGTACATGAGGAAGAGACGCAGCCCCGGATCTGGGTGAACTCGGCCGGGCACCGGATTCAGCGGCGGAGCGCGGTGACGTGCTCTCCGCGGCAATATAGCTCAGCCCGATCGACGATCCCGTCGCGGTTGGCCGCAAACTCGATCCAGCACTCCGGCAGATCGGCAGCCACAAAACGAGTCAAAGAGGCGGGCCCGAAGAAGCCCCTGACCTCTCCCGGAAACTCAACGTAGAGCCTTCCTGCTTCAACCGTGACCAAAACCTCTACTGGTTTGGCAGACGCGCTGATATAGGTTCCGGAGTAGGCCTGCAGGTCGAGGCTAAGCATGCGCGGCGTCGACAGCGCGGCACCACCCGCGACACTCTCAGACGGGGTTCGCGAGTTCGCTCGCGCCGGCGATTTGAAGACGAGTAGAACCCGCCCAACATCGGTGGATAGGGGCGGCTCTGCGGCCGCAGGTGAGCGGGGAAGGGGCCGCGAGATGAGCTTGCTCTCCGGCACCCGCCCGGCGGGGCCATATCCAGGACGGATCTCCATGTACCTGGGATGGTTCCAGGCATAGCCCATGGTCCAACACACGCCGTTCAGGACCATGGCCGACAGGAGGGCGCCGTACAGAAGGGCGGCCGTTTGTGGTTTGGGATTTTCAAATGTATAGAAAAGCGGAGCGCCGCCAGTTGCGGCAAGAGCCGGGGGTGCCTCCTCCCAGAATTCCGGGCGCAGTGCCCATTGCCGGAGTGCCGAGATCACACCATCCAGAAGCAACTTCGCGGCCGGGAGTTTCCCTTCCGCTTGATCGAAGATCGACAGCATCTCGTCCGCGAAGCGCTGGCGGAAGCATGCTGGGTGAACGCGCAACACACCGCGATACAGGAAGCGGAGCATCAGACCCTCCTTGGTCGCGTCTGCAGGCGTAACTTGCCTTCGCGCACCACGTCGTCGAGTCGAGCAATTTCTGCGGACAGCACGCCACGCCCCAGCGAACTCAGCCGGTAATAGCGCCGCCGCGGATCGTCGTCCCCGGGACGCTGGCCCAGCTCTTCAACCAGCCGCCGCTCGATCAGCTTCTGCAGATTGTCGTAGAGCGTCCCCGGCCCCAGCTTGTAGTTCCCTTCCGACTGGCGCTGCACTTCCTGCATGATGCCGTAGCCGTGTAGTTCCTCGCCAGCCAGGGACAGGAGGATGTGCAGGGTGGCGGACGATAACGGGAGGAACGAACTGTGATCTTCTTTCATAGCTCGTGATCCGTTATATCGCTTTCCGAGTTAGTTGTCAACTCCCCCTCCCATTTTGTTTGCCCTTGCGGGAAGAAGCTCGACCCGGACCGCCCCATCCGGGCCAATCCTTCAGTTCGAATTCCCCTGGCTGCTGAACGGGGACTAGGCATGGCATACTCGATGAGTGCATGACAAGAGTGGGGAAAGCAAAGCTCATCGGCTACGCACTCGGCATTCTAGCGGTAATCGTGACTGCTATCGGAATGGGGCGACTATGGCCAACCTCCCCGCGGCCTTTGAACGAACTCGCCAACCGTAATGAACAGCGGAAAAGGGGCGGGGCACCGCCGGGAGCTTAGGCCTGCCGTATCTGCTGGAAACGGAAATAGTGCCCGCTTTGCCCCAGTCCTCACCCCTCTGCTACTCTAAGAAGTTTTCGCGCAGACTGCGGCTCTGCCCAGAGGTCAACTGTCATGTCAGCCATTAAGTTCCGCGGCGTCGATTTCATCAGCTTCGACGGTCTTCTTTCTGACGACGAGCGCCTGGTCCGCGATACGGCGCGCAAGTTCATTGAAGACAATCTCATTCCCATCATCGAAGAGTGCAACCGCGCCGGGCGTTTCCCTCGCGAATTGGTGAAACCCATGGCCGAACTTGGATTCTTCGGCGCCAACCTGAGGGGCTACGGCTGCGCCGGCATGTCGAATGTGGAGTACGGGCTGGTTACGCAGGAACTCGAGCGCGGCGACTCGGGCGTGCGCAGCTTCGTCAGCGTGCAGTCGGCGTTGGTGATGTATCCCATCTACACCTTCGGCTCCGACGAGCAGAAGAACACCTGGCTGCCTGCGCTGCAAAGCGGCGAGAAACTCGGCTGTTTCGGACTGACCGAGCCCGACTTCGGCTCGAATCCGGGCGGCATGCGCACCCGCGCGAAGAAATCGGGCAAAGAGTATGTGCTCAACGGCGAGAAGATGTGGATCACCTCGGGCACGATCGCCGACGTGGCCGTGATCTGGGCCAAGGTCGAAGATGAAAGCGACCGGGTCCGCGGCTTCCTGGTCGAAACCGACCGGCCCGGCTTCAAGGCCGACGACATTCACGGCAAGTGGTCGCTGCGCGCCTCGGTGACGTCAGGCCTCTCGCTAGAGGACGTGCGCGTGCCTGAGTCGCACCTGCTGCCCGGCTCTGGCGGCCTGAAGTCTCCCCTGATGTGCCTGAACCAGGCGCGCTACGGCATCGCGTGGGGCGCGATCGGCGCGGCTATGTCGTGTTACGACTGCGCCCTGCAGTATTCCCTGCTCCGCAAGCAGTTCCGCGACCAGCCCATCGCTTCCCACCAGCTGGTGCAGGAAAAACTCACCTGGATGATCACCGAGATCACCAAGGGGCAGTTGCTCATCCTGCAGGTCGGCCGACTCAAAGACGCCGGGAAAGTCGAGCACCAGCACATCTCGATGGCGAAGCGAAACAACGTCTGGATGGCGCTGGAGTGCGCGCGGCTCTCGCGCGACATCCTGGGCGCGAATGGCGTGGCCGACGACTACCCGATCATGCGCCACCTGATGAACCTGGAATCGGTGAAGACGTACGAGGGCACGCACGACATCCACACACTGATTATTGGGCAGAGCGTGACGGGGATCGACGCATTCTAGGAGGCGGGAGATGGCGAGTCTCGTATAAAATGCTCGCCATCTTTGGACTCAGGAACGAAATCCCGCCGGATCAGCCAAACCAGCAGCGTGTCGGCTTCGCCCTTCGTTTTCGCGATCACGGTGCTTGCGACAGCCGTTCTGACGATCGGCACGGAGTCAAGCCTTAAAGCACAAGACCGATCTCCACAGGCGGTCGCGCAGGAAGTCACGTTCCCCAGCGGTAAGTTGGAGCTGCACGGGTTCCTCTACAAGGGCGCGGGCGATGGTCCTCTGCCGGCGATTCTTTGGAACCATGGAAGCGAGCGACTGCCGGGTCGACTGCCGGAACTGGGATCGTTCTTCAAGGCGAGGGACTATATCTTCTTCGTCCCCCATCGCCGGGGGCAGGGCCGCTCCGCCAATGCGGCACCCTACGTAATGGATGTGCTGAGAGGTGAGGGCGGACCAGCAGCGCTTGGCGCAAAGCTGGTCGAGATGATGGAGGTGCACCTGCAGGATCAACTGGCCGCATTGGCCTACCTGCGCTCGCAGCCGTTCGTGGATCCTAAGCGGATTGCGGTGATGGGCTGCTCGTTTGGCGGCATTCAAACGGTGTTGGCGGCGGAGAGTGCACCGGACATTCGAGCAGCGGTCGACTTCGCCGGGGGCGCGGAAAGCTGGCAAGGCTCGCCGGATCTGCGGGCGCGTATGACGAGCGCGGCGCGCAACGCGAAGGTGCCCGTGTTCTTCATACAGGCTGAAGGCGATTACGATCTCACTCCCAGCCGCACGCTGGCGAAGGAAATGGAGAAGGCCGGCAAGGCAGCGATGATCCACATTTATCCGGCGGTCGGCCGAACCCAGCAGGAGAACCACGAATTTTGCGTGCACGGTGTGGAGGTCTGGGGGCCGGATGTCGTCAGCTTCGTGAAAAAGAGCTTTCCCGAGTAACGTCGGTTGACATCTTCGCATTTTGCGAACTAACAATATTCGCAGCGCCAGTGCGCTTCGAAGCGAATACGCCGCCTTGCTCTCGGACACTCTGCCCGTGGTCATGCGGAGCGAAGCCGAGAACGAGCGCCTCCTCCGCGCGCTCGTGGAACTGGGTCGCAAGGGCAGGGGCAGGAGCGCCGCCGAACGGCGACCCGCTGACTTGCTCACCCTCTTGATCGAGGATTTTGAGGAGAAGCACTACGCCTTAAGTCCGCCGAGCTGGTCACGGTGCTCAGCGAACTGATCGAGGCGAATCGCCTCAAGCAGAAAGACCTCACGGACATTTTTGGAACGCCCAGCATGGTCTCGGAAGTACTCAGCGGGAAGCGCAAGCTGACCACTGAGCACATCCGCAACCTCAGCCGGCGCTTTCAGGTTCGCCGGAAGTGTTTTTCTAAGGAGCCGCTAGTGGAGCGTCCCTTAAGTCCGCAGAATAAATCGACTCTGTCATCCTGGGCGGAGCGAAGGAGCGGTGTAGTTGGCCGCGGAGGTGCAGAGGTCTTTCGCTTCGCTCAAGTGACAGTCCATGATTATGTCGCGAATTTGCGGGACACAACACTAGAAGTTACCGTCCCGACGCCTCCAGCAGTTCCTTCAAATATCCTTGCCACACGGCCGCGTGGGTGTGCGTGCCGTGGCCGAACGTGCCCAGCGAGGCGGGCAGGAGCACGAACTTACCGTTCTTCACTTTCTTGATCTCGCGCTCGGCGATGCCGAGTTCCGGCGGGTTGATGAAGTCGTCGGCGGAATTGATGTACATGACAGGCGCCTGGATCTTGCCCAGCTTGGAGGACGGGTCGTAGTTGCGCGAGGCGCTAACCGCGTAGAGCAGATCGTTGGCGTCGATGGTCGCTAGGGCGCGTTTCAAGGAGTCGTCGAGAAACTTGTCGGCCGCGTCGCGGGTCGGCAGGTCCTCCTGCATGTGGAGCGAGGCGCTGCCGGCGATGATCAGCAGGTCTTCGGAAATCTGGAGAGCGGTGCGCGGTTCACTGGTGTAGTCGCCGTTTTTCCAATCCGGGTCCTGGCGAATCCCATCAATCACCATCTTGCGCCACAGGCGATTGCGGCCGGCGATCTCGACCGGCAGGCAGGCCAGCGGCATGAGCGCGTCGATCATGTCGGGATAGGTTTCACCCCACATCCAGGAGTGCATGCAGCCCATCGAGGTGCCGAGGACCAGCCGCAGGTGGTTCACGCCGAGGCCTTTCTCGACAAGTTCGTGCTGCAGGTCAATCATGTCGGCGTAGTCGTATTGCGGGAAGCGCGCGTGCATGCCGTCGCTGGGCTTGCTGGACTTTCCGTGGCCCACGTTATCGGGAATGATGATGTAGAACTTGCCGGCGTCGAGCAGTTGCCCGGGCCCGAACAGCACCCCGGCAAAAATCGGACGCAGAAACGTCTGACCGGTGCCCCCCGTGCCGTGCAGGATCAGAACCGCATTCGTGGTCCGGCCGTCCGCATCTTTCACAGGTTTGCCGAGCACGCGGTAATGCATGCGTACTTCCGGAAGAGTTTCGCCGGATAGAAAGTGGAAATTGTGGACGGTGTAGTCGCCTTCTTGCGGAGTGGGCCAGGTGGCAGGCACTCCGGTCTGCGCTCGAGCGTTTGCCACGGTAAGGCCAGCCAGCATGAGCGCAAGGAATCCCAAACGACGCGAAGGGATGTTCATCGATCCTCCCAGGTTTGGCTGAGCGCGGCGCTCCAGAGATAAGTCTCTGGGTGGGCTTTTTACCACACGTTTAGGGAACGACCAGAGCGGGCTGATGGGCAGCGGTATCAACCGGCGCGGGTGGCTCTGCGGCTTCCTTCCTCTTCCCTACCCCGATCTCCATCCAGGTGTTCTTCGGGAAGACCACTTCCCGGCCGCGCGCCAAGAAGTGCGAGTAGATCGACATGCCAGCGCCATAAGCACCCATGGTGTATCCCAAAGCGCGAGAATGCACCGCGAGGCCCAGTGCCATGCCGACGAGTTTGAAGCCGTTGGCGCCGCCAGTTACGCGGGCGCCCGTACCTCCTCCGTGGTCCGGGATCCCGTGGTCCACGTCGTTGTCGGTTCGGGTCGAGGCCGCAGCCAGCGCCAGCGACAACCCGGTCGCGAGATAGCGCGTCTTGGGCGTGGTCGCCTCAGCGCCGCCTTCGGAGTCCAGCTTCACGTTGTCGTTCTTGCCTGCCTGCACGCTTTCAAGGGTGGCTTCCACTTTCTGCTGCACGCCGTCGGGCGGCACCAGTTCACGAAACTCGATGCGTAGCTGGCCGTTTTTCTTCATGCGGCGCGCGGGCTGCACCTGGCGCACGCTGCCCTTGAGCAAGCTGCCCTGCGGAAGGATCATTCGTTTGTCGGCATCGAGCAGCGGTTCGGATAGAACCGCCTCGACCCCGTCGCCCTTGTGCGCGGTGGCCGAGGTCAGCGGCGTCATCAGCCGAGCCCGCACTACGCTACCCGGCGAAAGCGCGCCGCCCATCGTCGACGCCATCTGAGTCGTTATGACTTCTGTACCGAAATCGAGTGCCTCGTCGAGTTCGGCGAAATACATCGTGCCCGCGGAGATGTACTGCCGGTGTACTGGCAACTGCGCTTCGCCGTAGCGCGCCGCGCGATGTATGCGGCCCGGGGTCTTCAGCTGCTTCATCGCGCTGTCCCACTCCTGCTTCGCCTGCTCTTTGGCCTGGCGCGTCTTCTCAGAGGCGGTGTCTTTCACGGTGTTCTTCTTCTTCGATTCGGCCGCCGCCACGAATTTGATCACCTGGCCCGAACCGGCTGCCACGGTGGTGTGCAATCGAAGATGCCGGCCGTCGGAGAGGAGAAGCTGGTCGAAACGCAGGTCCACCTTGCGTTCCGGAGTGAAGTCGGCGTCGAGTGCGGCCATGGTGCGTTTGCCCCCAGAGATTGCGCCGATCTTTGTGATCTGCCCCGTCACTTCAGACCCCACGGGGATCACGACACGGTCGAAGGCAAACACAGGCTCGACAATGCGGCCATGGATGGGCTGGCCCACGTTCTTCACGCGAATTTCCTGATCCAAGGCCACCTGCAGCGGCGTTCCCTTGGGCACGGTCAACGCAACGGTCTGCGGAGCGATCGGCGTGGTAGGCGTCTCCGCAGGTGTCTTACGCGCCGAGCCTGGAGACAGCTGGGGCATGCGAGCATCTTGCGCCATCATGGTGCTGAGCAGCGCGGAGACGGGAAGCATCACGCAGAGGGCCGCCAAACGATTCGATCGGATCAGCATTCGGGTTTCTCCCAGGACGGGCACAATCAGGGCCGCCACGCCGCTCTGGGCAAAGCGGGCGACCGTTTACGGGAACAGGTCTACGGCGGCGCGCGCAAAAAGGCTGTGCTTAGAACGATGCGCAATCTTCTAAGCGCGTTGCATCTCGGTTGGGGCGCCCGCCATCCGCTAAGCGATTCTAGGCCGACTTATCACCGAGAGCTACGCCAAAATTCTGAACAGACTCCGCCCGGGCGAATGGTATTCTCTGTCCTCATCTCGAAAGTCTGACTCCATGATTCGACGACTGACTCTTGCCCTCGGCATCTTATTCGTCTGCCTGCTCGCCCACGCCAAGACGGAATTCGGCAAGCTGCAGGGCGCTGAGTACCGCATTGATGTTCCGGAAAACTGGAACCACGGGCTGGTGGTGTACTGTCACGGCTACGATCCGCATATGGGCGGCGTGGGCTACGACCCCGCCAAACCTCTTCCCCCGGAGCTGGCAGTCTTCACCAAGGCCGGCTATGCCTTGATTCAGTCCGGCTACTCGGCGGGCGGGTGGGCCCTTGAACAGGCAGTCCCCGACATCGAAGCGCTGCGCAAATACTTCGTCGAGAAGTATGGGCAGCCAAAAGAAACCTACCTCACTGGTCACTCTCTCGGCGGCCTGCTCACGGTGGCAATCCTGGAGAAGTCTCCCGAACCGTACGATGCCGGGCTTGATCTCTGCGGGGTGGTCGGGAACGCAACCGAAGTGCTATTGCGCGCCTTCGATGCGCACGTAATCTTCGACTACTATTTTCCGGGCGCGCTTCCCTCTCCGGTCGGAATTCCCAGGGACTTCCAGCTGACCGAGGAGCTGACGAAGAAGGTTTACGACCGGTTGCTGGCCAAGCCGAAAGCGGCCGCCACGGTGCGCCGGCTGGTCGGAATTCATAACGACAAGGATCTCGCCAGCATCACCCTGTTCGGCACCTACGTGCTCAAGGACATCGAACAACGAGCCGGGGGCAATCCCTTCGACAATCGCAACACGATTTACACCGGCACCGCCGACGACAACGCTCTCAACGACGGCGTCAAGCGCTACGCCGCCGACCGGGGCGCGCTGGCCTACCTGCAGCGCTACCAGACTCTGACCGGCCACCTGACCCGGCCGGTGCTAGCCATCCACACGACCTACGATCCCCTGGTGCCCCCGTCCATTCCCAACGTCTACTCGCTCGTTGCTCGCGAGGCCGGCGCCGGCGATCTGTTCGTGCAGCAGTATGTGAAGCACGACGGGCACTGTGCCATCACCGCTGGCGAAACCGACCGCGGATTCAGCGAACTCCGCCGCTGGAAGCAGACCCGGCAGGCCCCCAAGGCGGGCTGGCTGCACTGAACCGCGCCGCTGGTCTCCTGGTGCATTACCATCGAGTCAGCAGAACTTATGGATCTACCCACTCTTCCCACCACTCGTCTCTGGTTACGACCTTATGCGTTGGCGGATGTGCCTGACCTGGTGCGCCTGGCGGGCGCCCGCGAGATCGCGGCTACCACGCTACGGATTCCGCATCCCTACCGCGAGCAGGATGCCGTCGACTTCGTCGCCGCTTGTCAGCCTGATGCCGACGCCGGGCTGAGCGTGCGCTTCGCCATCACGCTGCGTGATACTGGCGTGTTCTGCGGCGGCGTCGGGTTGCGCCTTGAGCTCGATCACCACCGCGCCGAACTCGGCTATTGGCTGGGCGTTCCGTATTGGGGGCACGGATATGCCACCGAGGCAGCGCAAGCCGTTCTGCGGTACGGGTTCGATACCCTGGGCCTGCACCGCATTTACGCCCAGCACGTGCTCGAAAATCCCGCCTCCGGCCGCGTTCTCAACAAGATCGGAATGCGCCGCGAGGGGTGCCTGCGCCATCACATCTGCAAGTGGGACCAGTTTCAGGATCTCGAGGTCTACGGGCTGCTAAAGGCGGAGTTTCCCTCGCGTTAGACCTGGACCGACAGCGCGTCCCCGGTGCGGCCGGCACCTCAGCAGGAAGTGTCCACCCGGTCATACGACGCATTCTGGTTTGCGCCGGTCTGCGCAATCGGGACCGTAAGCGTCGAAACGTGCACCCATTCACAAACCGGGGTCTAGCAGAAAGTCAACGCTATCGCTCCTCGACGAGTTCCAGGCCCGTAAGGGAGTGCTATCCAACCGGAGCGCCATGTTTCGGCAGTCCAGGGTTGACGGGTCATGCCCAAGCGCAACTCTAGCGATCCGGGTTATCGACACTGATGGCGCCCTGCCTGCTTTTCAAGCCCCCGCTTCCCAATCCCGCAGGCGCCGAGCCTGCGCCAGTCCCCGCACAGCCTGTCATAACGATCACCGCCAGAATTAAAGGCAGGGCGATCGCGCCACCCTGCCCAACGGTAGGTATTGCGCCTGAACAACGTGATGAACCTCCCGCACAGCTTTCTCGTGAAGGCGAAGCGGGGAAACATCGGCTCACGGTGCGGTCATCTGGGAAAGCCGTTTCGGGGAGGAATGTGATTTGGGACACAAGCTACTGACCTTAAGAAGTAAAAGGGCACTTTATATCACAACCTATGGCGCACTTATTGCCGTCACGTATATATGAACATACCTTCATTCATAGCTAAATTCCCATTCGCCTTCCGAGAACGTGATCGTTGACGCCATCCATGTGCTATGGACTCGGCGGTCGAGATATCGGCATCATGATGGCGGCGTTTTCATTTGAACAACTGCTCGTCCTAGCCGTATAACTCCGTGAGTAGCTCATACGCGCGGCGTAGATGAGGGATCACGATGCTGCCGCCGACCACCAGCGCCACGTTCAGCGACTCTTCCTGCTCATCCCGTGTGGCGCCCAGACGGTACGACTGGATGATGTGGTAATGGATGCATTCATCGCAGCGCAAACCCGCTGAGATCACCAGGCCCATCAATTCCTTGTACTTCGCCGGAATTGCGCCTTCCAGGTACGTGTTGTGATCGATGTTGTAGAAGCGCTTGACCAGGAAGTTGTCGGCGTGGTCAACATTTGCATTCAGGCGCGTGCGGGTCTCGAGAAAGCGGCGCGCGATTTCGCTTTTGTCGGCAACTTGCTTATCGGTGAGAAGATAGGTCGGCTCTTTGCGTTCGCTGCTCATGGCAGAGAGGGTAGCAGAAGGTCGACCGGTGACGGCGTGCATCAACGAATCTGCTTGCTCTCCCGTCCCTCGGGCGCAAGCCGCGTCACGATGCAGGAGTCGGGCGAAATGGAGTGACTCCCGTCCTTCCCCTGCCGCCCCGGTTAGCGGTATAGTCACCCGGTTTCATTCCTGGAGGCACTTCTATGGCGAGCGACACTCGGCCGGAAGCGAAGATCAAGACTTTCGGCGTCAACATGGAGAGCGACCTCGCGCTCGAATTCCTGCGCGTCGTGGAGAAAGCGGCCATCGCGTCTGCCCGCACCATGGGCCAGGGCGACCGGCCCCTGGCGGATCAGGTCGCGACCGAGGCCATGCGCCAGACCATGGACACCGTCCCAATGCGCGGCAATATCGTCATCGGCGAAGGCGAGCGTGACGAGGCACCCATGCTGTACATCGGCGAAAAGGTCGGCGCGGAGTTTCCCGATGGCCGCCAGGTTCCCGAGATCGACATCGCAGTCGATCCGCTCGAAGGCACCAATCTCTGCGCCACGGGCGCCCCGGGCGCGATCACCGTGCTCGCGGCCTCCGAAAAGGGCGGCCTGCTCCACGCCCCCGATTGCTACATGGAAAAGATCGTCGTCGGCCCATCCTGCAAGCACGCCATCGATCTCGACGCCCCCGTCGCCGACAACCTGAAGAACATTGCCCGTCGCCTGCAGCGCGGCGTCGATGACCTGGTGGTGATCGTGCTGGATCGGCCGCGCCACGAGAAACTGATCGCCGACATTCGCAAGGCGGGCGCCCGCATCAAACTGATTGGCGATGGGGACCTCTCGGCCGGCATCGCGGCGGCGGTCATCGGGACCGGCGTGCAAGTGGTCATGGGCTCCGGCGGCGCGCCCGAAGGAGTAATCACCGCGGCCGCCATCCGATGCCTTAACGGCTACATGCTCGGCCGCCTGGTCGTCGATAAGCCGGAACTGGAACAGCGCATCGCTCGCATGGGCATTAAAGACAAGAATAAGATCTACGAAGCCCAGGACCTCGCCCCCGGCAACCAGATGATTTTCGCCGCCACCGGCGTCACCGACGGCTCGCTGATGAAGGGAGTTCGCTTCTTCGGGGAAGGCGTCCGCACGTCGTCGGTGGTCATGACCCTTAGAACCGGCCGGGTGCGCTTCATCGAGAGCATCCACCTGGAGAAGGGTGCGGACGTGAAAGTCAGATTCTCCTGAGTGGACTTAGGCGCCGCAAGTCGCCGAACCTTGGTGGGTGCGCAGTTCGCGGTTCAGAGAAGTTGAGCGCGATCGCTTGTGTTACTCCGGAAATCACTGTCCCCAACGTAAGAACTGAGTCATTTCAAACCGAGCGAGGCATGCGGTTCGCCCTGGCCCGCGTCGGATTCGTCGATTTCTCATTTCAAAGCGCATGCCCGGACCTGCAGGCGAAAAATTCATTGCAGAAGCTCGAAAGCCAGAGCACCCGGCGGTCGCGCCGCTGGCAGCAGCGGCCTAAAATCCCAAACCAGCCAAAGACTCGATTCCTCTTCACGATTACGGGCCCCGGCGGAGGCCTAAGGCCCGACTCGCTGCCACTAGATTGCCCGCCCTGCTAGTTCGAATACTTCGGATCCTTCTTGAGCTCCCCCGGAATTTTTGGAGGAGGCGGGAACGCCTGCGAGTACCCCTTCAGCAGACTTTCGGTGTTCTCTGCCCGCTTGGTGCCGTCGTGGACAGCGATCCTGTGGAGGGTACCTTGGTTGTAGCCTTGCCACAGTGAGACTCCAGCGTAGGCGCCGTCCTTGCGGAGAACGTAATAGGTCATGTCGAGAAAGCGCAGCCGGTTCATGTCGCCGTTGTAGTTGCGCACAATGCGCTTGAGCGCGTCCAGACCCGCTTCTCGAGGACTCATCCCTCGCCGCATGTTCTCAACGATGGTGTGCGCGCCGGCAACCTTGATGTTCTCCTCTCCGGCGCCGGTGGCGCCCGCCGAGCCCACGTCCTGATCGGTATAGCAGCCGGCGCCGATAATCGGCGAATCCCCGCAGCGTCCGGGGAGCTTGAAGGCCAATCCGCTGGTGGTCGTGATCCCCGACAATTCGCCTTTGTCGCTGAGCACAGAGCAATGAATGGTGCCGGTAGGCGGAAACAGCACGCGACGCACGGCTGCTTGGCGGAACTCGGGCGCAATACCGAGATCGGCGGCACGACCCTCAAGCTGGCGGAAGCGCTCGCGCCACAGCTCTGACTTCGGCTTGTCGGGGTTAGAGTCGTCATCGGATTTCGAGTCCGGCGCCTGCCACTTTGGATCGGCGAGGCCCGGCCCCCACCAATCGCGGCTGGAGTGAAACTCCCTCCACAGCAGCCAGACCTTACGCGAGCGCTCGGTGAGCAGGTTCTCGCGCGGGAAACCCATGGCGACCGCGAAGCGCTCGGCACCTTCGCCGACCAGCATGACGTGGCCGGTGTGCTCCATCACCGCCTTTGCAACCTTGGAGACGTTGCGAATGTTGCGTACTGCGCCAACCGCGCCGCCGCGGCGGGTGGGCCCATGCATGCAGCAAGCATCGAGTTCGACCAGGCCCTCCTCGTTCGGCAAGCCGCCCAGGCCAACGCTGTCGACGTTGGGATCGTCCTCGGGTCCGGTGACGACCAGGATCGCGGCCTCCAGCGTATCGCCGCCGTGGATGAGGTGATCGTAGGCACGATCCAGGTAGGGCAACCCGATGTAGGCCGACACGAGGATGGGACGTTCCGCGGAACCGGCTGCCGTTGCCGACTGCGGAAGACCAGCTTCGCCCGGGGGGTGGGAGTTTTTCTTACTTTCCTCGAGCCTCTTAGCCTCAACGCCGAGCGCAAGCGAGCCCAGCGCGGTGGTGGTCAGGAAATCGCGGCGGGAAAAACTCATAGGGCCTCCCGGGGAGTGCGGGATGATTGGAGAAACGGTCGCCAGCATACCAGCTTCGCCGCGGCTCGGACCAAGGCACGGGTGTGGTGGTCAACCCGGGCGCAGATTTCAGAACCCGCCCTGCCTTGCGGCATTAGCCAATAGATAACGAACACACACACCAAGCCCGCAAGCAAGGCCAGGGCGCCTTCGGACCGCCCGTCGAGTCACTCGACCCTCAAACCAGCGCCTATGCACTCTGATGCGCCAGCAATGGGCACTCTAAGCGTCGGCGCCATCTCGGCACGACCGAGGCTAGCACCTCTCAAATGCTCGAATCTTGGTATAACTTATTGATACTGTCTGCAATTCGTGGATCCGCCGTTGCCGACCGAGAGTGTCGAATCGCGGGCCGCCTCTCGCTTCAGCTTCCCGTACTCAGCCTGCGGCTGGCGCTCGAAGCAGGTGGAGCGCCTGCGGGTCCAAAGGCAACGTCATCGGGCAGAGATTTAAGAGCACCGAAACGATCGAGCCTGATGAAGGCAGGGACTCCAACGGTCAATGCATTCTCCTTTCTTATAGGATGAGCGTAATCGGATTTGTCAACAGTTAGGAGACGATGGCATGGGTGCAGCGTCATGCTAAGCTGCCGCGACGGAGGACTTCATGGCCAAGAGCATCCCCACACTGCTCATTCTCGTAGGTTTGGCGACGCTTCCCTGCCGGTCGCAGCAAGCTGGCCCTGCGCCGCAGCCCGTCCCGTCCCATGTCGTGCCGCTGAAAGAATTTCCCAGGAACCAAAGGTTTGAAACGGTTTCGGGAGACCCGGCAAAATCGGGGGCGCTCTACGTGATTCGCATTCACTCCGAGGTGGGATACATCGTCATGCCTCACACCCATCCGGAAGACGAGCACATCACCGTGGTGAAAGGAAGTTGGGCGCTGGGCATGGGCGACCGGTTCAACCCAGATGCTCTCGAAACCATGGAAGTCGGCACCTACGGATCAGTGCCCGCGAAAATGGCGCACTTCGCCTTCTCCAGAACCGAGGCGATCGTTCAGGTCCATGGCATCGGACCTTTTGCGACAACCTGGGTCACTCCCTTGTATGCGCTTACCCTGGAGGGTGTCTTGTTGTCGACCTCCGCTGCCGACCCGGGGCGTCCGACCTCAACATTTTCGCCCGACTGCTTCGACTTGAAAATCGGCAGCCATGTGACCAGCACTTACGGCGACGGTGTCGTTATTGGAGCAGAATGCACTCCAGGACACCTCACCCAGTATCGGATCCAAGCGCCCAACGGGGAGCACTTTTGGGCGGTACGCGAAAAGTTGACGACACCCTGAGGGCGCTTCGGGGGTGCAGTTGTCTCTTGGTCGGTGATCACAGCTTGCATATCGAGGGGCACCCCGAGATTACCTGGGCCACCCGCTTTGCCTTAGGGATGCTGGTTGATCATGAGATGGGCCCACGGGGTCCCGGACCACATGATCCAAGCTCCCGTCTGCTTGGCTTCGGTCGATATCCCGCTGGTCTTCGGATCGAAGGGCCACAGGACCATCCAGTGCGGCGGTTCATTGATGGGAGTACCTGAAGTGGCGCTGGGATCGGAGGCACTCCAATCGGTGGCGCCGAGCAGCATGTACTCGATACCGGGTTCGGTGTTGGTGGGCTTGGGCTTCTGCGACATGAAATCGCTTTCCCAGCGCAGCGCCGCGGCGTTGGCACAGAAGGTCGCTTCGCCTACAACGCCGGGGTGTCCGGGGAAGCAGGTGAATCCGTTCGTGCCCTCTCGCAGCACGGTCTCCGTACCGTTCTCGTCTCGATCGACTACCTTGGCTGCCTTGGCAATGTCTGCGGGCGCGGCCGCGAGTGCGCGCGCGATTTTTGCCGCCTTGGTCTCTGCTCTTGGTTCCGCGGCCTTTTGCTGCGCGAGGCCACCCATCGATACCAGGCACACAACCAGCAACCCAGCCATCACCATTCGCTTCATGTTCCCTCCTTAGAGAAGCGCGCCCATTCTCCCACAAGAAAAAACCGCTCCAAAGAGCGGCTCGAATCGAGTGCACGATTTGCAAGCTATTTCGCCGTGGAGTAAGTGCCATCGCAATTCCAGGTGGAGGAGCCATCCGGATTGCCCTGGCCTTTGCAACCGCCTGAACCCTTGACGCCCTTCATTTTGCCGGTTCCTCCGGTCAGCGTCCAAGTGTTGGTACCGCTTTGTATTGCGCCGTCTTTCACGGTCTGGGTGCCGTGATAGCTGTAGAAAACCTTGTCGCCGCTGGCCAGCGTGACGATAAACACGCCATGGTTCGAGATGGTGTTGCCCGCGACGTCACCAAACTCGGTATACGTCCCTTCCTGCTCCTTCACATCGCCCATGGCGCCTTTTTCGGAGGGGCACTTGCCCTGGCCGACGTGGTAGGCATGACCTTCCTGATCGCCGACGGCGATGTTGTGTTCGTCGACCGGCTTGGCATCGCACTTCCATTGCGAAGAGATCTTGTCTTTTGCCGCAGAGATGGTTGTACCCAAAACCAACGAGCACACTACTAGAACGAGTTTGCGCATTCTTATTTTCTCCCTACATTTTTGAATTGGAACGAGCCCGCCTGTCGGACGCCCGTCAAAGAGGCTCGTGCGGCGGGAAAACAATGTCTGGCAGGGCGACGTTATTGTACGCCGCGGACGCGGGGCGTCAAGCAGCGCGCAGCGTGGTCGACGAGGCAGCCCAAGGGCTTGCGGACATAAAACGAGGTCGACCGGCGCAACGGATTGGCCTTCGACCGAGCGACGCTACAGGCCGAGAGAGGTTTGACTCATTGCGTCTCGCCGCCTAAGATGCTGCTGCGAGCACTTCCCCTCACAAGCCTTAAGTCCCGGCCCAGTTTGTTTGTAACAACTCCATGATCGACCAGACTATTTCGCACTATCGTGTGCTCGAAAAAATCGGGGGCGGCGGGATGGGCGTGGTCTATCGGGCGGAGGATACGGAATTAGGACGGTCGGTGGCGCTGAAGTTTCTGCCGGAGGACGTAGCCCAGGATCCGCAGGCGCTAGAACGTTTTCGACGTGAAGCGCGAGCCGCCTCCGCTCTCAACCATCCCAACATCTGCACCATTTACGAAATCGGGCAGCACGAGGGCCGTTCGTTCATCGTGATGGAGTACCTGGAGGGAATCACGCTGAAGCATCGCATTGCAGGCCGCCCCATCGACCAGGAAACCCTGCTCTCGCTCGCGATTGAGATTGCGGACGCACTCGACGCCGCGCACAGCCAAGGCATTATCCACCGGGATATAAAGCCTGGGAATCTGTTCGTGACCAAACGAGGTCATGCCAAGGTCCTAGACTTCGGGCTGGCCAAGGTTACATACATGGATGACCGGCTGGGCTCGAACTCTCAAACTGCACCCACTTCGAGCCAGCCGCACCTGACGAGCCCGGGAACTGCGTTGGGCACGATCGCCTACATGTCACCGGAACAGGTTTTGGGGAAGCCGTTGGATGCACGGACCGACCTGTTCTCTTTTGGAGTGGTGCTGTACGAGATGGCCACTGGGGTTCTTCCTTTTCAGGGCGACACTTCGGGAGGAGTTTTCGACGCCATCCTGCACCAGGTGCCCCGGGCTCTGGGTGTGCCGGGCGCAACCTCGCCGGAGTTGCAGCGCATCATGGACAAGGCGCTCGAAAAAGATGTGACCCTGCGCTACCAGCATGCCAGCGACGTGCGCAGCGACTTGCAGCGGCTTAAGCGGGACACCGAGTCCGGGCGAGCGCCAATCAGCAGCCGGGTTGTGGCAGTTCCGAGCGCAATTCAAGAAAAGCCTCGGCCTAAACGGTGGTGGCTGGCCGGGGCCGGGGCTTTGGCGCTGATCATCACGGCCATCGTCGCAAGCCAGATGTTGACCGCTACCCCGGCGCCGAGGATCCTCAGGACCACTCAGATCACGAAAGATGGCAGGTTGAAGAGTGGAGCCTTAGTGACTGATGGGGCGCGACTGTATTTCGGCGAAGCGATCGCAGGCAACAACGCGCTTGCGCAGGTTTCCTCCCTGGGCGGGGAGACGGGGATCATTGCGTCAACCTTGACGTTTCCATCGATTGTGGATATTTCCCCCAGCGGGTCGGAGTTGCTGATCAACGCGGGAACCAGCTTTCCAGACAACCCGCTTTGGGTGTTACCCCTGCCCACCGGATCTCCACATCCTCTAGGCGGGATTTGGGCTTCAACCGGAACGTATTCTCCCGACGGAAAAAGTATCGCGTTCGTGAAGAACAGGGGCGAGCTCTACATTGCGAAGCCGGACGGCAGCGAGGCGCGCAAAGTATTGACGATGCAGGGTATGTTTGGCGCTGTGTTTTCTCCCGACGGCCATCATCTGCGCTTGGACATCTCGGATCGTAAGACGGACTTCACTGCCATCTGGGAGGTCAACCTCGACGGCACGGGCGCCCACACCCTTCTGCCCCAAGGATGGAATACTCCGCCGCACGAGTGCTGCGGCGTCTGGAGCGCCGACGGGAAGTACTTCATATTTCAAAGCACGCGCAACAACGCGACCAACCTGTGGGTATTGCCCGAGGCCACGACCTGGCTCGGCAAGCGCAAGACTCAACCCGTCCAGTTAACGACCGGTCCTCTCGATTTCTATGGTGCCCGGCCCAGCAAGGTGGGCAACCAGATTTTCGTGCTTGGGGAACAGGATCGCGCGGAACTGGTGCGTTGCGACGCCAAGTCCGGGCAATTCGCCCCGTTCTTGTCCGGGATCTCCGCGGGACATGTGGACTTCTCACATGACGGGAAATGGGTGACGTATGTGAGCTACCCGGAGAACACGCTTTGGCGCAGTAAGGCGGACGGCAGTGAGCGGCTGCAGCTCACCTATGCGCCGGAGATCGTGGTAGGACCGCGCTGGTCGCCGGATGGCAAGCAGATCTCGTTCACTGGCTTTGAGGTCGGGAAGCCGTGGACCGTCTATGTCGTCTCGGCCGAAGGAGGAGCTCCGGAGCCGGTGCTGGCAGAAGACCGCAGCCAGTTGGGCGGGGCCTGGTCAGCCGACAGCCATTCGCTCGCGCTCGGCTACATTGAGAGCCGGGAAAAGAACATGAACCTTCGCCTGGTGGATTTGAAGATGAAGAAAGTTTCGGACATACCCGGGTCGGAGGAACTGTGGGTTCCGAGCTGGTCGCCGGATGGTCGATACCTGACCGCGATTTCGCGAGACATAAAACATACCAAGGTCTTCGATTTCAAGAGCGGCCAGTGGTCCGAGTTGATCGAGGGCCTCGTTTCGACCAACTTCTTCTCCCATGACAGCAAGTTTGTTTACTACGAGGACGCGGACTCCGTGGTGCACCGCATCGGTGTGATGGATCGCAAGACGCAGCTGGTGATAAGTCTGAAGGATCTACCACGCCCCTCGATGCCTTACTGGTCTCCCTGGCTGGGGCTCGCGCCCGACGATTCGATCCTGGCCATGCGCAATGTCGGTACGCAGGAGATCTACGCGCTGGACTGGCAGCCGTAAGGTCCTGAATCCTCACTCGTTCGCAAAAGAACACAAATCGGTGGCCTTGCACCACTCACCCAAGCTCCTTCTCCGCGAAACGCCGGTCAGGCTTGCTCCAGCAATTGATTCAGCTTGTACTTCACGGCTGGCCACTCGGCCTCCACGATCGAGTAGCGCACGGAGTCGCGGGGGATGAAGTCGGCGGCCATGCGATGAGCGCGCAGGATGCCTTCGACCTTCCCGCCGATACGTTCGAGGGCGGCGCGGGAACGCTGATTGCGGGCATCGGTGTGAAAGCAGACGCGCAGCACCTGCCAGGTTTCGAAAGCGTGGGTGAGCATGAGCAGCTTGGCTTCGGTGTTGGCGGCGGTGCGGATCGCGGCACGGGTGAACCAGGTGTAGCCGATCTCGCAGGCGTCGGGAGCCGGGCGGGCGTGGCGCGCGTGACCCGGAGGCCATGCCCAGCGCTCGATATTCCAGAAGCGCGTGGAACCGATGACGATGCCGTCTTCGACGCGAACAATGGCGAACGGCACTGCGGTGGCGGCGTCCCGCCAAGCCAACGCAGTATCGACGTAGCGAGCGGCCTCGACTCTGCCCTGCGGGACGGGACTCCACTGGTAGAGGGATAGATCGACTGCGCTCGCAGCCACCAGGCCGTCGACGTGGCGAAGGTCGAGCGGTTCGAGGCGAACGTGTCGGCCGGCGAGCAACGGAGCTTCTAGCAACACGCTACAAGTATGCAATGACCCGCCGCGTCGCGGCAATGAAGGCGGGTGCCAGTATGAGTAAAGTTCCCGCTGTGTGTGCTTGCGGCAAGCGAACCCAGCGGCTGAAGCCGGCGGGATTTCAGAGGGGTTACGGCCCGGCGAAAGCCGGGCCCCTTCAAAACCAAGGCCCCCCTTGGTCAGTGCCCTGCGGCGGCGGCTTTGGACATACCGTGAGAGATCGGGTCCGCAGCATCCCGTCCGAAATACGTCTGGTAGGAGCGATACATTCCGTACATGACCGGCAGAGCCAGCAGCGGAACTTGCCAACCGACGTGCTGTCGAGCGGCCATCATCATCGAGGCCATGCCCGCGCTCAAAACGTAGTAGGGGAACGTCATGCGCGCGATTTTCGTCCAGATGGCCGTCACCGGTCCGCCTTCGGTGAGCGCTATGACGGTTGCGACCGGCATGGTCTGCATCAGGAAAGAAGTCAACCCGGCTGCGGGCAAAACCAAAGCTCCCGTAAACCAGATCGGCTGCGCGACCGCGCCCATGTGGAAGACCTGCGCGGCAAGCGCGACGGCCGACGACATCAGGCTGAGGTTAAAGAGCACGCGTACGAGCTTGGGCTTGGTGCCGTCTTTCGGGAAACATTGCACGGCGGTAGAGACAACGGCGATGGCGATAGCTTCGACCTGGTTCAGGTCGGCGGCGGCGAGCAACAGGAAGGGCAGATTCACCGACATGTTCCCAGCCAGTCCGGGCAGCTTGACTTTCATGCGCGAGGCGGCGACGGTGATCGCAAACAGCGCCAGAGCTTCGTAAGGATGCCAGGTGGTGGCGTGCCACCAGCCGTACGCCAACGAGGCCAGGCCGGCGAGCGCGATCAGCGCGATGAACGGTTCCGCAAATCGTGGTTTGTGGTTCATTTTGGGTTCTCGTCTGCTTTCTTTTTCACCACAAGCCACTACTCGTCACTCGCATCGGCGGAAAAGGCCTGGTTGACGTCGGAGGACGAGCCCCAGATCACGCTACTTGCGTTCACATTGGAACTGCCCCAGATCACGCTGCAACCATCCAGACTACCGTTGCCCCAGACTACAGAGGTCGCTGCGGTGGTGGAGGTATTGCCCCAGATCACCGAGTTGCCGCTCACATTGCTGCCCCAAATGACCGAATTGCCCCAAATGACTGAGTTACCCCAGATCACGGAGTTCCCCCAGATGACCGAGTTGCCGTTTACCAGGGACACGGTGCCGTTGGAATTCCTCACGGCCGCTGGAGAGAGTGCGCTTCCAACCGTTGCGGGAGCCTTGTCGGTGTTCGCCAGGGCTGCCGCGATATCGAGATAACCGGAGCCCACGGTAAACAGGTCGTAGAACGATGTGTAGGTTTGGCCGGTGGTGGGGTCGGTGCTCACACTGGAGTTGGGGAACGTCTTGTAGGCCGTCTTCATGAGGCGGGCCTTGATCTGATCGGGCGTGAGCGTGGAATCTTTTTGTAGCAGCATGGCGACAGTGCCGCTCACGACGGGGGTGGCCATGCTGGTACCGCTAAGGATGAAGTAGTCGTAATTGTTGTTCGCGGTACCCTTCACGCGGTTGCCCGGATAAAGCGTGGCCAGCGTGCTTGCGGGGGAGATGGTGGAGGAGACCAGGTTGCCGGGAGCGACGATGTCGGGCTTGACGACGTGATCGTAGGTCGTTGGGCCCTTGGAGCTGTAGCTGGCGATCTGATCGTCGGTGCGGGTGGCCGTGTTCATGGTCTTCATGGCGCCGACGGTAAGCACCAAGGGATCGTTGCCGGGCGCGGTGACGGTCCCGTAGCCGTTGCTGCCGCTGACGCTGAGGCGCCCGTAGTTGCCGGCGGCGACGACGACGGTGATGCCAGCATTCCAAGCCTGCTCAACCGCCTGGCAGAGCGGATCGTCGGCGTAGTTCGTATACACCGGCCGGCCCAAGGACAGATTGATCACGCGGATGTTGTAAGTGCTCTTGAGAGCGATGGCTTTCTGAATGGCGGCGATGACCTGGCTGTCGGTGCCGGCGCCGTTCTTGTCGAGAACGCGGAGGTCGACCAGGTTCACGCCATAAGCAATGCCGGTCATGGCCGAGCCTTGACCGCCGGAATCGGTGCCATCCCCGGCAAGGATGCCGGCCACGTGGGTGCCGTGTCCGTAGGTATCCCAGACCTGGGTGGTACCGGAGTAGGTCGTGGTGCCGGTGAAGTCCTGGTGATAGACCACACGAGATTGCGAAACCGAGTTGCGCAGATCGTCGTGGTTGTCGTTGATGCCGCTGTCGATGACGGCAACGCCGATACCCATACCCCAGGTTCCGAGGCCGGCGCTGCGCGCGGCGCTCAGGTTGACGGCAGCGCTGGTCAGGTCGTCGGCGGCGTTCAACTGGTGATCGGGTGCGATGAAGGCGACCTCGTCATCGTTGGCGAGGGCGCTGAGGGCAGACACGGGAAGGGAGAACGCGCCACCTTTCACCAAACCGAGGCGAGCGCTCATCCGGCCGCCCCAGGCCTGCACCTTGTCGAAGTGATGCTGCTGCGGGGTCTGCTTGAACTGGACGATGACGCGCACGTTCTGGTTGGCAATGGGAGTGCCAGGTGAGAGGTCGGCCAGCGACTGCAGCTCTGGCGTCATCTTGCCGTGACGCGAGCCCGCGGGACCCTGGTTGCCACCGGACGTCGTTGAGCCTTGCCCGAAGCTGAGGCTGGTGGCAAGGACAAGGGTCAGCCCAAATATGACTCGCCGTCCCCAGGCTGCGCTATCGCATCCGCCCTTGTGGATTGTCTGGTTCTCGTTGCCGTTCATTCGTTTCCCCCGAAACCCGAGACCCGTAGGCCTAACCGGACGTTAGAAGTGCACGCGGTCCGCCAGAGGGGCTTTAGAGTAAGTGGTTGATTCGTATGGGTGACAGCGTGGGCGTGTTGGCGTTGGTCGGACGAACTGGCCGGGGAGGGCGGATTTGGAGCGGACAAAATGTCCCCTCCAGGGTGGGGTGAGAGGGGTGACATTGCGGACAGAGTTGGGTCGGGGGGCTGTTTTGGTCACGTTATAATTATGAGATGTCTACTCGTCGAAGTTGCTTTCTGTGGCGCCGCCGGTGAAAAGCAGATTCCTCCCCCTCCGCTGCGCTCGGGGTCGGAATGACATAGGGTTGGAGGACGGGGTGGGTACCTTCCGGCATCCACGGCGGACAAGAGACGGCGGCTTCATCTGGAGCAGTTGAGCTAAGGGCTAACGGCTAAGAGCTAAGGGCTGTTTTTTATGGATTTCAAGCTCGTCAGTGAATACAAGCCGCAGGGGGACCAGGGAAACGCGATCAAGGCGCTGGTGCGGGGGGTGTTTGACCGCGAGCAGCACCAGGTTCTGCTGGGGGTGACCGGGTCGGGCAAGACCTACACCATGGCCAAGGTGATCGAGGCGGCGAACCGCCCGGCGATCGTCATGGCGCACAACAAGACGCTGGCGGCGCAGCTCTATCATGAGTTCAAGAGCTTTTTCCCGCATAACGCGGTGGAGTATTTCGTCTCCTACTACGACTATTATCAGCCGGAAGCGTACGTGCCAGCAGCCGATCTCTATATCGAAAAGGAAGCAACCATCAACGATGAACTGGACAAGCTGCGGCTGTCGGCGACCAAGTCGCTGTTTGAGAGGCGGGATGCGCTGATCGTGGCGTCGGTGAGCTGCATTTATGGATTGGGGTCGCCGGAAGCGTACTACGGCATGCTGCTGTTCCTGGAGAAGGGGCAGAAGATCAAGCGGCAGGACATCACTCGCAAGCTGGTGGAGATTCTCTACGAGCGGACCGACGGCGACTTCCGGCGCGGGACGTTTCGCGTGCGCGGCGACGTGATCGAGATTTTCCCTACTTACGATGACATGGCCTACCGCGTCGAGATGTGGGGGGACGAGGTTTCGGCGCTGTCCCAGATCGATCCGCTGTTCGGAACGGTGAAGCAGCGCTACGTGCGGCTGCCGATTTATCCCAAGACGCACTATGTGATGAAGGAAGAGACGCGGGCTTCGGCGGTCGAGTCGATCAAGCAGGAACTGGCGTGGTGGGAAGTGGAACTGGAGAAGCAAGGTCGCGCGGTGGAAGCGCAGCGCATTCACCAGCGGACGATGTTTGATCTGGAAATGATCAAGTCGATGGGCTACTGCCACGGGATCGAGAACTATTCGCGGCACTTCACGGGACGGCTGCCGGGCGAGCCGCCGCCGACGCTGCTCGATTATTTTCCGCGCGACTTTCTGATGTTCATCGACGAGTCGCACCAGACGGTGCCGCAGCTGCGCGGGATGTATGCGGGCGACCGGTCGCGCAAGGAGACGCTGGTGGAGTACGGATTCCGGATGCCCTCAGCGCTTGACAACCGGCCGCTGACCTTTGAAGAGTTCGAGCATCGGATGAACCAGTTGGTCTATGTATCCGCTACTCCGGGGCCCTACGAGTTGACGAAGACGGCGGGGGCGGTGGTCGAGCAGATTATCCGGCCGACGGGGTTGATTGATCCGCCGGTGGAAGTGCGTCCGGTGAAGGGGCAGATCGATGACCTGCTACACGAGATTCGGGATCGGGTGGCGAAGAAAGAGCGGGTGCTGGTAACGACGCTCACCAAGCGCATGAGCGAAGACCTGGCCGAGTACTACAGCGAAGTGGGGGTGAAGTGCCGCTACATGCACTCGGAGATCGAGACACTGGAGCGGGTAAAGATCCTGCGGGATTTGCGCAAGGGCGAGTTCGATGTGCTGATCGGGATCAACCTGCTGCGCGAAGGGCTGGACTTGCCGGAGGTATCGCTGGTGGCGATTCTGGATGCGGATAAGGAAGGGTTCCTGCGCTCGACGGGATCGCTGATTCAGACGATCGGGCGGTGCGCGCGGAATCTGAATGGGCGGGCGGTTCTATACGCGGACCGGATGACCGACTCGATGAAGCGCGCGATGGATGAGACCAACCGGCGACGGGCAATCCAGACGGCCTATAACGAAGAGCACGGGATCACGCCAGAGTCGATTGTGCGGCCGCTGGAGATGTCGCTGGCGTCGATTGTGGCGGCGGATTATGCGGATCTGACCTCGGTGGAGGAGAGCGGGATTCCGGAGTTCAAGTCGCAGGAAGAGCTGGAGGGGTTCATCGCAAAGCTCGAAAGCGATATGCGCGAGGCGGCGAAGAAGTTTGAATTCGAGAAGGCGGCGAAGCTGCGGGATACGATCAGGGAATTGCGGACGAAAGAGTTTTTGTTCGCCTGACGAAAACCCCTTTTTCACCACAGGGGACACAGGGGTCCACGGGGGATCAAAGGCATTACCACGAAGGACACTAAGGGAACACCGAAGGACTGTCGCAGACGCTGTTCGTGTTGTCCTTGTGTCCCTTTCTGTTTCATCGATGGGCCGCGGTTACTTCCAACTTGCGGGCACTTCTACGTAGCTGGGGTTTAACTCCGTCACCGACGAGCAGCCTAACAAGCGCAGCGTGCGTTCGACGTCGGCGCGGAGGATTTCGAGGGCGCGGGTGACGCCGGCTTCGCCGGCTGCGGCCAGGCCGTAAGCGTAGGCGCGTCCGCAGAGAACGGCGCGAGCGCCCAGGCAGAGTGCTTTCACGATGTCGCTGCCACGGCGCACGCCGCCGTCCATGAGCACTTCGATTTTGCCGTTGGCGGCCTTCACCACTTCGGGCAGGGCGCGGATCGAGGGGCGGACGCTGTCGAGCTGGCGGCCTCCGTGATTGGAGACGCTGACGGCGGCGGCGCCCACGTCGATGGCGCGTTTGGTGTCCTCCCGGGTCAAAACTCCTTTCACAACGATCGGACCGCGCCATAGCTCGTGAATCCAACGCAGATCTTCCCAGGTCACGGTGGAGGCGGCCAGGGCTGCGCCGACATCGACCAAGTCCATAGGTCCCTGGCCGGGAACGACCACGTTGTGCAGTTTGGGAACGCCACCGTCGAGCAGGAACCGGATCAGCCAGCCCGGCCGCGAGAACATCTGAGGAAGGTACGGGATCTTCGCAAACGGGTTGGTGCCCATCAATTCTTTCATGCCATTGCGGAAGTCCCGTTCGCGCAGGCCGGCTACCGGAGTGTCGATGGTGACCACCAGCGCGGAGAATCCTGCCTTCCTGGCGCGATCGATCGCAGCTTCGGCCGCGGGGCGACCACCCATCAGATAGAGCTGGTAGAAGGTGGGCCCCGGACACGCGGCCTTGACCTTCTCCATGGGGTGGCCGGAGATGGTGGAGAGGATGTAGCCGGTGCCCGCTTTGCCGGCGGCGGCCGCGGCCGAGACTTCTCCGCCGGGATGCATGAGGCGGCTGTAGCCGACCGGGGCGAGCATGGCGGGAAGGGAGATGTCGAATCCGAGGACTTGCGTTTTCAGACTGCATTGCGCCACGGCGACGGCGCAGCGGGGGCGGAAGATGATGTCTTCGAAGGCGCGGCAGTTTTCACGCAGGGTGAGTTCAGCATCGGCGCCGCCATCGAGGTAGTCAAAGACGGCTTTGGGAAGACGGCGCTCGGCGATGGGGCGGAAGTCGTCGATGCAAACCACGTGGGGCGAGGCGACGCGCGAAGAGGCTGACACGATGCAGGTCCTGTAATCGGGAGTCGGCCGGCGCGGGTTTCGACTACGGAGCGCGCGGAGGCCACCGGACAGCCTAACACTGGAGTCAATGGGTCGGGGGGGGAAGGAAGTGCGGAGTCGGCGCTTGCTTGTTCCTCAGGTGAGAAAAGCATTTCGCCGCAGAGAGCGCAAAGGAAAGGCGCAGAGGAACTAGTCGTAGGGACGAGCGAAATGATCGGAAAGCAGATTCCTCCGGCCTCCACTGCGCGCGGCGTCGGAATGACAAGGAGTCAGGGAGTTGGGTCATGGGGAGAAGCGTCTCCGCTCGGCCGTTGTCGAAGGTCGCAAAAAAGGGCGAAGAAGGGGGCCGGGGAGCTGGCCCCCTTTTTCCCACAACAGGGTGATGTTGCGAGAGTCAGTCGGCCACGGCGGCAAGATCGGCTTGCAGCTGGGCGAGGTTGAAGCCGGGAGCGAACTTGGGGTCTTTGGCTTCGGGCGGCAGGATGGCGTAGGCCTCGTCGACGCACTCATCCCACCAGGACCAAGTGGCCTGCTGGGTGTTGCCCCAGGTCAGCACGGTCAGGAAATTCTGGTCGTAGCCGACGGCGTAGACGGCGTGGCCGTCATTGGTGAGGGGACCGGGAGTCCAGGGCTGGTGGTTATCGAATTCCTGAATGCAGTTCGCTTGAACCTGGAATCCCAGATACACGCCGCCGAAGAGCTGGATGGCTTGTTCGATATGGGTGTGGTTCTTGGGGCTGATGCTGGTGTAGGTGATGATCTCGTCCCCGGAAACGGGGTGCTGGCGCCAGTAGTTCAGGACGTCAAGTTCCTGCAGGCCGCTGTCCACGCCACCGGTCAAGTGCATGTACAGCTTAACCACGGCGGTCTTCGACAGGATGCTGTGCTTGCCGACCAGGCCGCGAAAAGTGGTGACGGCATGGGCCAAAGCGGCGATGGTGCAGTCGCCCAGCGTGTCGTTGCCATCCATAGGGAACAGCTTGGTGGGGTCGTTAGTCTTGAGCTTGGCGTAGACGCTGGTGAGAACGTTATAAGACGGAGGCGGCGCAGCGAGGCCGGGAGTGACGTAGTCGGCGAACCGCAAGGTGCGATAGTCAGCCTTGGGCGGATGTTTTCCAAAGCGGTAGTTCGGCATGCAGTGGCTCCCCTCTCAGGTTCGAACTTCACTGGATGGTGGCGAAGGCGGGAAGTTCGTTTCAGGGAATGTCGAAAATGTTCGGTGGCGTGGCCATCTGTCGCCGAGACGGCAACGAAGGAGCGCGGTATAGTATCTGCCCTATGGGGAGATGGATGGTCGTGTTGCTTTGCCTGATCGCGCCCGCCTCGGGTGCGGAGAAGAAAACGGCGCTGGAATTGGTGGAACTGGCGAAGTCGCGTAGCACGGCGTTGCGGGATGCGATCCCGGGCAGCTTTGACGCCAAGAATCTGAAAGAGGGGACGGCCTGGACCGGCCATGGTCCGGACTTTCTCTTTGCCATTGAAGCGGCCTCGCAGCCGAGGCTGGTGATCGACGGAGCCCCGGGGCCGCCGATGCAAACGGTGAGTGGGTCGTCGCTCTGGTATGCGGCGGCGCGGATGGAGAAAGTGGGCAAGCTGCATTCCTTCCACTACTTGATTGAAGGCAAGGAATTCGGTGGACGCCTGGATCTCCCGGCTTTCGGGCCGCTCTCCTATCTACAACCGGGAGTGCCGTCGGGAACGCTATCGGCGAAGATCGTCCACACCAGCAAGATTTACGACGGGATGAAGAGTGAGTACTGGATTTACGTTCCAGCACAATACGACCCGAGGGTACCGGCGGCGGTAATGGTTTTTCAGGATGGCGGCGGGTACACCGATCGCGAGGGGAACAACCCCGCGCTCAACGTGATCGACAATCTGATCGCGCAGAAAAACATTCCGGTGATGATCGCGGTGTTCATCAACCCTGGGGACATCAGCGACTCGCCCGGAACCCCCACCTTCAACTTTGTCAAGGCGTATTCTGAAAAGTGGCAGCGCACGCTGAAGGACTCGATGCGCAGCACCTTGTATGACACGGTGAGCGATCGCTACGTCCGCTACCTGCGCGATGAAGTCCTGGCCGAGGTGGGAGGGAAATACAACCTGCGCAAGGATGCCTACAGCCGGGCGATTACGGGGCTGTCGTCGGGAGGAATCTGCTCGTTCAATGCGGCGTGGCAGGAGCCCGACCAGTTCAGCCGCGTGATCTCATGGATCGGCAGCTTTACGAGCATTCAGTGGAAGGAAGATCCGCATGTCCCTGATGGCGGGCAGGACTATGCGGAGAAAGTCTTGCGGGAGCCGAAGCGTAACCTGCGGGTGTGGCTGCAGGACGGGTCCGAGGATCAGGAGAACGCGCGCTACGGAAGCTGGCCGCTGGCGAACCTCCGGCTGGCGAACGCGCTCAAGCTGAAGGATTACGACTTCCATTTCAGTTTCGGCAAGGGTACGCATAATTCCGGCGGAGGGGCTGCGGAGTTTCCGGAGGAGATGATCTGGCTGTGGCGGGACTACGACTCGGCGAAGACGGAGCAGACCTATGAGATGGAGCCGGGGGAGAAGGCGAAGCCCCTGTTCCGGGTGGCGGTGACGAATCGAGAGACGGAGTAGAAGAAAGCCAGAAGGCATCTAGGTTCGTCGGCGTTCATTGACTTGTCCATCTTGCCGACATAAGATTTCGCGCCAATGATCGGCCAGACCATCTCGCACTACCGCATTGTGGAGAAGCTGGGCGGTGGCGGGATGGGCGTGGTTTACAAAGCAGAAGACACGCGCCTGTTTCGCTTTGTCGCCTTGAAGTTTCTACCCGATGAAGTCGCGCGCGATCCGCAAGCCTTGAGCCGATTCCAGCGCGAGGCGCGGGCCGCCTCCGCGCTCAATCATCCCAACATCTGCACCGTTTACGACATCGATCAGGCCGAGGGGAAGCCGTTCATCGCCATGGAGCTTCTCGAGGGACACACCCTCCGCCACCTGATTCTCGGGAAGCCTCTCGGAGGCGAGCAGATTCTTGACTACGCCATCCAGGTTGCCGACGCCCTGGAGGCGGCGCATGCCAAGGGCATCATCCACCGCGACATCAAGCTCGGCAACATCTTCGTGACCCAGCGCAACATCGCCAAGATCCTGGATTTCGGGCTCGCCAAGGCGCTTGATCCCCAGCCCGGCCCCGGCGAAGGGCTCGCTTCTTCCACGCCAACGGTCACCGCTGAACAGCATCTCACCAGTCCCGGCACTGCGCTCGGCACCGTCGCCTATATGTCCCCGGAACAAGTGCGCGGCGAAGAACTCGACCCTCGCACGGATCTGTTCTCCTTCGGCGTTGTCCTGTACGAAATGTCTACCGGCTTGCTTCCCTTCCGCGGCGAAACTTCGGGGCTCATTTTTGACGGGATCCTGAATCGCGCACCAACCCCACCCGTGCGGTTGAATCCCGATCTCCCTCAAGAACTGGAACGCATCATCCACAAGGCACTGGAGAAGGACCGCGATGTGCGCTACCAGCACGCCTCCGACCTGCGTGCCGATCTCAAGCGCCTCAGGCGCGATAGTTCAGAACGGATCTCCACGGTTAGCGGGACCACGCAGCTTCCGCCTCCCGCAAGAGCGCTGGGCCGCCGAACCTCGACCATCGCGGCCACCATCGTGACCATAGGATTAATCGCGGGCGCCGGCTGGTACTTCAGCCGCAAGCCTGCGCCGCCAAGGCTTCTGAAACAGCGCCAACTCACGCTGAACAGCAGCGACAATGTTGTCATCGATGGCACGATTTCCCCCGACGGCAAATACATCGCTTATTCCGACTTTAACGGGATCTATCTGAAACTGCTGGCGACTGGTGAAACCCACACCATCCCGCTGCCGGAAGCTCTGAAGAGTGTTCCCGGTGTGCGCTGGATCCTGGGGGCATGGTTCCCCGATGGCAGCCGCTTCCTCGCCAACGCCCACGTTGGTACTCAGTACAGCGTCTGGCTTTTTTCGGTTCTAGGCGAAGCTCCTCATAAGCTCCGCGACGGTGCGGTGGCCCAGGCTGTCTCGCCCGACGGCCGTAGCATCGCGTTCGTCACCAGTCATGGGTCTGGGAGTGCCTCCCCGAGCCCTGGGTTTGCGAGTGACGAGATCTGGATCATGGGCGCCAATGGAGACCAGCCGTATTCGTTTCTGTCCGCCCCCGACGTCCATACCTCCTTTTTCGGGCCGCAGTGGTCCCCGGACGGCAAGCGCCTCGGGTATGGCGTGGTTCGCCAACTGCAGGGCACCCAGGAACAAGTCATCCAAACTCGCGATCTCACCGGCGCATCGCTTACGACCGTTCTCTCCAACCCGCGCCTGGGAGGCTTCGCTTGGCTGCCCGATGGCAGGATGGTCTTCTCGATATCGGACGAGGATTTCCAAAGCGACAACCTGTGGCAGATCGAGTTAAACGACTCCGGCTCGCCCCGAGGCCCGTCCACTCAGATCACCCAATGGGCGGGATTCTTCATCCTTGACTTCAACGCCACGAGCGACGGCAAGCACCTCGCTTTCATCAAAGGTTCCGGCGTTTCCAGTGTCTGGGTCGGCGACTTCGACCGGAAGCACGCCAGCTTGAAGCCGCCCCGCCGTCTCACCCTCGCCGACACCAACAGTGTGCCCACCGACTGGACTGCCGATGGCACGGCCGTCATCTTTGCCTCGCTCCGCAACGGTCACAATGGCGTGTTCAAGCAAGCGCTCGATCGCGATTCCGAGGACGCGCTCTTCGTGGGTGGAGCGGGATCGGAGGCTTCCGGTCCCCGACTCAGCCCGGATGGCAAGTGGGTGGTTTACACCGAGGGGCCCACCTACGCCCCCGTCTCTCCTCATATCATGCGCGTACCCGTCGACGGCGGCTCTCCGGAACTGGTGCTTTCCGCCCCCGCTTACTTCGGTGTCCGGTGTGCGCGGGCGCCTTCCGACGTTTGCCTGTTCGCCGAGCGATCTGCCGACGAACACCAGTTGATCTTCACCGCCTTCGACGCCCTCAAGGGCCGTGGCCGCGAACTCGCGCGCTACCCCGCCGATCCTAAAATCAACGATAACTGGAACATCTCGCCCGACGGCAAGTGGCTCGGTCTGGTCCACCCGCGCGATACCGTGATTCATTTTGTGCCGCTCGCGGGCGGAAAACCGCACGATCTTGCAGTGCAGGGATGGCCCGGCTTCGACTCGGTGGATTTCGACATCGATGGCAAGGGGCTTTTCGTGTGCAGCGCCACCACCGGCGGAGGTACCCTGCTCTACATCGACCCATCGGGAAAAGCGCACGCATTGTGGCAGCAGAAATCGTCGCCCCAGACCTGGGCCATCCCTTCGCGCGACGGCGAACGTCTCGCCCTCATGGGCCAGTCTCAGAATGCCAATCTCTGGATGCTTGAGGACTTCTGAACGAGCTCTCTGGCTGCACAGTCATTTCGGAGGGGCGAAGTGATCGGGATTGGGCGTGGTCAGGCCCAGCAGGACATCCGCGATCGCTTCGGCGAGCGCGACGCGCTCGGGGCCAGGGAAGCCTTCGAGGTTGAACATTCCCGCAACGGCCAGCTGTTTTTCCGGAACCAAGAACACGACCGCTGAGACCTGCGCCGTCCCACCGCCGTAGAGTCCCGCCTTCATGCCGTGGTAGTCGTCGATAAACCAGCCCAGGCCGAACTTGTCGATGGTGCTGCTCCGAAGTCTGTAAGGCTCGAGCATGGTCTTCATGGTTGCGGGAGACAGGAAGCGGGCGGCCATCCACGCGTTCATGAAGCGAACCAGGTCGGGTGCGGTCGATAGCCAGCCTCCAGCGGCCATCTTGCTGCTCACGTCAGACCAGCGGGAGTTCTTGAGTTCTCCGGCTGCGACCACGTAGCCACGGGCGCGGTTGGAAATAGTGGCGCGGGGGTCGTCGTCGCGGGTGTGGGTCATGCCGGCGGGAACGAAGATCGCCTGGTGCATGAAGGCGCGATATTCCTCCTGAGAAGCGCCTTCGAGCACGCAGCCCAGGACCACGTAGCCCCAGTTGGTGTAGAGCATGTCGGTGCCCGCCTCTGCTTGAGGGGGGCGTTTTTGATCAGGTCAAGTGCATCGGAGACGTGATCGTAGTGATGAGTATTGAAGGCCTCGGCCTCGACGTTGGGGCCTTCGTAGTGGCGGATGCCGCTGGTATGGGAAATAAGATCGCGTGCGGTCACCGGCCATTGTTTCTCGGGAAAACGGGGACAATAAGTTTGGATCGGGACATCGAGGTCAAGCTTGTGCTGTTCCACCAGTTCGAGCGCGGCGGTAGCGGTCATCGGTTTGCCGATGGAGGCCGTGCGGTAAGCGGTGTCGGCAGTGGCCTTGGCCTTGTCTTCCACATCGGCGTAACCAAAACCTTCGGAGCAGACGATTTCGCCGCCGAGTCCGATAGCGAAGCTAGCTCCCGGGGCGCGATGATCGGCCATGGTCTTCTCGATGAGAGCGCGGATTTGCTGGATGTGCTCGACGGTTGGGTGGTTGGGCTGTTCGGGACCCGGCGATCGGGAAGGCCAGCCAATTCGGGGTCCCGGCCAGGATGAGTACCCTGAGGCGTCGGTTCATCGTCTTTTTCACGGCTTTTCAGAAACTGTGGGCTCTCTGCGCACGCATTGTCATGGACGCGAGCCTGGTGTTTTCGTCATCCGCAGTTCGTCGAACTCGAGACCGGGTTATCGGTAAGAGGCCAGTTACTAGCGTCGCGGCGCTGGGGCGGGGCCGGGCGGGAGGATTTCGGGCTCTCCGGCCTTGACCTGCTGGCGAGTGACGAAGAAGACCGCTGCGGTCCAAGTGGGGAACAGATCGAAACCAGGAAGAAGTTCGGCGGCCAGGGTGGGGAGAAAGGCCCAATGCCAGCCGAGCAGACGAACCAGTAGAATCGCGACCACGACGTCGAGCGCGGTATCGGCGGGCGAGACGGCCCCCGGCGCAAACAGCGGGAAGACCGCGATCTGCAAGGCATCGGCGGCGAGGGCAACGACCCAGGCGGCACGCTGTTCGGGAGTCTTCATGCTTTTCCAGAAATCGCCGATGCTCATGGGTCCCTCCCGGCGGGCAAGGGTCAGGATAGCGCGGTTGGGGTCGGGAAGAAAGCACAGCGGGAGAGGACCGGGAGGTGCCACCGTTACGGCCAGTTCACCTCTTGCACTCCCCTGAACCGTGCCTAGAGTCGGGCGCGGCCCGACTCAACCGCGGCAAGCCGCGTCTCTACCTCGGCTGCCGGGAAACACCACACCATCTCCCGTGCTGTCTCGGGGTTTCTTTCCGACGTGTTGCGGTTTGCATTTGAGGCGTGAACATCGAGGAGCGTTCGTCGTCGTTTTTCTTTTACCGCGCTATGAGCGGTGCGGATAGGGTTCGGGCAAGTGCTCGATGTCGGTGGGGTGGTCATGCAACCTCCTAACCAGCTCCTCCACAGATTAGAAATGGAAATAAATGCACAGCTCGCCGGCCAACGGACCTTGGGCCTAGGCTGAAAATAAGCGTTCCCAGAATGGAGCTTTGCGCTCTGGCGGCGGTGACCCAAAAACACAATCGGGAAAACATCCGACTGTCTTCCGATCGGAAGGGGAGTCAGATGTCCGGATTGTTGGGTTGTGGATGCTGATGGCTCGGAAGAAGACTGAAGGGATCTAGAAGGGTCTGCCGGCCCGGGCTGCGGCGGCGAAGGGTTTGCGGTAGAGAGTGAAATTCTTGTGGGTTTGGGATTGGAAGCCTATATCAACGGTGTGCAGTTTTTCGCCGTCACCGAGGAACAGGTAGCCTCCGGGCTCGAGATAGAGATGAAGACGCTGGGCCAGCGCCATGCGCTGGGCGCTTGAGAAGTGGGGCAACACGTCCATGCAGAAGATGCAGTCGAAGCGTCCCAGGTAGACCGGGCGGGCCAGATTCATCTGGGTGAATGTGATCAGGTTGCGGAGGCGGGGCTTGGCCAGGTAGTGCTGCCCGACTTTTGCGAAATAGGTATGGGCTTGCGAGCGCGGGAGAGCCGCCAGGGCGGGCTGCGGGTAGAGGCCGCGCTCGGCAAAGGTAAGGGCGGGCTGGCGGATGTCGGTGGCCAGAATGTGGATGCTCCAGCCGCGACCATTGCCATCCATGGCTTCGCATACCGAGACGCCGATGGAGTAGGCCTCCTCCCCGGTGGAACAACCGGCGCTCCAGATGCGCAGGCTCTGGGGAGTGTCGGCGGTCTTGCGCTGGTCGAGTTCGGGGAGGACTTGCTGCTGGAACGCGGCGAATGCGCCGGGATGACGAAAGAAGGCGGTTTCGCCGTCCAGCAAGTGCGCCAGTAGATTCTCGCATTCGGTATCGGAGGCGTGCAGGCGGCCGAGAAGGTCGGCCACGGATTTAAGGCGGCGGGATTCCAGATATTCCCTGACTTTGGCGCCGAGAACATCCTGTGGGCAGTCGAGCAGAACGCCGCCCTGACGCTCCATCAAAAGACGCAATTCGGAGAGTTCGTGCTCGAGCACGAGGCTAGGCGGAGGCTTGGGGCCTCCGTTCGACCGGCCGATGTTGAAGCCTGTACTCATTGGTGATAGCGACTCGTTCACCGAACTCACCCGCGAACCCTTAGGCGGTGCGAAAAAGAATTCATTCGTGCCTGGGAGCGCCTAAACGCGCGATTCGTGCGGCGGCACGCGCGCCATGCCTGAAGGCCACGCCCTGATACGAACCTCTCGCTTTCCAGCCTAGGGTCGTTGCGCGAGTTCTTCTTGCTCTCGCATTTTTCATGCAGTTGAGTGGGCCCGCGAGTCTTCCCTATTCGTTCATCGGCGGTTGGAGGAGGGGGTTAAGCCGCCGGACATGCAATCTCAAGTTCGAAGGGCGGCGTCCGTTCGGTTTACTGACCGACGGCCGCTGCCTGGATTTGTGTTCTCTGTTCCTTGGCTGCCTGCTTCTCGACGAACATCATTTCCTTTTCGAGCGAGGAGAAACGCTGCAAAATCTCGTGCATGCGCAGGGCCATGTTGCGAATCGTATCGATCTGCGAACGAACCCCGGCGGAAAACGTGCCGGGTTCGAGCAACAGCAATTCCGCGTTGCCCAGTACAGAGGTGAGCGCGTTGTTGATGGTGTGGCGCATCTCGATGATGTATTGGCCGAGCGTCGCGTGGCACTTCAGAAGCGCGTTGACGTGTTCGGCGCGCTGCGCCCGGTTCACTGCGTCCACGCGGCGCAGCACTTCGAGAGCGAGCAGGAGCAGGGTGTCCGGCCAGCCTTCGTGACGGCGCAACACCAGCACGCGCGGAAACTGGGAACCCAACGAGTCGGGTAGCGCGACGTCAGCGAACAGGATCACGGCCTTCCGGCCGGGATCGATGGCGCGCAGCAGGGGTGCGCCGGCATCCGGGCGGATCGGTCCTACGATGGTCAGATCGAAGGAGGCGTAGTCGAGGCCCTGCTTGGGATCGCCACCCAGCACTGTGAAGGCGGGCACCGCGCGCTCGGACTGCCAGCGCGCCACCACCTGGCGCGAGAATTCGGCGTCGTCGGAAAGGATGAGTACGGTGCGCGGATCCACGATGGAGTTCTCCAAGCTGATTGCCTGCTAGTTGCGCTTGTTGCCGGGCGCGTCCGGATTCCAGTCGTCGCCACTCACGGAAATTTCGAATTCAGGGGCTTCATGGGCAGCGACATTGAACTTTGCTGATGGAGCAGCCGCGCCCGCCTTGGCGGCCATGGCCGACTTCGCCGGGGCCAATTTGGCAGCTGATGCGGCAGCCGCTTTGGCCGGGGGCGGTGCGCTGGCGGCGCTGCGTCCGAGAGCATCGTCGATGGCGGCGCGCAGGTCGACCAGCATGCGCAGCGGTTGTCCCGAAGAATATTCGGCCTGGAACATCACCTTCCAGGACTGGCAGATCATGCGCAAGCGCAGGATGGGCTCCTCGGCGGAAAACTGGGCGCGGCGGCAGTCGATGGTGCTGACGCCCTGGTGCTCGAGCTCGCGCAGGCCGTCGAAGATGGCGTTCAGGTCCTGATGCATCAGCCGGAAGAACGCGCGTCGCATGAGGAAGCTGAATCTGGCGAACGAGACCATGGCGACGGGCAGGAAGTAGTTCTCACCGCTCTGTACCTTGATCTTTCGCCCTGACTCCAGGATCCCGCTGTGCAGGAGCTCGTTCAGAGTGCGAGCTTTTTGCGCGGATTCGAGGACATTCTCTAGAGGCTTGAGCCAGCCGGGCACGGTGGTGTCGACCTGTCCCAGGGCGGGCGCCAGCGTTTTGGCGACATAGGCGAGCGTGACGGCGCTGTCTTCCAGGCGGGAAGGCGCGGCCAGGGAAAACAGTTGGACTAGCAGGAAATCAATCTTGTCCCGGTCCGACGGCGACTTCTCGTCCTTCTGCAAGTGGTGCAGCAGCAAGGTCTGCAACAGCTGAGGCGTGACCAGGGTGGTGGTTTGCAGGAACTGGCGCAACTGGTGAATCTGGATGCGCTCGTCCATTTCCTCGAACCAGCGGCGGGCCTGCTCGACGGATTCGCGAGGGGGCTGCTCGACACCGGTTTCGAGATCGTTGCAGGGGGTGAGATCGATGACAAATTCGCGGGCCAGAGCGGAGTAGGTCGGATACAGAACGCGAGCGGCGGTCCACTCGGCGGTTAGCTGGTTCAGGTCAAAGGCGCTCATGGTTTCACGATCCAGTTCTGCGGACGAAGCTTGTTGGCAAACTCGAGGGGGAAGGCTGAGACCAGTGGCGTGGCGTTGGGGAAGGGTCTGGCCAAACGCGCCGCCAGGATGGGCGGCGCGGAACGGGTGACAACCAAGGCCTTATTTCCCAAAGGGTGACCTCTTGCCAAGCACAAAAGGCGGTCAAGGGCTCCCCTCTTCCCGGTTAGAAAGAGTCGTTGCTGGGGAGCCGTCGGGTCCGCGGTTTACGGCTGAGACTTGAGCACGGGATTGGCCAAACGCGACACCTGAACGTACCTGGTGCAAGCTATTGGAAATAATAGTAGCAACGGCGGTTAGGAGGAGATTCGAGAGAGCCAATCTCGCAGGGACTGTCTCACGATGAGACAGAGTCTCACGAGAGGGCGGAATTCGTGAGGTCGCGATTTTCTATTCTACGGCGAACGTGGTTTCTGGTTCGACTGTCTGACCGGAGATAGTGTCGTTTACTTGGACCCTGAGGGTGTAGAGGCCGGGCAGGAGCTCGTTCGCCGAGAAAGTCTCAGGATGACTGGTTGATTTTCTGCCGACCATGCTGGCCTCTCACTGCAGCGCCTGGCTGGCGGCCGCGAGTGAACGTGTGCCGATGTTGTAGCGCTTCAATTTTCGGTAGAGAGTGGCGCGGCTGATGCCGAGCATCTTGCCGGCCAGGACTTTGTCGCCTTTCACCTGCTGGAACACGCGCTCGATGGTGGAGCGCTCGATGTCTTCGAGGTCGGTGCTGCTGAGGCCGTTGCTCGAGGCGGGGGCCGCGGCCTCGTCGATGGGCTGGCCAACGGATGCGAGGGCGGGGGGCAGGTCGTCGACATCCATGGTCTGCTGGTCGCCCAGGGCTACGGCGCGCTCGATGCAGTTTTCGAGTTCGCGCACATTGCCCGGCCAGTCGTACTCGAGCAGGGACTTCATGGCCGCATTGGTCACCTGCACGGCGCGGCCCGGGGCGCAGCGTTCCAGAAACCAGTGGGCGAGCATAGGGATGTCGGAACGGCGTTCGCGCAAAGCGGGCACGTGCACGGTCACCACGTTGAGGCGGAAATACAAATCTTTGCGGAAGGTGCCGGCGCGATATTCGGTCTCGAGATCCCGATTGGTGGCGGCGATGACGCGCACGTCGACTTTCGAGCGCTGATTGCTGCCCACGGGGCGCACTTCCTTTTCCTGCAGAACACGCAGCAGCTTGGCCTGCATTTCGAGTGGGAGTTCGCCGATCTCGTCGAGGAAGATGGTGCCGCCGTTGGCGGACTGGAACAGTCCGGTTCTTGCTTTCAAGGCGCCAGTAAAGGCGCCTTTCTCGTATCCGAAGAGTTCGCTTTCGATCAGGGTCGGAACCAGCGACCCGCAATCGACGGCGACAAAGGGGCGATTCGCGAACGATCCGCGGAAGTGAATGGCTCGGGCGACCAACTCCTTGCCGGTGCCGCTCTCGCCGGTAATCAAGACGGGTGTGCGGGTGTCTTTGAGGCGCGAGACCATGCGCAGCACGTCCTGGATCTTGGCGGAGGTGCCGACGATGCCGTGGAGCTGGGTTTCAGTGTCCATGCGGTCGCGCAGGAACTGGTTTTCTTCCACCAGACGGACCTTTTCCGCCATGCGGCGCAGGAACAGGCGGAGTTCCTCGAGCGGCGAGAACGGCTTGGAAATGTAGTCGTAAGCTCCGAGCTTCATGGCCTGGACGGCAGTCTCGACCGAGCCGTGGCCGGTCATCACGGCCACTTCGGTACGGGGCAGCATCTTTTTCACTCGTTCGAGGAACTCAAGGCCGGACATGTGGGGCATCACCATGTCGGTGAGGATCATGTGGGCGGGTTGCTCTTCGAGCAAGGCGAGGGCGGTTTCGCCGCTGGCGGCTTCCAGGCAGACAAAGCCCAAAGCTTCTCCCACGGTGACACACAGGCGACGGATGCTCTGTTCGTCATCGACGATCAGCAAGCGGATACGAAGGTCTTCACTCACAGCACTTTCCCCATAGTCTTTTCCACCACGGAAATAAATTGCTGCACGCGAAAGGGCTTCTCCACGCAGGGAGCGCCGGTCTTGCGCAGCGTCTCGACGGTTTTCTCGTTGGCGATATCGCCGGTGATGAATACCAGCTTTGAGGTGAGATCGGGACGGTGGGCGGCGATCCAGGCGTGCACGTCGGCGCCGTTGACGCCACCGGGCGTCACCATGTCGGAGACCACACCGAGGAATTCGCCGGATGCAAGGAGTTTGAGGCCCTCGGCTCCCGACTTAGCGCAGACGACCTGGTAGCCGCTGCGTTCCAAGGTGGCGCTGACGTAAGCCATGACTGCGGGCTCGTCTTCAATCAGCAGGACGGGTAGGGGCTGGGGTTTGATCGCTGGAAGACTCATCGTTGTACGACCCCCGCGGCCGCTCCTTTCGAGGCCGGTTCGGATACGGCGGGAAGGCGGACGATGAACGTCGCGCCGTCGGCGCCATTGTTGTTGTGGCACAAAATCTCGCCGCCATGCTCGCGGACGATGCCATAGCAGATGCTGAGGCCCAGGCCGGTCCCCTTGCCGACCTCTTTGGTGGTGAAGAAGGGATCGAAGATGCGATCCGGCTGGGTGATGCCGTGGCCGTTGTCGCGGAAAGAGACCTCGACGTAGGTGCCGAGGCTGGCGGTCATGATTTCGATGCGGGCGGGGCGGCCGGTGTCGCGCACCGCGTCGTAGGCGTTGTTCATGATGTTGAGGAAAACCTGCTGCAGTTGGTGGGAGTCCCCGACCACGTGCGGGAGGTTTTCGTCCAGGTGTTCGACGATCTCGATGCCGTGGCTGTTGAAGTCGTAGGCCCGCAACTGCACGGTGCGGCGCAGGATGCTGTTGAGTTGCACGGGCTTGCGCTGGGGCGGCATCTGGCGCGCGAAGCTCAACAGGTTCTGCACGATCTGCTTGGTACGCTGGGCCTCCTGCAGGATGACGCGCAGGTCCTTGCGGGCCACCTCGGGCATCTCGGGATTCTCCATGAGCAGGTCGGCAAATCCGAGGATGGCGGTGAGGGGGTTGTTCACCTCGTGGGCCACGCCCGACACAAGTTGTCCCACGGCGGCCATTTTCTCGGCGTGGAGAAGCTTCGACTGCAGCATGGCGGAGTCGGTGATGTCGGTCATGACCACCACGATGCTGGTGACGATTCCCTGCTCGTCGCGCATGGGGCTCAGGTTGACGGAGAACTGCCCGACCCGGCCGTCGCCGCGCAGCACGGCCAGATCGAGGTTGTCGACCTGATGACCGGAGAGAGTTGAGTTCATGGCATCGGCGAGGACGGCGCGGCGGGCGGGGGACACCAGATCGGAGAGCGGGCAGCCGACCAGTTGCTTCTGCTCGTAGCCGGGGTCATACCAGCGGCGATTGGCGTAGCTGATCAGGCCGGCGGTGTCGACCACCAGGATCAAGCTCTGGGTGTTGTTCAGGATCTTTTCGGAAAAGTCGCGGGCGCGCTGGAGTTCCGACTGGTAGGTCTTGAGGCCGGTGATGTCGAGCATGAGGCCGCGGTATTGGAGGACCTGGCCGTGGGCATCGGGCACGGCGAAAGCGTTGATCAAGACATGGATGGCGCCGCCGTCCTTGCGGCGGAGAACTTCCTCATGATTGCGCAGCACGCCGTGCTGTTGCATCACCTCGTTCAGATAGCGCAAGCGGTCGGGCGAGTAGTAGAGCTGGGTGGAAATGTCGACTTTCAGCAGCTCGTCGCGGTCGTTGTAGCCCAGCATGCGGACCAGCGCGTCGTTGACTTCGATGAAGCGGCCGGAGGGCACGGCGAAGAACAGGCCTTCCTGAATGTTGTCGAACAGTTCGCGGTAGCGGCGCTCGGCTTCGCGACGGTCGGTGATGTCTTTGAGGACGTGGATGGTGTGCTGGCGTTCGCTGTTGGCTCCGTGAATGCGGGAAGTCGAGACGAGGTACATGCGTTCGAGCACGTTATGCACGTACTCATCCGGGCCGTCGCCCGAGGAGCGGCAGAACGGACAGGCATGAGCCGGGGAATCGCTGGTCAAGGCGGCCAGGGCTCGCATGTTGACCCCGATGAGTTCGCTGGGGGGGACGCCGATGAATTCCGCCAGGGAGCGGTTCACACGCAACAGGTTGTGGTTTTCATCGTGGACGACAATGAAGTCGGTGATGGCGTCGAAGATCTCCATCCAGTGGCGGTTGGCCTTGTCCATGCGCGTAAAAAGACGTGCATTGTCGAGGGCAACGGCGGCGTGGCTGGCGACCGCGTGGAGTAGTTGCTCGTCCTGACTGCTGAGGCGGCGCCCACGGTTGGCGAGACAGAGCACGCCAACCGACTCGTCGGCGGAGCCTTTCAGGCGAAGCAGGGTGCAGTCTTGCCAGGCCAGCGAGGCCGCCAGAGCGGAGCCGAGCAGGTCGGAGGCGGGCCCGCTGCAACTGCGTTCCGGATGCTGGGCAAGGGATTCGGAAAGGGCATGGCTCAGGCGCCGCTCGAGGCTGCGGTCGGGCGGGCCTTGGTGGGCGGGGTCATGCAGGACAGCCACTTCGAGAACGGAGTCCTGGAACAAAGCCAGGGCAGCGGCTTTGGCACCAACCAGGTCGGCGGCGCGGGCCACGAATCGGCTGTTGAAATCCGGAAGATGCACGACGCTGCCCAGCTCGAGGACCAGGGCCATCAGCGCTTCGGCGCGCTTGCGATGCTCTTCCGAGCGGTGGAGGTTCCGCATGACCTCCAGGGCGACGGCAACTTGGGCGGCGAGCGCGCGGGCGCGACGAATATCTTCCTGCGAGATGCCGGCTTCATCCAGACGGTCGAGCACGCCAAACATTCCCATCACCTGGCTGTCGGATCCGAGGAGGGGCACAGCCAGTAGCTGCTTGATGTTGAACTTGGCAATGGCGTCGCGATTGGCGCCCGCAAGCTGGCTGGCATCGTCGGTCCAGAAGACTTCTTTGGCGGTCAGGGCCTTGGTGGCGATGCCCTCGGGAAAAGTCAGGTCGACGTGGCGGGGAGCGCCCTGTTCGGCCCCCAGGCGGACGCGGAATGCGCCGTCTTCGAGCAGCCCGATGAAGCAGCGGCTGAATCCGAGAAAGTCGGCGGCGCGTACCACGAACGCTTCCAGGAATTTCTCAAGCTTTCCGATGGAGCTCAGTTCCGAGGAGATCTCAAGCAACTGGTGGAGTTCGTGGGCCTGGCTGCGGGCGGTCGCGTACAGCTCGGCGTTGGCGACGGCGACAGCACCGAAGCCGGCGATGGCGGCCACCAGGGATCGTTCGTCGGTGCTATAGATGCCGTCCTGCCGGGGATAGATGAGAATCGCGCCCTGGGTGCGAGAGGTTCGAAACGGTGCGGCCAGCAGCATGCCGGACGGCACCAAGTCGCCTAAAGCGTGGGAGGCAGGATCGATCGAAACCGTGACCGGCTCGGAGGCGGCGACCGCCCGGGCGGCCAGATCCGCGGCAAAACGCAGTCCGGTGCGGTCGTGGCGGGCTCGGGCGGAGTTGCCGAGCTGTGGAGTATCGGCAGCGACGGCGCGCAGTTCGAAGGGGCCTTCCTGGCGCACGAACACGCAAACCAGCCGGGCCCGCAACAGAACCCGAATCCGATCGGCTAACGCTTCAACGACGGCGGCGACGTCCGGATTGCCGTGAAGGGCGTTGGCCACCTCTGCCAAAATTTCAGCACGGCGGTGGTCTTCGCGGGAGACCTCGGTCAGGCGGCGGGCCTCGATCAGGCTGCCGAGCTGGCCGGCGAGGATGGTCGCCTTGGCGGCAAGGTCTTCGTTGAAGAAGCCGGGATCGCGGTCGTGCAGGAAGGAAACCGCTCCAAGTACTTCATTTGAAACCACCAGCGGGGCCGCCATCATGGACTTGGCGTTGAACTGGAAGGCGCGCGGATACTGGTTGGGAGCGATGAAATTTACGAAGATAGTGCGGCGTTTGCGCACGGCTTCCCCGGAAACTGCGCTTTCGGAGGCCTTCAGGTGGAGGCCGCGGAAGCGGTCTGCCATGAGACCATCGGCTTCGGCGCCCATCATTTCCTCGGGTGAGAGGCACTGCCAGAAGTAGGCACCGCTGACCTGGAAGAACTCGCGGGTCTCCCGGCAAAACAGGCCGATCAGCGCCGCGGCGTCGGTGCCCTGCGCGGCTGCCGCTGAGAAGCGCAAGAGCAGCTTCTGGAAGGCCTCGTCCGAGTGGGGATTGGAGCCTTCGACGAGCGTCATATCTCCCGCATGCATGGTTGGAAAAGCACCGCCTGCGACCGCCAAAGCTCTACAAGTTATTTGAATATAAGGGGAAAGTACCGTGCAATCTCAATTTGAGTCAAGGGAATTAGGGTCGGGGTGCCGAAGTGTGAAATCCCACGAAAGTGCGACCGGAGGCCATCTCAAGGTGAGAACTTGCGCAGCGACGGCGTCGACAGTGAGACGGCTCTGACCAAGGTGGGAAGGGGGAAACCCCGCGGAGATCGGGTCATGCCCTTCTGGCACAACCACTTATCTCAGTCACCAAAGTAACGTTCTCAACCATAAAGCTGGCACGGCCGTTGCACATCTCGAGGTAGGATTTTTCTTTCTATGGAGGGGTTGTGTCTCGACGAACCATTCACAGGTGGCTTGCGGGAGCACTCTTGGTGGCTCTCACGGGAGTGATCCTCTTCGATCCCCTGCCCGGTCGGGCCCAGCAGCAGGAGGAGATCAGCCGCAAGGTCAAGAGCAGGGTCTCCCCAAGCTACCCGGAACTGGCGCGCCGGATGAGCATCGCGGGTGTGGTGAAGGTGCAGGTGGTGGTGGCGCCGAACGGCTCGGTGAAAAGCACCAAGGTGGTGGGTGGACATCCGCTGCTGGTGAATGCGGCGGTGGACGCGGTCAAGAAGTGGCGCTTCGAGACGGCCGCGGAGGAAACCTCCGGAGTCGTGGAATTCAAGTTCGATCCGAACGTAGCCACTCAATAACCGAGTGGGCTGGGCAGGGCCTCCGGGCGATCGCGAATGGGCGAACCGGAGGTTGAGGACGGAGGAACAGCGATGACGCTGGGCAAGAAACTCTATCTAAATTTTGGCGGGGTGCTGCTGGGAGTGGTGTTTCTGTTCGTGGTCAACTATATGGCGGTGCAGCGCGAGCATGACGCCAAGCAAGCCGCGGCGGCCTCGCTTGACCTGGCCGAGGCTACCGATGCCATCCGGTTCCAGATGATGCAGAACCGGCTTTATCTGAGCAACTACCTGCTGAGCGGCGACACCCGTGAAGTCGACCGGATGAACGATGGCGTCAAGACGCTGAACGACAGACTGGAAAAGTCCTCCAACCTCACGAGTTCCGACCAGCAGAAAACCGCCCTCGAAAAAGTGCAGCAGCTGGAACAGAACTGGGCCAAGGAGTTTGCCCAGCCCCTGGTGGACAAGCGCAAAGATGTAGACAGCGGCAACGCCACGGTCGCGGAACTGCAGATCTTCTACCTGCAGAAGGATGCTTCGTCGTGGGTCAAGAATTCCACCGAGTTTTTGGATGTGGCCGACAGGGAAAACAAGAAGATCGTGGACCAACGCCGGCAATCGGACGAGACGGCGGCTAAACGGACGATCGCGACCTCGTTTCTGGCGATGGTATTCGCCCTGGGAGCAGGCGGCTTCATCGCCTATCGGACGGCGCGCTCGATCACCGAACCTCTTAGCAAGCTGATGACGGTGGCGCACAAGATCGGCAACACCGGGGACCTGGATCACGACATCGTAACCGATACCCAGCGGCAGGATGAGATCGGGGAGCTGGCGCGTACCTTCGCCAGCATGGTGAAGTACCTGAAGGAAATGGCTCTGGTGTCAGAGGCCATCGCCAACGGCGACCTGATGGTCGATGTGCAGCCCCGCTCCCAGCAGGACACCCTGGGCCACGCCTTCCAGCAGATGGTCAAGAGCCTGCGCGACCTGGTGCGCAGTGTGCGCGACCTGGCTTCGCAGGTAGCGAGCGCGTCCAGCCAAGTGGCAGGGGCTTCGGATGAGTCCGCGAAGATCAGCCTGCAGGGTTCCTCGGCGATTGATGAAGTCACCAGCACCATGCACGAGATGAGCGTGAACGTGCAGAACATGGTAAAGAGCACGCAGACGCAGGCGTCGAGCGTGAGCGAGACCTCGGCTTCGATCGACCAGATGGTGGCTTCCATCCAACGCGTAGCCGATACGGCCAAGGTGCTGCTCGACATCTCGAACCGTTCGCGGGAAGAGGTGCACAGCGGCATCACCACCATGGACAAGGCCACTGAGGGCCTGACCAAGATCAACAACACCATCAAGTCGTCGGGTGCGATCATCGACGCGCTCGGAACCCGCGCCGACGACATCGGCAAAATCATTGAGGTGATCGACGACCTGGCCGAACAAACCAACCTGCTGGCTTTGAACGCAGCCATCGAAGCGGCACGCGCAGGCGAACACGGCCTGGGCTTCGCGGTGGTTGCCGATGAAGTCCGCAAGCTGGCCGAGAAGTCGGCGCAGTCGACCAAGGAGATTTCCGAACTGATCCAGAGCATCCAGAAGGAAGCCCGCAAGGCGGTGGAGAACATGGACGAGAGCACGACCATCGTCAACGAGGGCCTGGAACTGGGTGGCGAGTTGAATGGCGCGCTGCGCAAGATCTCGAACGTGGTGACCGAGGTGTACAAGTTCGCGCAGGAAATCGGCGCGGCCACCAACGAACAGTCGCACGGTTCGTCGCAGATCGCGCGGGCAACCACGCGGCTGAACGAAATCACCCACGAAATCAACTCGGCAGTGGAAGAGCAGGCGTCGGGTGCGCAGGCGGTGGTTAAGGCCATGGAGCGCATGCGTGAACTGATCCAGCAGAGCACTTCCGGTTCGACGGAACTGGCGGCCTCGGCGGAACAGATGTCGAAGATGTCGCGGGAACTGCTGGATGCCATGGAGCGGGTGGCGGGACGCACGGGCGACGCGGAACATCGCAGCCACCGCGAAGAGCGCACTCCCGCGCTGGGTGCACGCCGGGCCACAGCCGGAGCGCAGGCTTAGGCCAGGAACGGCACATGAACCGCGAACTGCAGATCGTCGGGTTCCAGGTCGGCCGGGAAACGTACGGCGTGCCGATCACCTCCCTGCATGAAATCGTGCGCGTGCCCGAGATCACCGCCGTACCGGATGCGCCCGAGTACATGGAAGGGGTCATCAACCTGCGGGGCAAGATTGTTTCGGTCATGGACCTGCGCAAACGATTCGGGACGAAAAATGCGACCTCGAACCGGCGGAACCGGATCCTGGTGGTGGAGTACAACGGGCGGCTCTCGGGCCTGATCGTGGATTCCGCCTCGGAAGTGCTGAAGATCGGTTCGGCCGAGATCGAACCGCCCCCGGCTGTGCTGCAGGAAGGCGGACTGAACTGCGTGACCGGCCTGGGCAAGTACAAAGGGCGGCTCATCATGCTGCTGGACATGAACAAGTTGCTGGAGTTCAGTGCGCAAAAGGCGCCGGCGGAGGCCAAGCCACCGGCCCCCGTCAAGGCGGAGGGGCGTGGCGCTGGCGCACGTTAGCACGGCTTCACCGGAAACTACATGAGCACATCAGGAGCAGCACCCGCACCCGCGCTCACGGAAGCAGAGCTGAAACTGCTGCAGGCGCTCGTCTACCAGGAATGCGGCATGCATTTCGACGAACGCCGCACGCATTTCCTGCAGGATCGCCTGCTGCGCCGTCTGAAGGAATGCCGCGTCGACTCCTTCTACGCCTACTACCGCCTCCTGATCAGCGACGCGGGCAAGGGCGAACTGGCCCAACTGCTCGAGAACCTCACGGTCAACGAAACCAGCTTTTTCCGCAATAAGGCGCAACTGGAATTGTTCCACAAGTACGTTCTCGAAGACCTGCTGCGCCACAAGCAGGAGCGGCGCGATTTTTCGCTGCGTTTCTGGAGCGCGGGCTGCTCCACCGGGCAGGAAGCCTACACCATGGCTATGCAGGTGGCGGACGCGCTCGCCTACTACTACATGCGTAATCCGCTGCCGGTGGAGGCTCCGTCGCCCAAGCCCCTGATTCCCGCCCCCTGGAAGGTAGAAATCCTGGCCAGCGACATCAGCTACTCGGTGCTGCGCTCCGGGCAAGACGGCACGTACAGCGAAAATCAGATGTCGTCGGTTGACTACAGCTATCGCCTGCGCTATTTCGACAAGGTCGGGGACCGGTACGCGGTCAAGAAGGCGCTGAAGGAGGTCGTGCACTTCGACTTCCATAATCTGAAAACCGAGTACCTGCCGCAGCGCAACGACGTCATTTTCTGCCGCAACGTCATGATGTACTTCGACGAAGCCGAGCAGAAACGGCTGATCAACAAGTTCTACCGCTGCCTCAACCACGACGGCTACCTGTTCGTGGGGCACGCGGAGAGCTTGCTGGGGCTGACTGACAAGTTCCAGATGGTCCACCGCAACAGCGGAACCGCCTATCAACGGGTTGAGGTGAAGTCGTGAACCAACAGTCCGACGAGCGCATGGCGGAACTCCGCGAGCTTTTTTTTGAGAGCGCGCAGGAGCTCATGCAGGCGCTGAACGACGAAGCCCTGAAGCTGGAGAAGCACCCCAGCGATCCCGAGATTGTGCGCAGCATCCGGCGGACGGTGCACACGCTCAAGGGTGACGCGGCAGCCTGCGGGTACCGCGAACTGAGCGAGGTGGCGCACGAACTGGAAGACGCCCTGGCCTTGGAGTCGGCGGCGGGACACACCACGCTGGCCGAAGTCGCCTTCACCGCGGCGGACCTGTTTACTGCGATGCTGGCGGCCTATCGCAAACGGAGCAAGCTGCCATCGCGGGATCCACTGCGCAAGATGGTCAAGAAGCTGGCCGACGACCCCGGCACCAAGCGCGGTCGCAAGAAGACGGCAGTGACCGCCAAGGCGCTGGGGTGGACGGAATACGAGAAGCTGGCGGTGCAGAAGGCACAGTCCGAGGGCAACTCCGTGTACCAGGTGCTGGCGCAGATCGATCCGCACTGCGCTATGCCCATTGCGGGGCGGCAGCTGGTGCAGAACGCACTGGCGGGGATGGGAGAAGTCCTGGCGGCGCGTCCGGAGGCGGGGTCGCCAGCCGCGACCAAGCAAGTCGAGTTTCTGGTGGCGACGGAACGGGCGGGCGAGGAGGTCGCGGCGAAGTGCCGCATCCCGACCATCGTTGCCAACGTCAAGGTGGACCTGCTGCCCGGGGAAGTTGCGCCGGGAGCGAAACGCGCAGCCAAACGAGTACAGAAACCGCTGACCGAGCTCGAGGCAACCCGCGCCCGGGAAGAAACGGTTGCTGAGGAAGCCGCAACTGCGCCGGTGGAAGAACTGGAGAGCACTCCAGAATCGCTCATTCAGCCGCACACTACGCTGGCCGAGAATATCCTGCGCGTCGACTCGGAGCGCATCGACAGCGTGCTTAATCTGGTGGGCGAGCTCATCATCGGCAAGTCCATGTTGCAGCAGGCGCTCAACGAGTTTGCCAAGTTCTACCCAAAAGAAGCCTTGCGCGGGAAGTTCGCCGACGCCATGGCCTTTCAGGCACGGGTCCTGAACGATCTCCAGCGCTCGGTGATGAAAATCCGCATGGTACCGGTGGAACAGCTATTCCGTCGTTTTCCGCGCATGGTGCGCGATGTCGCGCGGCAATGCGGTAAAGACGTCGAACTGGTGCTGAGCGGCCAGGACACCGACCTCGACAAGAGCATTTTGGACGCGATCGCCGAGCCCCTGACGCACCTGGTTCGCAACGCTATCAGTCACGGTCTCGAGTCCGCCGAACAACGGCAGAGCTCGGGCAAGGCGTCCAAGGGGACGCTTCGCCTCGGGGCGTATCACCAGGGCAACCAGGTGATCGTCGAAGTCAGCGACGACGGGCGGGGAATGGATGCGGCGCGCATCCGGGCGAAAGCCATCGAACTCGGGTTTGTGACCGTGGAGGATGCGGCTCGGCTGAGCGATCCGGAGACTCTGGAATTCATTCTGCGTCCAGGGTTCAGCACGGCCGAGGAAGTCACCGAAGTCTCCGGGCGGGGCGTGGGCATGGACGTGGTGCAGAGCGTGCTCCACCGGCTGAAGGGCACGGTACACATCGAGACGCATCCCGGGCAAGGCACGACGTTCCGGCTGAAACTCCCGCTGACACTGGCCATTATCAAAGCCCTGCTGTTCCGGGTAGAGCAGCGCCTGTATGCCATCCCGCTGAATGCAGTGACCGAGATCGCGCGTACGCGGCAGTCGGAGGTCCACCAGGTGGACCACTACGAAGTGCTGCAGTTGCGCAACCAAGTTCTGCCGCTGGTACGGCTGGGCCAGCCTCCGGCAGAGGGAGAAGACCGAGGCGCGAGCAAGCTGTTTGTGCTGGTAATCAGTGTGGGAGAGAGGAAGTTCGGGCTCATCGTGGATGGGCTGGAGGGTGAGGAAGAGTTGGTCATCAAAGCATTGGACGACCATGCCATCTCGACCGACCTGGTGAGTGGAGCCTCGATTCTGGGTGATGGCCGGGTGGTCTTGATTCTGAACCTGTCGGCGGTGGTGGAGCACTTTGCCCGCTCCCGGCCGACGGTAAACGGAGGAGTCAGCTCCGGATTGCTGCTGTCGCATGCGGACAAGGCGCGTTTGAGCCAGGGCGCAAGCGGAGGCCACGCATGAGCTCGCGAGTGCGGGTCCTGGTGGTGGATGATTCAGCCCTAATGCGGAAGTTGATCCCGCAGATCCTCGAAAGGGATGACTCGATCGAGGTAGTGGGCACCGCGATGGACGGGAGTTTCGGGCTGAAGAAGATCGAAGACCTGAAACCACAGGTGGTCACGCTCGACTTGGAAATGCCCGGCATGAACGGTATCGACATGCTCAAGCAGATTATGCGCCGGCATCCGGTGCCGGTGATCGTGGTGAGTTCGCACAGCACGGAAGGCGCCAGCATCACGCTGAAGGCCCTGGGTTTGGGGGCGTTCGACTTCGTGGCCAAGCCCAAAGACGTTTCCACGCGGATGCCGGAAATCGCCGCCGAGCTGATCACCAAGATTAAAGCTGCGAGCCAGAGCAAGAGCGTGATGGTCCAGCCGCTCTCGAGCGGCCAACCGTCGGGGAAAGCCCCGCTGGCGACTGCCCAAGCGCCGTCGCGGGTGGTGGCGATTGGCGTCTCGACGGGCGGGCCCAACGCGCTGCAGTACGTTTTCTCGCAGCTGCCGGCGGATTTTCCCGGCACGATCGTGGTGGTCCAGCACATGCCCGAGAACTTCACGGAGATGTTCGCGCGCCGGCTGGATGAAAGCTGCGCCCTGCGAGTGAAAGAAGCTCAGTCGGGAGACCTTCTCCTGACGGGCCGGGTTCTGATCTGCCCGGGCAGCCGCCATCTGAAGGTCAAGCGGTTGCCGTTGGGAAATGTCGCGCTGCTGAGCGATGAGCCCAGGATTCGCGGCCACCGGCCCTCAGCGGATGTGCTTTTCCGCAGTGCGGCCGAAGAGTTCGGGCCGCAAACGCTGGGGGTCATCATGACCGGCATGGGCGACGACGGCGCCGAGGGTTTGGGAGCGGTACGAGCGGCGGGTGGCATGACCATTGCGCAGAGCGAAGAGTCCTGTGTGGTGTTCGGCATGCCCAAGGCGGCGATCGACCGGGGATATGCCGTCCGGATAGTCGACCTTGAAGCCATGGCGAGCACGTTGATGGCTCAGTGTGCGACCGAGGCCGGACGGGGCGAGAGCGATGCAGGGAACGGCGCCAGCGGGAAATCCGCAAGTGCCGGGCAAAACTAGGGTTATCTAGCCGGCGGAAGCGCCGTGTGGTAGCAAGTAGCAACAGGAGGCTGTTATGGAGCAGTTTGCGCCAGTGAAACGCAGTAAGGACGGGCAGCCAGTCCGGTACCTGATCGTGGACGACTCCGTCTTTGCGCGCAAGAACCTGGCCCGCATGGTCGAGTCCTTTGGTGGACATCTGGCCGGCGAGGCCGGCGATGGCCTGACCGCCATCACCGAGTATGATCGAACCCACCCTGACATCGTGCTCATGGATATCACCATGCCGCAGATGGAGGGCATCGAAGCGGCGGAACGGATCGTGCAGTCGCATCCGGAAGCGCGCATCGTGATGGTGTCTTCGGTTGGTTATCAGGAAAACATCGTGGCCGCGTTACAGCGAGGCGCGCGTCACTTCGTACAGAAACCGGTCAAGCCGGAAGTGCTTTACGAAGTCATCAAATACGTCTTGGGCGACGACGGCGCCGTGACCACGGCGGCCGGCGCGGGAGCCTGATCTCATGAAGATGGAGTTGATCCAGCCGTTCATCAACTCGGCGGACGCGGTGTTGGCTCAGGGCCTGCAGTGCAGCACGGCCATCGGCAGCCTCAACATGGAAGAGGAAGCCTATCGCCGCAAGGGCGTGGCGGCCATGGTTTGGGTTACCGGCGACATTGAGGGACGCATCATCATTGACCTCGATCCCGAGACCGCGGTGCGTGTGGCCAGCAAGATGGCGGGAGCGGAACTGCCCGAGTCCGATAGCTTGATCCGGGAAACGGCCTGTGAACTCGCCAACCAGATCATCGGCAATGCGATCACGGCGCTGAACGACCAGGGCTTCCATTTCCGGGTACACCCTCCGGTGCTGCACACCTCGGAAGAGGGCATTAAGAGCAGCGAAGATACCGAGGCGCTGGTGATGTGCTTTGAGACTCCGATCGGGAGCGTGTTCATGAATATCGCCATGCGCTACAACCGGCGCCGGCACGCCGACCGGGCGGCGGCCGCAGGCAGCTGAGTTCCCCGGCGGCGGAAGCTCGCCCGCAAACAGACTGCCGCTACGCAACCGGTGCACTCGTTTTTTGACCCATTCCCCTTCCTTACACACGGCTTGCGCCGTGGCCTCGCAAACGAAAACCCATTCACCTCTGACGCCGGCCAGAACTATTGAGCGGTGAAGAGAAATACTGGATTCTGCGGCGGCGGCTGAGCCGGCAGATTGGGATCGGTTTGGATGGGCGCGTACGCGCTGAGGGGTGCGGGCAGCGTCACTACGTAGGTGTCATTGGAAGTGTTCATGGTGGCAACCCCGCCAGCATCGCAAGCGGCCAAAAAAACGCGGCTGCTGTCCGCGCCCACTGCCATCGAAACGCGGAAGCGAACGCTCGAACAGTTCGCCTCGGGATAAACGGGAGACCCGGGCGGAACGGTCGCGCTGGCGGTCGGCACCGGAATCGGGTTCGGCGACGTTGCCGAGTTGTTCCGCAGAGTCAGATTGATGGCATCCACAACCGTGACCTGGGTGAGGAAACAGTTCACCGCCGGCAGGCCGATCGGCTGGGCGCATTTCGTCGTGTCGGTGGTCTCAACCGCGCTGCCCACGTAGACCCGCGTGCCATCGGGCAGGGCCGCGACTGAGATTGGAACGCACTGGGCGCAATCGCCGGCTCCGGGGATCGCGATCTGCTTCATCAGGAAAGGCGCTCCCGTGGAACCTGGATCCACCGCGGTGTTGTAGACGTAAAGGAAACCTGACGCACTGGTGACGTACAGCCGGCTCAAGTGGCTGTCGTAGATCATGAAGTTGGCACCGGAGTCCACAGCAGTGGCGCCGCCGTTCACCACAGAGTCGTCGAACGTACTGATGGTCGTGATGCTTCCCTGATTCAGCACGTAAAGGCGCTGGTTGTCTGCGCGGGCATAGGCGAGCGAAGGCGACGGCCCCACCGGGATGGTGGGAACTACAACGGAGCGATCCACTGTATGAATATGAGTGACGTTGGCGTCGGCCTGGTTCACGACGTAGAGTTCATGACCGTCCGGGGTCTCGGCCAGGGCAACCGGATTTCTGCCCACCGGAATCGACGCGCTCATCACCAGGTTGGCGGTGCCGATGGCAACGACGATTCCGGGGGCGGCGGCTGGGTTCGGACTGGCAGCGCCCGCGATGTAGGCGGTTGCGCTTTCCGTGCTGTGCACGAAGACCGGGCTGAAGCCAGTCGGTAGATTGATGTCGGAGGAGGCGCCGATGCTAAAGCCCGAGCTTGCCAGACTGAATACGCTCACCGAGTTGGACAGGTTATTGGCCGCCCAGACCCTGGAATTGATCAGGGCCGCGTGCACCGGACCGAGGGCCACCTTGGTTACGCCCGCACTGGAGTCTCCGGAGACGTCGACTTGCATACCGGTACCGGGATTGAAGGTCGTATTCTGGTTCAGGGCGAGCACAGCGTGGTAATTCTTGGGGTCTGGAGGAGGCACCGGATTGGGGATGATGGTTGGTCGGTACACGTCACCACAAGCAATACAGATCAGAAAACAGAACAGGAGGGCCGCGATCCGCCCATTACGCACCCAATTCATCGGCACCCCAGCACGCAGATTCATGAACTTGCAAGGCTCTTTGCAGAATTGAACATTGTAATCGGGAATGGACTTCAGTGGCCAGTTGTTGATAGCAGTTCTCCATTCCGGGTTCTCAGTTCTCAGTTGGAGGCGGCTACGCTCCTCAAACTTAGTGGTGGGCCTGGGGCGGCGGGTTGCTTGGGTCTTAGGGACAATGTCACAACGCTCAAGGAAGGGATGGGGACACGCGGGTTAGACGAGGGGCCACCCGTTCACGGCCAAGAACGCAGAGGAAATTCCGGGGACACCGTCAAGAAGAGTCGGACTCGGGCTGGTCTACCTCTCTACCTGCCCCGGCGCGATTTTTCACCCGCAACCGCTGCCTCGGGAGAAGTTTTGGTGGTCGCGGCCGGCTTCTTCTTGCCTTCCATCTCTGCCAGGCTCTGTTTCAACGCCGCCATCAGGTCGACCACCGGGGCCAGTTTCTTGGGCCTGTCGATTTCGACCACCTTGCCGCCTTCCAACTTGGTTTCGATCAGCTTTTTCAGATTGTCCTGGAAGGAGTCGTGATATTTTTCCGGGTCCCATTCGGCGGCGAGTGCCTCGATCAACTGGTGCGCGACCTTCACCTCGGCGTCTTTCAGTTCAACGTCGGGCGCCCCGAACTCTTCGACCTGGCGGACTTCATCGGCGTAATACATGGTGTGCAGCATCATGCCGCCCGAGTGCGGGCGAAGGAACACGGTGTATTCGCGGTTGTGCATGGTCAGCTTCGCGATCGCGACATACTCGCTCTCTTCGAGGGCCTTGGTGAGCAACGCATAGGGCCTGCGGCCGGCCTCGTCAGGCACCATGTAGTAGGAAGACTCGAAGTAGACCGGGTCGACCTCGCTGGTTTTCACGAATTCGAGAATCTCCATGGTCTTCGCGGTCTGCGGCTCGATCTTCTTGATTTCCTCGGGCTCGATGACCACGTACTCGTCCTTGCGAAACTCGTAGCCTTTGACGATTTCGCTGCGCTCGACTACGCGGTTCTCCGCCGGGCAGTAGTATTGCTGTTTGACCCGCTGCAGGTCAGGCCGGTGGAGCATGTTGAAGGAAATACCATTGCTGCGCGCGCCCGAGAACAGGCGCACGGGCATCGAGATCAAGCCAAAAGTCAGATATCCGGACCAAACGGAGGCCGCCATAAGTTCACCCCGAACCGAAGAAAGGCGCCAGAGCCGCGCCCAGCGTCGAAAGTTTAACGTACATCCGGCTTTTTGATGCACGAACTTGGGGCCGGTAATCCAAAGGAAAAGCCCGACGGGAGGGGTTGGGACCGGGGCTGCCCCAAGCGCTGGTAGTTATCAATTGGATTCCGCCTCATCCGGCTTAGGACGAGGTTCATGGTTTCCGTCTATGCAGTTGAATGGATTTGACTTAACACGGGTTTCGCCGGGCTGGTGGGCGGTCACGCTGGTCCGTTTGGGGGCGGTTTGCGCGGTTACGGTGGCGTTTGCGGCCCTCGGGTACCTGATTCGAGGGGTAAGCCGATCGGGAGCAGTCACGGGTGCCGCCATCTGTTTTGCCCTTTTTGCCGCCGCGGGTCCGGGCGCCTTCGCCGCTCTGTTTTCCCTGTTCGTGGTGACGTGGCTGGCCACGCGGATGGGGCACGCCCGAAAACTGCGCCTGGGCACGGCAGAGGCGGGAGCGGGGCGGACCGCTACGCAGGTCTTCGCAAACCTGGGAATGGCAAGCGCCTGTGCTCTTCTGTATGCCTCCCTGGGCCTGAGGGCGTGGTTGCTAGCGATGACGGCCGCGCTGGCAGAGGCGGCCGCGGACACGGTTTCGAGCGAGTTTGGACAGGCATTCAGTGAGAGCGCCCGCCTGATCACAACATTCGAATCGGTACCGGCGGGCACCGACGGCGGGATCACGCTCGCAGGCACCGCGGCCGGAATGGGAGCAGCGGCGGTTGTCACCCTGGTCTGCAGGCTAACGAACTTGGTCCCGACGAGGTGGCTCTGGGTCGCGGTTGCGTGCGGCGTCGTGGGGATGCTGTTGGATAGCTACCTGGGTGCACGGTTCGAGCGCCGGGGGCGGCTTAACAACGACGCCGTGAATTTCATCGGCACGGCCGCTGCGGCGCTGGCCGGCATTTTCCTCAGTCTCATTGTCTGAACGCAGCGGGCGTGGGCGAGGCCCCGCACGACAGCCAGCAGCAGGTCGGCGCGGGCGAATCCCGCTGGTCATGTCCGTCGGTACCTTGAGCAGATGGTTACTGGCAGGCGACAATTCTGAGTACTCCCCTGGCAGTCTGGGCTTCCCAAAGCCGCTCTGGCCCATCGTTTCCCGACGGGTCCGCGCGACGGTTGGAAGTGTCGGTTAGGATGCGATGAAGATTAAGCCTCTTGTGATCGGATACGCTCTGGCGCTGGCGCTGCTTCTGTTTGCGCAGCATCGCCCCAGCACGGCGCAGCCCAGCGGGTTTACCGGCGTGGTCGATTTGACCCACCCCCTGAGCAAGACGGCCGCGCAGCGAGGGGTAGAATCCGCAGGTGAAATCATCCGCTCCGCGACGCTGGTGCAGAAGGATGCTCCGCGCCGAATGGCGACGTCGGCCTCGACAGGTACGAACATTGACGCGCCCGCCCAGTTGATCCGCGGCATGTGGACCGTGGACCAGATCCCGCCGGAAAGGCTCATCGCCCCTCTGGCGGTGCTGGATGTGACCGCACAGACCCAGCGCAATGCGGACTATGAAATTTCGGTCCAAGATATCGCCCAATGGGAACAGATGCATGGGGAGATCCCTGCCGCAGCCGTGGTTCTGGCTCGAACCGGCTGGGGCGGACGCTGGACCTCTCCGGCCGACTACCGTAACGTCGACAAGAAGGGCGTGATGCACTTTCCCGGATACTCGCCGGACGCAGCAAAATTTCTGGTCGAGGGTCGGGCCGTTCTGGCTTTGGGGATTGACACGCTCAGCGTCGATCCGGGCTCTTCAAAGACACTCGCGATACACCAGTACACGCTGGCGCACAGCGTTTATCACCTCGAAAACGTGGCCAACCTGGAACGGGTTCCGGACGCGGGAGCAGTGGTAGTGGTGGCACCCATGAAGCTGGAAGGCGAAGTCGACGGGCCGGTGCGCATCCTGGCATTGACTCGACAATAAAAGAAGGTAATGTCCTTCTGAGTAATGTCCTACCGGGCAATTTCCTGCATGTTCCCTTCTGAACTACAATCTCTGTAACCGTATATCTCAAATAGGGCTGGTCAGAGTTCGGCGAGGCATCCTTCGCTGGGAAATTCGAATCCATTCCCGAATAACCAACGCAGCCTGCACAGATAACCCTGAATCGGAGCCGGATGGTGCATTCACGATTGAAGTCTGCCGCTTTGCTTTTGACATTGGGCCTGACCCTGAACGCTTTTCCGCAAACCAAGGCCAGAGACCGGATAACCCAGGCGATCGACGACCGTGAGACGGTCGTGCTCGAGGGGAACCTGCACGGCCAACTGAAAGGCGCCCTCGACCAGGGACGCATGGATGGCGGCGCCCGGCTCGACGGCGTGTCCCTGGTGTTTAAGCGGACGGTCGCGCAGGATGCCGCGATGGAGAAGCTACTCCAGGAGCAGCAGGACCCATCCTCTGCGAATTATCACCAATGGCTGACGCCGGAACAGTACGCGGAGCGTTTTGGTGTGAGCACTGCAGACGTGGCTGCAGTAACTTCCTGGTTGCAGGGGCAGGGCTTCACGGTCGAACGGGTGGCTCGAAACCGCAGCCGGATATTCTTCACCGGCGCGGTGTCACGGATCGAAACGGTATTTCGAACCGAGATGCACCACTATCTCGTGCGGGGCGAGCAGCATTTCGCAAACGCCACGGAGCTATCGGTTCCGGCGGCCCTCTCGGGAGTGGTACTTGGCTTTGATCACCTCGATGACTTTCGTCCGAAGGCTCGCGTAAAGCGCCACACGGTCTCGGCCCAGGAGATCAAATCACAGTTCCTGCTGAATGGGGTGCACAACCTTGCCCCGGCTGACTTCGCAAAAATTTATGACCTCCCCAGCACGCCGACTGGGTCAAATCAGAGCATCGTGGTGGTAGGCCAGGCTACGATTACCTTGGCCGACTTAGATGCTTTTCGCACGAGCTTTCAGCTGCCGCCGCGCTCGAGCAGCAACTTTCAGCAGTTGCAAGTACCGAACACGGGATCAGCTCCGGCGGTGAGCGCGGGCGACAGTGCCGAATCGAGCCTCGATTTGGAGTGGTCGGCGGCGATTGCGACCGGGGCCAAGGTCATCTTCTACTACGCCGGAACCGCCGGCTCGGCGTTTGATGCCATCCACTATGCGATCGAACAAAAAAGTGCTCCGATTATCAGTACCAGCTACGGACTGTGCGAATTGCAGTTCACCTCGTCTCAAATAAGTGCGGCTGTACTAGACGGACAGACGGCGAATGCGCAAGGACAAACAATCGTCGCGGCGGCTGGAGACACGGGCCCGGCGGATTGCGATTCACCTCCGTTGCCCGCGCAATCCGGCCTGGCAGTCGATCTTCCGGGCGCTATGCCTTACAGCACTTCGGTCGGCGGCACAACTTTCAATGAAGGGTCGGGGACCTACTGGAGCGTTGCTGGCGCGGCGCTCGGCTACATTCCGGAAACGACTTGGAACGATACAGCGCTGACCCAGCAACTGGAAGCCACGGGCGGGGGTAGGAGTTCCCTGTTCTCCAAACCGGATTGGCAAGCGGGAACGGGCGTCCCCGCTGACGGGGTGCGGGACGTCCCCGACATTGCGCTGGCTGCGTCTCCGCAACACGATGGCTATTTGTTCTGCGCGACCGACCCGACGACCAACACGGGCGGCTGCCCGACGAGCTTCAGCATTGCCGGCGGGACCTCATTCGGCGTACCGACATTCGCCGGCATCCTCGCTATCCTGAACCAGAAGACTGGCGTAACCACGGGGCAAGGCAACATCAATCCCACGCTGTACGCCGTGGCCGCAGCCCATCCAGAGTCCTTTCATGACATCACGACCGGGAACAACCTGGTGCCATGCGGTTCCGGAACGCCGGATTGTCCGACCTCGGGCACGCTCCAGTACGGCTACAGCGCCGGCCCCGGCTACGACCTGGTAACCGGCTGGGGAACGATCGATGCCGGCGTCCTTATGACCAACTGGAGCAGCGGGAATCCGACCGCGGCGGATTTCACGATGTACGGTACGATTGGGAACACCGTCATATCGGCGCCGGGCGCGTCGGCCACTTCGACGATTACGATTGACTCCAGGAACGGGTTCAGCGGAGCCGTCACTCTCACCTGCAGTCCGCCGGCTTCCGCGCTGATCACCTGCTCGGTGACCGGCAGCCCGGTGACGCCCAGTGGCACTCCGAGTACGGGCACGGCCACGCTCACGATCAACACCACGAAGGCGGGAACCTCTTCACCCGCCACGAGCGCGAGGCTCGGCCAGCACAGCGCTCCCTTTGCTCCGCTCTGGCTGAGTGGCAGCGGCGCTCTGCTGGCGGGTGCTTGGCTGTGCGGGATTCCGACGCGCCGTCGCCGTTGGGGTGTCGTCCTCACCCTCGTGGTGGTCGCGCTCCTGGCTGCGGCGGTCGGATGTGGAGGTAGCAGCAGCTCGGGCGGCGGCGGCCGTCCGGGCACCCCGGCCGGCAACTACACGGTGACCGTCACGGGCACGAGCGGGAGCACCACACATACAACAAGCGTGTTGGTCACTGTACTGTAAGTTCGCAGGAGAAAGCCGGGGGAAGGCTTTGCCTTCGCCTTCCTCCGAGTTTTCCGCCGCTTTGCTGTGATCTAATTCAGCAGGAGGCGAGCATGGCGGACGATCCGCGGTATCCTATCGGGAAATTTTCTTTCGACGGCAATCTCACAGAAGAGCAGAAATCCAATCACCTCGAAGACATCGAGCTAACCCCGGCACGCTTGCGGGGTGCAGTGCGCGGCCTCTCGGACCTGCAACTCGACACGCCTTACCGCGAAGGAGGATGGACGGCGCGCCAGGTCGTCCATCATTTGCCCGAGAGCCATATGAATTCCTACATCCGCTTCAAACTGGCGCTCACCGAAGAGGCGCCGACCATCCGCCCGTACCTGGAAGATCGCTGGGCGAAGCTGCCGGATGCGACGACGGCGCCGGTGGAGTTGTCGCTCGTCCTGCTGGAATCGCTGCACAAGCGCTGGATGCTGGTGCTGCGCGCCATGCAGGCCGAGGAATGGAAGCGCACCTTCCGCCACCCGGAAATCGGCCTGCTGACCCTGGAGAAGGCCCTGGCTCTCTACTCCTGGCACGGGCGACATCACGTGGCGCACGTAACTTCGCTGCGGGAGAGAATGGGGTGGTAGAAGGAAAAGGTTTCAAGGTTTCAAGGTTTCAAGGTTTCAAGGTTTCAAGGTTTCAAGGTTTCAAGGTTTCAAGGTTTCAAGGTTTCAAGGTTTCAAGATTGCGAGACTGGGGTGGGCTGAAACCTCCGAAACCTTGAAACTCTTTGCAACCTTACTTTCTCCTACGCTGGAATATTCAGCTTCCACACCAAGTAACTCACGGCCTCGCGCAGAACGGCGATCATTCGCTGCCAGTGCCCCTTGGGACGCGACCCGGTTCGGGGGGCGACGTAGACCAGCATCCCCTCGTGCTCGAGCAGCACCTTGATACGGAAGACGTGGTATTCGTCGCTGACCGCGAGGCAGGAGTGCAGGCCATTGGCGCGCAGGATAACCCCGACGCGCTCGGCCGACTGCGCCGTGTCGGAGCCTTGGGTCTCGGCGATGAGATCGCGTTCAGGGATGCCGCGGTGCAGCAGGTAGTCGCGCCCCACTCCGCCTTCGCTGAAGCGGGGGTCGGCACCGGAGCCTCCGGTCGTGATCACCACCGGGGCCAGGCCGAGTTGGAATAACTCATAGGCGCGATCGAGGCGGGCCCGCAGAACCGGCGAAGGACGGCCTGAGTATTCGGCGGCGCCGAAGACGACGATCGCGTCGGCAGGATGCAGTTCTTCCCTGCCGGCTTCGTGGACGATGCGCAGGCTGGTGATCAGCAGAAACAGGCCAAAGGCCAGAGCCGCCCCCGCTCCCAGCCACAGCAGCCAGCGGGGTCGTGGGAACTGGCTCGCGGTCGGGTTCATCAGCCTTGGGCGAAGAACGTAGAAATCTCCTGGGCCGGAATCGCGCCTTCACGAAGCACGCGCCAACGCGCTTCCTCGTCGCTGAGATCGACGATGGTCGATGCCACATCGCGGGGTGAAGTTCCCCCATCGACGATGATGGAGATGCGGTCCTGGAGCTGGTCGCGCACCTGCTCCGCGGTGGTGCACTCGGAGGCTCCGCTCAGGTTCGCGGAGGTCGCCGTAATCGGAATGCCCGCGGCCTGGATGACGGCGAGCGGAATCTTGGCCGAAGGCACTCGCAACGCCACGTTGCCGGTGTTGGCCGTCACTTTCAAGGGCAGACGCGAAGCCGCGCGCACGATGATGGTCAAAGGACCGGGCCAGAAGCGACGCGCCAGATCGTAAAATTCCTTGGGCAAAGGGCGGGCAAGATCTTCCGCCTGATCGACATTCTCGATCAACAGCGACAGAGGCTTGTGGCGGGAGCGGGACTTGATTTCGTAGACGCGCTCGACTGCGCGCAGGTTGAGCGGGTCTGCGGCCAGACCGTAAAAGGTGTCGGTGGGCATTCCCAGCACCTGGCCCGACTTGATCTGCTCGGCCGCGTATTTCACCAATGACGCTTCCGGAGTGTCGTGATTGATCTTGATGATTTCCGCGTGCACAGCGGTTCCTTCCGATTTCTCCAGTTGAAATGGCGAAAGCTAACATAACACGGAGCAGCGCTGCAAGCCGAACAAACAGCGTATGATGCTGCTGCGGACGCCTCGCGATGAGCCAGCCTCGCCCTTCTGCCCGAGCCCGCCACGACAAGCCAGAGCGGTTGCGCCGCGTCGAGGGCCGCCACAACTCGCTGGTAAAGGAACTGCGCAGCGCCTTCGCCCGCGCGGAGCTCACTGAGGCCGGAGATTGTGCCATCGAGGGACTGAGGATCGTCGAGGCAGCGATCCGGAGCGGACTCAAGCTGCACGCCGTCTTTTTCAGCGAGTCGGCGGAAACCCGGGCAGAGCGACTGCTGCCGCAACTCGGGGCGCACGTAGAGACCGTCGTTCTGCCTGACAAGCTGTTCGGCAGCGCAGTTCCGAGCGAGACGCCACAGGGCGTCGCCGCGCTGGTGCGGTACCGGCAGCACTCTTTGGAGGATGTGCTGGGAAGGATCCAGGCTGGCCCGGTGGTGGCGGTCGCGGGCCTACAAGATCCGGGCAATCTGGGAACGATCTTGCGCTCGGCCGAGGCTTTTGGAGCGGTAGGCGCCCTACTGGGGGAAGGCACGGTGAGTCCGTTCAATCCCAAGGTGGTGCGAGGTTCGGCGGGGTCGATCTTCCGGCTGCCTGTGGTTCGAGTCAAACTGGGAGAGGCGCTGGCCCTGCTCCGCGAATGCCAGGCGCGGCTGGTCGCGACCTCATCGCACAAAGGCACGCAGTTGCGGGAAGCAAATCTTTCCGGGCCGATCGCGATATTGATCGGCGGCGAGGGCTCTGGGGTCCCGCGCGACCTTCTGGCGAAGATGGATGAGATCGTGGCCATCCCCCATGCTCCGCAGGTCGAATCATTGAACGCGGGGGTGGCGGCTAGCATTGTGCTGTACGAGATGGCAAGGCAGCGAGCGAACGGGTGAGCACTCAGCTGTCAACCCGACTGGCACTTGCCATTTGGCACTTGGCTTTTAGCCAGCCGCGAGGGTTGCCGGAAGGGACTGAGTGCTAAGTGCCAGATGCTAAGTGCCGTCCGGACGATTGCTGGCTGCTGCGTGCTCTATGAGCCTTTTCCAAACCATTCCCGGAGGCGGCGAACAGTCCGACAGCACGCGGCCGCTTGCCGATCGCATGCGTCCGCGCACGCTGGATGAGTATGCGGGGCAGGAGCATCTGGTTGGGCCCGGCAAGCCGCTGCGCACGCAGATGGAACGCGACGACCCGGGATCGCTCATCTTCTGGGGACCTCCAGGTACGGGCAAAACTACGCTCGCGAAAATCATCGCCCGCATGACCAAGGCGGACTTCATCGAGTTCTCCGCTGTGCTTGCGGGCATCAAAGAAATCAAGCAGGTCATGGCCGACGCTGAGCGCGCCAAGCAGTACGGCACGCGCACCATCGTGTTCATCGACGAGATCCATCGCTTCAACAAGGCACAGCAGGACGCATTCCTTCCGCATGTCGAGAAAGGCAACATCCGGCTGATCGGCGCTACCACGGAGAATCCTTCGTTCGAAATTAACTCCGCGTTGTTGTCACGCACCCGGGTTTACGTTCTCCAGCCGCTGACTGAACAACAGATCGTGGGTTTGCTCCAGAAAGCCCTCGCCGACGAAGAGCGCGGGCTGGGAGCGATGAAACTGCGAGCGTCTAAGGAGGTCCTCCACAAAATCGCCAGTTACTCAAGCGGCGACGCCCGCAGCGCCTACAACGTGCTGGAAGTGGCGGCGACGCTGGCCGAGCAATCGAGCGGGACAGAAACGGGCGCCGAAATCACCGACGAGATTGTCCACGACGCGCTGCAAAAGCGGATCCTGCTTTATGACAAGTCGGGAGAACAGCACTACAACCTGATCTCGGCGCTGCACAAGTCCGTGCGCAATAGTGATCCGGATGCCGCGCTGTACTGGCTGGGGCGCATGCTGGAGGCCGGGGAGGATCCCCTTTATATCGCGCGCCGCGTGGTGCGGATGGCGGTAGAGGACATCGGTCTGGCCGAACCGAATGCGCTCGCGCTCTGTGTGGCGGCACGGGATGCGGTGGATTTCATCGGAATGCCGGAAGGCAATCTGGCGCTGGCGCAGGCAGTCGTCTACCTATCGGTTGCGCCGAAGTCGAACGCGCTGTACACCGCCTATGGCGCGGTGCTACGGGACGTCGAGCAGACTGCAGCCGAACCTGTCCCGTTGCACCTGCGCAACGCGCCGACCGCACTGATGAAGGGCATTGGGTATGGGCAGGGCTATCAATATGCGCACGATGCGGAGAACAAGGTTGCCGACATGCAGGGCCTGCCCGACAACCTGCGCGACCGCCAGTACTACCACCCGACGAACGAAGGGGCGGAGCGGAGAATCCGGGAGCGACTGGAAGAGATTAAGAAGATCCGTTCGGGGCGTGCGCGCAGTTCAGAATAAGCGGTTGCGGGATCGCGCCCGTGCGCGAGCAAGCCGCTCTCGACCCTGTCGAACCGTTCTCGGTTGGGGGCTGGCTCCTCCTGGTGCGAGTTACCAGCCTTTCCGGCGACAGGACGTGAAATGTCCTTCCCCTTTTTAGGGGTTGACTCCCGTCTAGAAGGTAATCTTTCCGCCAATCTGCCAATTTCTCGGCAGCTGCTGGCTTGTGGCGATTCCAAAGGAACCATGCGCGAGGTTAGGATCAAGGAAGAAATTTCGATAGTTAAACAGGTTGAAGAACTCAAAGCGCAGCTGAAAATTGACTCTTTCTATGACGCGAGTGTCCTTGTAGACCGTGAAATCTGTCTCCGAGAAGGCCGGTTGGCGGAACTGCTGCGTCTTCTCGTTCCCGTTGGTGCCAGCTATCGGAACCGTAAACTGTCCCGCTGCGAAAACACCACTTAAGTAAGCGCTCTCCGCCATTCCTTGGTGATAGCTGGTGACATTTGGATAGTCCATGTTGTCACCGTCCGCATTGTAGTCACCTGTCCCGGACAGAGCCGCGTCCTGACCCACAACATATTTCGACCCACTGTAGGGCTTTGTCGTCAAAACTGTGAACGGGTAGCCCGACTGATAGATACTCGTCCCACTTAAGCCCCAGCCCCCTGTCAACAGGCCCACGGCCCCGCGTCCACCATTGAGACCCGGTATCTCGTAGTTAAAGGTGAGGGAGAAGCGGTTCGGAACATCCCACGGAGATGGTCCGTAGAATTGGTGCGGGTTCAATGCCGTCGGATACGAGCCGCTGCCGATGCTGGCGCCGCCGGTTCCCGCGTCATCCTTGGAACTGGAACGAGTGTAGGAAGCGTCAAAGAACGCGCGTTTCGCTCGTCCTCTGAAATCAAAGGTCACGCCTTCGTAGTTCGCCACTCGATCATTGTCCGCATAGTTAATCACTCCGAAACTGGAATTGAGGCGAACCGGGTTCGCATTTACCAGCAGATCACCGGGCAAGGCATTGATGTCAGCTCCATAGCTCACCGTGCCTGCTTGGTTCCCATTCGCGACCAGGTCACTCGAGTGCGATCCGCTGTAGAGCACGCTGGCAACGAAATTGTTGGCTACTTTACGCTCGACAGTACCCGCCCAAATGAAGGCCTTGGGTGACTTTACATTTGGATTGATGCCTCCGATGGTCGGGGATGCACCAGGAATACCTCCCTTGGCGTCGAGACAAGGTGCTGTAGGACAGTGTGAGGTGCCCGCCAGCGGCGGATAACTGAATCCAAAGGGAGGCTTGCTGCCGCTTCCTTGAGTGAATACCGGCGAATTGGCGCCGGTCCCGCCAAAAAAAGTGGGCATGATCAGTCCCGGAGGGTTGCCGCGGAATTCCTCTTGAATGTTGGCCTGGGACAGCCAGTTGGCGTAAACACCGGTTCCACCTCGTATGACCCAGTCGCCCTTTCCGGTGACGTCCCATGCGAAGCCGGCACGGGGATCGAACGCCTTGGGCGATTGATTGAGAGCGTTACCGGTGGCTTTCGCCGAGCCGCTGGCCACCCGGTCGGGAAAGGTCGCGCCCGAGCCGAGGTAGAAGTTGCCGAACACTGTCGAAGCACTTCGTGAGTAGGGGTTGCCCTGGTCGTCGAAACGAAAACCCAGAGTTACGGTTAGGTTGCGTCTGGCCTTCCAGGTGTCCTCAGCAAAGATTCCCCAAGTCTTAGAGGCCGCGTTCCATTCCCAAAGTTGTTGCTGACCAGTAATGGGGTTGTACATCACCCCGCCTTCCGTGTGCGGACTGTCTTGTGCCAACTTCAGCAAGTTATCAAATTGAAACTTCGGGGTTGACCAAGGCCCCTGGAACGGTTCTACATCATCCCCGAACCAACCGTCGTAACCGAACTTCAATACGTGGGCCCCACGCACGTGCGTGAGAACGTCCCGCCAGTGGTAGTTGTGCTGAATGAAGTCTCCCTGGGCAAAACCTTGGCCATAAAAGCCGCCGAAGCCATCCAAGTTGGAAATCCCGGAGACGCCAGTGGAAGGAACCGTGAAGTCGCCGGTCTGATGCTGTTTACCCTCAATACGGTTCTGGGCGAAGATGAATTCATTCAGGGTAGTGGGACTGAAGGTGTGGGTGTAGTTCACCTGGAACGCGCGTTGCCAGTTGTTGTTGGTGGAGGAGAACTGGGGGATTACCGCCGCCCCACCGAAGCCCAGGGTCGTGCGGAAGAAGCTGCCATAGACACGGTCGTTCTTGAAATACTTGTCTACGCGGATGAAATACTGATCGCCGTTGCGGAAGTTGGTGGAGTTGAAAATCCCGTTGTCAATCACTGGCAGATCGCAAGGAATCGATCCGGTGGCCGAACCTGGAACCAGAATCGTGGTTTGTCCAGCTGGACAACCTGTGCCCCCGAGGAGCTCCTGTCCCGCAGTCACGGTCGGAGCGCTGCTGCTCAACCCCGTAGGTGCGTAGGTATTCAGAATCTTAGTTCCAAAGGTATTCGGATAGTTCTGTTTAGCCCAAGTTCCGAATTGAGGGTCTGGTGCCAGGATGGCCGCCCCAGCGGTCGATGTAGACGACCGTAGAGGTTCGACCGCAAAGAAGAAGAAAAACTGGTGATGAGGAATGATCGGACCGCCAATCGCAGCCGACATGTTGTTGCTGTGGAAGGGAGAGTATTTTTGAGCAGAATTGGGGAGGGAGAACTTAGCCAGCATCGCTTGACGGGTAAAGTAGTCGCTTGCGAGGCCGTGGAACTGATCGGAGCCGGACTTGGTGGTGCTGGTCATCTGGATGGAACTGGCACCTCCGTACTCCGCCGAGAACGTGTTCACCTGCACCGTTGATTCCTGGATCGCGTCGGGATTGGGAGTCAAGTTGAGGACCCCCTGCCGGATGCTGCTGCTGACGTCGAGTCCGTCGATGATGTACTTGTTGCCGACGGTACCCTGGCCGTTCGCACTCACGTCGACCGCCGTCTCAGTGGAATAGTTGTCGACTCCGGATCCGGGAGTACCGCCGCCGCCTGGAGTTCCTCCGCCCATGGTACCGAGCCCGGAAACACCTGGGGCGAGGGTGACCAGTGAAATGAAGCTGTGGCCAGCCAGGGGGAGGGTGGAGAGCGTCTGGGTTTCGAGGGTCAACTGATTGCGGGTTTCCGCGGTGTTGACCAGGGGCGCCTCGGCACTGACATTAACGGCCTCGGTGACAGAACCCACTTTGAGCGTAACCGGCACGGCAAGATTTTGCGCCGTGAGTAACTCGATGCTGACCTCGGACTTGGCAAATCCCGACGCTTCGACGGTGATCTTGTAGGCACCCGGAGCGAGGCTGACGAAGCGATAGTTGCCCGAGCCGTCCGTGGTGGTCGCAGACTGAGCTTGCGTCGCGTCATTGACCAGCGTCACCTTGGCGTTTGGAATGCCCGCCCCACTGGGATCGGTCACAACTCCCTGGAGATTGCTGGTGAACTGCGCGAATGCCTGGCTAGAAACCAGCAGGCACGACAAGACAACCAAGGACGGAGTTAGCTTCCGGCAAGTAACCATAAGAATCCCCACCCGAGCAAACGTTTACCGCAAGTGGGATAATGTATACTTCCGTACCTCGACAAGAGTCAAGAACTTTCTGATGGGGCTAATCCGATTCTTCAATTTTGGATCGATCGCGCGCCGGCTCGGCTCATCGGTGCCGCCGGGTTGGCAGACCGAAACCCCATCGTCGGGGTGTCGAGGCCGGTCAAAGTTTGCTCCAGCCCTTACTGGAGACCGGGCCGACTCCTTCGCGGAGAGTAAGCAGTTGGTTGGGGACGATGCCCTTGAACTTTTCATGCAGGCCATTGGGCCAGAAAACCTCAACGTCCACTTTGCTGGAGGCGCCCAGTCCGAAGTGGAGGCGGGGATCGTTGCTTGAATAAAAGCTGCTCTGGCTGGTTAGGGCCTGGGCCTGAACTTTCCCACCGTAACGAACCAACACTCGGGCACCGATCGCGCTGCGATTGGATTTCACGCCTTCCAGCTTCACCTTGAGCCAGTTCTGTTTCCCCTTCAGATCATTTCGCAGCAGGGACGGAGGTTCGTTTAGATTCACAATCAGGATGTCTATGTCTCCGTCGTTGTCGAAGTCGCCGAAGGCGCAGCCCCGGCTGCAATGTGCTTCCGCCACCCCGGGGCCAGCCTCGGCACCGAGTTCCTCAAAGGTACGGTTGCCCAGGTTTCGGAACACGGCCCGGGGCGTTTTGTTGGCATATTGGGGCAGCTTCCGCTCCACTTCCGGGTAAACGTTACCTGTAACCATAAACAGGTCGGGATAGCCGTCGTTATCGAGATCGACGATGCCGGCGCCCCAGCAAACAAAACGCGTCTCGACCGCAACGTGGGCGCTGCGGGTGACGTCGTCGAAGCTGCCTTTGCCGTCGTTGCGGTAGAGAGCATTCGCGTCTTCGGCGAAGTGGGTTTTGAAAAGATCCAAGTGCCCATCGAGATCGTAGTCGCCTATCCCTACGCCCATGCCGGCCTGTTCGGCGCCGTCATCGCTCAGGGCCACGCCCCGGACCACGCCCTCCTCGCGAAAAGTGCCGTCATGGTTGTTCATGAAGATGAGGCTGGGAGTCGAGTCACAGGCTAGGTAAATGTCAGGCCAGCCGTCTTCGTCGAAGTCGGCGGCCACCACGGTCATGCCATAGCTCTCGGTGGCTTCCGCGATCCCGGCCTGCTGGCTCACGTCGGTGAAAGTTCCATCGCCGTTGTTACGGTAGAGGGAGTGGCGGCCGGTGGGGAGTCCGCGGGGACCGCATTCGACGGGAATGCCCTTCCAGTTGCAGTTCACGTTCGCCCCGGGGACGGGGGCGTGCTCGAAAGAAAAGCGGACGTAGTTGGAGACAAACAAGTCGAGGTGGCCGTCGCGGTTGTAGTCGAGAAAGCTGCAGCCGGCGCCCCATCGAGGCTGATCGTTCCCCAGGCCGGCCGCCTTGGTCGCGTCCGTGAAGGTACCATCGCCGTTATTACGATAGAGGCGGTTCTGACCGAAGTAGGTACAGAAAATGTCGTCAAAGCCATCGTTGTTGTAATCCCCAATACAGACGCCGGATGCCCATCCGACTGCCTTCAATCCGGCCTTCTCGGTCACATCGGTAAACGTGCCATCCCGGTTGTTTTTGTACAGGCGCGCGCTTGCGTCGGGCGGGTCACCCTCCAGACGAGTGCCGGTGAGCAGAAAGATATCCATCCAACCGTCGTTGTCGTAGTCGAGAAAAGCACAACCGCATCCGGTCGATTCCAGGATGTATTTCTTGGTTTCGATGCCGCCGTAGATGACAGGTTTGTTCAGCCCGGCCGAAGAGGCTACATCGACGAAGTGGGCATGGAAGGGGCGCCCCGAGGGAGCGGGCCTTGCCATGGGCTTCGCCGTATGTTGGGAGACGCCTTGCGCCCACAGTCGCGTGGCCGATGCCGAGATCACCGAACCGACAGTGAGCCGGACAAAATTACGGCGGGTTAGGGTCATGAGCCTGTTTGGTCGTTCGACTGACAAGTGATCGACCGGATTTTCAATTATCGTCACAGCCCGCACCCGAGTAAAGGATGGGGGCACGGGCCGGCATCGGGTTCAGGGGTGACTGGTCTCCGGAGAGGAGGGATTGTCTTCCACCAGCCTGTACCGGTTGTGTTCTCGCTCTTCTTGGGTCGTGGCGGCGCGAAGTTCTGCGAGACGTTTCAGCAAGTCGGGGATCTCGGCCTTTTGCCCGGTCTTGCGCAGAGCCTGGATCAAGTGATAGACCGCGGTTTGATCCTTCGGGTCGTGGGCGAGAGCTTTCCTCGATTGTTCGGCGGCCGCCGGGTTGTCTCCGGCCAATAAATAGAGCTTGGCCAGCGTGTCGTGTGCCGGAGCCATCGAGGGACGCAAGGCCACCGCTTTCTTGGCCGACCGCAAGGCTCGCTGAAAATCGGGAGTGCCGGGGTCCACACCTTTCTCAGAAAGAATGTCCGCCTGAAGATAGAGCAGGATCGGGTCGTTCGGATTACGCGCGAGCTTGCTGTGAACGGTTGTGAGCGCGCGATCGAGATCGTGTTCTTGCACTGCGGCCAATCCTTGTGCAGCGGAGCTCAAGGACTGACTGGGATCCAGCTGGTACGCTCTTTCAAAGTCGTCCTGTGCCTTGTCATACTGCGCCAGCTGGACATAGAGTACGCCTCGCGCGAGGAAAAGTTGCGATGCCGTGGGCATCAAACCGAGGCCATCGTTGAGGATGTCGATGCCGACCTGGAAAGACTGATGGGCAAAAGAGATGGTGGCAAAATCGAGATAAAGACTGACATTCGTCGGGGCCGCCACGATGGCTTCCCGGAGAGTGCGCACGGCTTGCGGTGTGTCGCCACTGTCCTCGTAGGCCGCAGACACCAATTCTAGGGTTTCGGCGGCAGGACTCGCGCTTTGCAGCAGTGGATCGAGGGTGGCGAGCGCATCTTTGGGTTTCTTGGCCAGGAGCTGGATCGAGGCCAGCAGATGACGCTCTTGGGGGTCGTCAGGGCGAAGCGCCACAGCGTGCTGAAAAATCTCCGTGGCCTGATCGAATTGTTTTCGCTTTACCAGACAAGTGGCGTAGGCATGCAGGGCGTCAATCTGCGAGTCCAACAACGTTCCGGCCTTGTCGAAGTGGGCGACGGCGGCCTCGCAGTTTCCGCGCTGGTACTCGAGGACCGCCAGCATGGCATGACTGGTTGGATCGTTGGGATGCAACCGCAGCAGATGATGCAGGAGAGGGATCGCGTCCTTGCTGGAGGCGGCGTATTCAATCTGGGCAGCACCTTCGAGAGCGGGCAACAAGTCCGGGGAAATGCTTAGGGCGCGGTGGAAAGCGGCGAGTGCGTCCTGGTTCCGCCCTTGCCCGGAAAGTGCGATTCCCTGCAGGGTCCACAACTGCGCGTTTTTCGGGAACTGCTGCAGGGCGCGCTGAAGCAACTGGAGGGCTTGATCGAACTGGTGGTTGCGCAGGGCGGAGGTGATGGGCTCGATCGGATCGTGCGCGGTCTGGGCAGCCGCTGAAGAAAACAGCGTGATGAGCAGGATGAAGCAAATCGCTTTTGCCCCGCGGCCCATCGATTTCATCGGTCTACATTCGCACACCGCCGCACGACCCTCCGAGCCCGACAACTCAGGTTGACTCTTACTTCGTACTGGATTCTACCTGTTGCGAGGATGTTCCAGCGCCAGTGCTGAGCTCGATCCATCGGGTGTGGGACTGGAGCGGCACCACCCAGGCGCCGCGCTGGGAGTCGAACTTTCCGGTGGGACGATAGGTTCCCACGCCTTGAACCTTGGCCGGTTGCTCAAGGCGAAGCTGGGCCGTGGGCGTGAACGGGGTGACGGGAGAGAGTTCTAAACGGACCACACCGGTCTTTGCATCGATCTCAAAACTTTCGAAGCTGCCGGCGTCGAGCGTGACCCAGAGGCCCAAGGGCGCCACGAACACGCGCTGGCGGCTCGAATCAAGTGGTCGCACTCGGATCGCGGGCCCTTCGGTCGTCACATTCCCGCCGAACGCCAGCCATCCGAACTCGGGATGGTGGACCACGTAGGTGGCGGTATTCCACGCATGGCCGAAGAAGTTTGGGCCGTTGTCTCCAGAAAGAGGGTCCCAACGGAGCATGTCGGGAAAACCATGGAACGCCGGGGATAAGAAGCCATCGGGATCGATGTCCGTCAATACGCCCATGGTGCCCGCGTAGCCGACGCGCAAGAGGTAGAAGTCGTCAGGATGCTCGCGATATTCAGCGAGCAGAGGGATCGCGTTGAGGCCTGAGCCGTAATGATGCAGTTGCCGCTCCAGGCGCCGGTATTTGGCGGCAAAGATAAAGTCCCAGTAACGGCGAGCGCTGCCGTTGTATCCCCAGTGCGGGATGGCCGGGTCATAGCCCAGGATCGCGTTCAGGGTTACGGCCGCTTTGTCGTCGTAGCCGAAGTATTTTGTCCAGGCATAGACTTCCTCTTGTCCGGTGGAATCCCAAGGCATCTCGCTGCCGAAGGGGTAGGCTTGGGCTTTCCATCGCTCGGCGCGCTGGCGCATCTTGGCTTCGAGAGTGGCGGCCTGGTTGCTCATCCCTTCGAGTTTCAGATCCACCAGGATTTTCAGGAAAATGTCGCCTTCCATTTGGCCAAACTCCGCCAGGCCGGATGCGAAGTTGGTCATCGCGACCGAAGTCTGGTAGGCCCTCGTCAGATACCAATCCCAGGGGTGGCTCGTCACCAGTCCCTGGTGGTTCCGCGCAAGCCGATAGAGGACCCAGTAGGCGGCAGCCACGTGAGGATAGTTGTAGGAACGGTCGGTCGCTTCAGACGCTTGTTTGCTCCAACTCGTCCAGGTCTTCCAGTCCAAATCGCTGCGATAGAAATTGGGCGGCATATGATCGGGCTGGTAGTAGAAGAGGCTCTTGCGCACGCCGTATTGATGAGCGCCCTCGTTGAACTGAAGGCCGCCGTCGACAACCCGATCCATGAACTGTTGAATCTTATCGAGTTCCTCCTGGTTGGGCTGGCCGAGTTCTTTCATGGCCGCCCCCAGCCAGGATCCGGCACCGCCTTCGTCGCTGAGACCCGCGATCCATGCACGGCTGTCCTGCAGGACAATCTGGTTGAGTTCGCGATCGTACGACATCACCGAGGGAGCGCGGTGAAAGGGATCGTTAGCGTCGGTGAACCATTGCTTCGTGGTCAAGAAACGCCCCATGTCCGCGACCGCCGCGGCCGCGGGCTTGGTCGTGAAATAGCTGATCGCCTGCACGGTGCCGTCGGCGTAAGTCACGGATAGACGAGCGCGTCCCCAGGCCTTCCCTCTCACAGAATACGAGTGCCAACCCCCGGGAGAGGTCGACCGGCGCTGGACCTCCATCGCGCCCGCCGGCGCGACTGCGATCGATTTCACTCTGGCGGAATAGTGCAGGAAGAGCCGGGCATCGATGTCCAGCGGCAGCACGTAACCGGGAACGCCGATCGCGACCGGCCGGCCGTTGGCAGCGAGTGTCTTTTCAAGGTTCCGGATCGAGTCGGCAAGAAGAAATCGAACCCCGTAGCTCTTCGACTCTCCCGGAGCCAGTTTCAACGCCGTTGGCGGGTTCCATGGCTGTGATTTTTTCCACTCATTCTCGGCATAAGCCTGACTGTGCACCATCCACTCGTAAAAGCCCTCAAAGGTGATGCCGCGCGGGGTTGGATCGGTGAACACAGGCGTTGCGCCCCAGCGATCCGGCCGATCGAGAATCGGGTTGTAAGCTTCGAATGGGGTCCGGCCATCGGGCACTACGAGCAATGCGGGGCCTCGGCCGCTAAGCCGTGTGACCTGGAGATATCCTGCGTCCTCACCAATGTATGGATCGTAGAAAGAGCACTTGGCATGTGCTTGGTCGAGAGAACGCTCGTTGAGCACGTTATTGAAAATCATCGGAATACCCAGCGCGCCCACTTCCACGGCCGCCGCCGTCTTGTTCTTCAGCGTGAAGCGCAGGACAAGCTTGTTCGACTCGAGCGCCCAGCTACGGGTGATCTGCAATGGGATGTCGGGCGGCAGGGTGGGCGCCAGATCAGCGGCAGCCAGGATCCCGTTCGCCGGAGGAAGGGCAACCAGCGGCTGGCGCTTGGCCGCGGTCGAATAGTTTTTCCACTCGCTCGAATCCCCCGTGCGCAAGCGCAGCGTTATATCGCCGAGATGGAAATACCCATCCTGGGAACGAGCGACTAGAAGATCGCCCGGGGTGAAATCGAAATCTTCGGCGCCCTTCGGCTTGAGAGCCGCGACTGTCTGCGCTGAGCGCACCAGGGTGAGGGTGAACTCCTGCGTGTCGAAATCCACCGTCCCGGCAGTGAGCATGGGGCCGGGAGTTGGGGGCTTCTTCTGTTCCTTCTGGTCATTTGAATCTTGCGCGACGACAACCGCGGGCCAGAAGACGGTCGATGCCAGCAGTAAGAAGAGGGTGAGTAAACCCGAGCGCTGCTTTGAAGGGGCGATCACTTTGAACCTCGCGATCAGAACCAAGGCCGTATACTTTATACATTTCGCGAGAGCCAAAGCAAAACCTGAACGCGGGGACGAACTTCATGTCAAAACCACTGTCTTCTTATTATGTGTGCGCACGATCGACTATCTCACTGCTTGGTTGTGCGGCGATGATCTTCTGCCTGCAGGCTTTGCCGAGCGCGAAGGCTGAGGAACTGCCCAAAGCTCCGGGCGCGCAAGTTATCGCGCTCACACCCAAGCCGGGATATTTCACCGAGCCTGCGATTGCCGTCAACCCAGCGAACCCACAGCAGGTAGTCGCAGTCTTTCAGGACAACGCACACGCGGCGTACTCCCGGGATGCCGGGCGGACCTGGGAGGTGGCGGATGGCGTTGAGCCGCCCAACTATCGGGTGTCCGGCGACGTCTCGACTGCCTTCGACCAACAAGGCCATGCATTCATCTGTTACATGGCATTCGACAAGCTGGGCACGTTCAACTACTGGGCGCACAATTCCTCGCGCAACGGGTTGTTCGTGCGGCGATCGCTCGATGGGGGAAAGACCTGGGAGACGAATCATATTCCGATCATCGAACATCCCACGGAACCGGGCGTTCCCTGGGAGGACAAACCCTACATCGTGTCCGACACGACGAAGGGCCCCTTCGCCGGGTACCTATATGTAGGCTGGACGCGGTGGACGCTGACGGATTCGGAGATCCTGCTCTCGCGATCGACGGACGACGGGAAAACCTGGGCGAAGCCCATTGAGATCGATGCTCACCCGGGATTGCCCCGCGACGATAACGGAGCGGCTGAAGGGTTCGCCGGCGTGGTCGCTCCCGACGGGAGGCTGTACGCAGTTTGGAGCCAGGATGACCAGATTATGCTAGCGTCATCGCGCGACGGAGGCAAGACGTTCTCTCACGCGCGGCCGATAGTTCACACGGCACCCACGATGTTTGCCGTACTGACTCTCGAACGGGCGAACGGATTTCCGCAGATCGCGATTGATCCGCGGAGCCAGCGGCTGTTTGTGGCCTGGAGTGATTATCGGAACGGCGATCTGGATGTGTTCTGCGCAACGTCCACCGACGGTGGTCGCACCTGGGCCTCGGCCGTGCGCGTGAACAACGATAGAATCCACGATGGCGCCGAACAGTTTTTTCAGTGGCTTGCGGTCGACCCGGTGGATGGAAGCGTCGATGTGGTGTTCTACGACCGGCGTGGTGATCCACACAACCGGAAACAGATCGTTGTGCTGGCGCGCTCGACCGACGGCGGACGTTCGTTCGCGAACTATGCCTGGACCGATGAGTCCTTTGAGGCCGGCAACGTTTTCTTTGGCGACTACACGGGGCTTGCCGCTTTCGGTGGCCGCGTGTATGGAGTCTGGACGGAGAAGCCGAACCACGTCGTCGACTCTGATACCAAGTCGATTGACGAGCACGCCGGAGCGCACGGCACGGTCGTCAAGGTGGGGGTCGCGGATTTCGAGAGTGCTGCGACGGGCAAGCCCTGAGCGCCCCGGAGATCTAGCGACTCTCTGAAACCAGCGCGGGCAGGTTGGCCTCTCGAGTCATTTCCCCTTCGATCATCCGCCAGATACGTAGAGGGTTTGAATCCTTGAGTTCTTCGGGCAAGGCATGGTCGGGAAAGCCTTGATAACAGACCGGCCGCGCGAAGCGGAAGATGGCTTGGCTTCCGACCGAGGTGAAGCGACCGTCGGACGTCGCGGGGTAGGGACCGCCGTGTACCATCGCGTGGCTTACCTCAACTCCGGTTGGGAAACCATTGAAGATAACGCGGCCCACTTTGTTCTCCAGAATTGCGACCAGATCGCCGAAGTCGCGCAAGTCCTCGTCCGTACCATGAATCGTGGCCGTGAGATGGCCCTCGAGCTTGTTGGCGATTTCCAGCAACTCGCTACGGCTTGAATGCTGGACGAGAAGCGTGGTGGGACCGAAGATCTCTCCCTCGAGTTGGAAGCTGTTCGAGAAGGAAGCGGCGTCGGTTTCAAACAGCACGGAACCAACGGAGAGTCCTGTCTCCGCGGCCGGCGCCTCGGTGACAGACTTAACCCGGGCATTGACTCTGCGTCCGGCGACTGCAGACAAGTAGGATGAGCGGATGCCTGGAGTCAGCAAATGAAACGAGGTGGACCCGAGAACCAACTCCTGCAACTTCTTCGCGAGCGAGCGAGCGTCGACGCCTTGCGGGACGAACACAATTCCCGGCTTGGTGCAGAACTGTCCAGCACCCAGCGTAAAGGAAGCGTGCAGACCGGTGGCAATGGCCTCGCCTCGCTCTCGCAGTGCGCCGGGAAGCACGAACATCGGATTGGTGCTGCTCATTTCGCCGAAGAACGGGATCGGCTCAGGACGCGCCGCCGCCAGATCCATGAGCACTCGTCCCGCAGAGCGCGATCCCGTAAAGCCCACCGCCTTGATCAAGGGATGGGTTACGAGGGCTACGCCGACTTGGGTGCCACTGTCGAACAACAAAGAAAAAACGCCTGCGGGCAGACCACACTCTCGCACACTGGAGCGGATAGCTTGCCCAACCAGATCACTGGTCCCGGGATGGGCTGGGTGCGCCTTGACGATCACCGGATTCCCGGAGGCGAAGGCGGAGGCCGTGTCGCCTCCGGCGACTGAGAATGCCAACGGGAAATTGCTGGCGCCGAATACCGCCACCGGACCGAGAGGGCGCAGCATGGAGCGAAGGTCGGGCTTGGCAGCGGGCTTACGGTCCGGATCGGCACGATCGATGCGCGCTCCCACCCACGAACCTTCTTCCGCAACTTGCGCAAAGAGACGAAGCTGGCCGCACGTACGTGCCGTCTCTGCCTCGAGTCGTCCCGGGGGCAAAGCAGTTTCCTGGTGGGCCCTTTCGACCAGTTCGCTGGTCAGAGATTCGATGTTCGCTGCAATCGCGCGAAGCAAAGCTCCCCGTTCCCTTCCGCTGGTGCGGCCGTAAATGCGAAATGCCTCGGCCGCCAACTGCGCAGCGTGTTCAACATCGGCGGCCTTCGCGGGGGAGTAGCCCGGCTGCAGACGCTGTCCGTTGGCCGGATTGATACCGTAGAAACGCTCTGCAACCTCGTCGCCGTCGGCGAAGCCGACGATGGATCGTCCCGTCAATTTGGCCATGATTGCCTGCTACTTTCCGTTCGGCAGCGCATAGCTACCGACCGCTTGCGGTCGGCGGCTTAGAGCGTCGCGAATAATCTTTCGGATCTGATCGAGTTCCTGTCCCACCAACTCCAGGCGCGGCGGACGCACACGCGTGTTCCCCATGCCAACTTCCGCCTGCACCATTTTGATGAGCTGAACAAAATTGAAAACCGTATCCATGCGGAGCAATGGCAGAAACCAACGGTAAAGTTCGAACGCCTTCTCCGGCTCTCCGTTAATCCCGTGATTCAGCAGATCGACCGATTCCCGCGGCAAAGCGTTGGCCAGGCCAGCGATCCAACCCGTGGCGCCCACGCCGGTGGCTTCGAGCACCGCATCGTCGACCCCCACTGAAATTTCGAGACGCCGGTCCACGAGGGCACGAATCGCTGACACGCGCCGGGCGTCGGTGCTCGACTCTTTTACGGCCTGGAAGTTCTCGTGTTTCTCCGCCAGCTCACTGATTTGCTCCGGAAGGAAATCCGTGCCGTACGCGACCGGATTGTTGTAGAGCATGCAAGACAGCGGCGTCGCACGGAAGACGGCCGCGACGTGCACTTTCATCTCGCGCCAGTCGCCTTTGTAGACGTAGGGCGGGAGCACCATCAAACCGTCGCAGCCCTGGTCGGCGGCCGCCTTCGCCAAGGCCACGGCTTCCGAGGTGGTCAGGGCCGAGATGGAGGCGACTACGGGCCCGCGACTCTGCACCGCGCGGACGCACGTCCGAAGGATCTCCAGCTTCTCGTCGAAAGACAAGGTGGCCCCTTCTCCCAAAGAACCAAGGGCAACAATGCCCGAGGAGCCGTTGTCCAGCAGCCACCGGCAATGTTCGACCATGAAGTCGTGGTCGACGCCAAGCTGGTCGGTGAAGCAGGTGGTGATAGCGGGCATCACGCCCTTCCAGTTCATCAGTGGCCTCCTGTAACGGCTGGTTGCTCTGGTTCCGGGGAACTCGCGAGTGCAGCCAGGCTTTCCACCCGAGCGGGGAAGATGGGAGGCCGCACCGAATCCGGAGTCCAGTCAAAAAGGAACTGTGTTGCGGGACCGCAGACGCGACCCTGACAAGGACCCATGCCGCAGCGCGTTTGCAGCTTGGCGGCACGCCAGGTCGGGTGGGCCTGCAAGCGTGAATAGGGGACGTCCTCACACCGGCAAACTGTGGTTTCGGCCGACGGCAGGTCGCGCAATTCAGGACGCAGTTGAAAGGCGTCGTCCAAGGCGGCGGCGAAGTGTCTCAGCTTCTTTCGTTGGGCAAAGAGGTTGCGCGCCTCGGCGATACGTCCGCCCGAAACGAGGCCAGCAATCTGACCCTCCACCAGAGCCAATTCCACGCCGCCGATTCCGGTCGGTTCACCCGCACAAAAAACTTCGGGGACGCTGGTTCGCTGAAAATCGTCCACGCGCACAAAGGCGCTTTCGATCTGACAGCCAACGAGAGAAGCGAGTTCCGTGTTGGGCACAAGGTGGAAACCGCAGGCCAGGTAGTGGCACGCGACTGTCTCCGACTGCCCCCGCCGAGAGATGGTCACGCGCTCGAGGACATTGTTGCCTTCTGCGGCAACTGGCCAACTGCCGGTCGCGAACCGTACTCCGGCAAGGTCCCTCTTCAACTGAAGGGCCTGCACCATCTTTGCGGGCTGAGCCGTGAGCGCAACCCCAAAACGCGCCAAACTGCCCCAAGATGCCTGCTCAGAGACCATTGCGAGTTCGGCACCATGCTTTCGCAGATGGGATGCGACCGCCAGCAACAAAGGTCCGGTACCGGCAACCACAACCCGTTTCCCGCGGATGGGAAGACCGTTCTTTACCAACGCTTGAAATCCCCCGGCGCCCATCACATTGGGCAAGGTCCACCCCGGGAAGGGTAAGAATCTTTCGCGCGCACCGGTTGCCAGGATCAGCTTGTCGTATTGCAGCTCGCAGAGGTCGTCGGCGGTCTCCGCCAGCAGCACACCCGGGTCAGGCGCGTCGAAGACACGGACTCCGCAAAGAGGTTCGACCCGCGCCGCCCGCAATCGCTCCAGCCAGCCCGCTGCTTCTGGCGCAGGTCTGCCTGCCGACTCAGACCGCCAGATTTGTCCACCCGGGCTGAAATTGTCATCCACCAGACCGACGCGGACGCCGCATTGCCCACTACACGCCGCCGCGGCCATCCCGGCGGGTCCTGCGCCGACGACAAGGACATCGAACTTGTGGCACGCGACCCTAGTCATCGGTCCTCACATCCATTCCCGGTTCGCACAAGATCTGGCAACTGCGGCAATGCGCTTTCCCGTTAATCGTCATGCGACACTCGAAGCAAATGCCCATCCCGCAAAGCGGTCCGCGCGGTGCGCCGCCGACCGACAGCCGGCACGGTTGCCCTGCCAGTATCGCCGCTACCGCCACGGTCGTGCCGGTCTCGACCTCGACCGCTACGCCGTTGACCGTCAGGGTCATACTAGGCATGGACATGCTCCTTGCCGACCCGGGACGGCAGATAGGGCTCAATGGGAATTTCTGGTTGCATACCCGTCATTTGATCGACCAGAAGGCGCGCGGTTCCGAGCGATGTTGTGATGCCCAGACCCTCGTGACCAGTCGCCAACCACACCGACTTGTCGAACGTCGACGGTCCAATCACGGGCAGTTTGTCAGGAGTCGCGGCGCGGAAACCGGTCCAGGTGCGCACCGTCGACATCCGTGCCAGGCCGGGCATGTACGCCTGCGCGCGTTTGAGCATTCGGGCAAGTATGCCGTGATCCACTTCCCGATGCTCCGCGCCATACTGGCGCGAGGAACCGATCAGCACCTGCCCGGTTCGCCGGGGCTGCACGTTGAACGCAACCGAATCGCTGCTCACCGAGTGAGCGCTCTTCAGGTAGCCGAGTTCGACCAACTGGTGGCGCACGAATCCGGGATAGCGATCGGTGATCACCAGATGTCCCTTGCGTTTCTTGATGTCAAGTCCCGGCGTGAGGGCGGGAGCGGATGCGCCAGCCGCGTTCACGACGAACTCGGCTCGAATTTCCGAGCCATCACTGAGCACGACCTGACCCTGTCCGATGAGTTGCACAGAATCACCGAGGCGAAACTTTGCTCCAAGTTCTTGCGCCCGCTGGGCGCAAAAGCGCGCTGCGCAAGGCGGATAAAGCACTCCGTCTTCGGAAACCAGCAAGCCACCTTTCATGCCGCTGCGCAGGTTGGGTTCGAGCGTATTGAGAACCTGCGCATCGAGAACTTCCGTCGCCACGTTCCGCGCAGCGTAGTAGTGCTGCTTGCGCCCCACCTCGGCCATTTCCTCATCATCGGCAGCCACCCAGATCGTGCCGCATTGTTCGTATTCGACATCGTCGGGTAACTCAGACCTCAATTCCTGCCACAGACGCCGCGAATAGCAGGTCAGGGCAAACTGGGCTTCCGAGTCGTCCATCACAACGATGTGACCCATTCCGGCGGCGGTAGCACCAACCCCGATCGCATCCCGATCCACCAGGATGACCCGCATCCCACGTCGTGCGCATTCCTGCGCACAGGCCGCACCTACAATTCCGGCTCCGACAATCGCGACGTCATAGGCGGCGGCGCTCATGCGCGAATCCCCATGCAGAGAGGATCAAGCGGATCGAGGACCAGTTCGGCCTCCGCATTCACGAAAGCGGAGCCTTTGATGTTCGGGTACACTTTGCCATCGCGCACGGCCACTGTCCCTTCGAATACGCTGCCGACAATGCTCTCCTGACGCCAGGTCTGGCCTTCGCGAATCTTGCCGTCAGCATAAAGACAGGCCAGCTTGGCGCTGGTCCCGGTGCCGCACGGCGAGCGGTCATAGGCCTTTCCAGGGCAGAGCACAAAGTTCTTGCTGTCGATCCCCGGCTTGGCGGACGCAGTGAAGAGTTCGATGTGATCAATCTCCTTGCCGTCGTCACCTGCGATCCGGTTGTGCTGAAGCGCCTTCCGGATCGCCCACGTGAAGGTGGTCAACTCGTCGATGTTTCCCAGGGTCAACTGCATCGTGTGCTCGCGAACCAGGAAGAACCAATTCCCACCCCACGCGACGTCCCCCGTCACAGCACCATAACCCGGAACATTCACGCTCACGTTCGCGGCGCTGCGGTAGCTGGCTAGATTATTCACCGTCACTTCGCCACTTTCGTGCAAAGTCGCACCGACGACACCCACCGGCGTCTCGATGCGGTGCTGGCCCGGGCGAATTCGTCCCATGTAAGCCAGCGTCACCATGAGGCCGATCGTGCCGTGGCCGCACATACCCAGATAGCCGACATTGTTAAAGAAGATCACCCCGGCAGCGCATGTCCGATCAACCGGCTCACATAACAGAGCGCCCACGATCACGTCCGATCCGCGTGGCTCATTCACCACCGCGGAACGGAACTGGTCGTGCTTCTTGCGGAACCGCTCCACCCTCTCCGCCAGAGGACCGGCGCCGAGGTCCGGGCCGCCGCTTACCACCAGCCTGGTCGGCTCCCCTCCGGTGTGCGAGTCGATCACCCGGACTCGAAGCGATAACTCCGTGCTCATGAACTGTTTGGGCCTCGACGCAAGGATGCCATGGGAGTAATATCCGGGCGCCTCTTTATTATTCCTTATTTAATAGGCGCTGTCGTATTTTATGGATACAATATGCAATCGTCAATTTGAATTCTTTCGCCCATGCACCAACCTGTCAGCAAAGACTTTATCGTTTCAAATCCAGATCCCCCGGTGCGAGAGTACCGCAACCATCCGCGGGTGGAGCTACTCAACTGGCTGACGGCAAGGCCCAGGTTATGGACCCTGGTCTGGTCAGCGGCCCTGATTGCGTACCCGGGCGGGCCTGTGCGCGCGCAGAGCTCGACAGTTGCCGAGACACTGCGGCGGGAATTCATCGAGCACGCCTTTGCCGTTAAGTCTTTCGGGCCGGCGCGCTGGCTCAACGGGGGGCAAGCCTACACCACCTTAGAAGTCTCCCTGGAGGCGACTGGTGGCAACGAACTCGCGCGCTACGATTCGGCCACCGGGCAACGGGAAGTGCAGGTCTCAGCAAAGCAGCTGACGCCGTCGGGCAGCAAAGAACCGCTCAAGATCGAAGACTACGCGTGGTCGAATGACCTCACCCGCCTGCTCATTTACACCAACTCCAAGCGAGTCTGGCGCGCGAATACCCGTGGCGACTACTGGGTGCTCGATCGCCCGTCCGGGAATCTGCGCAAAATTGGAGATGGTGGTCCGCCTTCCAGCTTGATGTTTGCCAAGTTCTCTCCCGACAGCAGCAAGGTTGCCTACGTTCGTTTCAATAACATCTATGTGGAAGATCTCGACTCCGGACGCAGCTGGCGACTTACTTCCGATGGGTCGGAGAAAATCATCAACGGTACTTCGGACTGGGTGTACGAAGAAGAGTTCGGCGTTCGGGATGCGTTCCGCTGGAGCCCGGACGGAACCCGCATCGCCTACTGGCAGTTTGATACCAGCAAAGTGAAGACGTTCGCGCTGATCTACGATACCGGTGCCCCCTATCAGGTACTGGCGAAGATTCCTTACCCCGAGTACGACGTGTACCCGATCGTCCGGCAGATTCCTTATCCGCAGCCGGGCACCGAGAACTCGGCAGTGCGCGTCGGCGTCGTCCCGGCGGGCGGAGGAGAAACCCGCTGGATGCAGGTACCGGGCTACCCGGATCAGAACTACATCGCTCGCATGGAATGGGCGGACTCTGGGACACTCATTCTCCAGCATCTGAACCGCCTGCAGAACACCGACGACGTATTGTTGGCCGACGTCAAGACGGGGGAGGTTCGGAGCAGCTTTCAAGACCATGATGCGGCATGGGTAGAGGTCGTCGACCACGTGCACTGGGTTCACGATGGGCGGGACTTTCTCTGGGTGAGTGAGCGTGACGGCTGGCGCCACGTTTACCTGGTTTCGCGAGATGGGAAGCAAGTCACGCTCGCAACTCCAGGGCATTTTGACGTTATGGATCTTCTGGGCACAGATCCCGAACAGAAGTGGCTCTACTACATCGCCTCGCCGGACAATCCGACGCAACGATACCTCTACCGCGTGCGGCTGGGAGCCACGGCCTCTCCAGAACGGCTCACTCCAACCAATCAGCCTGGGACCCATGCCTACAACATTTCGCCAGACTTCCATTGGGCGTTACACACCTATTCGACGTTTGACTCCCCGCCGACCACCGACCTGCTACGGCTTTCCGATCAGCAGCCGCAGCGGGTACTCGAAGACAATGCGAAGCTGCGGGAGCAGGTCAAGGATCTTATTCGAGCGCCGACGGAATTTTTTCGGGTGGACATCGGCGACGGCGTCGTCCTCGACGCATGGCTCATGAAGCCGAAGAACTTCGACCCGTCGAAAAAATACCCGTTGCTGATCTACGTCTACGGTGAACCCGCCAGTCAAACGGTCGTCGATCGGTGGGATGACTGGAACGGAATCTTCCATCGCGCCATGACGCAGGACGGGTACGTGGTAGCCAGCATCGACAACCGCGGCACACCTGCCCCGCGCGGAAGGGACTGGCGGAAGATCGTGTATGGCCGGGTGGGCGAGCTCTCTGCCAAAGAGCAAGCCCTGGCCCTTCAGGCTTTGGAGCGAAGCCGACCGTATCTTGATCCAGCTCGGGTTGCCGTGTGGGGACGCAGCGGCGGGGGCTCGAACACTCTCAACCTGATGTTCCGCCATCCCGATCTCTACCAGGTGGGCATGTCGGTCGCCCCGGTGCCCGACCAGCGCCTGTATGACACCATCTATCAGGAGCGGTATATGGGGTTGCCACAGTCGAATCCGGAAGGGTACAAAGCGGGATCGCCCATAAACTTTGCCGAGGGCCTACGCGGTCCCTTGCTGGTGGTCCACGGTTCCGGCGATGACAACGTGCACTACCAGGGCACGGAGTTACTGGTCAACCGCCTGGTCGAACTCGGGAAGCCCTTCGACTTCATGACCTACCCGGGGCGTACGCACGCTTTGGCGGAAGGACCGGGAACGGCATTTCACCTCTATTCCCTGCTGGCGAGATATCTGGAGGAGCATGTTCAGCCTTCTGCAGCTGCGCGCTAGAGCGCGTGGTTTGCGCACAAGTTGAGATATAGTAGTCGTGATATTTGCTCAGCAGGACCGGTTTTGAGAGCGAGACATCCGACAATGGGCTTAGGAACAACACCCGAATCTGCGATTCCACGCCAGTCGCTCACGTCTGCGGTGGCAGACAAACTGCGCGACCAGATTATTCGCGGGGAGATTGCCGAGGGCACTCAGCTTCGCCAGGACGCGATCGCCATCCAGTATCACGTCAGCCGAATCCCGGTTCGCGAGGCGCTGCGGCAACTCGACGCCGAAGGGCTGATCGCTATCGTGCCCAACCGCGGGGCCGTGGTCCCGGCACTTTCTCCGGATGACATCGAAGAGCTGTTTGCGATCCGCGCCCTGCTGGAGCCCGAGATTCTGAAACGCTCCATTCCTCAGCTGACGAAGGAAGATTTCGCGGAGGCGGACGCAATCCTGCGTAAGTACGTGAGCGAACTCCGCCGGGAGGATCACGTTTCCGGATGGGGCCGCTTGAACTGGCACTTTCATTCCACGTTATACGCGCGGGCAAACCACCCGCGATTTATGGCCATCATCCGTAACGTCAACAACAGCGGTGAACGGTACACGCGGCTGCAGTTGTACCTGACTCATGGCATCAAGCGCGCCAACGAAGAGCACCACCAGATCCTGGAACTGTGCCGCAAGCGCGACGTCGAGGCTGCTTGCAAGTTGCTGCGCGAGCACATCGAGTACGCCGGGCAGTCCCTGAAGCAAGTGGTGCACGAACGGCGAAATCCGTAACCGAAGCTCCGCTCAACCGAGTTGCCCGCCATCGCAGTCGCCCACGGCGACCCCGATGCCATAAGCATCTCCGCCCATTCCCGCCTTCTTGATGATGGCCGTGAACCCATTGCGATTGTTGTGACACAAGACGTCGCGCAGAGGGCGGGGATGGCTCGTAGAAATCGCCAGACCGGCTGTTGACCAGGGTAGGTGTACATCCACTCATCGTTGTCGTAGTCGAGGTAGGCACGACCAAGGCGCATCGGTTTCTGGCGCTTTCCCAAGACCGAGAGTAATGTATACAATATCCACCACTAAGGCTGGCCTCATTCGAGCCCTTAGGCTTTGCTTCAGAGCGAAGGAGCGACTTCATGGGAATCGGCGAATTCTCGCGCAGGGATTTCATCACGGCGGCAGCCTCGGCCGCCTGTTCCGCTCTCGTGCCCAAGCCATTGCTAGCCGCTCCCTTCCAGGACCCAGTCGTCAACTCCATCAAGAAAGACGGTAAAACGATCAGCCGCGAGAAAGTCGCCTGGAAGGTCCAGCCCTTCCCCCTGAAGCAGGTTCGTCTCGGCGAAGGTCCATGCAAGCTCGCCATGGAGGCCGACCGACGCTATCTGCACTCGCTGCCCCCGGATCGCCTGCTTCACACCTTCCGCCTGAACGCTGGCATTGCTTCCTCCGCTCCACCGTTAGGTGGGTGGGAGGCGCCGGACTGCGAACTTCGCGGCCACTATGCCGGCGGCCACTATCTGTCGGCTTGCGCTCTCATGTATGCCACGACGGGCGATGAGGATCTCAAGGCGAATGCCAACACGGTGGTCGCGGAACTGGGAAAATGCCAGAAGGCTCTGAAAGGGGGATATCTGAGTGCGTTCCCCGCGGAGTTTTTTGATCGCCTTCGCGATCGCGAGCGCGTCTGGGCTCCGTTCTACACCATTCACAAGATCATGGCGGGCGCCCTCGACATGTACGTCTACTGCGGCGACGAACAGGCGCTCGACATCACGGAGAAGATGGCCGGATGGGTTTCCGGCTACACGCAGCCGCTCAGCTACAACCACATGCAGCGAATTCTAGGAACCGAGTTCGGCGGCATGGGCGAGGTGCTCTCCAACCTGTACGCGGTTACGGGCAAAGATGACTATCTCGAAGTCGCTCAACGCTTCGACAAGAAAGTATTCTTCGATCCGCTCGCCGCCCACCGCGACGAACTCAAAGGCTTGCACGTCAACACGCATATTCCACAGGTCATCGCCGCCGCCCGCTACTACGAACTGACCGGCGACCGACGTTATCGCGATATCGCGGAGTACTTCTGGGATGAGGTGGTGAGCGAACGCACCTACTGTACGGGCGGCACCAGCAACGGAGAATCTTGGAACACCGATCCCGGTAAGCTTGCCTCCGAGCTCAGCACCAACACCACCGAGTGCTGCTGTGCCTACAACATGATGAAGCTGACCCGCCATCTCTTTGGCTGGTCGGCCGACGCACGCCTCATGGACTACTACGAGCGCGCCCTGTTCAACCACCGCCTCGGCACCATCAACCCGGAAGACGGCGCCATGATGTACTACTTGCCGCTCGCGTCGGGTTACTGGAAGACCTTCGGCAAGCCCTTCGATTCCCTCTGGTGCTGCACCGGCACTGGGTCGGAAGAATACGCCAAGCTGACTGACACGATTTACTTCCACGACGACGATTCGCTGTACGTGAACCTCTACATCGCCTCCGCACTGGAGTGGCCGGAGAAAGGCATTCGCCTGCGCCAAGAGACTCGTTTCCCAGACGAGCAATCCACCGCGTTCACGATCACAACGAAGACTCCGGTGCAGCTGGCGATCAATGTTCGCATCCCGTACTGGGCGCAAGGCGGGAGCGTCAAGCTCAACGGCGCCACCCTGCCGGCCTTTGCCAGTCCCGGTAGCTATCTGTCGCTGGACCGAGTCTGGAAGACGGGCGACAAAATTGAACTCCACCTTCCCATGGGATTGCACATCGACCGCATGCCCGATGACGAAACCGTCCAGGCGGTCATGTACGGGCCTCTGGTTCTGGCCGGCCGTTTCGATAGCGTGGGCAAAGACCTGCTGTATGGAGAGTACGAACCTAAAAACAACCCGCCGGCGAAGGTACCCGAAATCGTGGCCGATGCCGACAAGCCCACCGCCTGGGTGGAACCGGACCCCAAGCAGGCGCTGGCGTTTCGAGCCGTTGGGCAGTCGCAAGCGTTGACTCTGGTTCCCTTGTATCAGGTGATCCAGGAGCGCTATGCGGTCTACTGGAAGGTAAATAAGAAGAGCGTCTAGGCCTGGAGTTCGAGTCCCAGGGGTGCTGGTGGTTGCACAGACCCGGGTTTGGGGAGATCCGTCGTTCTCCGCTCAGAGTCCTCGTGATTCCCGAAGGAGAAACGCTTTGAAGACCGGTTGCGGGTTCGGCGTGCTCGATTCAATCATCCTCTTCTGTATCATCGAAGCTGCCTTCGCGACAACGGCCCACGCTTCGGCACGGGGTATCGCGCCCCCTCAAACCAGCGTCGAAACTCGGCTCCATCAACTGCACTCTCTCTTCGATGAACAGTGGGAGTACGAACTGCGGGCGGACCCGGAGTTCGCAACCGGGTTGGGCGACAAGCGCTATAACGACCGGCTCAGCGATCACTCTCCCGCGTTCTACCAATCCGAACTCCAGCAGCAACACGAATTCTTATTGCGCTTCGAGGCGATCGATCCCGCCGGGTTTCCGCAACAGGATGCCCTCAGTCGGACGTTGATGATTCGCCAGTTGCGCGAGGAAATTGAAGGCGCGCAATTCAAGTCCTGGGAAATGCCCGTCAACCAGATGGGCGGCCCGCATCTCAATTTGCCGGACCTTGTCAGCCTGACACCCTTCAACACTGTCGCCGACTATGACAACTACATCGCCCGCCTGCGCCAGATCCCCCGCGTGTTTGAACAGGTGACCGCCAACATGCGCCAAGGCATGAAAGACGGTCTCATGCCTCCGAAGTACCTTCTCGAGAAAGTTGCGGCGGAAAGCGACGAGCTTGCGAGTAAGACCGGCGACGCCGGCCCTTTCGCCAAGCCCGTGAAAGAATTCCCCGCGGCGATTTCCCCTGCCGACGAGAAACGCCTCCGCGAGTCGGTTTTGGCCATCATCAGTTCGCAGATCATCCCCGCCTACCAGCATTTCGCGGCCTTTGTTCGTGAGGAATACGCTCCGCAGGGCCGCACCGGTCCTGGAGTGTGGGCTCTGCCCGACGGAGCGGCCCGCTACCGCTTCGCGATTCGGCGCATTACCACCACCGATCTCACTGCCGACCAGATTCATGAACTCGGGCTGCGACAAATCGCCGAGACCGAGGCCCAGATGCTGGCCGTCGCTGACAAGTTGGGCTTCAAAGATCTCGCCAGCCTCAACGACCACATCAAGCACGAGCGTAGTTTCTACGCAAAGTCCGGCGAGCAAGTGTTGGATCTCTACGCGAAGTACGCGCGCGAGATGGAAGCTGAGCTTCCCAGGCTTTTCGGCCACCTGCCCAAGAGCAAGTTAGTCGTGGTTCCAATGGAGGCCGCCCGGTCCAGGAACGCGGTTCCGGCCGACTACACCGAAGGGTCTGCGGACGGCTCGCGTCCGGGTCGGATCAACGTCAATGAATGGGATCCCGACCACCGGTTGCTCCTGAACGTCGAAGCAATCGCCTACCATGAGGGCGTTCCCGGCCATCACCTTCAGATTTCACTGGCGCAGGAGCTGCCGGACTTGCCGCAGTTCCGGCGACACGCCGGTTACACAGCTTTTGTCGAGGGCTGGGCGCTGTACTCCGAACGGCTAGGCGTGGAAGTAGGTCGCTACCAGGATGCTTACAGCGACTACGGACGCCTCGAAAACGAAATGTGGCGCGCCATACGGCTGGTCATCGACACCGGGGTCCACGAAAAACACTGGTCGCGTGATCAAATGGTCGACTACTTTCACCGCTATACCGCGATGGATGAGCCCAACGTCCAGAGCGAAGTGGATCGTTACATCGCCTGGCCCGGACAGGCGCTCGCCTACAAGCTAGGTCAGCTGGAGATACTGAAGCTGCGCGACGAGGCGCGCCAAAAACTCGGTCCGAGGTTCGATTTGCGTGTCTTCCACGATGAAGTGCTGGGAAACGGAGCGTTGCCGCTCGATGTTCTGGATTCAGAGGTAAAGGCATGGATCGCGCAGCAGAACAATCCTGACCGTCCATAACCGAGCCCGTGAGCGTCGTTCATTGTTGGGGTTCCAAACAAGTCGGAGAAAACCATGCCTGATCGTTGGGATCGCCGCCAATTCCTGAAGCAGGTCTCTGCGGCCACGGGCACCTTAATGCTGGCGGCAAGACGTCTGCTGGCAAACGGCACCGTTGGGACAGAACAGAACGAGGAAGTTGAGATCCAGATCGGCACGGTAAGCCCGCACACGCTTCGCTTGAGCGTGCTCCCCATGAAGAACGGCAGGGTCAGCGCGATCCCGAGGAACGGATCTCTGGTGCAGGAGTCATGGGGAACACCGGTCGCTAGCCTTGGCGGAGATGGGCGCGCGAAGGTCGTAAACGCCGGCAGCCTCCGGGTGCATGTCGAGCCTTCTCCGCTGACGTTCAGCATAGAAAACGCAAAAGGAGAGACCATCCAGCGACTCGAGGTTGATAAGAACACTGGCGTCGTTCAATTTGAAACCGGCGGTTCACCGCTGCTCGGTCTCGGGGAAGGCGGCCCACAATTTGACCGCCGCGGCTCGGTCGACCGCATGATTAGCGGGCAAGGAGGATACAGACTGAAGACCCACGGCGGCCGCGTGCCCATTCCGTGGATCATCGGAACTTCCGGCTGGGCGATGTTCTTTCACCAGCCTTTCGGCACGTTTGATTTCAGCGGAACGCAAAGCAGGTTTGTGCCGGACACCGATAACGGCCCCCTTCCCCTCGACCTGTTCTTTGTCGTCGCTCCCGACCCGGCAACCATCATGAGCGAATACGCCCGGCTGACCGGACATGCCGAAATGCCTCCGCTCTGGAGCTTCGGGTACCAGCAGTCGCATCGTACCCTCGCCGGTCGCGATGAGATTCTTGAGGAAGCCAACACGTTCCGGCAAAAGAAACTCCCCTGCGACACCCTCATCTATCTTGGCACAGGGTTCTGCCCGTCAGGCTGGAACACGGAGAACGGATCTTTTGTCTGGAACTCACGCGTGTTTCCTGACCCCAAGGAGGTGCTTCATCGCCTCCATGAAAAGAACTTCCACGCGGTACTGCACGCGGTCATCTTGTCCGACAAGCTTCGCGGAACGGTTCACGATCGATGCGACCCTTCCCGATTCGACGAAGAAGCAGCGAGCTGCTCTTGGGACATGCATCGCAAAGATTTCGCCATGGGCGTGGCCGGCTGGTGGCCCGATGAAGGCGATCCGCTCGACATTGCCTCGCGTCTGGTGCGCAACCGCATGTACTGGGAGGGGCCGCAGCTGGACCGCCCCAACGAACGCCCCTACGCGTTGCATCGCAACGGCTACGCCGGCATGCAGCGCTATGCTTCGTTCCTGTGGTCGGGGGATGTCTACTCGACTTGGGAAACCCTCAAGACCCAGGTTCCAATCGCGATCAACACCGGGCTCACTGGAATTCCATACTGGGGGACAGACATTGGCGGCTTTGTCCCCACTTCTGAGTTCACGGCCGAGCTTTACCTGCGCTGGTTTCAGTTTGGCGCGTTCTGCACACTGTTTCGTTCCCACGGCCGTTGCTGGAAGCTTCGCCTGCCCTGGGGCTGGAACACCGGCGACCCGGGGCCGATCGAGATCCGGAACTACGACGGAGCTGCGATTCCGGACGCCAGCCAACTTCACAATCCTGAGGTTGAACCCATCTGCAAAAAATATCTCGAGCTTCGCTACCGGATGCTGCCTTACCTTTACAGCGCCGTGCGAGAGTGCGCCATGACGGGTATCCCGGTCATGCGTGCGCTGTGGCTGCACTTCCCCGACGATCCGGCGGCGGTCGCACGCGCCGACGAATACCTGTGGGGGAAGAACCTGTTAGTCGCTCCGGTCGTAGAAAAAGGCGCGACCGCACGCGGCGTCTATCTTCCGCACGGCGCCTGGCACGACTTTTGGACCGGTGAGCGAATCGAAGGTGGCCGTGAATTCAGTCGACCGGTCGACCTTGCAACGATGCCGCTCTACGTCCGGGCCGGCTCCATTCTTCCGCTGGGCCCGGTAAAGCAATACGTGGCCGAAAAATCCGATCAGCCCCTTTCGATCACCGTCTACCCCGGCACGGACGCGTCGTTTCTGCTCTACGAAGATGACGGTACGTCGTTCAATTACCGAACCGGCGAATGGATGGGCATCCAGATGGACTGGGACGACTCGCGGCACGTGCTGACCCTGCGCCTGGCCGACGGATCGCGCATGCTGCCGCCAGCTCGGAGAGATCTCGAACTTCAACTCGCCGGTGAAACACCCCGCTCGATTGCCTTCACGGGCCGGCCCATCGAAGCAAGGCTCTAGGGAAACTCTGCCAGGGAATTCCTGCACCAAGTCTAGCCCGCCCATCGGGAGAGATCCGAGGGGTAGGTATTCGTCTCCGGCGGCAGAAATCGCTATCCCCCCGCGCATCTGTTCTGAAATAGGACCGCGGCGTGGGGCCCGAGGTTTTCCTGGACTTAGAAACGAAGGCACGGGGTGTGCTGACCCAGGACGACGTCTCCGTGCGCGAAAAGCCGGCATTGCTGATCCGCTGCGAGGGCTGCCCGCTCGAGACACTCGAATTCGCGCACGGGGTCCTCACCATGAGGGCTCCGCAGGCGAATGTGGTCAATTTTGACCAGTTCCTACCCGTCCTTTTGTTGAATACTAAGGGAAACACGAATCCTTCGGACACTAGCTAGGGCGCTCAGATTGCCAACCAGGCAATTGGCGTCGGGCACTCCGGCAACCTCAGCACTCCATCTCAGCGAATCCAGGGGCTAATGTCACCAGCAAACACCGGGCTTTCCCGGGCATCACTCAAAATCGTCGACCCGCTTCCGCTGGTTCAGGCGGGGGGGACGAATTCTCGCTCGAGATTGCAGTCGAAGCCTTCCCTGCCCAGCCGAATTGCTGTGATCGGGAACTACCTGCCACGCCAGTGCGGAATTGCAACGTTTACAACCGATCTTTGCAGCGCGATCGCAGCAGAATACGGAACGGCTCGATTGCTGGCATTACCCGTGAACGACACGGAGCAAGGATATGACTATCCCGCGCGGGTGAGATGGTCGCTGGCTCAGAACGAGGTCACGTCCTATGAACAAGCCGCTCAGTTCCTGAACTTCAACAATATCGACATGGTGTGCCTGCAACACGAGTACGGAATCTTCGGCGGGCCTGCCGGGAGCCACATCTTGCATCTGTTGCGTGGCTTGAAGATGCCCGTGGTCACCACCCTGCACACGGTCCTTCGCGAGCCCGATCCTAACCAACTGATGGTCATGGAACAGATTGCAGAACTCTCGGACCGCATCATTGTCATGAGCGAGCTCTCGTCTCAGTTCCTCCAAGAGATCTTCAAGGTTCCTGGGAGCAGGATCGACATGGTCCCCCACGGAGTACCGGACCTGCCTTTCCTCGATCCCAATTTCTATAAGGACCGGTTCGGCGTGGAAGGGAAAGCGGTCCTCCTCACGTTCGGCCTGCTCTCGCCCAACAAGGGCATAGAGAACGTGATCGAAGCGTTGCCGCAAATTTTATCGAAACATAACAATGTCGTTTACATCGTCGCCGGCGCCACTCACCCTCATATTCTCCGTCGTGATGGCGACAAGTATCGAACGCAGTTACAGGCTTTAGCCAAGGAAGTCGGGGTGGAGTCGAACGTATTCTTCCACAACCGCTTCGTCAGCCCCGAGGAGATGGTCGAGTTCATTGGCGCGGCAGACATCTACATCACCCCTTACCGCCATGAAGCGCAGGTCGTTTCCGGGACACTCGCCTACGCGCTGGGCGCGGGCAAGGCAATCATCTCGACCCCTTACTGGCACGCGATCGAATTGCTGGATGATCGCCGGGGTGCCCTCGTTCCCTTCCAGAACCCCGGGGCGATCGCCCTAAAGACGATCGAACTCTTGGACACTCCCGCGGTCCGCCATGCCATGCGGAAGCGCGGGTACCTGTTCGCTCGCGAGATGGTCTGGAAAAGAGTGGCGCAAGGGTACATGGAGAGTTTTGCCCGGGTTCGCAGCGATCGTATGAAGATTCCGCACGTCCAGTTCTCGGCGCGCAGCAAGGAGAAATCTCTGAATCAAGTGCCCAACTTGAACCTGAATCACCTGCATCGTATGACCGATGACACTGGAATGCTGCAACACGCGATCTTCACAGTCCCTAACTATGGAGAGGGCTATAGCATTGACGACAATGCTCGCGCGCTGATTTTCACAGTACAACTGGCACAACTGGGTAGTGATCAGCTTGGCTTGACCAACTCCGCCGCTCCGGCTTCCATCACTCAAGATTCGGCTTTCCGCTATTTGTCATACCTGGAACACGCGTTTAATCCCGTGACTGGTAGATTCAGAAACTTTCTGGGATACGATCGCCGCTGGAACGAAGGCGAAGGTTCCGAAGACTGTCACGGGCGCACTCTATGGGGACTTGGAACGGTTCTGGGGCGGTCGCGGGACCAGGGCTTGCGCAGCGCTGCGGGACGTTTGTTCGAGTTTTCCCTTCGCGTTGCGCTGGAGTTCAGTAGCCCTCGTGCTTGGGCCTACACCTTGCTTGGCATTCAGGAATATCTCCATTCTTATCCGGGAGACCGGGACGCGCAGAAGATAAGATCGGTACTGAGCGGGCGAATGCTTGCGATGTATGAGTCCATCCGCACCCCGAATTGGAAGTGGTTCGAACAGGTGCTGGCTTACGGGAACGCAAGACTACCCCAGGCCATGCTGATGGTCGGCGCAGCATGTTCGGATGATCGCATGGCGTCCGCCGGTCTGGAAGCGCTGGATTGGTTGCTAGCCGCCCAGCGTTGCGAAACCAATGGCCACTTTGTTCCGATCGGGTCGCAGGGCTTTTACCGCCAGGGCGGTGAAAAGGCCCGCTTCGATCAACAGCCGCTTGAAGCCGCGGGCGCGGTTTCCGCTTGCCTGCAGGCATACCGCGTAACCGGAGACAGTCGTTGGCGGGGCGAAGCCTGGTCGGCTTTTAACTGGTTCCTTGGCGACAACGATCTGCAACTTCCTCTTTATGATTCCGTCACCGGCGGCTGCCGAGACGGTCTGCACCCCGATCGCGCCAATGAGAACCAGGGAGCAGAATCGACGCTCTCGTTTTTGATGGCTCTTCTTGAAATGCACTCCCTACAGCAAGCGGAACAGGCGGATAACCCCTCGTGACTATCAACGAAACTACACTCATGAACCTTAAGGGTACTCGGTACGAGCCACTCCTGATTCGCCACCCTGCCAACCCGATCTTAACCGGGAGGGACTGGCCATACTCCATTAATAGCGTATTCAATGCGGGTGTGACCTTGCTCGAGGATGGAACGACCTTACTTCTTTGTCGCGTGGAAGATCGCCGCGGATTGTCACATCTTTGCGCTGCGCGCTCTAAGAACGGTGTAGACGGTTGGCAGATTGACAGCGAACCGACGCTGATGCCCAGCCCGAAAGAGTATCCCGAGGAGATCTGGGGCATTGAAGATCCTCGCATCACGTTCGTGCCCGAACTGCAGCAATACGCCGTCACCTACACCTCGTATTCGCGCGGTGGCCCCGGCGTGTCTCTGGCCCTGACCAAGGACTTCCGCTCCTTCGACCGCTACGGCGTCATCATGCCACCCGACGACAAGGATGCGGCGATTCTGCCTCGGAGAATCGATGGATACTGGGCCCTGATCCACCGGCCCATGACGAAACTCGGAGCGCACATGTGGATTTCCTACTCTCCGGACCTGCATCATTGGGGCAGGCACAGGCTCATGCTGGAAGCCCGGCGCGGCGCCTGGTGGGACGCGAACAAAATTGGTTTATCGCCACCACCCATCGAGACATCGAGAGGGTGGCTTGTGCTCTACCATGGGGTGCGGCATACGCCTTCGGGCTGTTTGTATCGATTGGGGTTGGCTCTGTTCGAACTCGAGAAACCAGAGAAGTGCTTGTTGCGCGGGGATTCGTGGATCTTCGGGCCCGAGGCCCCGTACGAGCGTCATGGCGATGTCAATGACGTTGTGTTCCCGTGTGGATACACGATCAGCCCTGATGATGAGGACACGATCAATGTTTACTACGGGGCGGCCGACTGCTCCATCGCGCTGGCTCGGACCAGCGCGCGCGTTCTCCTGGCGTGGCTCGATGCCAATGGAAGCAGTGAACGCCGGCAGCGAGCGGGCGACTTCTGAGCCCTTACTGTGGATTTACGAGTTTGCTTTCGGCTGTCATCACGGCCGACTGAGGAACGTGTTCACGATCCAGAAACGGACGTACCACGTGCCTGGAGTGCGGGCGGAGGTGGCCGTATTCATGGGAACTGATGCACTCCGTTCGATCCGGGGTTGCGGATAAATATGCGCCGCTGAACGTCGCGAGAGACAGGCGAAGGTCACGACAGTCTAAGCGGTCAGGCCGCAGCCCGCGATCCTACATTCTGCATGTGAGCTATCTTGCTCAGACGTGCACTTTCACACCTGTCATTCTTGATTCACCTGAGTGTGTCGGACCGAGCCACGATTGCTGATTCGGGGCTCTCCTTTCTCAAGTCGCTATCGGCTAGGTGATCAGCCCCGGCGAAAGCTACCACATCCAGCGTATCGGCATTCTTCGTCCGTGTCTCTGCCGCAACAACCTCTACGGCGCAACACGACTCGACCCCAAACACTCTTCATCACTCACAGGTCGGGCAGCTCTTTCAGGCAACTGAGATGAAATTGGCCCGCGAACCTAAGGAAAGGTCAAATCATGCCTCTAATTCAGGTTCTGGAAGTTCTAGTCGTAGTGGGAGTGCTGTTGTGGCTGGTAAATCGCTTCATTCCCATGCAGGGTTCCATCAAGTCAATCTTGAATGGCGTCGTAGTCATCGCCGTGGTTTTGTGGATCCTGAACATCTTTGGACTCTTCACTTCTCTTTCCCGAATTCATGTCGGAACGTGAGAAACAATGTAAGGAAACCGGCAGAACTTGCCGAACACACCACCACCAAATGAAATCCTGTAAAGCGGCGGTCATCTGCCTCGAGGAGTTACCTTGAAAACCAAGCTTTTGTTTGTAGCCGGACTCACCCTGGGTTTGAGCGCGTTTGCTCAAACCAATTCTCAAACAACCATTGCCGTCGAGCCCATGGCTCATACTCCGACGTTCCGAGTCGTCGTCGTCAACCGAAGCGTGCAGGCGGTCAACTACAAGCATCGCGGCGGAGCCACCAAACTAGATTTCGCAGGCACGGACCTGATGCCCGCGGCCAACGGCCAAGCGAAAGTAGAAAGCAAAAAGGGCTACATCGAAATTGAAGTGGAATTCGGCAACCTGCAAAGGCCCACATCATTCGGTAACGAGTATCTCACCTACATCCTTTGGGCAATTTCACCGGAAGGACGAGCAGTCAATCTAGGCGAAGTGCTGGTGGGGGATAACCATCGCAGCAAGCTGGATGTGACCACAGACCTTCAGGCCTTTGCCCTGGTGGTCACCGCCGAACCTTACTATGCGGTTCGGCAGCCCAGCAACGTGGTTGTGCTCGAAAACATCGTCCGCGCCGACACCAAGGGGACGACCGAGGCGATGAATACAAAGTATGAGCTTCTGGAACGCGGTGGTTACATCCCCACGGGCTACAAGTTCGATCCGGTGGTTCTGAATACCAAATTGCCGCTGGAGTTCTTTGAAGCGCGCAACGCGTTGCGCATCGCGCAGTCCGAAGGAGCCGAGACCTACGCCAGAGACAGCTATCAGCATGCTGTCCAGCTGATGGACAAAACCGATGAATATGCCACCCGTAAGCATATCGACAAGAAACCAATGATCGCGGTTGCTCGTGAAGCAGTACAGACCGCGGAAGACGCTCGCGCGATTACGGTCAAGAGGATCGATGAGGAACGGCTGAACGACGAGCGGCAAGCTGCCGCCAACGCGCAGGCACAAACCCAAGCGCAGGCGGACGACGCTACCCGGCAGAATGAAAAAGCCCAAGCTGACCGAGCCCGAGCCGAGTTCGCCAGGGCTCAGGCAGAGTCGGATACCGCAAAGGCGCGGAGCGACACTGCCGATGCGCAAAATGCGACCGCGCGGGCTAGAGCAGATATGGCGGAGAGCCAGGCGGCATCGGCAAACGCCCTGTCTGCGGCGCAGGCTGATGCCGAGCAGTCTCGTCTAGCTGCGCAGCAAGCGCAGCAGGGTACGCAACAAGCGGAGGCCGACAAAGCCGCCATGCGCACGCGTCTGTCTGAGCAGTTGAATTCGATTCTTCAGACTCGCGATAGCGCACGCGGGCTCATCGTCAGCATGTCCGATGTTTTATTTGACACCGGGAAATACTCATTGAAACCGGGCGCACGGGAGAAGTTGGCGAAAGTGGCCGGCATCCTCCTCGCCTATCCCGGACTCAACATTGAGGTCGGCGGCTACACGGACAATGTAGGCGGCGATGAAATGAATCAAACACTGTCGGAGAACCGTGCCGGCTCGGTGCGTGATTACCTTGTGCAACAAGGCGTAGCGACAAACTCAGTCAGTTCTAAAGGCTTCGGTAACAGTTTGCCGGTAGCCTCAAACCAGAACTCCGCCGGCCGGCAACAGAACCGGAGAGTGGAGCTTCTCGTATCCGGTGAAGCCATCGGTAACCCGGCTAACGCGACAACAGGAAGCTTGCGCTAGAGCAAACGTGCCTAACGATCGATGTGGAGGCAGCACCTATGAACCTACTTGGAATTGTCAGCACGACGGTACTCTCTTTGACGCTCGGAGCCCTCGCGGGCCCCTCCGCATGACTCGGGCTCGATATGGGTCGCTAATCCTTTACCCTATGACTTTTTCATTCACTACACCTCGCCGGTCTTAACCGGCGCACAAGGAGAGAAACATGCTTTGGACGATATTCGTAGTTCTGGCTATTCTGTGGCTTCTTGGTTTCAGCCTGCACGTAGGCGGAGGCCTCATCCATCTGCTACTCGTCGTAGCGCTGGTGATCCTGGTCATCAATGTGGTAAGCGGACGCCGATCCGCGGCGTGATTGACGGCGTCCGGAACTAGGGATAATTCGCGAAGCCACAGAAATACAAATGGCCGAAATCGGCTGGGAATCTGGATGCCTTGCCCGTTTTCCAGCCGATTTCTGAATGCGTCCTAATTGCGGGTGGGACTGGCTTCGCACATCGGTTTGCCGGGCTCCTCGTCCGCATGCACAGTGAGATGTAGCCGCCAGCGTCCGCGTGCGTGGGTTTCTTCAGCGTGGCCCTGCTCCTTGAGCACAGCCAGGGCTTTGACGATCGGGTGCGTCGATTCTCGCAGCCGCATCGCCACCTCTCCAGCGCCAATCAGGACCGCGCGGGAGCCATCGTGCTCTTGCCTCATCCGCCCGTATTCCACAATCGCCTGTGCAAGCTGTTCGATTTATCGCGGACTTATTGGTGCTCGGCCGGTGCGCATCCGAAGATTCTCGCCTCTACATGGCCAATAGCGTGTTGGAGGTGCCTGAAATACATATCCTTGCTCCGAAAGGGGAGCCGCGTCCTTCAAAACTGGATCGCGCCGCTAAGAATGCTTCTCCACACGCTTGGAGAAAAGGGGGCATCCCTCCCGTCCGTTGGGGATCGTCGGGCGCGAGAGCTCGCAGTTCTGCTCGGCCGGCCCAGGCCCAGGCGATTAGAGGGCTTCCTCGTGGACCGAAAGCGGGCACCCTTACGCTGCTGTTCCCCTTCGACGCTCAACACAAAGTGAAGGGTGGCCACGAGAAAATGCTGACCGTCGGACCGGACCACGATTGCATCGACCGCCTTCATCCCATCGTCGGGAAGCTCGAGATTGTCACAGACCATGACGATGGGAAGTTCCGGCCTCACCTGCTTGATTTCAGAGGCCACGACAAAGCCGTCCAGCAAGCCCAGGTGGTACTCGATGACCACTGCATCCACCGCCTGCAACATGAGGAGCCGCAAGCCCTCATGCCCACAGGTTGCGGTCACAAGGCGATATCCATTCTGCTCCAAGTGAAGCAGTTGGCCCGGATCCCTGTGGATACAGAGTAACGTGCTTTGCGCTTCCATTCTGAAGCCCCTATTCAAGCCAGAATGTGGCTCCAGGTCTGTTCCAAATTGCTCACTTGTGGGGTTGTTGGGTGCGAACTGGCGATTGCGATCGACCCGGGAGTAGATTTCTGCTCGAAAAGAAAGAAAGAAAGAAGGGTGCCTCAGTTCCCCTAGGAACCGCAAGCACCCTTATTTTTCAGTTACTTCAGACAGGCTTTACGTTCTCTGCCTGGAAGCCTTTCGGGCCTTTCGTGACATCGAACTGTACTTGCTGGCCTTCTTGCAAGCTGCGGAATCCGCCCGCTTGAATCGCCGAGAAATGCACGAAGACATCTTCGCCATTCTCACGACTGATGAAGCCAAAGCCTTTCGCGTCGTTAAACCACTTCACTGTTCCTGTTTCCATTGGTGTTTCCTTTTTCTATTGGAATTGTCTGCTGAGAAGAGTCGCTGCCGGTGAGAAGAGGTGACGCTGGTTGGCGGAACCGATTTTCAACTGGGAATGAACCAAACTTAGCCGATAGTCCTTGGATGCAGCCTGGCCGACAAACGACTCAGAAACTTGCACCCTGGGCAAAAGATACTCTGGAGGTCGCGATGTGAGCCCTTTTGACCAGACTAGTCGCATTCATCTGCCTAATATGGCAACTGACCTACTTTGCGCGGGACCAAAGCAGGGCAACGGATTTCTGGGTGCACTGTCCGCCGCAGGAGAAACCTATGAACCGACTTCTCGGGATCCTTACCGTCCTATTAGCACTCACCGTTCCCTCCCTGGCGCAGGACGCCGGCGCTGGCCAGCGCAGCGATCAAGTTCCCGTGTCTGGGCAGGCATCGTTAGCGGCGGACAATTTTTCGGCGTGCCAGCACGGCTGGGCTGGGTGCGATCGCTCAAAGCTGGCGCAGTCTGAATCGGCTGAAATGGCCGTCATCGACCACCAGCGGAATGTTTCAAATTGCCGAGAGGGCCTGAAGTCTTGCGATCGAACCAAATTAGGCGATGCAGAGCGCACGGCCCTTGCGGTCGCCGATCACGAGAATAATGTTTCCGCTTGCAACGACGGCATTCGATCCTGCGACCATTCCCAACTCAGTCCGCCAGAAGCGCGCGAAGCGGCCATCGCCGCCCACCTTCGCGACCTCAACGACTGCAAGGAAGGCTCAGGGGCCTGCGACTCCTCGACTCTCACTCCGTCCGAAGCAGGCGACGTGCGCACTGCCCAGCAGCTGCGTAATGTCAGCGACTGCCGCGATGGGATGGGGCTCTGCGACTCGTCCAAGCTGACTCCGTCGGAGGCAAAGGATGTCGAATTCGCCGAACACCAGCGCAACGTCACAAACTGCAGGAACGGCTGGAATGACTGCAACCACTCAAACCTGACCGCATTGGAAGCGCGTGAGGTAGAAGCAGCCGAACACAATCGCAATCTCTCCGATTGCAAGGCGGGCCGCGAGACCTGCGAATACTCGAAGCTGACTGGGACAGAGGCTGGTGCCTTGGCCAACGCTGAGCATGTTCGGAACTACCGGGCGTGCCTCAAGGGCTTCGGATACTGCGACCGATCCCAGCTCACACCGTCGGAGTCCAAGGCCGTCCCTGACACCTCGCCCGTTCCACGATAGGCGTCAAGGAAAACATCATTTTCGCGGCTTGTTAGTTCTCTAGCGCAGTCGATGGGTCGGTCAGCGCAATCAATTGCCCAAGCGGATAGTCTTCTTGCGTAAGAGGAGCTTCAGGAGCCGTGTTGACAATCGTCATAATTTCGCCGCTGGCAATTCCCTGGATCGTGAGGCGCTGACTCTCCACCGCGACGACTCGGTAAGTCTCGTCAAAGATCGCCATCGTTGTCCCCCTAGATTAGTCATTGGATGCGGACACAGCCAGCTGGGATCGAAATACAGACCCTTTAAGTATTGCTGAAACAGAGATCTTAATGATCAGGGGCACGTCGCGTGCCGTTCCCCGTTCTGTCCGTGAATCCGTGTCTTTTCAGTGTCCTGAGCCGCTTGCCATCGAGACGGTGGAGGTTGCCAGTGCGAAATAATTACCTGACGATCCATGGCTATTTAAAAGCGGCAAGCGAGAACCTGAAGGAAAGATTCCCAATTCACTCGGACAAAAGCCGTTTCGTGCCGCCCAGAATGCGTTCCATTCTGAGGCGGGCCACTTCTTCCTGAAGGTCCATGATCCGTTCAAACCGAGCGCGACAATCGTGGAGCTGGGAAGAGTTCATGGCAAACGCCTGGGTGAGAGATCGGATCTGCAATGCGACCAGATCATCGACCTCGCGCCTGAGGGCAAAGAATCGTTGTTGAGCCATAGGTTGACGGTTCTAGTATCTCGGGTTCTGTCAGCACGGGCCCTTGCACTCACGCTATGCATCTGCGTCGCCGTCGAAACCCTCTGGCACACCGGTCAAGCTTAACGGCCCTCGATGGGGAATGGGAAGATTGGTGGTCCGCCGCAGGCGGTCTAGTACGCCGTCTTTTACTACTTCGCCATAGATCGCAAACATGGCCCGCTTCATTCCCGCAAAGTTCCCGCGCCAGAATTCCGTTTCGCGGCTAGATCCGCTTTTTTGCCGTTCCTCGTGGAAAGCCTTCAAAAACCAGACCAGTTGCTGAGTGAGGCGATCGACGGTCTCGGGGTCGGCAAAGCTCACAGTCGGTGTCATGGCATGTTCCCCGGGAAGAAAAGGCCAGGACAGGAAAGGATCTCAACCCTGGTGTCCCACTACTCACGATAATCAAGAAGGGACGTCCATATCTGTTCAAATGGGCACACTTTGCCGCATCGCTTTGGTCCGTCCCCGTCGGGGCGGTGGGCGCGTCTTCGTGTCGTTTCCCGGGTGAGCAATCTTGCTCAGACTCGCCAGTCCCGGACCTGTCACCATCAGCTGCTGGTGCATCCGCCATCAAGATTTCTGCGCAGGTTACGTGAAACAAGGAGGCGCAAATGCTCGGAACCATCCTGATCGTGGTCTTGATTTTAGCGCTCCTGGGTGTGCTCCCAAGGTGGAGCCATAGCAGCAATTGGGGATACTATCCAAGCGGAGGGGTAGGACTTCTATTGTTTGTGGTCGTAATCCTTCTGGTTCTTGGTCGCATTTGAACAACGTGAACAAGGGCTGGGTGTGGCTTTGGGTCCGCGTTGTGGCGATCTTCTTCATCGTCTTGATATGCACCGACACCTCGTCCGCATACTCCGTCCTCACGCACGAGGAGATTGTCGACCTGCTCTGGTCCAGTGAGATCCAGCCCCTGCTGCTCAAGCGATATCCCGGACTCTCGGAAAACCAGATTCGGGAGGCGCATGCCTACGCGTATGGGGGCGCCGTCATCCAGGATCTCGGGTACTACCCGTTCGGCAGCCGGCAATTTAGCAACCTGGTGCATTACGTCCGCAGCGGAGACTTTGTTCTAGAGTTGTTGCGCGAAAGCCAGGATGTCAACGAGTTTGCCTTCGCTTTGGGTGCACTGTCGCACTACGCTGCCGATATCTTCGGTCACCCCGCGGTCAACCAGGCGGTCGCGATCGAGTACCCCAAGCTCCGCGCGAAGTTTGGCAAGTCGGTGCGGTATGCGCAGGACAAGACCGCGCATCTCAAAACGGAATTCGGGTTCGACACGGTGCAGGTCGCAAGGAATCGATACGCGTCGCAGCAGTACCACGATTTCATCGGATTCCAGGTTTCGAAATCTTTGCTGGAACGGGTGTTCCCGGTTGTCTACGGGGTAGAGTTGAAGGACGTGCTTACCCACGAGGACATGGCAGTGGGTTCGTATCGTTTCGCAGTCAGCCGCATGATTCCGGAAATGACGAATGTCGCACTGCAGACGCATAAGAAGGACCTGATGCGCGAGACGCCGAATTTTTCGAAGCAGAAATTCCTGTACCGTCTTTCTCGCTCCAACTATGAAAGAGAGTGGGGAAAGGATTACGTGAAGCCGGGGCTGGGCACGCAGATTCTGTCAACGCTCCTGCGATACATGCCGAAAGTCGGTCCCTTTAAGGGGTTGGCGTTTAACAACCCGACTCCCCAAACGGAAGATCTGTATATCAAGAGCATCAATACTACCGTCGATCAATATAAGGGTTTTCTCGAAGAAGTGCGCAATGACACGCTGGCGCTGCCCAACTGCGATTTTGATAGTGGGCAAGCGACCAAAGCGGCGGAATACTCACTCACCGACGACACCTACGCGAAGCTACTGGCTCAATTGTTGGAACACAAGTTCGATCGAACCTCGCCCGAGCTGCGCGAGAACATCCTGCAGTTCTATTCCGACCTCTCCGTATCGATTGACACAAAAAAGGACCAGGCCCGTTGGCAGGGTGTGCTGACTGGCCTGGACCAGTTAAAGTCGGTAGCGCCGGTGCCGACACTGGCCGGCACTCCGGCACAGTGATCCCCGATTCCCGCCGCCCTGGAGGGCATATGGCAGACCAAGAGTGGACCGTGAAAGACCTGACCGAAGTGTTGCAGCAGTTCCCTGCGGACGCCAAAGTGTATTACGAGATGGGACCCAATGGTCCTGGAACGATCGGGAAAGCGCAATACGTCAAGGCCTGGGGGGAGGGCGATCAGATGGGAGTGCTGCTGGACCGATAAGATCCGCTGGTACGAACCGGAATCCTGACCGCCGACCGGAACCGGTGAGCGGTTCCGATCGGCTGAAATCGTGTCTTCTAGGAAGCCTCCAGGTTTACCTACTTCTTGTCTTCGTTTGCTTGGGCAATGTGGGCCTGTTGGCGAGCTTCTGAAACAGCCTTCATGAATGCGTCCGCACTTTTCGGGGTTGCCACCTTGCCCGACAAAATGTTGCGGAACTCCACGTTCTTGCCGTAAATAGCACGCGTGGAGTCGTCATCCTGCTGTACGACCGCTCCTTCCAGTGTGAGACCGGCAAACGCACCTTTCGAACGCGAGTAGGTCAACACTTCAGTGTTCATTTTCCAGTCTGTTCCCGCGGAGGCGTGACGGCCGACCGGGCCCGCTGCACCCGATGCTTCCCCAGTAAGTTCGAATTTGTTGGAAAGCAGATGCTGGAAGCCCTGATCGTTCATGACCAGCATGACCAGGTCTACACCTTCAACTCCGATCTGCAGTCCGGCACTCCCGCCGCCAACGGAGACGAAAGCAGGTGCGCTCCATCCGTCCGAAGTGCGACAGGACGCCACTCCACGGCCGTGCTTGGCACCAAGGATGAAACCACCTTTGATCAGGTTGGGTACTACGAGGATGCACTTTGCGCCGTTCAGCACTTCTTCCGGGATCCCTTTGTCTGGGGTCGCCATGATGGCCTGTATAACGTCGACGGACGACTGCAGCCGTGCGACTGAGTCTTCGCGAGCCGAACTGGCCCATGCGCCAGTTCCGACCAGACCCATAAAGCTCATCAACAACAGTGAAATTGTCTTTTTCATGAATTTGTGCCCTTTCGGAGCGGAACTAAGAGGAGAGGATTTCAGATGGCTGACTTAGTTCAGAAGACCTGAATAGAGAGAGAAGAAGAGCTCGTCTCTAGTGCCATGATCGCTCAGAACCGGAATTTTAAATGGTCTCAATTGCTCACTTCCGTCTTGGGGGCTAAGACATCGGCACCCGCGATGTGAATTGGTAGGATCTCCCCGAAGATTGTGAGCAATCCGGCACAGAATCACCCGACCTGGCGTGTCATGATTGGGCGTCGACGATGACAGATCCGCGGTACTTTCTGCTTTTGAACCCGAACAGGAGCAGTTTCGATCAAAGAAAGAGCAAGGGTAAATCGATGGATCCCATCGTTCGTCCGGTTCTTCGCCATCGGCTGCGCAGGCGACTGGCGTTGTTGACGAGCTGCCTAAGGAAGGCAGGGGCGACGCTGGTCCCCCAGGTTCAGGAAATCCGAGCGCAAAGGATGTGCCCATTTTGCGGACTGATCACTTCGCGCCAAAAGGCCGCTTGTCTGGAATGCGGCAAGTCATTCAACCCAGCTTAGGGGACCGCCGATGAGAAAACAGTACCTTCACCTCTCCGTTTACTCCTGCGACAAGTGTGATGGCCCGGTCGTAGCGGGCTCGCTGGCTGTACGCGAGAATGAAATCTCGAAAGAGACCGAGACCCGGCAAGTCGGAGCAATTTGCCTGTCGTGTGGCCATCGATGTGGCAGACCTACGGATCTCGGCATACCCCGTCAGTTTCTGCCCGTCGAATGGGGATCGGCGAAACGCCTAGACTTGCCACATGTTGCTACCGCGTTTCAGGAAATGCTGGATCGCACAACGTGACGAACCAGCGTTCGAAGGGAGACCAAACAGGTTGACGATTTCGTGAGTTACGATGCAAGGCACGTGACCGCGCTGAACAAGGACTGGGTGATTCTGAGCCGGGCGGAGAGGATTCCGACGCCTGATCCTGGGAGCGAAGAATAACTCGAAGACTGGAAATCTGAACGGCGAAGAATCAGGCAAGAACTCGTGCAAGTCCTCTCTGGTCGCAGGGTCCAGCAACAAGGGCTAGTCATGCAGAACGATATTCACCAGTGAACTGTGCACCTGCAGTCCGCCTTCCCCTCCTCCGGCGTAGTCAATGAAGCCCATTTTCCTGAACCGGTTCATGAAAAAACTGACGCGCGAACGAGTGGTACCCACCATTTCTGCCAGGGTCTCCTGACTGATCTTCGGAATCACGGTCTCGGGCACTCCTTCCTTACCAAAGTGCGCGAGCATCAGAAGGACACGGGCCAGCCTCTTTTCGCTGGAATTGAACAGTTGGTCAACCAGGTCTTCTTCATAACGGATATTGCGGGCGAGCAAATACGCCACGAAGATATCGGAAAGGGCGTGCTCGTGGTGAAGCGCGTCCATCATCGCTTTCTTCTCGATCCGCAGCAGTTCGCAGTCTGTCGTTGCCGCCGCGGATCCCATGCGGAGAGCCTGCCCCGCTAAGGAACCTTCGCCAAAGAAATTCCCCGCGCCCAAGATGCCGATCGTGGCTTCCTTGCCGCTGTGCGACACAACGGTCAGCCGTACTTTGCCCTTCTGAATGTAGAAGACTGCATCTGCCGGATCCCCCTGACTGAAAATCGTTTTCTTGCGGGCAACAGCAAGGCTCTTCCTGCCATTCCCAATTGTGGCAAGGAAGGTGTTGGGATCGAATGCTCGAGGTTTCTTGCTTCCGCCAGTAAGTCTCATCCTTGTGATTATAGGCCCCAGGCGAGAACCGCCGGTGCCTTGATCGTACAAATCCCTTGGTCGACAGCGTTCCCCGGGGACCGGTTGGTCGCTGTTTTGGAGCGCCTGCTTACTGAGCCAGGCCCGCGAGAAGATCTCTTTCTGAAGCCTCTAGGCGCCGATCTCGATGCGGCTCGGTGCGGGGCTGACCGGTACTCAGTTCACACTTCTCTCCTGGCTTAGCGCCACAGGTGGGGCAACGAACCCCCAAGGCGGGAACCTGCTTGGTTTTCATGGCTGCATAATGCACGGTTGGTCAGGAATAAGATGGTCAATTTTGACCAGTTTGGGCTGGCGGTGACAACGAATCTCTTGCTCCCACGCTATTCAGATTCGTTCGCAGTCAAGCTGCATTCAGAGAAGACCAAGCCCAGGTGGCTCACGCGCGGCAGTCGCCCGTCAGGAGCATCTGCGGTTCTTGTCATCTTGCTCTTTGTTCCGCCACCACAGTGGTCAGAGAAGAGGTCCATCGGGCGGAAGTGGCCACAGCGCAGGTCTTTGCCTCATGCCGCAGACCTTTGGCTCGCTGCCTCATCTGATCCAGACCGTATTGCAGATGAGCGAGCCAGGCCCTTCTGCCCTGTGCTCTGCCAATCTTCATCTCTTAGATTTTGGGACGCTTGCCACAGACGAATTCACGGCCGGATCAAAGCTCGGAAATGCCAATTTCGAATGAATAAATTGGCTTTCAGAATCCAGCTACGGATTTAAAAAAAAGGGAAATATGGCGGCCAGGGGAGTGAGAGGGCAGGAAGCGCTTCGTCGGAGAAGGGCTTCTCGAAGCATCACTTCAACGGCTCAAGACGCATTTGTTTCTGTTCCCGGTCGGTCGTCTTGCGCTTCAACTCTTCGAAGGTCGCCAGTTCTTTCCGAGCCAGCTCGGTCTGACCCTGGTCTTTGTAAAAGCTGAACAACAGGTAATGGGCATCCTGACGGTCGGGGTCGGAGGCGATCACCGCCTGAAGCAATTTCACGCCCTCCACGGTCTTGCCCTGGTGCTGGTACGTCTTGGCCATATCGAGTTGGGCGTCGGCGAGTCCGGGCTGGATCGCCAGCGCGCGCGCGAGGTATGCCTGCGCCTTCTCTATATTGTCTTGCTGCAGATAAACGTCACCCATAAAGAAATCCGTCATCGCATCATTGGGCGACAACCTGAGTTCCTGGTTGAACTCGGCAAGCGCCTCGTCCAGCCGCCCGGCTTCGCGGTAGAGGGTGCCGAGCGCATAGTGCAGGCCGGCCGCGTCCGGCTTCTCCAAAATCGCTTTCTTATATTCGTTGATCGCTGCCGGGCCCTGCCCCTGTTGCCGGAGCATTTCGGCCCGCAGCTGGAACATGCGGTAGGAGTCGGGCGCAGCCTTGGTCAGTTTAAAAAACGAGTCCGAGGCTACATACATCGCCGCCTTTCCCTTGAAGTAGAGGGCATCCGGACTGTTCGGTTCCAGCTCGACCCAGTGGCTGAGCACCGCCAGAGCCTTTTCATCCTTTTCCTGCCGTAAGTACGCCAGACCCAGATGGGCGGCGACGATGGGGTCGTCTTTATTGGTCTGGTACGCCTTCTCGAGCAGCGGAGTGGCACGGACAATCTCCCCGCTATCGAAGTAGCTCAACGCCAGCAGAACCTTGGTGTGGTCCAGGTGCGGATCCAGTTCCAGCGCTTTCTGAAACTCGATAATCGCGTGCGGAAATTTGTTTGCCATGTAGAGGGCGAGGCCAAGATTGGAATGGGCCTGTGCGGAGCGGGGATCGAGCCGGATCGCCTGCTCGTAGAGCTGTGTGGCACGCTCGAACTGCTGATCCCGCATGGCAGCCTGTCCTTGCGAGGACAGCGTGGCAGCGTTCGGGGATTGAGCCGCAGCCGGGTTCGGCAAAGCTGCGATGCCCAGCAGGATCAAGCCAGCTACCGAAGACCGAAACAGGCGGGGCGCATATCCCCACGAAGCCGGCCGCGACGGACAGGGTTCGTGTTGGTACGTCATTGAAATCCTCGAACTAATCCGGTCAGGTGTTGGCTGCGCTCAGGAACGCACCGTGACGCTGATTCTGTGAGGAGTATTGAGCTCATAGGCATCTTGCCGGTCCGGATCGCGAGCGTCGGGCTGGGTGTGGCCCTCGCCGTCGGTGGCGCGAACCTCGAGTGTGTATTTCCCGGAGGCCGGAACGTGCCAGTCGTAGCTCCAAGGGGTCCACGTCATCGGCACGGATGAGGTGGCCAGCGTGACTGTTTGCCAGGTTTCACCAGGTCCCGTGCGCAATTCAACTTTGGCGATCCTTCCCTCTCCCGCCCAGGCTACGCCTTCCACGCGGTAGGTTCCTGTGTGCATCTCTTCACCTTCGGAGGGGCGAAGGAATTTCGAGTTTACCAACATGCGAGTGACGGCCCTGCGTTCGCCGTTCGCCCGAAGCGCTACGTAGTGCTTTTGCTGGAAGTATCCCTGGAAGGGTTGATCGCTGATCTGGACGCGGCTCAGCCACTTCACCGAATCCATTCCGTACCAGCCCCCGACGAGCGCCCGCAGCGGGAAGCCGTGATCGGCGGGCAACGGCGAGCCATTCATCTCATAGGCCAGCAGCGTGGAGGCATCGGCAGCCTTCTCGAGAGGAATGCCGCGCGCGAAATGCGTGTTCCCGGGCAGGTCCTCTCCCTCTCCCGAGTCGGCCCCGTGCAGAACTACAGTGCTGGCGCCTGGCTTCGGACCTGCCTGCGCGAGCAGATCCGCGAGCGGAACTCCTGACCACACCGCATTGCCCACGCCAACTCCACCCGAGATATTGCCGGCGCACTCCATCGTGGTGTGCCGACGCACCGAATTCATCAGGAGGATATCGGAATACGACAACTTGAGGGGCGTGGAGACCAGGCCGTCGACCACCAGGCTCCAGGAGTCGGCACTGATCTGGGGCGTTCGAAAGTGATTGCGTACGAAGAAATCCCCGTTGGCTGTGACCCGCTCCCTCGGGGCCTCCTGCGAGAGCGGAGACTGGGAAACGGAGGCGCTGGGGCGTTGACCGGCGAGCAGAGCGCTTTGCATCCCGACCCAACTGCGAATCAAACCGGGCGAGAAAACCAGTGCCCGAAGAAATTCGCGGCGTTCCAGGCCGGCGGACATGCGAAATTTGTGGCGCTCGATCAAGCCTGTCCCTTCCATCAGATACAGGGGAGTCCTTCTCTCCGGGAGGAGATTATAGCGCGGCCGTGCTGGGGCTTGACAAATTGCGCGGCGCGCCGATATTGTTTCTAAGCGCTTATTTAGTTGTGCCCGCTTCCCGCTTTTCAGCCCAGACCCTAGTCGCCCAGAAAAGGACCTGTAGCGATGTCCGGTGATCGCGTTTTGGCCGCCACGCTCGTCGAGCCCGGCAAGTACGAAGTGCGGGAGTATCCCTTTCCAGAGCCCGAACCCGGTTGTGTCGTCGTGAAGATGGAGTTGTCGGGCATCTGCGGCACCGACAAGCATACCTATCAGGGCTACACCACCCAGTATGCCGGAGCCGGAGAGGGCAGGGAGATTCGTTTCCCTATCATCCAGGGGCATGAAAACGTGGGAACGGTTGCGGCCATCGGTGGCGGCGGAGAGTACCTGGACTTTGAGGGCATTCCTCTGAAGGTCGGGGATCGCGTCGTGGTCGGAGCGAACGTCTCCTGCGGCCATTGCTACTACTGCCGCCACGACTTCCCTTACTACTTCTGTCAGAACATGATCGACTACGGCAACAACATGTGCGCCGCCGACCCGCCCTACCTTTTTGGCGGTTGGTCGCAATACATTTACATCGTCCCAGGAAGCTTCCTGGTGCGTGTTCCCGACGACTTGCCGTCCGAAGTCGCGGTCCTCACCGAGATCATGGCTGTGACCGTCGGCCTGGACCGCGCCAAGCAGATGTCGGTCTTCCCGAGCGAGGCCTTCCTCTTCGACGATACCGTGGTCGTGCTTGGGGTAGGAGCCCTCGGCATGTGCTTCCTGATGAAGGCTCGGATGCTTGGCGCCGGCAACATCATTGCTGTCGACCTTTCCGACTTCCGCTTGCAGTTTGCGAAGCGGTTGGGGGCGGATCATGTCCTCAACGTCGGCAACACGACGCTCCATCAGCGCTTGGAGTTCGTTCGCGGCCTGACCCAGGGCCGGGGCGCTGACCTGGTGATCGAGACGGCCGGCGTGCCGCAGGCGGTGCCCGACGCGCTCGATATGCTGCGACTCGGCGGGCTGCTGGTCGAGGCCGGCAATTTTTCCGACCTCGGAGAAGTCCCGATCAGTCCGCACCGGCAACTGTGTGCGAAGAGCGTGCGGCTCCTCGGCGTGGGCGGCGAAGAACCCGCCAGCTACGGCCCGAGCATGCGGCAGATGGCGCGCTACATGCGCACGTATCCGCTGCGCGAATTCGTGTCCCATCGCTATCCTCTTCGTGACGTCGAGGCGGCGGTGCACAAGTCGATCGCGCCCGATTCGATGAAGGTCGCGATCGCACCGTGGTCCTGAGCTAAGATTTGCGATTCAAGGAAACGCCGTTCCAAACCACCTGTTCGAAGGAGAACATCCGATGGGAAAACTGGCAATCACCGGCGGCGAGCCGAGCCGGACAAAGCGCTTTGATCCCTGGCCCCTATACACCGAAAAAGAGAGAGCGGCCCTCGAGGATGTTTTAACGAACCGAAACTGGGGCGGACAACCCTTCCCCGGCAAGCACACCGAGACCTTCAGCAAGAAATTTGCGGAGTACCACACCGCCAAGTACGGCCAAACCGTCAACACCGGTACCGTCGCCATTCAAGCGGCACTCAAGGCGATCGATATCCGCCCCGGGGATGAAGTGCTGGTGCCCGCCTATACGTGGGAAGGCACCGTCGGCCCGGTTCTGCTGGTGAACGCGGTCCCCGTATTCGTCGACGTCGATCCTGACTCATATTGCATGGACGCGACGCAGATCGAGAGCCTGCTCACACCTAAGACTCGCGCCATCTTACCCGTCCACCTGGGTATGAGGTTCGCCGATCTGGACGCGATCATGGCCATCGCCAAGAAGCACAGCCTGAAGGTTATCGAGGATTGCGCGCACGTCCACGGCGGCATGTGGCGCGATAAAGGCGCGGGCTCGACGGGAGACCTGGGCGCGTTCAGTTTTCAGTCGAGCAAACTGATGACATCGGGCGAAGGTGGGGCGGTCATCACCAACAACCTGGAATACTTCGAGCGTGTGCAGTCCTACATCAACGCGGGCCGCAGAAGCGTCACCGATCAATTCAAAAAGAGGCTGATCGGGTTCAACTACCGCTTGGGCGAATTCCAGGCGGCAGTACTCGGCCCGCAGTTAGAACGTCTTGCTGAGCAGGGAAAAGTTCGGCAAGCCAACATGGACTACTTCGAGTCCCGCATTCGAGGCACGCGCGGTATTGGATTGCTGAAGCCGGAGCCCCGCATCACTCGCCCCGCCCCTTACGGATATGTGCTGAAGTATTTCGCCGAGCAGATGAAGGAGATCCCGCGTGCGGCCTTTGTCGGAGCGCTCCAATGGGAAGGCATACCCTGCGACGGACTGTTCTACGAACCGGTCTACCGAAGCTCCCTGTTCCCGCTCGATCCAAATGATTTCCCGGCATTGAGCTGGGGGCGCCCAAAACCCCTGGATCTGCGAAATATGTACAAGTGTCCCTCCTCGGAGCGTGCCGCCTATCATGAGGCGGTCTGGTTCTCGCATCACCTCTTCCTGGGAACCAAAGAAGATGTCGACAGCATCGTCAATGCCATCTTCAAGGTCATCCAGAACATCGAGGAGTTGCGCGGGCTCGAACACATTGCCATCACAAATCAGGGCCTCAGCCGCGCGGACCGGGAAAGCTGAAACGAACCGTACTCAATGCGGAGGAGGCTCATCGATGCCACCGGGGAAAAGGGTGGGGTACGCAGTGGTTGGCCTGGGCAGCATTTCGCAAGTGGCTGTGCTGCCGGCCTTCGCACGTAGCGAAGGCTCCGACCTGGTTGCAGTCGTCAGCGGCGACAAAGCAAAGGCAGAAAAACTGGCGCAGCAGTTCGGGGCCCGCCACGTGTATTCCTATCGCGAGTACGCAGCATGCCTGAAGAATCCCGAGGTTGAAGCTGTCTACATCGCGACCCCGCCGGGGGAGCATGAGAAGTACGCGGTGGCGGCAGCGCAAGCGGGCAAGCATGTGCTGTGCGAAAAGCCTCTCGCCGCTACCGTCCAGCAAGGTCGCAAGATGGTCGACGCGTGCCGTCGCAGCAAGGTCCAGTTCATGACCGCGTACCGCAAGTATTTTGAGCCGAGCACGGTGACGCTCAAGAAGATGATCACCCGGGGGGACCTGGGCCGGATTGATGTGATCCACACACTCTTCGGCGAGTTCCGTCCCTACGGCGACAACTCGCCAGCGTGGCTGTTCTCGCGCAAGTTATGCGGTGGCGGGCCCTTGATGGACCTTGGAGTCTACTGCGTGAACACCTGCCGCTGGCTGGTAGACGAGGATCCGATTGCCGCCGAGGCCACCAGTTGGGCTCGCGATCGCAGGCGGTTTAAAGAGGTAGAAGAAGGAATCACCTTCCGGCTGGATTTCAAAAGCGGCCTCATTTTGCAAGGAACCGCTGCTTACAGTTCGGTTTTCTCTTCCTTTGTTCACGTTCATGGCGAGAGGGGCTGGGCGGCGTTGTCTCCCGCTTTCGCGTTTGAAGAGGAGCGCAGGCTCAGCGGAAAGATCGGCGGACAGTGGTTTGAAAACACCTTTGCGCCGATCGACGAATTCGCTCCGGAACTGGACGCGTTTGCAAAATGCATCCGCGAACGCCGCAAACCCGAACCGGACGGTGCTCAGGGGCTGCGGGACCTGATTATCATTGACGCAATCTACAAGGCCGCCAAGAAACGTGGCCGCGTGAAGATCAAGTACCAATAGGGGAACGAGGGCCAATTATGGCGAAGTTGGGCGTGGGAGTCGTTGGTGTTGGCACGATGGGCAAGCAGCACGCCCAGAATCTCCGTTGCTTAATTCCCGAAGCACGCTTGGTAGCGGTTGCCGACGCCGACCTGAAACGCGCCGAACGAGCCGCCACTGAACTCGAAGTCGACCACTTCTATGGCAGCGTCGAAGCCCTCGTTGAGCGTCCCGACATTCAGGCGGTGGTGATCGTGACCCCTGCAAAATTCCATGGTGCGGCGATACGAGTGTGCGCGCACGCGCGCAAGGACATCTTTTGCGAGAAGCCCTTCACCCTGACCGTGCAAGAAGCCGACGAGATGCTGGACCTGAGCACCAAGGCCGGCGTGCGCGTCCAGGTGGGGCATGTGCGTCGCTACGATCCGCCCAACGTGAAAGCCAAGCAACGGATCGATGCCGGCGAGATTGGCGATCCCGTGATCTTCAAGTCGCTCGCGCGTGACCCGGCGCCTCCGCCAGTCAGTTACATGGCCAGCGGCGTCAACGGAATGTTCTTTCAGGATTCCACCGTGCACGAGTTCGACCTGGGCCGCTGGCTGATGAACGACGAGATCGCTGAGATCCACGCCTACGGCGGCGTGCTCGTATTTCCGGAGATTGCCCAGTTCAACGACATCGATACCGCCCTGCTGAACCTGAAATTCACGCGCGGCACGCTCGGTGCGGTCGAGAACTACATGCAATCCGGCTACGGATACGACATCCGCACCGAGATCGTGGGTTCCAAAGGGACCATCATGACCGGGTATCTGCAGCACACCGCGGAAATGGTCCTCACCGTCAATGGGGCAAAGACCGACATCGTCGATCACTTCCTGGCACGATTCAAGGATGGATACCTGCTCGAAATGCGCGATTTCGTGCAGACGATCCTGGCGGACAAGAATCCAAAGGTGGATGCCTTTGATGGAAGGCAGGCGATTGCAGCGGCCGCGGCGGCGGAGCGTTCCTATCGCGAAGCACGTCCCGTAGCCGTGGAGAATCGCAGGCGCGCTTCCTGAACGCAACCCAGGGCGCAGCACTAGTGATTAGGGTTGGCAGTCTGAGGAACGACGAATTGCTTGATCGTGCTGCGGTTGCGTTTGAGTTCCTCCTGGTGGAGATGAGCCAGGTCTTGATATCGAGTCAGCTCCGTCGTAGCCAACTCCAGCTTGTTCAGCGCGCGGTACAGCTGGCCCAACCGATAGTGGGCCACTTCCGACTTCGGATCCTGCCGGATGGCCTCAAGATATTCGTCGACCGCTTTCTGATTCAGCTTCTTCGCGGCGTAGAGCGCACCCAACTCCAGATGCGCTGCCGGGAAGTCCGGCCGCAGACGGACTGCTTTCTCGAGCACTGCTTGCGACCGGTCCAATGCCGCGTTCTGCCCCTTGGCAAACTCTGAGCGAAACAGCGCCGCGCCATAGCAGAAAGCCAGGTTGCCACTTTCCTCATGCGCAGCGGCCAGGCGGTCCAGACGCGGCAGTAGGGTCTCCCAATCATTGGGAGCCAGCGAGTCGAGCACGGAATTCCATGCGCGAAAAACGGCGGTTGAGTCGGGATCGATCTCGAGCGCGGTGGTGAACGCGTCGGCGGCCTCGCGATATTCACGAACTGCATAGTGGCTGAAACCCAACCCCACGTACTGGCGTGATGATTGGGGGAACTTCCGTGTCCCGACCCGGTACACTTCAGCCGCCGGACCAAACGTGAAGTGAGTAAGATATTCGACACCGAGGTCGAAGTAGTACTGCTCGCTGCTGGGGTCGAGTTCCACCGCGTGCTGGTAACTCTGCACTGCCTCTACGTATTGCCCTGATTCCTCTTCCATGCCGCCGAGCGCGCTGTATAACACGGGCGAGGGCCGTGACGCCACCGCGCGTCGCAATCGATCGACTGCCTCCGAAGACTTTCCCGTGGCTTTTTCGGCCAGGGCCAGGTTCAACGTCGCGCCTTCGTTCGAGGGGTCAAGGCGTAGAGCCGCTTCGAATCGCTGGATAGCCGGTTGCAGCGCATTCCGGGATGCAAACAGAAGACCGAGTGCCAGATTCTGACTGGCGCTGAGGTTCTCCGGCGGTGCGGGCAGAGCCTCCTTGCCGGGAGACGTGTCTGAGGACAGAGCGCGAACCAGGGCCAGATAAATGTCGTACGAACCTGGGGCGAGCGCGTAAGCCTGCCGGTAGAATTCCGAGGCAGCGACAAACTCATTCATCCCCTCCGCCACCACTCCCGCCAGCGAGTAGTACTTGACCGCCGATTCCGATTCCTGAGGAGCCGCGACCTGATTCAAGACCCGTTTCGCGGCAGAGAGTTGCTTTGCCTCCAGGAGCGCGTGCGCCCATTCATATCCGGCTTGAAAGTCTCCAGGACGAAGGTCCCATGCCTTTTGAAGATAGCTCGCGGCCTCGTCATAGTTCCGCAGAGCTGCCAGTGACGTACCCAATCCCAACAGAGCATTGAAGTTCTGCGGCTCCTTTTCATGGGCCTCGCGGAAGGCCGTGGCAGCCTCCTGGTCGCGCCCAAGCTTCGACAGCAACACACCGAGGTTGTTGTAGCCCAGGGCCAGCTTGGGTGCGAGTTTGATCACGCTTCGAAAGCTGTCTTCCGCTTCCTGGTCGCGGCCGAGTTCACCCGCCGCCAGGCCTTTGAGGTTGTACAGAGAAGGATCGCGGACACCGTCCTTGATCGCGCTGTCGATCACTGCCAGGGCATCTGCCGTCTTCCCGGACTGAAGAAGTTCGAGCGCCCGGTTGAAGGCTGCTTGAGCATCGCCCGCTTGCGGCATGGTAAGGCTGCTGGCTGGGAACACACAGGTAGCGACGAGAATGACAGCAACAAGACACGCACTGTGTTCTCTAGGAAGAAGGAACAAGTTCAAAATGATTCCTGTGCGATGATCCCTTTGCCTTCTTCAACCACGATGAGCCGGTTTGCGGACACGTGCTCCAGCGTTTCTTCGGTGCCGCCCAGCCAGCGAATTCGCAGGCGCGCATCCTTCGCGGCCCCCAGCCCGAAATGCAACCGGAGGTCGTTCTGCGAGCAGAAGCTTCCCCCGCTGCGAACTTCCTGCATCTGCTGCCGGTTTTCCGCCTCCACCATCACCCGCGACCCAATCGCCGCGCGGTTGGTTTTAGTCCCGATCAACTTCACCAGGAGCCAGGAATTCGACGGCGGAGATTGGTTGCGTAGCAATGATGGATAGTCGTTCAGATTGTTGATCGCGAGGTCCACACGCCCTGTATTGAAGATGTCCCCGCAAGCTAACCCTCGACTGCAATGGGAATCGGCGAACGCCGGACCCGAACGGTCGGAGATGTTTGCAAAACGGCGGCCGTCGACGTTACGGAGCAGAATCAGTTTGCTCTCCGTCTTCGGCAGTTGATGGTGCTGGCCGCTCCCCGGCGGGTAGATGAACCCGCTCACAATAAGGACGTCGGGACGACCGTCGTCGTCGACATCGAGAAACGCCGTTCCCCATTTCACAGAGCTGGTTTCGCCGCCCAGCCCGGCAGGAATCGTGACGTCGGTAAAGAAACCCTTCCCCTCGTTGTGAAAAAGGCTCGGGATCTCGTCCGAGAAGTTCGTTTTCACCAGATCGAGCAACCCATCCCCGTCGTAATCGACCGAATCTGCGCCCATCCCACCCTGCGCGTGCCCATTAGCATCATAGGCAACGCCGGCCAGCACACCGGTCTCGCGAAACGTGCCGTCATGATTGTTCATGAAAAGCAAGCTGGGGGTTGAGTCGTCTGCAACGTAGATGTCGGGCCAGCCGTCGTTGTCGTAATCTCCAACGCACGGGGTAAAGCCATAGGTCGGTACCGCCTTATCGATTCCGGCGGCCTTGGTCACATTGGTAAAGGTTCCATTGCCGTTATTGCGATAAAGGATGCTCGACGTGCCCTTCAGTCCAGCGACTCCATAGAGAATAGGAGACTGCTGTCCGACCAGCGCGGGGTTGCTCTCGTAGAGTGTGAGCCCATGCTCGTAGGCTACGTAGTTGCTCACGAAAAGATCGAGATGCCCGTCGCGGTTATAGTCCACGAAGGCTGCCCCGGTATTCCAGTGGTCGTCGGGCTGCAGCAACCCGCACTCCCGCGTCACGTCGCTGAAGGTCCCATTGCCGCTGTTGTGATAAAGCACATTCTTGCCATAGTAGGTGACGAACAGGTCCAGGTTGCCGTCGTTGTCATAATCGCCGACGCAAACACCCTGCCCCCAGCCGTGGCGCAGCAGACCGGCCTTCTCCGTGACGTCGGTAAAGGTCCCATTGCGATTGTTCTTGTAGAGATGGTTGGTGGGCTCCTGGCCTTTCGGAAAATCCTTCATTCCCCACCCGTTAACCACGAAAAGATCGAGCCACCCGTCGTTGTCGTAATCGAAGAGCGCGATTCCCCCGCCCGTCGTGGAAAGCAGGAAGTCTTTGTTCTCATGGCCAACGACGACGGTCCTGGCCAGGAGCCCGGCTTCCTGAGCAACGTCGGCATAGCGCGGGAAGTATTCGGATTTGGGCGGAAGGAGGAGAGCTGCGGCAGGAAGAGGACGCAGGACATAACCCAGGGCAGCTGTGGCGGCATTTTGGAGCCACCGTCTTCGATTCATCACGGCCATTCTAAATGGGAGAGCAGGCGGCAGGAAGGCGCGGCGATTGCATTCGAAGTCATCGGTTGCGGCGTAAAGCCTCAGATTCCGAGAGTACGCAAATACTCCCGTCCCGAGGTGGCGTTGGCCAGGGGAGCATCCGCTCCCACGCCGCCGGGGAGGACATCTGCCTCCACCACCACCCAGCCGTCGAAGCCGCCGCTCTTCAGCAGCGACACGACCCGCGGGAAGTCAATGCTGCCCTTTCCGACCGGCGCAAAAATGCCATGCCGCACCGCTTGGTGGAAGTTCATGCGAGCCTTGCGCGCCTCAGCCACCTTCTGCTCGTAGACGTCCTTCAGGTGCACACACCACACCCGCGACCCTTGCTTTTCGAGGAAGGCGATCGCATCGCCGCCACCATAGAAGTAGTGTCCGGTGTCCAGGCATAGGCCCAGCCGATCGGCGGGAAATAGCGAAAAGAGATGGTCGATTTCCTCAGGCGTTTCCACGTGGCCGCCGGCGTGATGGTGAAACGCTACTCCCAAGCCGACGGCCTTGCACCGGTTGATGATCTCGCCGATCGCGGTTGCGGCCGCCCTCCATTCCGGTTCTGTCCAGGAAAGCGCATTGGCTTCCGCGCGCCGCCCCGAAACGGCATTCCGCGCAGGACTGATCTTATCGGACAGGATAAGAAGCTTCGCGCCGGCGGCGCTGATCAGCCTTGCCGAACGTTCCACGAAGGCCAAGCCTTCCGGGTGGGCCGAAGCGTCTCCTAACTCCACATCGACGAACGCCGAGCAAAGCGTAAGTGATCGTTTCTCAAGTTCCTGGCGAAGGACCGCGGGATCGGAGGGAAAAAACTCATATGGGCCAAGCTCGGTGCCCCGATACCCTGCCTCGGCAATTTCATCCAGAACGCGCGTGAAAGGATAGTCCGCCGGGTACTCGACATGCTCCATGATGCCCCAGCTGATTGGAGCGTTCGCTACCTGGATCGTCATGCTCGGTCCCCAGTGATCAAAGTAACAGGCAGTTGCCTGAAGAGATGAGTCGTTCTACAAACCCGGCAACTGCCAAGGTCCGAGAGCCGGCGCGCTGCCCGGGGCTCGAGCAGCGCCTGAAATTGCCGGCCGCCAAGGGAGGCGGCCGGAGGATCAGAACTGAAGCTTGAGACCAAACTGTATCTCGCGCTGGGCGTCAGGCAGGGTCTGGGTGATAGCAGCCCCTCCGGGGACGTTGGAAAATCCAGCCCCGCTACTGCCCCCCCCTGATCCTACGTTGGGAAGGTTAAAGTTTGGGTGATTGAGGATGTTAAAGAACTCGGCTCGGAAAACCAGCCCGAATCTCTCGCTGAGCTCGAATGTCTTAAAGGCGGAGAAGTCGAAGTTGACCATGTCGGGACCGCGTAATGCCGCGCGTCTGGCGTTCCCGAACAGGTGCGCGACACTCTGTCCAGGAGCCAGAGCGGGCGCCGCAAATGCAGCCTGATTGAACCAGCAATCATGAGTCTGATGCCCCGGATTGCTGCAACCAAGTGAAGCCTGGGTTGCGCTGTCAAACGAAAAATCCTTCGGATCGTGAATCATGTCTGGGCGCGGGGGGAACGCACCCGTATTGGTGAGATCGCCCCCCATGAGAACATCAAAGGCTTCACCGCTATGCGCCCTGGTCACTCCCGCGACCTGCCAATTTCCAAGCACGGCTTGCGCTACGCTGTTTGCTGAACTGCCCAAATGTTTCCCTTTGCCGTAGGGCAATTCGTAGACGTAACTCACGGTCAGCTGGTGCCGGAAGTCCGGGGTCGTGGGTCCCCTCTCTCCGGCGATATTATGGGCGTTCTGGACGTCACACTGGTTCACGTTGCCGTCCGCCGTTCCAAGAGATTTGGCGAAGGTGTAGGCAGCCAGGACATTGAAGCCTTCTGCAAAACGATGTTCGACGGAAGTTTGGAACCCGTTGTAGAACATGCTCAGCCGCGCGACGTCGAGCGGGAGCACAACATTCAGGCCTGGCCGAGTTGCGAAAAAGGGCCGTCCCTGGTTGTATCCGAACGGGCCCGACCCCGAGAAATTCGAATCCAAGGGAACCAGGGGCTGATTCAAGTTCGACGATTCGTGGTCGAACAAG
>Ga0210408_10000067_pt1 | contig 163951 bp, 151 predicted proteins | sample IncBWH4MmetaG_FD_155471 | JGI IMG/M metagenome (GOLD analysis project Ga0210408, IMG submission 155471) | Forest soil microbial communities from Barre Woods Harvard Forest LTER site, Petersham, Massachusetts, United States - Inc-BW-H-4-M | ecosystem: Environmental > Terrestrial > Soil >... | reverse complement strand
GACACCGGCCTGCTGGGTGAATGGCTGCGATCCCGAGAGACGGAGTGGCTTTGCCTTCGTAGGCTGAAGCACGCTTGCGCTGTCTGATTCGCTCACGCGGGACTCTCGATCTGGTCGGCGTAGGATTCTTCTGAGTGTGCCGGGCGCCACTTGCGCGGAGGCTGGCCTTCGAGCGCCTTGGCGATCGCCCCGATGTGCTCAGGCGTATTTCCGCAACAGCCGCCGGCGATGTTGATCAACCCTCCCCGTGCAAAGTCGCCCAGATAACGTGCCATGTCTTGCGGCCCAAGATCGAAGCCGGTTTCCGAAAGCGGATTCGGTAACCCGGCATTGGGGTAACACGAGATCGCCACATCCGCTTTTTCCGAGAGTTCCTCAAGGAACGGATACATCAGATCGGGACCGAGAGAGCAGTTGAGTCCCACCGACAGCGGTTTCATGTGCCGCACTGCGTTCCAGAACGCCTCAGTCGTCTGCGCCGAGATCATCGTCTCGCCGCCGCGCCCCACCGCCGCCGAGATCATGACTGGTAGTTCCTTACCGTCCTTATCGAACACCTCACGGATGGCGACGAGTGCGGCCTTTGCGTTGAGCGAGTCGAAGATTGTCTCGACCAGCAATAAGTCTGCGCCACCGGCGATGAGAGCGCGCACCTGCTGCGTGTAAGCGGCTTTGACTTGATCGAAAGTGACCACCCGAAAGCCAGGATCGTCGGCGTCGGGCGAGTTCGAAAGAGACACGGTCAGCGGCCCGATCGCTCCCGCTACAAACCGCTGACGCGAGGTTGCAGTTCCAACACGATCGGCCCACTCACGGCATTGCCGCGCCGATTGCTCATTGATGTCCCAAACCAGAGTTCCGAGAAACTGATCATCGACGACTTTTTGATAGAAGGCGGGATCCTTACGGCCGCCGCGCTCCCGCGGATCGTCGACAAAGAACTCGCTCTGCGTGATGCTGGTTGCACCGAAGGTGTTCGTCTCAATGATATCCGCGCCTGCTTCCAGAAACCGGCGATGGATGTCGCCGATCATTTCTGGCTTGGTCAGCGAGAACAGGTCGCCGTTGTTCAGGAGGCTCTTCGTCGAGTCTTTGAATCGCTCTCCCCGGATATCCGCTTCCTTCATGCCATAGGTACGAATCGTCGTGCCCATCGCTCCATCGATGATGGCGATGCGACTGTCGAGGATCTTTCCAAGCGGATGTTGGTGGGTCTTGGTCATATCCCTTTGATGATCTCGGGCAGCCTTCGCTTCAGCCTTACCTTTTTGGCGACATTTTCCACGAAAAATACCTCCTTTATTATAGCGATGGGCAGCATGCCCAAGCTGTTGCGGGTGTCATCACCCAGGTAATCGTGATAGCGTTGAATGCAAGGGACTTTCAGAGTGGAGAATCGAGAAAGAGTACACACAACAACCATCAAGTCTCCCAGTGGCCGAATGCCCTTCGTCGCGGCGGGTGCGGTCACGGGCATAGGCAGCCTGCCTCTCACGTCGGTTACGTCGGCAGTTCGTGCGGTCGCCGAATTCTCCCCGGAAGTTCCTTTTTGGCCGCAGTTGCCTCAACTCTCACAACAGGAGAGTATCGTCGGCCAGGGCCTCGGTGTTGTCGAAAATTTGATTGCGCCTCGGAATGAAGGCTACGGTTATCAGGTGAAAGCAGGCCAACTCGATTCGGTGCTCGAAATCCTTCACCGGAGTAGCGGGGAGTTGACACCGGCAAATGCGGCAGGCTTCGGCGCGTTCGAAGAAGCATTGTTGTCTGGTCTCTTCGGCTCCGCAATCGCCGTCAAGGGGCAGATTGAGGGCCCAATTACACTGTCAGCGTATCTGTTCCATAAGGGCCGGCACTTCTTGGCCGATCCGGCACTTTTCGCAGCAGTGGCCTTTCATGTCTCGCAGATCATCGGCTGGCAGATCGATCGCCTGAAATTAGCTGGCCTGCCTGTGCTCCTGTTTGTTGATGAGCCAGCCTTATGCTTGGACGCACCTGCCGCGATCGCGGTCTCAGAGGAACAGCGGCTTGATGCATTGGCGGCCACACTTGAGCACGCTCGCGTTCGTGGAGCTCATGCCGGACTGCATTGCTGCGCGGCGCGCCCCTTTGAGCGCATGTGCCACGTGCAACCCGACATCATCTCCTTCGATGCCCATGAAGGACTGGACTCGTTCTTTGCCGATTGGCATGCGCTAGACTTCATGCAACAAGGTGGAACCGTCGCTTATGGAATAGTCCCCACACGACTCGGAGTGAACGCCGTCGATTCGGCGAGCATCTTCCTTCGCTGGCTGAAAGCCGCTTCCCTGGTTGGGGATCCCCAGAAATTTGCCCAGCGGGCAATGATCACAGCGACCTGCGGACTCGGACTTCTCGACACGTCCGCCGTTGCGGAGTCATTCGGCGTCGCGCGTAGCGTCAGCAAACTGATTCGGTCCCTTGCGGGTTCGCCAGAATTGGACGAAGAAATCGCATTCGGAAACTAGCGTTGGTGGCTCCGGGTTCGTCGCGATAAACGCGCTTGTGTCCAGCGAACGATCACGGTTTACCGATTGGCCGGAACCGGGAGTCTAGCACCACCTCCGCAAGTTCGACTGGCACGACCAAGTCCTGCCATTGCTACCTCTTGCGCTGAGCGCAGCGCTCAGGTAACAATGCGTCAGATCCATGGAACAGCAAAGCACCAACGAAACGTGGGAGGTGCGTGCTTTTCTCTGTGGTGGATCGGGGTGAACTGCTGGAACGAACTGAAGAACCCGCGTCGCAATCCAGCGCTGTCAGGCCATCTTGAAATGGGGACCAGCAGCGCATAGCCTTAGAAAACAGTGTCGTGGTGACCCATGAAAGTTAAGTCTTTTATTTACGAGAAAAATTGGACCGGGAAATACTATCGGCAAAGGTTCTTGCCAACGATGCAAACAATGGATCGGCACCTGGCAAGAATGCTGAGTGACGGCTGGGAAGTCATGACCGAAACGTCCCACTCCGGCATCAGCCGAGGATTTCGGCCTTTCGCAAAACGCGATACGATCACGGTATTTTTTAAGAAGGCCAGCTGACACCCTGGCTAGGGTTGCAAGTCAAGGGTTTACATTTGGCCCAAACTGGCATGAATCAACAAGACTGAGACGGTCGAAGCCCCACTCAAATGATTGAACCGCAACAGAATTCGCTCCGCGCCCCCAAGTTCGGGACCAGGGGGTCGGAGGTTCAAATCCTCTCTCCCCGACCAACAATTTCGCGCCCGTCCTTTCAGGAGCTTGCAGGCATACCCATCCTTCGCTTTTGAACCGGACTCAAGGTCAATGAGTGCAAACGCCTGTTTTCGCCAGCTGACTGATGCCACGTCTAGAGAGACCCTCAGAATCTGAGGATCGGACCAAATGTGATCCGTAGGTTGTTGTGCGCACCATTGTTGAAGTAAATCTCGTCCCCCAGTTCAAGCCGCAACCCCACCGGACCGAGACTCGCCTCGACCCCACCTCCCGGATAGATTGCCACGTTTAAGCTGGAGGTACGAATTCCGAGGATTGTGCTCACAACATTGCCAAACGGGAGTAGGCTTGGGCTGAGTCGGAAATCAGTAAAACCACCTTTCAGAGTAGCGAATGGACGGAACCCACCCTTTGCAGGCTGGAGAGTAGGCCCGAACAGGCCATGAGTGACTCCAACCGACGTGCGTTCAATCGCGGTAATGTTGCCGTTCGCAACATTACGGTAAGCCTCCCCGAAGTTGATCCCGTAACCATAAGCCAGTTCCCCTTCCATCATCAGATTGCGATGGATGCGGTAGCCGAACCGTCCGCCCACTCCGAAATTGTTGGTGTTGGTCTGCGAAATGCTCATGTAATCGAGAAATATGCCAGCTTCGACGCGCTTCTGTGCAAATAACGAAGAAGACTCTACGCACGACAGTAGGGCCATAACAATGAGAGCGAACTTGCGCATGCAGAAGACCCTCCGGACTCTAAGCGGAAGCTAGGTAGCGTATCCCTCAGTTGGCACGTTCGTTTCGCTGGACTCGATTGCGCGCTTGAATGGCACGGGTCAGATTCTAGTCCACCGTATCCCAACTGTCGAAAAATCTCGATTGCGCTCAAAACGCCTCACAGCGCGTCACGCCTGTTCGCGAAAATCATGCAGCTTCCCCGGCAATTCCTAGCCCAGCAGTTTTGTGAGTTGAATCTCCACTGCTCCGTACCCCGCGAGGCCATCTTTTGGGAGCGCAATTGCGTCGCTTTGAGAAGCCTTCTTGCGACATAACTCCTGCAAGCTGTCGGAGTACTCGACGATGTACAGGTCGCCTAAAATGGGGTCCTTTCGCACGAAGTGCGGCACTGGCCAAGCGTCACGATTCCAGTTGGGAGTCGGACCTATGATGGGCCACTCATGCTCAATGATCCCGAGGTCGCCAAACCTCTCGATCGTTTGAAGAGATGCGGATGGGGTCTGTTCCTTCATCTGTTCTACCGAACGAACCCGTCGGCCAGGATCAGCGGGCCGGCTCCTACTAGATTATCGGCCTCATCGACCGCAGGACCCCGTCGGCAGGATGATTTTTTCTGAAAGTAGATTTTCGCTTTTCAGCGATACATCTGCCCGCGCGGGTCCGTATACCGCGGCTGAATCAAGTGCTAAGCCGTCTTCTTCCCCGCCTTCACCTTCGCCCATCGCGCCCTTTGCGCAGCAGCGATCTTCCTTCGCGCAGCTGCCGAGAGTGTCCGTTTCCCACGAATCGGGACAACCTTCGCCGCTTTCCGAACTTTTGCCCATCGCGCTCGTTGGGCAGCCGCGATCCGCGCACGAGCTGACTTGGACAGCCTTCCGGTGCCGGTCCCCTTTCTGTATGTTTTACCGAATGCTGCGAGCGCGGCACCGATGCGACGAAGTTCCTTGGTCAACCGATCTTGTTCCTTCCTTAACAGACGAACCACTCCCGCTAGATTGGACATTAAGTTCTTCTTTCGGTGCCGGATTGTATCAGGTACCTTGGCGGCTCTAGGCTCCTGTGTGCGGAGCGTTTGGAGCGAGCCAGCTCGGCATAGTGGACGGGACCCACTGCCCGCAATCTCCTTTGCAGCGGACAACGGCGTATGTTGGGCCCAAGTCCCGGCACTAGCGTTCCTCGGTGCGATCATCTGCTTCGGGGTTGTTGCCTGCGGCTACCATTTCCTCAGTCGGATTCTTGACTAACATCCTTCTTCGGGTACACTCCGAGCCCCGTACGTCACGCAATAGATGGACATCGGTTTCTCGCCCGAAATTCTACTGTTGGCCCGTCGTCACCGAAGTGCGAAACGGAAACCCTTATGTCTCGGTTCCCGGTATCCATAGACCTGCCCGACGCCGATTAGCGCAACTCATTGTGGGACGGGAGTATACTTTCGTGATCGCACCGTCATGAGCGAGCTTGAAATCAATGTCGTCGGTACTTTCGATTTCGTTCCCCCGCTGAGTCTGCGCGATGAGACAGCGCTGCTCATGAGGCAAGCCAATCAAACCTCAGCCTTAGGCAGAGACCTCTGGGCTCCTGGCACCAAGGATTTCGCAGCCGTCGCCAAGGACGCCGTTGTATGTACGAGCTTTGGAGATGTGTTAGCGACACTCCTCACCAAGCCGGAGGGAAGCGTCGGACGGCTAGATATCTTCACGCACGGTGAAGGCGATAGGATTTCATTCAAGGGCCACATGGTCGCTAATCCTGCCCAGGTCGATGTCTTTTTTGACGATTTCAATACCGGAGCTAGTCTGGGTATCCTCGATCAGGATGCGTTGGACGACCTGAACGCAGCAGGGCGCTGGTTCCAGGTCAACAAGAGGCCGCAGAAGTTCACGTTAGATGACGTTCGCAAGCGCTTCACGAGCACTAACCCGCTCGTGGTCATCTATGCCTGCAAGAGCGGGACCGATCCCAGATTCATCCAAAATCTGTCCGACACTCTCGATGTGATGGTGGACGGCTTTTCGAGGCGAATTGCGTACTGCCCGAAGTTTAATCTGCCTCCTCTTGCCCCATCTATCGACCGAAGATCGGTGGGCGTCCAGGATTGTCAGACATTCATGACCAACAATTTCTACGAGCTACTGCCGTTTGCGGCAAATCGTGGCATCGCAATTACTAAGAAACCCAGGCGAAGTTCTCGTACAGCGATCCCAGCATGATAGAGTAACCGACCTACTTTACTGGACTTCAGGCAGCTTGTCCGCTTTCTGTACTTCGTAAGTTTTCGGACAGGTTACAGGCGGTGACGGACGATGGCGCGAGTGGGACAGAATTCAGACGGCGACAGGACCAGTCACTGCCGACACTCTCGCTCGGTCTTATCTTTCGCTCTCCCATCAGCAATGGTCTGCTACTGCATGTTGGAAGGCGCGTCTGCCCAAGCCCTCCAAGGTCAGGTCCTAGGAGCGCTCTAACTCCCGCAAGGTCACCTGCACTTGTTCAGTCCGCGCCTTGACTAGCGATTCCAGATTCGCAACATCAGCCTTGAGGCGGCTATTCTCGGCCTGAAGCTGTTGGAGGAAGTAGTGTAGGCGCCAAACCCTCGGCAACCGTTGCCGTTCCTGGCAGCAGGTTCTGGTAAGGGATCGGGAGACCACCGCTGCTGCAACCATGCCAGGCCCTGTGTCTAGCCTGTGATCGATGCCCTGGTTTGGCACCAGGGATTCTCGTACTGGAGAGAAAAGACTTAGTGTAGGCTACAAATATTTACGACCCAAGAACACAATCTGCAGCGGGTCACTCCCCTTGCCGAAAATGGACACGGGAACCAGACAGAGTGCGTGGACGTGCGTGGGTCTTCACCCTCGCACCGAATCTGAACGTAGCTGCAGCGCCTTAACTAATCGTTCATAACCTTTTTGGTCGTATAGATTGACCCACTGCCATCGCGCCAGCCTTTCTGGAACTTCACACTGTCCAATTCGTACAGGGATAATGAAAATCGAACCTTCGGGCTGTTCTTCTGCCACATCGAGCGCGTACTGTATTTCCTTATTTAAGAAACCCGCTTTTGCGACAGCTCCTTTTGAAAGGCATACGATCACCGCCTCGGTTTCACGCACTGCTTTCCTAATCTCTTCGTGCCAATTCTGCCCAGGCAACAAGTCTTCCTCGTCCAGCCATGGCTGAAAGTGGTCTCCAACCAACCTCCTATACAAGGTTCTGACCGCAGGTTTGTCAGCTGAGGAGTGACAAAGAAAGACCTTCAATGGATCTGACGCCGCAGAAGGATGTCTGACAGGCAATTCATCATCGCCTTCTTCCTTCATACTGATTATGTGGTACATCTTGTACGGAATGCCAACCTGTTGGTCGGGTTTGCGCAATTCGAACGTTGTGGGCCCTTTCATTTCTTCAACGAAACTTTGGACTGCTGCCCAGGTCGCCTGGTTGACAAGGACACGCTTGCCGCCGCGTGCCTGCTTTTCAAATGCGGCAGCTAAATTCACCGCAGGTCCTATCGCTGTGAAATCACGAACTCGGCCTAAACCAACCGTGCCGAGCATCACCTTATCGGTTACGATTCCGAAACCTATGTCCAGAAAAGAGAGGTCCTGGTTGTGTTCTCTGTCCCACTCATTCCTAAGGGGCATGAATTTCTTAATCATCTCGAAGGCACACTTCACAGCCCTACCTGCTCCGTCGCCTTGCCTAAAAAACGCCAGAACACCATCACCAAGTAATTTGTTAACAACGCCACCGTGCTGCAGAATTTGTTCCGTTAGCATTGTCAAGAATGAGCTGAGTAGTCTCTGCACCTGTTCAGCGTCGTTGAGCACCTGGCAAAGCTGCGTGAAACCTCTCATGTCACCGAAGAGGAGTGTTAATGTCTCGGAGTGAGCGGGCGCGTTGAGTTGATCCATTAGATCCTTAACCCCACGAGAACTATATAGTCCCATGTGGGCAAGGAGATCCCTGAAAACGCTTGCGTTTTGGATTGCTACCCCCGCTTGATCAGCGAAGTATTCGAGCAATAACCGGTCTCGTTCTGTGAAGTTCCCCCTTCGCTTATTCAGGAGTTGAATCGCTCCGATGCGTCGGACTTCGCCGACGGTCGGATCCGCAACAGATAGTGGAACGCACACCATGGACTCGGTCTTCTTGGCTGTCCGCTCGTCCACTCCCTTGTAATGTTCCGGATCATTGTCCAACGAATCTACAATGATTGATTTGCCAGTGCTAAAAGCGATTCCGGCTTTGCTCTCTAGTGGGACCCTACGCGCGGAAAATTCGCCGAAGTCACGCATCAGCATCGGTCCTTTTTCGCCCGTTGCGGCAGCAAAATAGAGGCCGTCGCGCTTGGAGTCATACAGGAAGATAGACGCATCGGGAGAATCTGTGAGCTTTTGTGCGCCAAGCAGGATGGCATCGAGCAGTTCAGGAAAGTTGACTTCGGACGCGAGTTGCTTCCCTGTTTTCAAGAGCTCCAATAGATCCTCGAAGGTGAGAATGTCCGCCGCCGAGCTCATCTCAGACTGCCTCCCCACAAACTCAGCATAAAACTGTACTCCATGGTGCTACTTGGTTCTAGGTTTTTGTAGAGGCTGTCATTACCGAAAACTCTGTCCGCACACACGAACGCTCTGATTGGAAAACTGATCGCGGATCGAGATCAGCTTGGAGCGGCTGAATCCAAAATCGGCAAATGCAAGCGAGGACGTTGTCGCGGGAGGAAATGCGGTCTTGGGCCGCGAGAGTTTGCTTTGGCTCGCGAGACCCGGGAGGAAAGCTAAATTCGTCGGGGCTAACTATGCTGCCTGGTGCTGGTATCGGTTGGTGAAGTCCGCCGACCAGAGGAATCGCTATCACGCGCCCCCGTGCTGGCGGTTCCAGTGCCCTGGGCTCCGGGGCGTCTTTGCCCAGGGCTAAATGCGTACGGGACCGCTGATAGTAAGCAAAATAGCTTTGCAGAGTACGACGCAACGACCTCTCATTCCACACGATAACGTGGTCCAGGCACTCGCGTCGGATGGAGCCCACGAGTCGTTCCAAAAGCGGATTTTGCCACGGGGATCGCGGCGCGGTGAGGACTTCCTCTATCCCCATATCTCCGGTCATGTCGGCAAAGTCTCTTCCATAGATGGCATCTCGATCGCGCCGCACGTATCGTGGCGCCTCCTCCCAGGGAAACGATTCCCGCATCTGCTGCATCGTCCACTCCTGCGTGGGGTGTTCCGTCACCCCGAAGTGCAGTACCCGGCGTCGCTCATGGGAAAGAACGACGAAGACGAACAGGACCCGGAAGGTCGCCGTCGGCACGGTGAAAAAATCAATGGCCGCGGTCTGTGCAAGGTGATTCATCAGAAAGGTCCGCCAAGTCTGGGAAGGCGGTTTGCGCGGCCGCGGCAAATATTTGGCCACCGTGGATTGCGCCACCTCAATTCCCAGAATTCCCAGCTTGAGCAGTTCTCCGTGAATCCGCGGTGCACCCCACAGGGGGTGGCTTGGTGCATGCGCCGAATGAGATCACGAAGGTTTGCCGCTATTTCCGGCCTTCCAGAAGGCGTCGCGATTTCCTCGTCCAATGCTAGGCAAAAGCTCTGCGGTGCCAGCGCAGGACCGTGTCGGGCGGCACCATGTGAAGACATCGCCGCCAATCGGACCAGAATCGGCACAACACAATCCACAACAGCCGGTCGCCACGGTGGAGGCGCAAGCGACGCGGCGCGTTGTTTTGAAAAACCGCAAATTGGTGACGAAGCGCCAGGATCTCCGTCTGCAGAGCGTCACGGGTTCGAAAAGTGGAGACTACCAAAGCGAAAACAGCGACGAAAAGAGAGCTCATCGTGGTAACCGCCATGATCTCACGAATGATCGGAACCTCTGTGTTTTCAGATGGGACGAGTTTTCGGTAACCACAGGAATAGAAATCGACAAAATTCAGCTGAATGACCGACGGATTACCTGGTATCGTTTGAGCCACGTGGTCTTTACCGAAACCCGTAAAGAAGCGTCCCGGTATGCCGAGGATTTCATCGGTAACCATGTGCGAACCACATCCGGGATTGAAATCGCAGAACAACTGGATCTGTTTTCGGAGCCGACGGAGTCCTCCGAAAAATTGGAGTGTCCTGCAACTTCCTAAAAGCCCTTTCTGGATAACTTCCGGTTATGCCGACTATTCATTGACAACCGCGTCCTTCACTTCCCCAAGGTACGATCCGCGTCTTCTGCGGATGCAACTCCACGCCGCAGTTGTTTCAGGAATCGGTTTACCACTGCTATCAAGCGGCGCCATGCGCGCTTCGCCGAATTACGCCACCTTGACCGAAAGCTCTGTTCCACTCTTGAGCGGCAGCGTCACCGAAATAAACCCATTGCCCGGATCGCGAATAAACTCCAGAAAATCCGGCTCCGCATTGTCATTCATGACATACCCGCCAACGCGAAGTTGTGGGGCGACGATCCCAATCACCTCGCGCGCCAGCGAAGGCTCGTCATCGCGCGGCCAGCCGTCGATCAAGGCGAAATCCAACGAACCGCCCAAATCGCGTAGCGTCTGCCGCGCATCGCCCTCGCGAATTTCCGCATAGGCGGCGAGACCAGCCTCGCTGAGATTGCGCTTCGCTGTCGCGACTTTCGCCGGGACGAGTTCCGAACCGATCACGCAGCCGCCGCCGTTGTCGCGCATAGCTGCCGCGAAGTAAAGGGTCGACATTCCGACCGATGTCGCGAACTCGACGACGCGTGACGCGCGCATTCCTCGGCACAAAAGATAGATCAGGTCGCCTTGGTCAGGACGAATCGAGAATCCCCTGTCTGCATAGTCATACGGATCCCGGCTTTGGCCGTCGTCGTTCGGACTGCCGGCCTGCGCGCCGCGACGTTCCGCCTCAAGTCGCCGGATTACCGCGCGGACTCGTTCATCCGGAATTACGCTCTTGAAGGTTTCATTCAGCAAAGTGTTTGGCATGAATCTCTCTTTCTGTTGGTGTGTCTTTCAGTTGTGGGGTTGCGCCTGCGGTCGCGCCTACTCTCCCAGTATTTCCGTCGTAGCCCGATCAAGAATTTTGGCGATCCGCTTCGCTTCCTCTGGATCGCACCCATGCTTATGGCGCAGCGCGTGCTTCAGAGCGTGGCGCGCACGATGTACTTCATCGGAAGCGCCTCCGTCAGAATCGCCCACGCCGGCAAATGCTTCGCGCACCTGATCCATTCGTCCGCCAATTCGCGCCAGAGCTTCGAGAATCGCTTCGGCGTTTGCGCGGTTTGCTTCCAGATGGGCCTTGCCCTGAGGCGTAATGCTGTAGAGCTTCCGAGTCCCCTGCTGCTCCACGCTGGTATGACCGATCTCATGCAGGTAAGTCAGCGCGGGATAAATCACGCCTGGGCTCGGCGTATAGAATCCGCCCGAACGTTCTTCGAGGCTCTTGATCAACTCATAGCCGTGCGCTGGTTGTTCGGCGAGCAACGCCAGTATCACCAGTTGAATGTCGATCGCGTCGAGCTTGCGCCCGCCAGGAAAATCGCCGCCGGCGAAGTCGCCCATAAATCCAGGGCCTCCACGACGGAATCCGCGGCGCCCTTGATGATGTCCGAGTCCTCGGGCGTGTCCTCGGCCATGTTCGCGACTGTTTTCGCCGCTGTGGTCGTGTCCTCGGGTGTGTTCTCGGTCGCGTTCGCGACCGTGTTCGCGGCTGAAGGCTCTATCGAGACGTGTTGAGGTTAAGAGATTTTCGTAATCGTTTTGTTTAATCATGTTTAACAATATATCGTACGATGTATTGTACGTCAATGCTATTTCGTGGCTCTGGCTCCAAATGTTCCCAAATGATTGAAGATAAATGATTTAATTACTCCGGATTCGCACGAGTCTCCCGCGCCTGATCCACTCGTTATTCCGGCCAGGCTATGTTAATTGCAGCGGAGATGGCACAGAGAAATGCCTTTTCGCAGTCTGTAGAGTGAACATAGTCGTGGCAGTGCAAACAGTGCGAAATGCTGCCAGCTCCTGTGAAACCACCCTACGGTTGGGGGGAAAATGGGATCCCATCGGATGGAGGGAATCAGCTCAATGGATCTTGAGTAAGGGGTAGTGGACTACTTTCATTTTTCAAGTGCGCCGTAATGCTGGGTTGTCGAATGGTTTTTCTCGCAAGCTGGCGAATCATGCGACTGCCCTCAACTATTTCGCCTACAACTTCATCAAGATTCATCGTACACTTCGCGTGTCTCCAGCTATGGCCGCTGGCGTGGCGGATCGGCTCTGGGATGTGAACTAAATCCACCGCTCCAGAAAGGAGTCCCTTGCCCACAAAAAGTTCGTCATCCTATAGCGAAGACTTCGCCATCGCCACGAGGGATCTCACAGTGACGCGCTTCGAGCGCGAGGTTCGCACCACACAAAAGGTAATCGCCGCCTTGCCCGACTCCCAGCGCGATTGGAAGCCCGATGCCAGCGCCCGTTCGGCAGGCGACCTCGCCTGGCACATCTGCTTTCGCGATGTCTGGTTCCTCGAAAGCATCGGCCACCTCCATCTCGATCTCGAACAGCACCGCTCCGACAAGCGCCCGGACACATTTGCCGCAATGGCCGCATGGTACGGCGAAAACATGGCCGGCGCGATGCAACAGGTGACGGCGCTGACTGGTCTCCAGTTGCTCACGCCTCTGGTCTTCTTCGGCCACTCACAGGCCGCGTTCCTTTACTTGCTGCTCACCTACAATCACAGCGTCCACCATCGTGGCCAGCTCTCAACGTACATCCGTCCCGCGGGCAGCCGGGTGCCCTGCATTTACGGCAGCAGCGCAGACACTCCATTCACCGGAGTTTAGTTTTCGCCGCGTGCCCCATGCCAGCCCACCACGGCGGACGACGTGCGGCGCTCGGCAATGTCGCGTGAATGACCTTGTAGCCCTCTGTCAGTCCTGCGAAAACCGAAGGGCGGAAAGAGCGGCGTGATTTGCCTTAAGTGCACCCTTGCAGGATTGTTCGCTGTGCTTGCCGCAGCTATCCTGACCGTCGTAGTTGTAGTGGTCTGCCTTTCGATTGCATCTCGGTCGTCGCAAACGGGGGCGGTAGGATGGGACCCGATTTCCCTTGCAAAACCGTTGACGTGGCTCGTGGCGGCCCTAGGTATTTTCTTGGTCGGGTTCTTTTGGGAGTTTTTTCGAGTCAGATCAAAGTAGCTCACTACCTGAGTAAGGACGCTCGGGGTAGATGAGGAGCCGCCGGAATGAGGTACTCCGGTGCCGTGGCGAGTTGCTTGTTGTCCGCCGTTGTCGCCGGGCTATCCGCGCCCGCCTGAAGGAACGAAAACATTCCCGAGCTGATGGAAGAAGCAACGCATCTCCACAGACGGCATGAGATTAAAGCCGGGGCTCTCCTCGTTCGCCCCGGCGTGAAGGCGATCAGAGCGATTCGAGGAACGCCTGCAAGCGATCTTTCGCGCGGAATCGCCGGAACCGGGTGCCGATCGGAGCGACCTTTGCGAGCGCCTTTTCTTCATGGCAAGATTCGCGTGTAGGTAGACATTCGTGGTCTCGATGCTTTCATGTCCCAGCCACAATGCGATCACGGCGATGTCGACGCCAGACTGAAGCAACGCCATCGCCGTACTATGACTTACGAAGTGTGGCGACACTCGTTTCTTCAGAATGGCGCAACGGGAGGATGCCCGGTCGACCGCTTTCCGCAACAACAAATGGATAGCAAATCGCGTCAGCGGTTCTCCGCGAATGGTCGGGAATGCGCACGCCTGCTCTGGTTGTCCCAACTCGCGAAACCAGTCCCTCAGAACCCCTCGCGGTCCTGGGCCACAGGGGGATCGAGCGATCTTTGCGACCCTTCCCATGCAACTGAATGTAGCTCTTGGCACCGAAGGTGATATGGCTCTGGCGAAGACCAGAGATCTCTGAGACGCGAGCACCGAACCTTCCGCTTGGCCCTGTCGCTCCTCCGACCCGGAGGTTAACGAGGTCCAGTGTGCTGAGTTCGAGATTTCGAAGATTGTCATGAACGGCGTCGATCAGTTCTTGGGGCGAAACGGCGTGTAGCCAAGACTTGTCTGCTCCGCGTCGAAATCCCACCTTGGAAACGATCACCAGGCTGTCCGGGTAAGGGTGAAGCGCCTGCTTGATAATTTGATTCGTCACGTGCGGACCGTAAAAGTCACTGGTGTCGATGTGGTTCACGCCAGCCGCAATCGCTTCTCGAAGGACGCCAACTGCGGTGCCAACGTCGAGCGGAGGCCCCCAAACCCCGGGGCCAGCAAGTTGCATTGCTCCGTAACCCATTCTGTAGACACGGACTGAGGTGTTGGGGAATGCGAAGCTGCCCCCGAGCCTCGTTGCGTTTATACGTTCAAGTGATGACGTCGAACTACCCGATATCGAACTGATATTTGGAGTCAACCCACCGGATAGTTTAGCCGGCGACAAGACCGTCGGTCGGTTTACCACATATGTCGCGCATCTTCAGCCCCGTGGCACCGTGAGGCTCGCGTCCGCTGACCGCCACGATCCGCCGCTGATAGATGCGAGCTACCTGACCAATCCCCGCCGACCTATGGTGCTTATCGCGGGTGTGCGGCGAGCGCTCTCCCTTGCAGGTACATGTACGCTAAAAGTCCGCACCGGTATCGTTACGAAAACTGGATCAGGGAGCCACAGACGACGCGATTGTAGCGTTGATCCGCTGCCATCCGTTCTCGATGTATCACCCTGTTGGGACGGCGCGAATGGGCGCGAGAGACGATGCGCGGGCCGTGCTCGATCCCGAACTGCGCGTCCGTGGGATAAACGGACTCCGTGTTCTTGATGCTTCCGCCATGCCTGGCACTATTCGCGGCCACACGATGGCCCCACTCTTTACATTGCTGAGCGTGGTGCCGCGCTCATTTCGCAATCAGTCGTGCACTCTAAAGTGACCGAATCGAATAGGCAGGCTCGAAGAGTTACTACTTATCACCTACAGTCGGAGTAGGGATCGTGACTCCATTTGTCCGTCAAATTCGGATCCTCTGCAGCCTCTGCCCCCGATCGGAATATCCTTTGCTGCAGAATCGTAGTTGAAGTCGGAGCAATCAATGCCACAACCAAATTCCGAAGACCAACTGATTTACACCGGTTGGCTGCCCGGCCTGGCGGCTGAATGTCGCGGCCTGGCCAAGTGTGCCGCTATACACATAGCCGATATAAGGAGCGAACTTGCGCGAGAACTGATACCCGAGACGCATCCCGCCATCAATGTCGGATAGCCCGGTTCCAATTCCGCGTGCGCGATCTGCCTGACTGTAGAAATTCAATTCGGCTTGAGGCTGCAATATCAGGCGTTGCTTGAAGTACGCATCATAGTAGCCTTCGATCTTTCCCGCGACGCGCCCTCCGTCGCGAATATAGAGTGTTGGTGCGAAATTGAAGAAGTACGGGGCGAGTCCTTCCACGCCGAGTGCGAGCCACGCCCGAGTCGGACCGGAATCGATATCAACACGCGCACCCGCCTGCCAATCGAAGTAACGCATGCGCGGAATCGGCCTGTCGTACAGAAACTCGTGGTCTCCATCGGTGACGATGTCGTTTGTCACCCCTCCTTCAGACTTGATCCACAATTTGTTGAAGTCAGTTCCCATCCAGCCTTCGCCCTCCCATCGGAAGCTAGGGTTCGACCCATTCGTTCGGCCTTCCAGTTCATCGAACGTAACATACGTGAGAATGTGGTTATCTTCCACTGGCTGAGGCCAATTCGACGCCGGAGTTGGGGCATCGACTGGGGTCGAGGGAGCCGGTGCGCTGCCCAGAACTGGTGGATCCTGGGCAAAGACCGACATTACTCCGAAGCTAGCCAGAACTCCCGTCATGACAAATCGAAGAGCGAGGAGCGACTTCATGCCACGATTACCATACAAAACATTCCTGCTTCCATGTGGTATAGCAGGTGACAGTGAAAAGCCCAGCGTCCGGGTGTGTCTGCGCTGACCAAGTAAGTCACCCGTTCGGCCGGCTTGACGATCAGAGTGTGCTTGTATGGAGCGAACTCACCGCTACCATTTTCCAGCTCACTCCAAAGTCCGTGCAGATGCATGGGGTGCTCCATCATCGTGTCGTTGATCAGCACGAAGCGGACACGCTCGCCGAGCTTTAGATGGATTGGCTCAGCCTGCGAAAACTTACGCCCGTCGAGGCCCCAGATGAACCGCTGCATGTTGCCGGTGAGGTGAAGGACGATTTCGCGCGTCGGCGGTCGACCGTCCACACCTTTGTAGAGCGCGTGGAGGTCGGCATATGTCAGCACACGGCGACCGTTTCCCTGCAGCCCGTCTCCCGGATCGTGCGGCCTGGGGGAAGTATTCATTGCAACCATCGTCACTTCTGGCCCGACGTGCAAAGGCCCCTCTCCTTCCATCGTTTCGGTTGGGCGAGTCATCACGTAGGACGGCGGCGGCACGAGCCGCGTCGTTCGTGCTCCAGGCTGCGGAAACGGAGTCATCCCCACTCGTTGATCGTTCAGTGGCGCCGCGGGTTTATCGATGTGCGTGTGGCTCATAACGGACATGGCATTATTCTTGACCTCGCTCATGTCCATGCTCTTCATTTCGGGTCTGCTCTGGTTGTTCACCCCCTTCATTTGCATGTCCTTCGCTCCAGGCATTTGATCCGAAGGCATGCCGCTCATCTTCATGCTCTTCATGTGAGCCATTCCGGCCATGCCCATATCTGCCATCGTTCGAAGGGGGTATGGATCCATGGGAGGAATCTCCGCGGCCATGCCCATTCGCGGCGCCAACGTGCCACGTGCATAACGACCTCGAGCTTCCGGCTGCGCAAAAATCGTGTATGCCTTTTCCTCGCGGGGTTGAACGATCACGTCGTAGGTCTCCGCAACGCCCATTCGGAACTCATCAACGGTCACTGGCTGTACGCAATTTCCATCGGCCTGCACAACCGTCATGGGCAGACCGGGTATTCGCACGTCAAAGAGTGTCATCGCCGACCCGTTGATGAAACGAAGTCGAACGCGCTCTCCCGGATTGAATAGCGCGGTCCAGTTCGCACCCGGGGGATTACCGTTCATCAGGTAAATGTAGGTAGCGCTGGTGACATCGGCGATGTCGGCCGGACTCATGTCGTTACGCCCCCACCTCATGCGGTCCGCGAGCGTGGCGCGTAAACCCTTACTGCTTACGTCGTCAACAAACGTGCCAGCATTACGCTTGTGGAAGTTGTAATAGTCGCTTTGTTTTTTGAGGTTGCTGTACAGGGTGTAGGGGTCCGTATCGGTCCAGTCGCTCAGCATTACGATATAGTCGCGATCATATGCGATGGGATCTTCGTCCTGGGGCTCAATGATCAGGGCGCCGATCAGACCGATCTGCTCCTGAAAGCCGCTGTGACTGTGATACCAATAGGTCCCGTTCTGCACCACGGGAAACCGGTACACAAATGTTTGGTCCGGTGCGATTCCCGCAAAACTCAAACCGGGTACGCCATCCATCTCCGCAGGAACACGAATGCCGTGCCAGTGAATCGATGCCACCTCCGAAAGGTGATTTGTCACCGCAACCGTCACTGTTTCGCCCTCACGCCATTTCAGTGTCGGGCCGGGTAACACCCCATTTATTTTGATCGCCTTCACTCCGCGGCCTGTGAAATTGACTTGGTGAGGTTCGATCGCCAAATCAAAGTGAGTGCCGGTCAGAACAGAAGGTGACTGGGGAATTGTCTCGGCGTGGACTCGATTGAAGCCTCGTTCAGTTACGGCAACCAGACCCGCTGCGGCAACTCCTTGAACAAAGCAGCGCCGAGTCAGTCTCAAAGTGTTATCCACCTGTGGTTTGTGGGTTTCGCGTTTGAAAAACCTCATGACTCGGCCTATAGAATGCGGACTTGGCGTCTAGTCTCGCCAAGGCTCTTCGGGAACCGGAAACTGCCCTCTTCAGATTCGAGAACATGCATTTCGGCATCCACTCCCGGGCCGGCCGCAATTGCCGCTAGAAGGCTCAGATAAAGTTGGCGTGTAGCATACGTAAGCACATTTTCTAGACAACCCTAGCAAACGAATCATTGCAAATGTAAAAGTGAACCTCTCGTCGTCTGAGATTGCACCAGCCTCAGTCTTCTTCCGAAACAAAACCGTTCATATCCGGGACGCGTCTGTCGACCAGAGGTCACAGCCACTGTTCATATCCGGACGCGTCTGTCGACAAGAGGACACGGCCAGGCACCTGTTACGTTAAGTTATGGCAAAACCGTTTGCATAGCGCCTAATAGTAGGCTCATGAGCGGTATGAAAATTGCACAGTACTTATTCAAGCTGAAAGTTCCTCCATCAGGGAGTTGGAGCGCCACACAACCGGCGCTCCAACTCAAGTCCATAACCTCGGACGGATTGGTCAGTGAGTTATTGGAAAAAGCGGTGTTGTGTGCCGCCTGCTCATTCAGATAAGTATCACTTAGAGTCTCGGATGCACACTGGTTCTCGGATGCCAGTGACATCGCATTAGTTTTAACCGGGTGATTCTTTTTGGGGGTACGCCCTATGGCTTCTACTCCACCACCCGCTTTCGCCAAACAACTAAAAGGTTGAATTGCAACTAGGGGGACATGGCTTGTTCCGAGTTGTGTCCCCAACCTCGCTTTCTCTGAAGTCTCCTTTATCCAGAGAGCAGAGGGCAAACACCATGGGCGACTCCCCATTCTTAAGGGTGGGCAGTCGCGCCAAATCGAAAACCGTAAAGCAATAAGGAGGATTATGAACCGCAGGATATTTCAGACCGCGCCATCGGCACTCGCAATTGCCGGGATAGCACTGCTGAGTGGGCTATTCCGGATTCCGAGTTTGTCAGCGCAGGCGACGCCACCACCACCTATCGTGAATTTTTCACTCCCGGCCGGATTTCAAATCCCGCCGTCTGATCAACAATGCATATTGAGCGGCAACAGACTCAATGTGCAGTGCATCATCGCGAACGATCCCGACTTTAAGAGAGTCAGAGCGGAAGAAGCCATGCTGGAGGCCCAGGCTCTGGCAACAGCGAAGTCAGGGACACTGGATCCCTACCACCAAGTCGAGACTCTCGGTAAGCTTGAGATCTTCGATCCCACTTTGTCAGTCAACAAGAATCTCGCGTGCAGCTATTGCCATGACCCGGCCTCGGGTTACGGAAACGGCGCCTCGATTTTGAGCGTCTTTACCGGCGGGGCCAATCCCGGCTCAGTGCCCATTACGGTGCACGGAGCCTATCCGAATAACCGCATGGCCAAACGGAACCCTCAAAGCTACGTTTACGCAAGCTACTTCCCGCCTCTCCATTACAACCAAAGTCAGGCCGATTTTTATGGAGGCAATTTTTGGGATGCTCGTGCGACGGGATATAAGCTACAGAATTCCGCGGCGGAACAAGCCCAGGATCCTCCGCTCGATCCCGAAGAGATGGCTAATTCGGACCCAGCCTGCGTAGTCTGGAAGATCTCGCAGGGCAAGTACAAGTTCTTCTTTGAGCAGGTATTTGGTGCCGATTCGCTGAACATCAGCTGGCCTGCCGATGTGGCCCATATATGCAGCATTCCGAAAGGTGCTGCAGAACTCGGAGGAAACCCAACTCCTCTCGCACTCAGCACTGCCGACCGCACTCTGGCTAGCAAAGACTTTGATGAGTTCGCTCAAGCTATTGCGGCCTACGAGTCTTCTGACAGCGTCAGCCCCTTCACTTCCAAGTTCGACCACTATCTGGCCGGGCATGTAACACTCACTGCACAGGAACAAAGGGGTTACGAGTTATTCCGTGGCAAGGGTAGCTGCAACACCTGCCATCTCGACGGAAGGTCGAGCACTCAGAAAGGTGGAACCGACACCGGCGCAGCGGCGAGTGTGCAGCCCTTGTTCACCGATACCACATACAACAACCTCGGCCTCCCGAAAAACGTAATGCTTCCCTGGTACTCGGAAGATACTCCGGACCAGTGGGGATTTACCGGCAACCCGCTCGGGTTTGGCTTTACTGACGAGGGAATGGGATTGTTCCTCGATGGCTACTACGGTGCTCCTCCGAACCTGGATTGGGGAGTGTTCCTGCCACAATTCGAGGGAAAATTCCAAACCTCGACCGTACGCGATGCGGCGCAGGTTCCCTATGCCGGCTTCGTGAAAGCGTACATGCATAACGGCTATCTCACGAGTTTGAAGGAGGTCGTCCATTTCTACAACACACGCGACGTCTATCCTTACAACGTATTGTCTGGACATTGCCCCGCAGGAACAGTTGAGAAAGTGAACTGCTGGCCGATGCCCGAAGACATAAACAACGAGAACACGACGATCGGCCACCTCGGCTTAACGTCCGCGGAAGAAGACGATCTTGTCGCTTTCCTCCAGACGCTGGTGGACGGCTACAAACCATAAAGTCTGCACCGCTGAGATTAACCGGGGCGGACGAAGTTGTTCGCCCCAATTGTTTCACCTCTTCGCACTTTACAGCCGCAAGGTTCGGAGGAGTTCATCCATGACTTCCATAAAAAAAGATCAACTGAAGGTTTCAATCATTATCGTCGCGGTCAGCGTCTTACTCGTTTCTCCCCGGTCGGTCGGTGCGAGCGAAACTTCGGCTTCGACCCAGGAAGATCTGAGCCCGATCATTGAATCCGTGTTTGACACGTTCGCTTTCATAGGATGGGTCACATCCAACCCCGGTGGCACCCTTCTGCATTATGCAATTGTGCAGTACGGCACCGATCCGGACCATCTTGACCGGACTGCAAAGTCCCCGAGCAGAGTCAATCCGGCTCATGGTGAGATGATTTTCCGCGTACGCGTTAACGACCTACAGCCGGGGACGACATATTACTACCGGGTGTCGTCCCAGCAAGCGAATGGCGCCGCCGATCCGGGAACGAGCGCCATACATAAGTTCACGACCCGCGCGGTCAATCAAACAGCATCACAGTAATACTTCCGTATTACCGTTCGCTCTTCTGGAAATGCGGATGGAGTCTCGACATTCCGCAATAACGTCGATAGCGAACAATACCTGCGCCTGATGAGGAGTAACAAAATGAATACAAAACGACTAACCTCGCGTCGGGGAACGCGACTCGCTTTCGCTGTCGGCAGCATGTTCTTGGCATCTCTGACGGCGATTGCTTTTGGTCAGACCCTTACAGGCACGGTCACCAATGCCACGACCAAAAAGCCCTCCGTTGGAGACGACATTGTCCTGCTCAATTTTTCGACTGGAACGCGGGAAGTGGGCCGGACCCGATCAGATTCAACAGGTCGTTTTACTCTTAAGTTAGATGACTCTAGGAAACCGCGGATCTTCCAGGTGATTCATCAAGGCGCAAGCTACTTCAAAGTGGTACCGCCAAGTTCGAGCGAAGTTCACTTGGAGGTTTACGATGTTTCGAAGAAACTTACCGACATTGCTGTCACAGCTGACGTCACGCGTTTCCAGGTAAAAGGGGACTCTCTTCAGGTCGTCCGCCTGTTTGCAGTGAAAAACAATTCGGCTCCTCCCCGAACGCAAATGAGCGAGCGCAACTTTGAATTCTATTTGCCTCAAGGAGCGCAGATCGATCACTGCATGGCTCGCTCGCCGGGCGGAGAACCCGCAAGAACTTTCCTGTTTCCTCAAAAGAAAAAGAATCTCTACGCTTTCATGTTCCCATTGCGTCCCGGTGAAACTCAACTCCAAGTATTGTTCCACCTGCCATACAATGGCGCAGTCACGATCAATCCGAAACCTATTTACAACGTAGACCACTATGTCGTGATGCTGCCGAAAAGAATGCACTTCACCGCGGCCCCCGAAGCGGACTACCGAGCGATGAACGACCCACAACAGAACGATGCGATTGTGCAGGTAGTGTCCCACGCAACGGTGGGGCAGCCGCTGACATTTACGCTGTCGGGTTCGGGCGCTCTTGCCGACGCAAGAACTGAAAATGGGGTAAGCGCACACTCCAAAGATGCTCGCAGACGCGGCAGCACGGTTCGAGATCCGGGCGCCGATGCGGGCATGTCGTCTACTGCTGATGGAAGATCTCAATGGTACATACTCGGCGGATTAGGGACGCTGGTGGCAGTGGGTACGATAACGATTGTTAGACGCTCAACAAATCGGAAATTGTCGCATTCGGTTGGACCACAAGTCCAGCATGATGTTGCTATGAGCCAGACTCCGTCGGAGTCGGTAGGTGGGATCAGGCTAACTATCAACGATCTGAAAGAACAGTTTTTCCGGCTTGAGGTAGAACACAAGCAGAAACGAATCTCACAACCGGAATATGAAAAGGCCATGGCGGGACTTCATCAAAATCTCCGGCAGGCGATCAGGATGGGTAACGAAAAGGCGCTCTCTTGAGCGACGCGAAATGATTTTGAAATGCAGAGAGAGCCCTGCGAGATCGCAGGGTAGTCTGACCTGCCCCCGGCTTTCGTTCACATCAGAATACGACAAGTTTCTATTGCTCATGAAAACTGGCAAGAGGGCAGTTCTAGAACGCGGTATTTGGGCAGTGCACCCAAAGATCCCTAAGTCTCGGGCGCTTCCAATTTCTGGAAGAACCCGGCGCTGTGGCCTACGCTTCGAACGAGAGCGGCAAGTGGGAGATTTACGTGACCTCATTTCCGGACGCGCGAGGCAAGTGGCAAGTCTCGTCCGGCCGAGGAGAGCAGCCGAGGTGGCGGGGCGATGGCAAAGAGCTGTTCTACCTTTCTTTGGACGGGAAGATGATGGCAGCGCCAGTTACGACGGGGCTCATTTCGATGCCGGTCCCCCCGTCGTCCTTTTCCAGGGCACACCCCGGCAGCCCGTCCTGGTGTATGACTTGTTCGTCCACGACGTGAGCCGGGATGGCCAGCGATTTCTGATTAACACGCAAGTGAAGCAGGGTGACGGCGCACCCATGTCCGTGATTCAGAACTGGCCGGCGAAGCTGGACAAATGAAGCCGGTAACCGGCTATCGCCCCGGACCTGCCAGCAGAATTGGCTGTCGGTCTCACAACCACCCAGACCATTCACTGTCGGGAAGCTGGTTTGCGCCAGGTCCGCGCTTTCGCTGGCCAAAACATCTTGAAGGAAGCACAAGCTTCGGGTTGATGACTATCAAGTGATCTCAGCCGATGGAGGTGCTGTCATCCGCCGATCTGCAGCATCAGTGACGGCAGGTGTCCGACTTCACTTTCTCAATGAAAACCGCGATCGTCAGAATGGAAACAGAATTCCCTTGTCTTTCAACTTTTCAAATCGGGCGGCGACAAACCGGTAGAGTTGCGCTGGCCGTTGTCCACCTCTTCGATACTCCGACAGAGGTTTCAGGATCTTCAGCAGAGACAGTTTTCGCCGGAAGTTGCGCTTGTCGAGGTGTTTTCCAAGAATCGCTTCGTACACTTCCTGCAACTCCGTGAGCGTGAATTTCTCTGGAAGCAACTGAAAACCAACAGTCGTATATTCCAGCTTATTGCGGAGGCGCTCGAGTGTATAGTTCAGTATCCTGGCGTGGTCAAACGCTAGGGTTGGTAGTTGGTCCATCGACCACCACTCGGCTTCGGCAGCATCGGTGCCGGCTCTCAGCGGCCGGTCCGCCGAAATTAGGGCAAAGTACGCCACTGTAATCACGCGCCCCCTAGGATCTCGTTCAACGTCTCCAAAGGAATAAAGCTGCTCCAGGTAAACATCGGCGACTCCCGTTTCTTCTCGCAACTCACGCAATGCCGCTTGATCCAGATCCTCGTCTTCGAGGACGAAGCCACCTGGAATTGCGAACTGCCCCTGAAATGGAGCTGCGGCACGCTTCACCAACAGGACCCTGAGGGCCCCCGACTGGATCGTGAAGATTACGATGTCAACGGTAACTCGCATCGGAGATTCTCAGGATACGACAAGCCGGGCGCTCTGTTCGGCGGCGCGCACATGAGCGATAGCTCCCGAGCTGAATTGCAGGAAGTCCGCTTCCATGCCGTCGCTGAAGATTACACCGTACGAAGGCATCTGGGATTCGATCGTAAGCTCTTCTCCTTTTTGAAGGATGCCAGCAACGATACCTGCTTGCGAGTGGCGACTGACGAATGGTTCGCGCACAACAAAAAGAAGTCGCCGGTCTTCCCATGACATGCGCACCGGCGTCACTGGAGGTCCTCCGCAGAAGCGCGAAACGCCGGCTGCCATGTTGAATACCGACGAAACCCATCCTGTCGACCCTGCTCCCGTCGAGACCAGCACGCCGCTCGAAGACTGAATCTCAGATTCTTGTCCACATGTGATCCGATACAGCGCGGAAATGTGACTCCGGGCTCCTAGAAAGAAGTCGTTGAAAGCCAGCAGCCGCTGCCCGTCGTCAAGTCTCACCTCCGCTAACGTTATGTCGCGAATCTTGGCTCGCTCCTCCATTACCTGTTCTACCGCTGCGCGCGCCTGGTTCGGCAGGAAAGGTAAGAGTATTCCGTCAAACCGGTCCGGCTCAGGATTCACCGCCACAATCGGCTGGGCCCCGACATACTTCGCTGTGTTCGCGACCAGTCCGTCCTGCCCGAGTGTCACCACGAGATCCTCTTTCTGAAAATGAAACGTCGAAACCAGACTCCGGTCCACCGGCTGCCGCGGCAATTCGAAATCCAGGGACCGGCGGAGCGTTTCCAGTGCGAAGCGGTAGGCATCGTCCTCACGCTCATAGTCGGCAAAGTCCCCGCCCGCGTGCTCGATATAGAACTTGGCTTGGGAACGCGTGTTGAAGCGCTCCACCAGTTCCTGCAACCTTGTCTTGCGGGTTACGATCACCAGTTTCTTGTACATGGCTATTTTCCGGCGGTGCCGATCCCTGTCGTTCCGATCAATGACTTCAGCAGGTCGGGCGAAACGTTCAGTTCGCCGATCTTCTGCGCATTCTCCGCCATTTCCTGGAATGCCATAGCAATCATGGCCTTGGGATCTGCGCCTCTTCCACCCAGCATCATCAGCGCCTTCCAGTCGAGATCGCGCAGAGGCTTCAGTATCTCGGTGAGCGCATAAGCGCGGACATCCGCGTCCTTGCGATCGTTTTCGACCCGACGGGAGACGAGTTGTAAACGCTTTTCTTCGACCGATATTTCAGCCGCCATCTGGGTTTCGCGAATTTCCCGTTTCTGTTGCTCTGCGGCGATCTCGGCCGCCAGTTGCGTCTCGCGAATTTGACGCTTCTTCTGTTCGACTGCAATTTCGGTGTTGAGCTCGCTTTCCTTGATCATCCGTTCGTTTTCGACGGCGGCGTTACGGCGGGCGTAGATTGCTTCGTCAGCACGGCCCTGCAGCGCCTCCCGCGCCTCCGCTTCAAGTGCCCTCGACATCTCTGGAGTGGGTTTGATGTCCAGGATAGACAGCGCCAGAATTTCCAATCCCATGCTGGAGACTCCTTCCGATTCCTTGAGCTTTGCCTGCGCCTCCGCCACGATCAACTCCGAACTAACCAGCATCTCCTTTAGTGAGAGGCGTTGGACAACCGCGCGAGTCAACGACTGCAAAGTATGGACCAGACGTTCCGGCAACTTCTGTGGGTCGCGCGAGTGGTCCTCAAAGTAAGACGTGTTCCGCTTGTCGATTGTGAAATCCAGCAAGGATGCCAACCGCTTCGGGTCGGCGACCCGGTAAGTAAGTTGTCCCTGGATGGTGACGGACTGGAAATCTGCGGTCGTCTCCGGGAACACGAAAGGAACATCGGCGCTAGCCAGCGGGACCGCCACGATCGTGGAAGTGGGGGCCCAGTAGAAGAATGATAATCCGGCGCCTTCGCGCTTGATTTTGCCGTGTTTGTACTGCAGAACGTAGGTTGTCGGCGGTACTTTCATGAAGCTGAGCATCGTGGCCACCTCCATTAGTGTCGTTACGACACTATATTAGTGTCTATAAAACACTATGTCAAATAAATTGTGGACGCCCTCATCGCTCCCTTAAGACATGCGGTGAACGATTGCCGGCAAGATGGGTTATTAAGATGTTTGCTTTGTTAGTGTTAAGGGTGAGCGGCTGGGCGCGATTCTAGTTGCGCTTGTAGCGATTGGTTGCTATTCTAGTTGCAGTTGTAGCGAATGATTGGCGTGATTGAGGAGGCTTGGATGTCTACATTTCCAGTTTCGATTGCCGAGTCCGAAGAGGAACAAGTAAGGGAGTTGGCGCAAATGATGATCCGACAGAGAGCCGCATTGGTCGGCCCGGATGACCACAGGCACGAAATTCCGGATTCCGTCTACCGCCTACTGCTTAGCGTTCTGAAAATCATGCAAGAAGGTAAAGCAGTGTCGATCGTCCCGCAGATGCAAGAGCTCACCACACAACGCGCTGCGAACCTCTTGGGGGTTTCACGCCAGTTTTTTGTCCGACTCCTCGATGATGAAAAACTCCCTTTCCATCGGACGGGGACCCACCGGAGGGTATATTTGAAAGACGTTCTTGAATTCAGGAAGCGGCGAGATCATGAGAGAAAAGGATCCATTGAGAGAATCGCCAAAGAAGAAGTTGCCCACGGAACGTACGACGATTTTCCCTTGCCTAAATAAGGGCGCCCAGTCCGACCGATGACAGCGGACTTTCCTGTTGTTCTCGATGCTTGCGTGCTCGTGCCAGCCTCCTTGCGCGACACGCTCCTCCGTTGCGCCGAGAGGCGAATGTATCTCCCGCGTTGGTCGAACGAAATTCTGGACGAACTCCGGCGCACATTACTCGAAAAGCTCGGTCGTTCTACCGAACAGATTGACCACCTGTTGGCTGAACTCAACCGGCACTTCGCTGACTTCAGAGTCGAGGGCTTTGAGACTCTCGTTGCACGAATGACGAATGATCCGGGGGATCGTCACGTCATAGCAGCGGCCGTGAAATGCGGGGCCGAGGCTATCGTCACATTCAACCACGGCACTTTCCCGACGCTGCGTTCGACACTTGGAATATCGAAGCTCAGCATACAGATGAGTTTCTCGTTCACCTTTACCACTTGAATCCCGATCTAATGGTCAACATTCTGCATGAGCAATCCGCATTCATCGGTAGAACATTGGCACAACTTCATGCTGGTCTACTGCGCGACAGCCTGAACGAACTGGGCTACAACTTGCTCGCCCGCGCTCAGCGCAGGATCAGCGTTTTCACCTAATCAACCGCAAGGAACCAGAGAGTGCGCCGAGGTGCGGACGAAAGTGTCCATGGGCTACCGGGAGAAAGCCACCTGCCCACCTGCCCCGCAGCATCCTCCGGGTACACAAGAAATCCGTCAAGGTGCGAGTCCGGATGGCCAAAGCCGGAAGGGTAAGCCGCCAGTTGGTACAGATCCTCACGTCGACGACAAAGGATCTGGCTTTAATTAGCCCGCGCGCGCCGCTTTCAAATCCTCATGCTCAAACGCTGATGCCATGCGATCGATCTCATTTTTCGCCAAGCCATGGCGCGCGGCTTCGTCGCGCCATTTGGAGATGGCCGTTCCGACCTCCTTTGCGATGGCGCGGGCCTTCTTATCGTCCAGCTCGAAATAATTTGCCACCTCTAAGGCGAGCGCGAGCGATGCCGTGTTGTCATCCTCGTTGATCGCGGTGCTGAGGATGCGCGGCTTGATATCCGTCGGCACGGGGTTCATGTCATAGGCCGGTGACAGCCGCCAGCCCTCCTGCCCCGCGTAGAGAAACCCGTGATTGCGCAAATGGTCGTCCGTGTTGGAAATCAGGATGTTGAACACCAGGCGCCGCCATAGCGCCTCCATATCCTCTTTCGGCGCCGCGCCGTGTCTTCGCAGCGCGTCGACGATTTCCAGATAACTTCTGGTCTCGTTGTCCTTCGCGCCGAGCATGCTCATGGCGGAGAGGAAAGGAAGTCTGCGGTTTCCTTCGCGGTCGAAGCGGCGCAGCAGCATAACGGGTTTTTTGGCGATGATCTCGATGCGGTTCTCGGCCACCGCGATGCCGGCCTTGGCCGCGAGGGCGAGCGCGACCGCCTCCCATACGACGGTATTGATCTCATCGTCCTTGCGCGGAAACTTCGCAATCGCTAGATGGCTGTCCTTTTCGATAACCGAGGCCTTGGGACGGGCGCCGCCGAGCGATGATCCGGGCGCGAACAGCAGGCGCATATCCTCTTCGGTGTCCTTGTCCTCCATGACGTGTTCGGCGGCGGAGAGCAGCTCGGGCAACTCGACGAGGGGCGGAATGCGCTTGACGCCCTCCTCGCGCCGGAACGGTCCGCCCTCGCGTTCGGCGAAACGCAGCGCGCCCTGGCGGGCTTCATCGTCGACCAGCAGCAGATAATCGATCTCCTGCAGTGTGCGCGGCACGGTGCCGGCGCGCTCCGCGCGCCTGCGTTCCATGCGGCGCATCAGCGCCCGCCCCCAGCGGTCCGGTGCCGAGTCGCCGATGGCGCCGAACATCGGCGTGTCGGCCGGCGTATGGAACGGGCCGGGACCGAGTTGCACCGCCGGCTCCAGTGAAAAACGCGCGGGGTGCTGCAGCCACACCGGGTCGTATTCGAAAGTCGCGCTCTCCTTATTCTTGCGGACGCGCGCCCATAGCCGCCCCATCAGATGCGGGGCGCCGTCGAGATCGACATAGACGAGGGTTTCGCGGTCCATCATTTACCTTTCGCCGGCTTGTTCTTGCGCGCCCCGCGGATGCGTTGCGGCAGGTTCTCCTCTTCGAGCTGCAGGCCCACCGGATCGTTTTTCGGATCGACCAGTTCGGAGATCCGCTCCGCCATGCCCATCACAAACAGCATCGTGGCATAGCTGCCGATGGACACATTGGGATCGCCGCGCTCGACCCTGATGAGCGTCGGCTTGCTGATGGAGGCGCGTTGCGCCGCGATGGCCATGGGGATGCGCCGGCGCCGCCGGGCATCCTTAATATCATGGCCAAGCTTGCGCAGCGCGCGCAGAACCGGTATCGGCAGGGTCAGCAAGGGCGTTCTCCTCAATTATTTAAGGTCAACTATAGTTGACCATATTAGGCATACGGTAAACTATAAGACACCTTAAGTCGAGATGTGATTTGGTGCTCCCCCGAGTCTCTGATAGAGGATGTGATGAAGACCGATCTTCGCGACCTGCTTCTTAGAGCGGCAGCCCTATCCGGCGCAGCAGGTCGGCAAAGCGGGGATCGGAACGCAAGCGGTCAAAGCGTGGGTCAACCCTCAATCTAAAAAGATTGCAGTCGCGATTTTCGTACGCCTTTTGCAACGACTCAAAGGCGTGGTCTGATTCGTTAAGGCTGGCGAAAATTGTAGCGATTTCAAAACTAGAGATATAGTGCGATTTTGAAGCCTCCTCCAATCTTTGCAGAACCCCGCGTGCCGCTTTGGCATTCCCCGAAGCCGCATAGGCTTGGGCTAGGGTTGACATACCAATCGGGCTCTCTTTCGACAAATCAGCTGCTTTCCGCGCCTCCTCGAGAGCTTCCTCGGGCTTATGCTTCTGGATGTATGTCAGCGCAAGCCAGTGGTGAGTAGGAAAGTAATTCGGATCCATGGCCAAGGTTTTCTGCAACTGAGTCACTGCGTCATCGTATTTTCCGACCATGAACAATTCATAGCCGAGACTTGCACTGTTGAGCAGAGAAGTGGGGTCAAGTTCCAGAGCGTGTCGCGATGACGCGATCACCTCCTCATGACGCTCCGTTCCATCCAGGATAGTGGCATACCACCTGTACGCAGTTTCGTAGCTCGGGTTCAACCTAAGAGCTTCTTTAATCTCATCCTCGCTGCTAGCCCAGTCCCACTCGTAGACCGTCTTCACCATCCCTAACGATGCGTGGGCTTCGGGAAGGAGAGGATCGAGTTCTAGAGCTTTTAGAGCCGCTGCTTTCGCTTTAGGCGCAGCCTCGTGTGGCGCGACATATTGCCATATTCCTAACATATTGTAGGAGTCAGCTAATCCTGCATACGCGAGAGCGTAATTTGGGTCCTTTTGTCGCGCTTGCTCAAAATATGCAAGGCCCTCCCTTAATCCTTCTTCAGTTCTCTTTTTCCAATAAAAACGTCCCTTCAGGTAAAGCGCATAGGCCTCAGCATTCTGGGTCTGAGGCCTTGCGATATAGGCCTTTTGTTCGCCGCTCAGTTTCGGACGCACTCTTTCGGCAACCTCCATGGAAATCGTCTCTTGCATCCCAGCTATATCAGCCAGTTTGCGAGTGTACTCCTCTCCCCAGATGTGGTTGTCGTCCTGTGCATCCACTAACTCCACACTGATCGAAAGCGAGTCTCCATGCTGAACAAGCTTGCCCACAAGGACGGCACGAACACCAAGTTCGCGTCCCACAAGCCGGGGGTCAATGTCCGGTCCTTTGTATCGCGCTACCGAACGCTCGGATTTGACGGTCAGATTCGGGAGCTGCGATAAGCCGTTGATAAGACCATCAGTTAAGCCTTCACTGAGGTAATCAGAGTTCGGGTCTGAAGTGGCATTTACCAGAGGAAGCACTGCAATCGAATCAATAACTCTTTCGCGTGGAAATGCGAAATAAAGCGCAGTCCCAGCCAGAACCGCCAAAATGATGGCAGGAACGAAGACTTTAGTGCGCGTCATGGCAATCTTAGGTGAGGCTGGTGGAGCGAGCGGAGCAATACTGCCTGATTCTGTTTCCGGCTTCAGCCGCGTCAGATCGACCTCCGCACCCGTGTCCGCCTCCTGCTCGCGCCCGTGTCGTGCCTCATCTACTGTTTCTCCGGGTGCTCGAATCGGCCGCGCTTTGGCAATGAGCCGATAGCCGAGCTTCGGCACAGTTTCGATGTACTGCTCCCCATTGGTGTCAAGCGCGCGCCGCAGCGCCGAGACGTTCTGCGCCAGGTTGACCTCCTCGACAAACGCGTCCGGCCATACCCGCCGCATCAGGTCATCTTTCTTCACCACATGTCCGCTGTTCTCAACCAGCGCTAGCAGAGTTTCAAACGCCTTCGGCGTGAGCGGTATCGGCTTGCCTTCGCGAAGCAACAGGCGCTCGTCAGGATCGATGCGAAACTGGCCGAATTCGTATATCTGCTTGGCCGGCATGGGGTTTACGTACCCTAAGAATATTTCAAAAGTTTCCTAGCTATTTCTCAAGACAGCCGGCAGCCAGGCCTGCTAGTTTGTCGCTCAATCGGGCACGCCAGCGGGGGATTGGCGGCGATTCTAAACCAAACTACGCCCTGCACGACGGGCAAAATGTCAGCACCCGAAGTGTGCCGGTGAGGCCGAGGAGGGGTTTGCGTCTATCGCGCAGATTCGGGGAGGTTTGTTGGCTACTCGAAACAATTTCGCATGTGGTGAGAATCAGCAAATGGAGGGAACATCATTATGAGGATAGGTTTGCGTTGCCCAGTGATCATGTTTGTGTTGCTCGCTTTGGCTGTCAGCTCTGCGCAGGCACAAAGTTACAAATACGCTTCCATCGACTACCCCAACGCCATCCGCACCCGAGCTTGGGGGATTAACTCTAGCGGCGTCATCGTGGGCGATTATCGAGATAGCTCCGGAACGTCGCATGGTTTTCTGCTGGTTGGGGGGCGGTACGTCACCGTGGATGTCCCCGGATCATTGATCGGTCTGCCGGGTGTGCTTCCGACTGGGCTCAGGAGCATCAACCCTGCCGGGGACATTGTCGGAATTTTCATCGCACCGCCGGGTTCGTCGGAAGGTTGCACTCTGGCGGGGTCGCCTCCTTGTACAAAGGGTTTCCTATTGCATCGAGGGACATTTTCGACAGTGTTGTTCCCCGGTCACGAGGGATCAATCCCTCAACGAATCACACGCAACGGCGATATCTACGGCTGTTATCACGACGCTGACCTGATGGTGACAATGCACGGGTTTGTTCGCACGGCAAGTGGGGAATTCAGCAGCGTTGATCTGCCTGCTTCGATGAGTAACGGTGCGACTCCCGATGGCAGCACGGTCGTTGGGCTCTACAGCGACTTGACAATGATGCCGGCTCCTACTCATGGCTATGTAATACAGAACGGAAATTTCCAATCATTTGATGTGCCCGGGAGCAAGTTCACCGAGGCTTGGGACATTAACCCTCGTGGCAGTATCGTTGGCGAATTTCAAGACCTGGCGGGCGCATTTCACGGCTTCTTGCGAACTGACGACGGATACACGTCCATCGATTTTCCCGCCGCGATTGGTACGCATGCTGGAGGTATTAATCGACGAGGCACGATTGTAGGGCAATACACGGACACGAAGAATGTGACGCACGGATTCCTCGCAGTTCCAGCCGAGGATGACTGAGCCACAAGATCGCAGGAGTAATACGATAGGTGTTTGTAGCGGCGTCAAACGATTGAAGCTACGGAAATACGCCCATCCAAGAATTTCTTCACCATCAGCCGGGTGCCCCACCCTTCGTGCCTTTCGAAGGGTGGGGAATTTCGTAGTCTTGTGCAGAGGACAGATTCGTCCAAAACAGAACTACTATTAAGAGATACCGTGAAACGGCCCACAGTTCTTGCAGTTGTGCTGTGAATGCTCACCTTCGGTGAACGAGTCTGCGGGTTGGTTCTTGTACTGATATTCAATCGGGCTGGCGAGCGGTCAACTGTCGAGATCAGACCATTACACGTTTTTGACAGCTGGAGCTTGCTCGACACCTGGGTACTGAACAACGGGACAGCCTTGGTTCTGAACCGGGTGGACGGCCTCGAGATCCACGATTTCTACGTATTCTCTCGTTTTGCAGGAATGCTGCTGACCGATTCACCCAACACAACCCAGAATCCTCCCTGTACAGCCGGGTTGGGGAGCGACATTGATATTGAAAACGTCCAGTACGGCATCATAGCCATCGCTTCCCGGCTTTACGCGTTCACGAGCTTGACAGTTGGGGCCGCTCCGGGCCTCGGTCAGGCTGCGGTGCAATTGAGATCTGGGGCACCGAACGGATGTGCCCCGCAATTGTCCATCAATGGAGGTGCGGCACGTGGTCGTTGGGCCTTCGGCGCGTTTCCAACTCCGCAGGCGGGTAACCTGCACCTTGCTAACATTCAGTAGATATTCCTCGCGGATGGCGGCGTTCTGCGAATGAAAGTCATCGGATTTGAGTACACCGACAATATCGAGTCAACCCTGAAGCCACTTCTCCGAAGGCAGAAATAAGCAGCCCGAAGCTAACTGTTGAAATCATTGACCCGATGATGAGTGTAATCGAGACTTTTCGCCAACTGCTGGCTAAGGCTGCCCTAGTCTTTCGACCACGGCGGGGTTACGCCTGTCATGCGGGCATAAGCGACAAGCTGCCCCATGTGCTCGTTGCAGTGAATGATCAGGCGGAGATAGACGGCATCGGCTGTAGTGCTTCGCTGGAAAAACTCAACCCTTCGCTCCAACTCTTTGGGGGTTTCCTTGGCCCGCGCGTCGCGCGCAGCATCTAACGAACGCTTCAGCCAGGAGATAACGTCTGCCTTAGCGGTTACCGATTTCTCAAATCCCGGTTTGATCTCAGCTGGCATTATCTGTTTTCCGACAACGCTCACATAATAAAGATTGGCGACGGCGATGTGCATGTACACCTCACTCGTAGAGCGCACACCAGGCGATGGCCGCCACGCAAACTTATCTGTGGGCGTGGCTTCCGCCAAGTCCATCAGCTGACTGGTTACATGCTTTAGCTCGCCATCGTAGCCCTGTCCAATTCCCCCTGGAAGGGTCTGGGCAATTGCTGGTGAAATGAGACAAACCAGTAACAGCAACAATTTCCTCATACAAGCTCCTCGCTACGTGCAGCGTCGAATTGTACTTGAATGGCGGAGCAGTACGCAGCAGGCTCGAGACTAAGTAATAGCTCGAGTTTTCAACTGTCGCCGTGCATCTGGGTGCTAGGGCGAAATGCCCGGTGATGCCAACCAACGAGACACCGAAGAGGCCGCGGCTACAAGCACTTCTCCCCTGGGGGGAAACAATCTGGGTCACGGCGAGACATTTGCGTAACCCAGGTTGTCCCGCAGAAGCTTTGTGCTCGCTCCCTTTGCGCTGGAATGCGTGGTGCGGAAATTAGGAAAAATACTTTATTCGACTCCGCTGACCCCAAATCTTTGGAGAATCTGTCTGCCGACCTTCGCGGGCAAAGTGACTTTCGGCAGTGTGCGTGCGACGTCTGCCATCGACCTGTCTATGCTTTGGTTTACAGGCGTTGCGATAAAGGCGTGGATGTTGCCCGCATCTGGCCCGCTCTGAACGATTGCCATGCCCGAGATTTGTCCGCTTTCGTTGATCTTGTTCGCCATCGTGGCGAGGAGGTTGGAACTGCGAGGAAACAGCGAGTTGAGGTCGGTCATAACGTTGTTCTGCCAGATGAAAGCATGGTTCCAGTTGCCCTGCGAGTCGAAGTTGCTTCCCACGACTTGGCCCTTGTCGTTAATGCCGCTGGCTATGCCGCCAGCATCTCCCGGCAGAAGACCGAGGTTGATGAGCATGTCATTCTGCCAAAGCGTGGCATTCGGGATTCCGCTGTCGGGGGCGCCGACGAATCCAACAATTTGGCCCAGGTTGTTATTGCCGAAAGCCTCAGCGCCAGTTTGGTTGTCAGCAAGGGTGCTTACTTTGCCGTGGTCCCACACAACGGCGTGATTCGTCGCAGCGCAAGCTCCCGTGAAGCCTACGATTTGGCCTCGATCATTGATCCAAAGCGCATTCCCGCTTGGATCGTTACCTGTAGGAAGAGCTTTGGCCTTGGCTTTGCTGTTTTCCCACAACACCGGCAGCTGAGTCCGATTATTAGTTGTGCCAGCAGGGCATGAGGAGTCCACGGTACCGTCTTCTGCAAATCCTACGATTTTTCCACGGTTGTTGATGGCGCTCGCCTGTCCGTTATTTCCGCCGAGTGTCGGGAGAGCGCGCATGTAGAAAAATTGCCAAATAAACGGGCGACAAGTAAGGTGTGTGCCGAAGGTGCAAACGTCTTCGCCGTTCGGGTCTAGGGCAGCCGTTTCGGAATAACCGACTATTTGCCCGAAGTCGTTGATCTCGCCCCAGTTCATCCAACTGTTCTGTCCTCCGAGCGTGCCGAGGTCGAACTGGGATCCGTTGATCTCTATCGCATCACGTGCCTTTAGAATTTTCCCACCCGCGTTATCCTGCTGCCCCGGTACCATGCTCGCATCCTGGATCACTACCCAACCTTCATTATTGATGGACATGGCACAAGCCAAATTGTCATTCCCCAGAGCGCCTAAATCGGTAACTTTGTAGCTCACTTGTGAGAAGGCATTGCCGAAACAAACCAAAACAATCGTCGCAACCTGCAGTAACCAAGAACCCCGCAACCGCCATAGTGTGCTCATAATCTCTCCTCTTTTTGGTTTTTGCTCTGCTGCAAGTCGCCGTGCGGAATGACGGGGTGTTTACGTCACATACACTCGGCGCTCTAACACTCAGTGTGCAATTGAGAACAGAATCGGTACGACGTTAGTTTAGGCAATTGAGGGACCAAATCGTGGAGGTTGAGTTTTCAGTCGATTACATCGATAACGGTACCCGCGATTATGAAATGCTGGATGCGAACTACACGAGGCCCACAGCGTACGCTCTGCGGGCGACATTGCGTTTCTGTAGGTCTGTGGTCGTGTGATGTAGAACTACATCAAACGGAAGCTAATTTTCCAAGATTCAGATTTCCATCAACTTCTTTCGATCTTGGCGTTACTATACATACTGGTAGGTATGTTAATGCCAGCTTCAAAAGACGAAAGTGGCTACCAGAGCACTATTTCGGACCATCATTGACTCGGGTGGTTTCCAAGATGCATACTGATAGGAATGTTACCAACTGATTTATGGCCGAATGATCGCACGTTCAAGTTGCGCGATCCGGCGCGCACACGACAGCGTTTGTTGAGAGCCGCTTTCCAGGAAATGCACCGCTCAGGATTTCGGAGCGCTGACATGAGTGCAATTCTTGCGGCAGCTCGCGTTACGAAAGGCGCCTTGTACCATCACTTCGATAACAAGGAAGCCCTAGGCTATGCGGTCGTGGACGAAGTCCTTGCGAGTATCTCCCGCGAAAAGTGGGTATGGCCTTTGCAGAACGCGAAGAATCCCATCGATGCCTTGGTCGCCATCGTTCAGAGCACGTCGTGTAGGCGAGAAGATCTTGAGTACGGTTGCATACTAAATAACTTGTCGCAAGAAATGTCCCCCCTTGATGAGGGCTTCCGGAGAAGGACGGGAAGCCTTTTCAAAAACTGGCACGACGCAATCGCGCTAGCATTGAGGCGGGGACAAAAGCTCGGGCTCGTGCGGAGTGACGTAGACGCCAGTGAAACGGCTATATTCCTGATCGCCGCCTATGAGGGGTTCATCTCTTTAGTAAAGAATTCTCAAGACTTACGAATGCACCAAGCAGGACAAAAAAGCATTATCCGTTTTTTGGAGTCGTTGCGTGGCAGGCGGGGCTCGACTAAGAAGAGGCAGGATAAAGCTGGTTAACGATGGTATGAACTCAATAAGCTGCCTTGTACACGGAGGTCAGCAACTTCGAACGGGCTGTAGTGGAGGGCTTTTGCACAATGGCCATCCCCATATTCGAGAGGGTTGTAAAGGCTACGCACGAACAACTAGCGCTGCCAAAGCATGTTTCCGTTCCCGAACCGACACAGCATGAGCATGCGACTGCAATTTTGACGGGACAAGAGATTGATAAGGCTCTCGAACCCTCGGAGGAATGCGTTCGTGCGCCTCTGAGCGCTGGGTTCCGACAACAGGTAGCAGGGCGATCGACAAGCCCGCGCAAACATTCATGCCAGACACCGCCTGCGGCGAGCAAGTCTGCGCGGATTGGGATCAAAGCCAAAACGAAAATTCTGTTCATTGATGCAGCGGACCTTATCGCAGTCGAAGCTAAAGGAAACCATGTCCTGTTAGTACATACTTCAAGCTCGCACATTCTACGAGGCGCAATCTCGAACATTGAGGAAAAACTCAATCTGCATGGGTTTGTTAGGATTCACCGATCTGTGCTCGTTAATGGGGCATTGGTTGAGGAGATTCATGCCCGGCCCTCGGGCGAGTATGGGCTTCGCGTGCGGGGGGGCAGAGAGTTCACAGTCACTCGCACTTACAAGAAGAATCTGCGACTCCTGGCACAGTTATGGATCGGTATGGAGGGTTTTGATGCCGAGTAGGAGAGTTGTTTCAATTGGCGCGTTACGGAACTTGCGTGAATCAGCAGAAGGTAGCCTTGGCACCATTCTGGAGCGGTACGCCGCAGGAATCTACGTGTTCACCGGTGCAACCTGTCCTCGGATTGCTGAGACCTGAGCTAGCCGAAAACTTCCAGCGTACTCCGGTGTAGGGCTGATTGGAATCAATTGGCATGGATATCGCCGCACCACCCCTTCAGATGCACATCGGAACGCTCATTGGACAAGTAATGGACTTTTCTGGATTCTGCAGAACTGGGTTGTTTTCTCGGCCGCGAGTCCGCCAAATCAGGCTTGGGGATAGGCGAATTATGTGGTAGGATTTTCCTACCGATGGCAACTCATAATCCCACGCTCGAATACCTGACTACGACCAAGATCGGCGAAAAAGGCCAGCTTACGGTTCCCAAACGGTTCCGGGAGGATCTTGGCTTGGGGAACGGTGCGCCCTTTGCGGTTCTGCGCCTGGGGGATGGCCTCATTCTGCTGCCCGAGCAACAGCGTTTCGAGCAGCTCTGCCAGCAGGTGAGCTCGAGCCTGACTACTGCGGGGCTGAGCCCCGACGACCTCCTAGCGACGCTCCCTGAGGCCCGCAATCGTGTCTACGCACGCCGCTACGGAGCGAGAACTTCCGCAAGGGCTGCGCGACGCCGTGCTCGAACCCACCGCGGGAAGTGACTGGCCAGCACAGAATCCGCCTTTTCTTGGACTCAAACGTCCTGACCCGGAGGAATTGTCTCTCCTGGGGACTGGACAAGGCCACGCTGTCACTTTGCGCAGCAAGGGTCTGTCGGCTGGTTCTAGCAGAGGTAGTCCGCGATGAAGTCGAAGAGAACCTGCTTCTTCACGCAGAACGCCTGTCGTCTCTCGATGCCGACCAGGTGATTGAAGATTACCGACGCCTCATCAGACTCACCAACCCCGAGGTTATTCCCTACCCCGACAGGGATCTGGTTCGATCAAGTCGGCACATGATCCGCCACGCGGCAGACGTACCTGTACTCCTCTCTGCAATAGCCAGCAAACCGGACTGGCTGCTAACCCACAATACCAAGCACTTCACGAAGACCGTCGCTCAGCGAACATCGCTTCGCATCGCAACACCCGCAGACTTCTTCCGTGCCCTGTCGGCCCTATTTAAGTGATCTCGTAGCAATCGGCGTTGATGGGGACTCGGAGTTGAGAGTGAGGAACAAGTGATGTCACCCGCTGGTTCCACATCTGCACCACATCACCTCGGGATCGTGATGTCCGCAAAAGGCCGTTTTGTGGAGTGCATCAACTGCCGACTACGGCTGGAATTTCTTGGTGGAAGTGGGAAACCGACCAGAAGTGCACCTTGACGCGCATACCTGTAGAACACGCCTCTGATGAAATCCGAGCGCGAAAGCCGCGGGAAATTGGGTGGGAACGAGGTTTTATCCGAAACCGCAATACGAAAATATGCTCCTAAGAGTTTGCGTTCATCCAATGGCAGGTCGTCGTCGAAGAAACCGCCCTCTTCCTCGAGCACATAGCTGTCGCCATTCAGTTTCAGGATGCGATAGAAGCCGAATGTCAGCTCCTGGGTGATACCTGTTCGTGACTCACAGCCGAATACCACAGCGTAGTCGGGCCATTTCGGAAGCTTGGAAAGCGCATTGGTCGTCTCCCTTCGCGTACGTTTTTTTGCTTGATCGAGCACAACGGTGTGCGCGCGGAGGTAAAGATCAAGCGTTTCATTCATTCATCTCGTTTACTCCAGTTATCGGCATGCTGCAATCCCTCCAGAACTATCCAAGCGAAGGTGGAGCTGTACCATGTAATTGATCTCAAGGAGGTTCTATGCGATTCAAGTGCATATACGTCACCATTGTTCTACTTCTCGCGTCAGCAGGATTTTCGCAGGAGTGCCCCGAGGTGAAAGAATGAGAAGCTGGCAGTGCAATATCTTCTGGACAAAAAAGCGCATAACACTGAGGCAGATCGCTATTGCGTGGATCATTCCTTCGGAATCTTGGGGACCGCCACTGAATTAAAAAACAAGAATTACATTAAATTTCTGGTGGAGATGCTCGACTTTGAGCGCGGCTTTTGTTGATGCCCCAGACCAGTTTTCGAGTTCGATGGGCTTAAATAGCGTCGACCCTTGCGCCGCACAGCATCGCGGCATCTCATAAGCGATGACCTACACGCGAGTGAGCTGGGGAAGGACGTCAAAGTGCGTGTCACGGGCAAATAGGACGAGCGAATGCTGCAGGACCAGGGCTGCGATCCACATATCGTTCGTCGGGATCGAGGTGCCTTGCTTACGCAGTTGCCGGTAAATAGCGGCGTAGTGATGCGTCGTCTGCTCGTCGGCATAGAGCACGCTGACACCGGACTTCAGGAGAAAACGGCGCAGGACGGCTTCGTTGCGCGGTCCCTGGCTCCCTACGGCAAATCCGGCGCGCAACTCTCCCAGCACGATGAACGGCAACCAGACTTCGTCGGCGAGCTCGACCGTCTCGACAACTGCTACATCGCCCCGGCACAGGTCGGTGTAACGGTTTGTGTCGAGCGCCAGCTTCACTTCCACATCTTTTCGTCAATGGTGTCCTGAGCGTCCAAGGCACTCTCAAAGGCGGGATCTTTGCGCCAGGTGCCAGCGATATCGTTGAGATCGCGCTGTCGACTGCGCTCCCCGGTAATGCCAGCACCACGGGCCAGGGCTTCAATCGCCATTTCGTTTAGGCTTTTGCCCTGCTCACGGGCAGCCCGGCGAAGAGCCTCGTCCAAAATATCCGGCACGTTGCGGATGGTATATTGCATGCAGATATTGTAGGCATTGCAGGCTCAGGACGCAAGCATAAAGAGTGTTGGTTCGACCATAACGCTGATTGTCCCGAGCGAACCCGCCTCATGCCGTAAACCGCCGGAAAAATCAGCTCAGAGTCATCGTGCAGCAGCTGAAGGGTTCTAAAATCGTCTGCTAAAGCCGACCAACAGTTTCCTGCCTCATCTTCAGCAACTTGCGAGCATACCCATCCTTCACTTTGGAACCGGACTTCAAGGTCAATGAGTCCCAAACGCACTGTTTTTCGTCAGTTATCGGGGCCTACCTTCAGCGTGACGCGATAAAAAAGCCGCCCAGATCATTGGGCGGCCTCGGTCGTTCTAGCCTATTTGCCATCCCGTCAGTTACGGCCGCTGCGACTGGCGCCACCCGGGAAGTGCTGATTTGCCCTGGCAGTCTCGCCTACGAACCACCTTCGGGATCCTGCGCTCCAGTTTCATAAGCAAGAACTTTAAAGGAGCCTACGGCTTATATCCACTCCACATGAGTGCACCCTGGCACTGATTGCCCGCGATGTTGTAGCAACTTAGTTCCACGGTGAGCTTCCCGGTGCTCAGGATGCCGCTGCCGAGATCCACTCCGGCATGGAAAGTGGTGCTGTTCACGATCTCGTAGACGTAGGTCTTCCCGTTGGCGAAGTCGTGTATGAAAAGGGAAGCCGAATTTGGAAAGTTTTCCCCAAGGCTGAAGGTGACGTGCGCGTCGGTCAACACGACTCCATTGGGCACAGTCAGGCTGGGATCCGTTCCCGACGGCTTCGTCACGCTGAAGAACATCCCGTCGTTGACAAGCGTCTTCTGCACGCTGACCGAGCCCCGAATCGGCAATGGCGTGTTGGTGACTACAACGGGCGTGCCGGTGACTGCAGGGTTAGCCTCCCCGTTTTGCGCGGCTTGGCCCGCAGGGCTCGCTAGAAGCCCGAGTGCGGTGCCAAGAATAGTGATTGCAATACCGGTCAGGATCAGGTGTTTGCTGTAACGCTTCATAGAAGTTCTCCTCTCGCATGCCGGCTCCTCGGCTCGGAACCGGGGCCCCGTTTGTCGGATTCTCTTGAATGGTGAAGCGGCGAGCCGAGACGTTTCTTTGCATGGTCCGCTGGGAAACCTGAACCGGGACATCTTTGGGATTAACGTAGGTGTCGGTATTGCCATTGCCGTCTGACAAGGCGCGCGACGATGATCACTCCCTGTGCTATCACCGAGTCCCTTCACCTCATCGACTTCGAGGGGGAACCAAGATTCAGACTGTAAACTGCTGAAAAATAGACTCAGAGCCGCCTGGCATAGCAGAAAAGTTCGAAAATCGTCCTCCAGCGCCGACCAATAATTCCTGCCTCATCTTCAGCAACTTGCGAGCATACCCATCCTTCACTTTGGACCGGTCAACGTGCTAACGGCCCCGTTTCGACATTTCGAAATATTGAGGGCTGAATTGCTTTTGATGGGACAGTAGAGCACAATCTCCGGCACAAGTATGGCGATGAAACGCCGACATGAGTAGGAATGCCATCTATTGGGTAACAACTGCTCTGCTTGCCTTGGAACTCGTCCTTGGCGGCGTATGGGACGTCTTGAGAGTGCCGCAGGTTCGCGTAGTGATTGACCGCTTAGGCTACCCTGCATACTTCCTTGTCATCTTGGGTGTCTGGAAACTCCTCGGCGCAGCTGCGCTGATCGTTCCGCGTTTTCCCCTATTGAAGGAGTGGGCCTACGCTGGTGTGGTCTTCAACCTCACGGGCGCGCTCGCATCAAACGTCGTCTCCGGCGTCACCGACACAGGAACGCTTGTATACCTGGTGCTGATGATGGGAGTCACAGCTGCCTCCTGGGCTCTGCGCCCGGCGTCGCGCCGCAACCTGCCACTTAGCTGAGTTGCCTTTCCGAGGGCACGCACGGTGGTGATGATGGTTGGCGCAGTAACACTCATCGACTCCCAGGCATTGGGGGCACCAGCAGAAAGTTCGAAAATCGTCCTCTAGGGCCGAGCATTTTTTCCCAAGCAACTCATTGAAATAGCGGCGACGGCAAGACCGCGCGCAACAATTGCTCCTACCCCTTTTATAAACGCCATTCTCGTATCTGCCACTCTCGCCCTAGGACCTATTCCATACGGAATTGAAGATGCTAGTCTTCTGGGCATGCTTTCCTCGCAAATTCTGCGGTGCTCGCTCTTCATGCTGCTTGCAATCGTTCCTGCGTTAGGTCAGAACGCAGTCGATTTGAAGCCAACTCCACAGCAATTGGAGTGGCAAGACTTGGAGATGGGCGCGATTATCCATTTTGGTCCGAACACTTTTATGGATCGCGAATGGGGAGACGGCATCGCCGATCCGAAGATGTTTAATCCGACACAATTTGATCCGGACCAGTGGATGCAGGCACTGCGAGCCGCCGGGATCCGATACGTGATCTTCGTGGCCAAGCATCATGATGGATTCTGTCTCTGGCCTAGCGCGCAGACCGATTACGGAGTGAAGAGCAGCCCGTTCGAGAACGGGAGAGGCGACGTGGTTGGCAGGGTGGAAGAAGCCGCGAAAAAGTATGGGACGAAGTTTGGGGTGTATCTATCTCCGTGGGACCGGCACGAGCCGCGTTACAGCAACTCCGCTGAGTACGACAAGTACTATACGGCCGAACTCGATGAACTGGCGCAAGGGTATGGGCAACTCGAGGAGTTCTGGCTGGACGGAGCTGGCAGCGGCGGGCATGTCTACAACTTTCCCCGCATCGTCGAGGAGTTGCGCATGTTGCAACCGAACACGCTCGTATTCGCGGACATGGCGCTTTTTGAGTATGGCGATATTCGCTGGGTCGGGAACGAAGACGGAGTCATTCCGTACGAGAACTGGAACGTGATCGACCGGCACGGCTATCTGCGCTGGCGGCCGGTTGAGGCGGATACTCCGCTGCGAAAGAATCACTGGTTTTGGCATCCCAATGACGAAGCCAGTCTAAAAAGTTTGCCGGAACTGATGACCACATACGAACAAACCGTGGGGCGTGGCGGTCAACTGGTTCTCGGCATCGCGCCAGATCAACGTGGGTTAATTCCTGAAGCTGATATCCAGCGGCTAAAGGAATTTGGCGAGGCGGTGCGTTCGCGGTATGGCACGAATCTGGTCGCGAAACATCTGACGACTGGGGCGGAAGAGGAGCTCGCGCTCGACGGCGATCCGGACACTTTTTGGTCGGCGCCGGCGGGCTCGCATCATGCTGTTCTCGAAGTTCGGTTCGATCATCCTGTCACCTTCGACCGCGCATTGACGATGGAATGGCTGAACAGTGGACAGCGGATTCAGCTTTACGCCATTGAAATTTTTCGGGAAGGGAAGTGGAGCGCGGTTGCCCGAGGTCAGGCGATCGGGCATAAGCGCATCGATCTCTTTGCGCCGGTCACCGCGTCACGCGTTCGCTTGCACGTTCTGTCTTCGTCGGCGGAGGCGCGCATCCGTGAATTCCAGCTTTTCAATTCGAAGGAACCTTCTTCGGAATCCCGCAGGAAGTGAAGAACCTAAACGCGGCGCACGTCGATCCCACGCTCTACAAAGGGCGCAATCACCTTATCGGTAGCGTCGGTGTCGGTAATCATCATGTTGACGTTTGCGATGGGGCAGATCAACGACGGGGTGACCATGCCGATCTTGGTGGAGTCGGTCACCACCACGATGTGCTTCGATTGCTGGATCATGGTACGAAAAGTCAGCGCTTCTTCGGGTTCGATCACGGTGATTCCGCGAGCCAGGTCGATTCCGCAGACACTCACGAAAACCCGGTCCATGTAAACGTCTTTCAGTGAGTCGATGGCGGCGTGCCCGACCAGCGAGAATGAGCCGGCCCATTGCACGAAACCTCCAGTTACGAATGTTCGTAGGCCCGGACAATTGCTTAATTCCATTGCGATATTGATTGCGTTGGTAATTACGCGGATGTTGTGACGATTGCGGAGATTGCGCGCGACGTGAGTCGTCGTCGTGCCCGCGGTGAAGCCTACGGTCTCGTTTTCCTGAATCAGTTCGGCTGCATGCAGACCAATCCGCCGCTTCTGAGGCGTGCGATGCTGCTCGCGATTTTGAAATAGAGAGTCGTAGCGGAACGGCTCGTAGAGCAAAGGCTCAACCAAGGTTACGCCGCCGTGGGTTCTTCGGACCAGGCCTTTTGCTTCCAACTTGGTCAGATCACGCCGGACGCTCGCGGCCGAGGCACCCAGCCGTTTGATCAGCACGTCCAGCGACAGATCGCCTTCTTGTCGCAATTCCCGCAAGATTTTGTCTGCGCGATTTCGTGCGTTCATGTGGAGCGTCCGCTCATTCTGATCCATTTGTCAGTAGGACGATCTGAAATTGCCTGCACCGCAAGACCCCAGAGTTTAACTCATCTGAGTTGGAGTAGGGGCCTCGGGCACATTGAAATGTGCAAGAATTTAGCCTAATTGGGCAACTGCTTGAGCGAGTCAGGCATATTCAATCAAAGTTTTCTTGACATTCTGCATTATCCGGTGCGATAAGAGAATCCCCGATTTGGGAATTTCCTTCCAGGCGGGCACTTCCGTTAAGGAGTCTCCAATGAACGTCCCCCACCGCGCGTTAACGACGTTTGTCGCAATCGCAGCTCTGTCGTTCTTCATTCCAAGCTTCGTGGTCGCGCAAAGCACAAATCGTCAAATCGGAACCCAATTCGAGGTGACAGCCGATCCGACAGTACCGCGGCCGTCTCAACAACCCTGCGTTGTTCCTCTCTTCGCCGCGTACCGGTTTGCGTTCTTTTCTGACACGACGCAAACATTTCAGTTCACACCTCCCAGCGGTTGCTCCGGTCCGTGGAAGAAAGTCGTGTTTGAGGTCAATTTCAGCGAGAACGGGGGAGTGCAGTTTGATCGGACCGCGAGCATTTATCTGGGGAACACGAACGTTTATTTTGGGACCACTCCCGAGCCTCTTGCTGTCCTGACGAACACCTGGCACGTTGAGCGCGACATCACCGATTACTCTGCTTTGCTGTCGATGCCACAGACCGGTACCATCGTCCTCGGGAATTGCACCACGGATTGTCCTCCGCCGTACAACACGCGCCTCAATGGAATTTTCACCGTAAGCGCAGATCTGGAGTTTTATCCCGCAGGTCACGATTCTGAAGACCGAGCCCGTACCCCAGACATGGTTTTGCCCTTGCAACAAACCAATAGTGGCGGCGGAATCAATCTCCCGGCGTTCTTGTTTAGTCCGACGGATCAGTTCTCGACTACATTCACCCTTCCTACAAACATTGAGGGCGTGTACATGGATGTGGTCTCGCAGAGCCAGTCCGTTGACGAACAGTGGTTTGCATGCTTTCCCAACGATCTTGCCAGCATCAATGAGGTCTATGGCTGCGGCAACACAGATTTTCGCGAGACCGAGATCACGATAGACGGCCAGCCCGCAGGCATTGCGCCCGTTTCTCCATGGGTCTACACCGGGTTTCTGCCTGATCAATGGGTGCCGTCGCCGGGGGTGCAGACACTCGATTTCGTTCCGTATCGCGTGAACCTTACTCCCTTTGCCGGGCTGTTGAGCGATGGCAATCCGCATACCGTGTCACTGAGCGTTTTCAACGACGACAGCTATTTCGCCGAGACGGCGTCGCTGCTGCTCTTTCTCGACAAAGGATCGGCGCACGTGACGGGTGCAGTATCGAAGAATACGCTGGCCGCCCCCAATCCTGTCGTGACTGAGAATCTGCAGGGCACATCGACCGTGACCGGTACCATTGGCGTCACGTCGGACCGCCGTTTCACCATCTCCGGATACGTCAACACTTCGCATGGCAAGGTGTCGACCTCGGTTCAAGAGCATCAGTATTTCTCGAGTACTCAAACCATCGATTTCGATACGGTGAACTTTACGGTGCTCGATCAGAACACGGCCGTTCAGAACAAAGTTTCGGCAACCACGACCGTCTCTGGGGGCGATGGAACGGTGGTGAGCCGTGACAATTTCAGCTTCCCTATCAATGTGGATTTCATCTATCCGGTCAGCTCTTCCCGGTTCGGCTTTAACGTGACAACCGGTCAGACGTACCACGACGACACACAAGTCACACGCGGCGGAGAGTTGGCACGGTTCAGTTCAGTTACGAACTCTGGGCAGGCGACGGATGTGTCTCCGGCCAAGAGCAGCCAGGTTTACACACAATTCGATTCGAGCGGCAGCTTCTACGATTGCAGGATCGCCTCGAAAAACAACACCCTGACCAAAGTTAGCCACGGATGTACTTCAAACGAGCGTTAGGGTTTTTGGTGCGGGATCTATAGGGGCCCGGTCCTGAGGGACCGGGCCCCAGTTGCTTGGCGGGACTGCGCCTCAAAGGCGTTGAAATCGCAAGCTCTCATACGGCATGTGTCCACCTCGCCACACTCATCGACGGATATTGACTGTTAATGTCTATTAAATGATCGAAACAGCCTTAAACGATCATTTTCTGCTTGACAGTCGTCACGCTTAACCATTAGCGTCCCGGTAAAGATTCAGTGAGAACTCGTCTCGACCACGCCGATTGGTAGAAGGCCGTCGGCGACTGGAGGTATTTCACCATGAGAAGTCTCCGTTACTGCATTGGCGTCCTGCTGGCCGCCGCACTTTGCTTCACACATGCCGCGGCACAGACCGTCACAGGTTCCATTACCGGGCAAGTCACAGATCCCAGCGGCGCCGTGGTAGCGGGAGCGACCGTTACCGGTGAGAATGTCGCTACGTCAGTGAGGACCACAGCGACCACGAATGGCGCCGGGGTGTACACCCTTCGGTTTCTGCCGGTCGGAAGCTACAAGCTCACCGTTGACGCGAAGGGCTTCGCTTCCACGAATGTCTCCCCCTTCTCACTCGAGATTGACCAGACTGCAAAAATAGATATTGCGCTGAAGATCAGTTCAGCCGAGACGGTGGTAGTACAGGGCGAGGCTCATCCGATTCTCAATACAACCGATGCGACGCTGGGAAATACCCTATCCACTACCGAGATAGCAAACATCCCGCTGAATGGGCGGAATTTCTCCTCCTTAACGCTGTACCAGCCTGGAGCGATCGCCACCGACCCGACGGGCCTGACCGGGAACAATGCCATCGAGAGGAACACCTATAACAGCGGTGTCGTGGCTATTAATGGCAATCGCCAGCAAGCCAACAATTACATGGTGGAAGGTGCGGATAACAACGAACCCCAGAACAATCTCATCGGCTATAACCCGGCCCCGGATGCGATTGCCGAATTCCGAGTTGTCGCAGCCAATGCGAACGCAACCTACGGAAATGCCAACGGCGGAGCAGTTATCACGATTCTGAAATCCGGGACGAACAACTTTCACGGCTCAGCGTATGACCTGCTTGAGAACCAGAATCTCGATGCCAACTCTTGGGGGAATGGACTCGGCCGTTGCGACGCATGCCAGCCGGCGACCCCTGCTAGTCCAATAACGAAGTACACACAGAACATCTTTGGCGGGACGTTCGGCGGCCCAATTCTGCGCAATAAGCTCTTCTTCTTCGTGGACTACGAAGGCATTCGCAAGCATACTGCCCAGCCCTTGCAGCAGGCCAGCGTTCTCACTCCAGCCATGCTCGCCGGAGATTTCTCGGCTTTTGGCACTCAACTGTACGACTCGCAGAACAACTTTGCGCCGTACCTCGGAAATCAAGTTCCGGTGGTAAATCCGGTGGCCCAGTACCTCGCCGCCCACCCGGAGATCTATCCTGCCCCTAACAGAGCGCCGATTGACGGACTCATCCAGGATAACTACGTGGGCCCTCAGAGTAGTTTCGTCCAAAACAATCAGGAAGACTTCAAGGTCGACTACAATCTGCGCAATTTGGACAAGATCAACGGGTTCTATTCTCAGGGTACCGGCAAAGACTTCACCAGCGCTATTCTTCCGGTCTTCTTCCCAGCGCACAACAACTATCCCACGAAGATCGCCGGCGCCAGTTGGGTACACACCTTTTCACCCGCAATCGTGAACGAAGCGCGTTTCGGATTTACCCGAGTGCGCTGGAATAATGGTGTGCCTAGCGACCCCACAGGCCTCTTCGGTCTGACCGGAAACCAGAAAGTTGGCATTCCGTTCGGTACCCAGCTCTATGTCGGCTTCACCGGGCAAAACATCGGTAACAACGCGAGCTATATCGGGACCAGTGCCAATCCCCAGGTTTTCACTGACAATACATTCAATTACGAGGACACTCTGACCTGGCAACGCGGACGTCACTTTATCTCGATAGGAGGTCAGGCCACCCGGTACCAACAGAATTATCTGAATGCTGGGAACGTTGGATTCCTCGGTACATTCGGCTACACCGGGCAATACACTGGCCTGGCGAGTGGCGGCGGCTACGGTCCTGCCGACTTTGTCCTAGGCCGGATTCAGAACGTTCAACTGGCATCGCCGCTCGGGTTAGTCGGGCAGCGTCAGTGGCGTACCGCGTTGTTCGTCCAGGACGATTTCAAAGTGCTGCCCAAGCTGACGCTCAATTTAGGGCTCCGCTACGAATTTGATCAACCCTGGTATGAGCAGAACAACAAAACCGCCAATGTTCTTCCAGGCGGTATTGTGGAGTACGCCGGTCAGGTCCCTGCGGGGGCGATTGCCGGCTCTGTTGTCTGTCCGACTCACGCTTGTTACGACTGGAACTACAAGCAGATCATGCCCCGCGTGGGCTTCGCGTATGAGGCGACGGATAAGTTCGTGATCCGCGGTGGTTACGGAGCGACCAGTTTCTTTGAGGGATATTCCTTCAATCAGCGTCTGACTTCGAGTCCACCGTTTTCGCTCGCGATCAACAGCAATGCGCCCACTCCATCAACTACCTCCAGTGGAACACCATTCACAGTTGCCGACGCTTTCAGCCAGCCTCTTGGGATTAACAACTCCCTCTACTCGGTTTGGCCGCAGGACGTTCAGCCTGCCTACATCCACCAATTCACATTGGTCACGGAATACGCGCTCACCAATCAACTTTCCTTGAGCGCGGGATATCACGGTCAGGTTGGACACCATCTCGCCGACTATCGCAACGGCAATCAACTTACCGCTCAGCAGGCGCAGGACCTCAATGGGAACTGCGGAGCTCCAGTCGTTCCCGCGGCTGATCAGACTCCCTACTTCAACCTGGTGGGAGAATGCGGCTCCATTTTGGTGACTGAATCTCAGGCGAGGATGACTTACAACGCCGGTCAGCTGACTTTGCGGCAGCGCACGCATCGCGGTTTGGAATATACCCTGAATTACACCTACGCAAAGTCCCTGACCAACTCGTCCGGGAATTATGCTGTGTCGGGTACAAGTTTCAACGGTCTTTCCGTGCAGAACGGTTATGATCTCAACGCTGACTACGGACCGTCAGCCATGGATATCCGACACAGTCTGAATTTCGTCGGTGTCTATGACCTTCCCTTCGGGCGTGGCCGCACCTACGGAGGCAACGTGAGCCGGTTTGTGGACGCGGCGTTGGGAGGCTGGCGGTTCGCTACCTCTGCCATCGTATATTCCGGATTTCCCGTCACCATTTTCGGTCAAAACAGCAGCAATACAAATAATGGCGGATGGGGATTCAGCCGCGCTAATCAGTATCGTCCGATGATTATTAGCCACCGTACGATCCAGAACTGGTGGGGAACTGATCCGTCAGCACAACCGTGCCTGCCAAATCCTCCCCAGAATCCGACCGGCGCGGACAACGGGATCTGCGCCTATGGAGTGGCGGCTTCGAATACGTTTGGAACGGCCCCTAACAGTACCGAGCGTGCTCCAGGCTATCGGCAAGTCGACATGTCCCTGTTTAAGGACTTCCATTTGTGGAAAGAGCAGCATGTGCTCGGTTTCCGAGCCGACTTCTTCAACATCTTCAACATTGCCAGCTACGGAACTCCCGACAGTGGTATAAACGACAGTTCATTTGGCTTGATCAGTTCCGTTCGATCGCCGGCGCGACAGATTCAGCTCAGCCTGCATTACATGTTCTAGCACCAGTGCCTCCCTCATGTGCCGGAAGCGCTGGCTTCCGGCAGAATTGGGAATCGTAACCGCTTCAGCTCAAAGACGAGCCGAAAGATCCGGTTGCTGAAACTGTCGTGAATCGTAACCATGCCTGAAACGGTGCTGATTGAGGTTTGTGTCGACTCGGTAGCCTCCGCCATTGCGGCGGAGCGCGGCGGGGCTCAACGGATTGAGCTGTGCAGCGATCTGCTGGAAGGTGGAGTGACTCCCAGCGTCGGGCTGCTGGGAGTCGTGCGCTCCAAGCTTTCGATCGCGGTTCATCCCATCATCCGTCCGCGACCCGGGGATTTCTGTTACTCGGAAGCGGAATTCGAGTGCATGGTGCGAGACGTCGAAATTGCCAAGAGCGAGGGAGCCGATGGCGTCGTTCTCGGGATCCTGGAGCAGGAGGGAAACGTCGACGTTGCCCGTACGCGGCAATTGGTGGAATTGGCGCGGCCGCTCTCGGTCACGTTTCATCGCGCTTTCGACATGTCTGCGGACCTGTTTCGCGCCCTTGAAGATGTCTGTGCGACGGGTGCGGACCGGCTCCTTACGTCAGGCGGAGAGCAAGAGTGCTTACAGGGCGTGGACACGGTCGCACGGCTGGTTCCAGCCGCGAACGGCCGGCTCACCATCATGGCTGGCGGCAGAATCGGAAAAAACCAGGCTCCGACTATCGTGGAACAGACCGGCGTGACTGAAATCCACGTGGGGCTCGCCACTCCGGTGAGAAGCCCGATGCTGCATCGGAATTCGCGTTTGTCACTCGGCAAAGCCCAAGGGCGGGAATACCATCGGACACAAGTACTGGAAGAAAGTGTGCGCGAGCTTATTCGCGCCATTGCCTCTGGAAGTGAAGCGAAAGTGGACTGAAGGAGCTTCTGCTGATGCTATTGCCAAGCGGCGGCGCCTTGAGCCGCTGAACATATATACACATCAGGTGTGATTCCAGTCTTCTCTTTATATGCGTGAATGACTTTCTCCTGAAAAGCCTCAACGGAATGGGCGCGAACGAGGGTGATGGTGCAGCCGCCAAATCCTCCACCAGTCATGCGCGACCCATAAACGCCCTCGTGCGATGAGGCGATCTCAACCAGGAGATCAAGTTCGGTGGAACTGACTTCGTAATCTTGCCGCAGGCTGCGATGCGATTCGTACATCAGGCGCCCAAACTGGTTCAGGTCGCTCGCGTGGAGTGCCTTCGCCGCATCGAGCACACGCTGGTTTTCGCTGATCACGTGGCGGCAGCGGCGATATACCACCTCCGGCAATTCAGTTTTGTGGCTCGTGAGATCTGCCATAGTGACATCACGCAGAGCGTGCACGGCAGGCGAATTCATTCGAAAGACCTTGACTCCGGCTTCGCACTCCGCGCGCCGGCGGTTATACTCGCCGTTCGCCAATACGTGCTTCACCATGCTATTGCAGATCACCAGCCGGGCATCGTCGGGAATCGAAAGCGATTGGTAGTCAAGCGAACGGCAATCAATCATGAGGGCGTGTCCGGAACTGGCATACACGGCAATAAACTGGTCCATGATGCCGCAACGCGTGCCAACATATTCATGCTCGGCGCGCTGACAGATCTTCACCAGTTCCAGTTGCGGCACTTCAGCCTGGGAAATGGCCAGCAGCGCCAATCCCGTTGCCACTTCTAATGATGCGGATGAACTTAAGCCCGCTCCCATCGGGATTTGGCCTTGAATGATCAGGTTGGCGCCCGATAGTTGAACACCCCTGCTCTGCAGGACGGCCGCCACTCCACGCACGAAGTCACTCCAATGTTTACGAGGGGGGCCGGCCAGCGAATCAAGAGATAAGTCAATCGTCTCGTGAAACTCGCCGGAATGAACCTGGAGAGTGCGATCAGGGCGAGCACTGGCCGCGATCCAGGTATAGAATCCGATCGCGGCCGGCATGACGAAACCATCGTTGTAGTCCGTGTGTTCGCCGATCAGATTGACACGTCCGGGTGCCCTGAAGATCGACGGACGGGTGTGATACGAACGCTGGAATTCATCCGTCAGGGACTCTGCCGTCGATTCGTAGCTGGTAGGAGAACTAGCCATTCCTTTCCTTTTCGCTTTTCGTGCCGCCTGCGCATACCGAATGAACCTTCGGCTGCGGAACCGGCCGCACTGGCATGCCCCGAATCTTAGCAGGACTAGCATCTTGCCCGCTGCTACTGAGGTGGAAAGCTGTATAGTGGGACCTAGACCCTACGGTTTCGCCCTCAGTCACTTATCCTGGCAGCACGCCCGTAGCCCACGGCATCAAAGTCTCTATGACGAGCCGAGACCAATGAAAATGAATTTACTCCAGGCGCTCCCGATTGTACTGAGTCTTGTATCCGCACCCTATGCGGTGACCGCCCAGGAGAATTCAGTACCGGGATCCTCGACCCAACCTAAGATGCTGACTTTGGAACAGATCCTCGCGAATCTGGAGCAAAGAAATGCGCAGCGGGCCGCCGCGCTGCAGCAATTCGAAGGAAAGCGCACGTACCGAATGCAGTATCGAGGCTTTCCCAGCGACCGAGATGCTGAGATGGTGGTGAAGGTCATTTTCCGCGCTCCGAACTCTAAAGAATTTACCGTCGTGTCGCAGACCGGATCGAAGTTTGTGATCGACCACATATTTAAGAAGTTGCTGGAAGGCGAGCAGGAAGCACTCAAAGAGGAAAACCGTCATGAGACCGCGCTAACCCGGCAGAACTATGACTTCGAACTGGAGGGATACGACACCACACCCGACGGTGCCCAATATGTACTGAGACTGTTGCCCAAAACGAAGAATAAGTTTCTGTACCGGGGAAAAATCTGGATAGACGCCCAAGATTTTGCCGTGGTTCGGATCGAGGGCGAACCCGGCAAGAATCCTTCGATGTGGATCAAAAGAACAGGCATTGCCCACAAGTACATGAAGGTGGATGGTTTCTGGCTCCCGGCGGAGAACCATACCGAAAGCTTCATCCGGCTCGGAGGAAAAGCTACCCTCTCGATTGAGTATCAGGACTACAAAATCATCAAGACGGCTCCCGTCAATGCTGTCCGGACGGTCCGCCCCGGTGGCAGCACAGTGCTGGACAGCGTGGGCGATAGTTCTGCGATCTTGGCGGGCCACATCGAGCCGCACGGTAAGCAATGACCGCGTGAATAAGTGACATTTCCAGTTGCCTGAGGGGAGTCGCAGCCACACCCGCTTTTCCCAGCCTGCTTTTCCCAGCCTTGACCCTGTACGACACGGGTGTTAGGTTCGCCATACACGTGATTCTGCGGGAGACACTCCTCTGAGCCGGGCGGAGCGGCGGCGTAAATTCGATTTGAGCCGGCGCGACTTCCTTCTCCGCTTCTGCCAAGGCGCTGGCGCAACCCTCATTCCGTCGAGTTTGTGGGGTCGGAAGTTCACTCCGTTCACTTCGGCCGTGCCAGATCCGCAGGCGGAGCGTCCGGGATTCTACCTGCACCCGCGTTATCGCGCCGAGCGGCCTCTCGACTCCACACTGCTGAAGGCCAAGGCCGGCTTCGATAGTTTCATCACCGAAAAATACGCGGATGAACTGGCCGGGACTCTCACGCAGTGGAGCCAGGCCTTATCGCGCTCCCCGCACGATTTCAGCTTTCTGCTCAATAGCCTGGCCGCTGATTTCACGGGAGCATCGCCGGTCGCATCTGAGTCGCGACCGGTTCGAAGCCAGCCTCCTGTGGAGATCCGTCAGAACAAATTCACCGAAGAGAGCGTTCTCAACCGAGAAGGTTTTCTTCGCGCTTTCCAGTCTTCTCTACGTGACTTTTCCGAGATTGACGTAGCCGAGTTCCACATTACTTCGATCAATGCTCCACCCGTAGGTTCATCGTCGGATGTTCCGAGCCGGATTGAAACCCGCATTCGCTACGAAATTTCGGGCACCGGCGAGTCCTTCCATCGTGACCAGCGTGTGGGAAACTGGCAGCTGGTTTGGAAGCGGTCTGACCGAAATGAGTTTCAAGTCGCCACTTGGCGCGTTCTCGACGAAACGCACGCGCGCTCTTCATCCCCGATGTTTGCGGATATAACCGGCGCGGCTTTGGGCCGCAACGGCTCCTATGCAGCGCAGATGCTGCATGGCGCCGACTACTGGCGGACGGTAATCGACGGCGCGTGTGGGATCGACGTTTATGGACACAACGGAGTTTCCGTTGCCGACATCGACAACGACGGATTCGATGAGCTTTATGTTTGTCAGGCCGCCGGATTGCCCAATCGTCTCTACCGCAATCGCGGAGACGGCACTTTTGAAGACATCACCGAATCGTCTGGTCTGGGTATTCTTGACAATACGGTTTGCGCGCTGTTCGCCGACTACAACAATAAAGGCCGCCAAGACGTCATTCTCGTGAGCTCCAGTGGCCCTATCCTGTTTGTGAACGAAGGCAGCGGGAAATTCCGGCACCAGCCTGATGCGTTTCAATTCGCCTCCCCGCCACAGGGAACCTTCACCGGGGCGGCGGTCGCGGACTACGATCGCGACGGATGGCTCGATATCTATTTTTGCCTCTACACGTTCTATCAGGGCACCGGCCAATATCGATACCCACTGCCGTACCACGACGCAGAGAACGGTCCACCGAATTTCCTGATGCGGAATAACCGCGATGGCACGTTTCGAGACGTGACGGCCGAGTCCGGGCTCAGCAGAAACAATACGCGCTACAGTTTCTGCTGCGGTTGGGGAGATTACAACCGCGACGGTTGGCCCGACCTTTACGTGGTGAACGACTTTGGCCGAAAGAATTTATACCGGAACAATGGTGACGGAACCTTCACGGATGTCGCAGCGGAGTCAGGCGTGGAGGACGTCGGCGCCGGGATGAGTGTCTGCTGGTTCGATCACGACGATGACGGGGCTGAGGATCTATATGTCGCCAACATGTGGACTGCGGCAGGCCTTCGCACCTCGATGCAGGACAACTTCAAGAAAGATTCGCCGCAACCGACGCGGGCGCTCTTTCAGAAGCACGCGATGGGGAATTCACTGCTTGCCAACCGAGGGCCAAGGTTTGAGGACATCACAAATTCGTCGGGTACGGGAATGGGCCGCTGGGCATGGTCGAGCGATGCAATCGACTTTGACCATGATGGATTTCTTGACCTCTATATTGCGAACGGAATGGTTTCAGGGCCGTCGAGCGAGGACCTGAATAGTTTCTTTTGGCGACAGGTCGTGGCGAATTCTCCGGATGGGGCCGTTTCCAACAAAGAATACGAGCAGGGATGGAATGCGATCAACGAATTGATCCGCTCCGACAGCACCTGGAGCGGCTACGAACGCAACGTCTTCTACGCCAACAATCGTGATGGAACGTTCTCTGATATCTCCGTCGTCGCAGGATTGGATTTCGTGGAAGACGGACGATCGTTCGCGCTCGCGGACTTCGATCACGACGGCCGCCTTGAAATCGCTCTGAAGAATCGAAATGCTCCGCAGTTGCGATTGCTGAAGAATGTAATCGAGGGCCTTCCCCCCTCGATCTCGTTTCGGCTGCAAGGCACCAAGAGCAACCGCGATGCGATCGGCGCTGCCATCACGATTGAGAGAGGCAAGTTGAAGCAGACTCGGATGCTGCAGGCCGGGTCGGGCTTTCTCTCCCAGCACAGCAAGGATGTGTTTTTCGGCCTCGGCGATGAAAAGGCCCCAGTGCGCGCGTCCATCCACTGGCCCAGTGGATGGGTGCAGGAGTTGAGCGATCTGCCGATCAATCACCGAATCTGGGTGGAGGAAGGCGCCAAGCCTTCCCGCCTTGAGTCGTTCAAGCTTAGCGGACCGCAGAAGCCTTCGCCGAAGGTATCCCCCATTGTCGGCGAGGCTCTCCCAGACAAGGTAGAAACCTGGCTCCTCTCTGCGGTCCCGGCACCCGACTTTTCGTTGCCTGACTTGTCGGGACAGCCTCGTTCCATCTCAGGTCTGAAAGGCAAGCCGCTTCTGTTGAATTTCTGGACGGCAAAGTCTCTGGAATGTCAGGCGCAATTGGCTGCGTTGGAAGAAAACCATTCGCGCTGGGCTGCGCAGAACCGAGGCTTGCTGGCAGTCAGCGTTGATCTTTCCATTCCATCTGGTGCGCAAGAACCATCGCCCGCAGAACGCCTCGATGCCTTCCTGCAGCGCCGCCGGTTTTCCTTTCCAGTGATGCACGGCTCAGCAGACGTCGCCGCGATCTACAACATTCTTTATCGCCAACTTTTCGATCGTCACCGCGACCTTGGTCTGCCGACTTCCTTCCTGATCAATCACGAGGGTTACATCGTGAAGGTGTATCAGGGAACGATCAAGCCGGCACACGTCGAACAGGACTTTCGACAAATGCCGAATTCGGATGCCGATCGCCTCACCCGTGGGCTGCCGTTTCCCAGTCGAACCTACACGCTTGCGGTGGGTCGAAATCGTCTCTCACTTGGAGCTCTTTTTTTTCAGCGGGGATACCTTGAACAAGCGGAGGTTTGGTTCCGGCAAGCCCTGGAAGATGATGCCTCGAGCGCCGAGGCCCTCTATGGAATTGGCAGCGTTTACATGAACCAAAACAAGGACGCACTCGCACGAGAGATGTTTGAGAAGTGCGTGAAGCTGAAAGCAAGCTTTCCCGGCACCTTGCCGGATGCCTGGAATAATCTTGGTGTGCTTGCCACACGGGAAGGCAGGATCTCCGATTCGGTCGAAAAGTTTCAGCAGGCGCTCAAGTTGGATCCGCGTCACCTGCTCTCACTCGAGAACCTTGGCAATGCGTACCGCGCCGGGAAGCAATGGGATGAGGCTCGAAAAGTATTGGGGTTCGCCCTGGAAGTTGCCCCTGACGACCCTGAAGCGAATTACAGCCTGGCAATGGTATTTGCGCAAATGGGCGACACGGCGAAGGCTTACGAGCATCTGCAGCGCGCATTGAAATCGCGTCCAGACTATCCCGAGGCTCTTAATAATTTAGGAATCCTCTACTTGATGACTCGACGCCGGGACGAGGCTATTGCCAGCTTTGAGCAATGCATCCGCGTGGCGCCGAGTTTTGATCAGGCATACCTCAATCTTGCTCGCGTCTACGCCCTCGAAGGGGCACAGGACAAGGCCCGCAGCGTGCTCTCCGATTTACTGCAACAACATCCGGATCATCCCCAAGCCACCCAGATGCTTGAACAATTGCAGCAGTAGCTCTGAGCCAATTAGAACTCGTCTCACCAATAGTCTTGAAAGGGCGCGGCTTTCTAGCCGCGCCTTCGACCACCAATCAATACGGGGCTTCAGCCCCTGAGGTCAACACGCGAGCCGAACTCCAAAACCACTTATGAGACCAGCTTTAGTTAGTAGGCTGCTTAAAAAATCAGACTTATCCTCGAAAGCGTACCTCAGTGGCTAAAGCCAGGTTGATTTTGCGGAGCTTTCGGCACGGTTGAAAGCCGTGCCCTTTCAAGTCAGACTCGCGCCGGCATGTTTCGGTCTGCCGCTATGGTTTCGGCGTGGGTGCAGCCAGTAGGTCGACAAATTCCTTATAGAACTTCTGCGTGTCCAGATCGACTTGAATCTCCACGGGCGGCCCTACGATCTTTGGCTTATCCTCTTCGGACCAACTCAACGTGTCGCCGTAACCCGCGCCGCGATTGAGATCAACGTCGAGATGACGTGTGTTCTTAGCCGTAATCAGGCTCGGATCCAGCCAAGCCATCGCTGCCAGTTCGTCCCACACGTAATTGTATTGGCCGCGAACGCGGGCATACGCTCCTACATATCGCGCAGCGGGCGTGTTGTGCGCTTTCACTCGATCGATCAATTCCGGCGTCAGGCGAGTCTTTACTGAAATGTCGACCGTCGTGCAGACAAGTTTCTTCCAGGGCGCCGTCAGCACAATGTGTGCCGCCTCAGGATCGAACCACAGATTGAATTCGCGCCTCGGAGTATTCACGAATTCGGGATCGTCGGTGATGGGGTTCAGGCTGCCTCCCATGAAAATCAGTTCCTTCGCCAGCGAGGCAAATTCTGGATCGATGGTGATGGCCAGCGCAATGTTCGTCATGGGGCCACCGGCATAAATTGTGATCTCGTGCGGATACTTATGCACCATGCGGAGCAGAAAATGTGCGGCGTCTTCAGCGAGTGGCTTGCTCGAAGGCTTGCCTTCCGGCATTTCACCCAATTGATCCGGCGGATGATAAAGCCGGGGCGTCCAGGCTCCCACCCACCGCACCGCGCCATAGTGCTGTTCCCAGAGCTCCGTTTCGTCTTTTCGTCGGACCAGCGGGTATTCTGCTCCGGCAACCACCGGAATGTCGGTGCGCCCGATCAGTTCGAGCATGCGCAACGTGTGCGCAACTTCATCCTTGAGCCAGGCGTCGCCCGTCACAACGGTTATGCCTAATACCTCGGTCTGCGGAGACTGAATGAGCAACAGGATGGAATGCTGGTCGGTCCCGGCTGGTCCCGCCGCATCCTGATCGATGATGATCCTGCGCTTCCCCGACGATTTCTGCCCCAACGCTGGGATGCACGCAACGACGCATAACACGGTGAGAAACTTCAACGCGAGTTTGTTCTGCATAGGTGACAATGCTAAGCAATGCATTGTATTTGTTCTACTGTCTCTCCGCCAAACCAACGGGCCGCAGTTGCCGGGGGCATTCTCAACATCTAGAATCCTTGCCTGGACGCATTCCGCCTGGCGTTTGCCGATTGAAGCTTTGCCATGATTCGCTTGTACTGGCCCCACCTCAGATTCGAGCGCCTCGGCCGCCACACGCTGTTAGCAGTGAGCGGGCTTCTGCTTTCTCTTTCCGGGCTGGCTCAAGAGCCTGGGCAACCTACAAGCTTGCACGGCGTCGTTCGTGACGCCGACGGAAAAGCAGTCGGTGAAGCATCCATCCTAATGCGCAAGAAAGACTCCATGGACAATTTCCTGGTCCACACGGATGCGCAGGGAGGCTACACCTTCACCCTGTTGCCCGGTGGTGTCTATAGTCTGCAGGCGACAAAAGACGGATACGCCGCGGCTGAGGTCTCAGCAGTGTTTCTCAGGCCGCGAGAATCGAAAATCATTGATCTAACCCTCGCCCCCCTGAGCCAAGGATCGTCGATTTCTGCTCCTCAGTTCTTCGATCAGCCTCAGTTCACGGTCGCCGGAGTCACCGACACTACAAGTCTTGGCGGCCACGGTTCCGACACGGTTGTGCGGGCGCGGAATTCGCTGGCCAAGGACACTGCGTCGCTGGCAGAGACTGGGATCAAGCCGCCGCCTGACGGAGCCCGGGAACAATCGCTCAGGGAACTCGCCAAGCGCCAACCGGATGATTTCGGTGTCAACCACCAACTGGGCCAGTTGCTTATCGCCGCCGGCAGGGCCCCGGAGGCAATTCCGTTTCTGGAGCGCGCCGCTGCCAGGGACCCGGCGAACTATGAGAATTCCTACGATCTGGCGCTGGCAAACGCCGAAGCGGGGAACTATGCCATCGCCCGGGATGAAGCAACCAAGCTGCTGGCAACCCACGATCAAGCGGATACGCATCATCTCCTCGCAGATGTCGATGAGAAGCTCGGAGACTCCCTCGGAGCGGTCCGGCAATATCAGCGCGCCGCCGAGTTGGATCCCAGCGAGTCGCACCTGTTCGACTGGGGCGCTGAGCTGCTATCGCATCACGCGGCCGAGCCCGCGATGGAAGTGTTCTCGAGAGGAAACCGCCTGTTTCCTGGCTCGGCCCGGATCCTCCTTGGACTGGGGGCTGCGTCGTTCGCTCGAGGCGACTATGAGGAGGCGGTTCAGCGAATCTGCAGCGCATCGGATCTGAATCCGAACGATTCCATCCCTTACCAGTTTCTGGGCAAAATTGAGGAGGCTGAGAATCAGGCCAACCCCGATCTCGTGGAAAGACTCCACCGCTACGTGACTCTTCAACCGGATAGCGCTGATGCGAACTATTACTATGCACTCGGACTCTGGAAGTTGAGAAGCTCGGCACACGACAAGGGAAGCGTTACGGAAGTGGAATCTCTTTTAAAGACTGCGATTGAGATCAATCCTCAGCATGCGGCAGCCGCGCTCCAATTGGGAATCGTGCACTCCGAGCGGGGCGCATATAAGGAGGCAATTTCCGATTACTGCAGGGCTCTCGACGCTGATCCTGGGATGGAAGAGGCACATTATCGGTTAGCGCAGGCCTACCGGCAAACCGGGAACGCCGAAAAGGCGAAAGAAGAGTTGCGTCTATACGGCCAATTGGCGGAGGAATCGGAGCAGAAGCAAGACCGCGAGCGCCACCAGATCAAGCAGTTTGTCTATACGCTGCGCGACCAGTCCCCGCCCAAAGTCCATTGATACCGACCGCAGACTTGTACTGAACCGCTGACAGTGTATAATCGCGCCCCGTGGATCTGTGGGAAGTTCCCAACTCAACCCCTGCGAGGAACAATGCCGGAAACCCAAGAAGATAATTCGCCCAGCCGTGTTGCTACGTACTTCGTGTTCGCTTTTCTGCTGGCCGCGATTCTCGAAACGATGATCGCGACTTTGGGAAGATAGACCTCCAACCAGAACTAGATCTGGTCTCATAAATCGGGTCGCTGGATCTAAGGCACTCAGGGGGCTGAAGCCCGCGTCTTTTTTGGCTTTTTAAGGCTGCGGCTGAAGCCGCGCCCTTTCAAAACCATTAAGACGCTTTCTAGTCTCTTCACTCCGCCAGGCGCAGCCCGTCCTGCAGCGCCTCCATGGTACCCTGTGTTACACTTCATAATTCAAAACAAAAGAGTTGCACGCAGCACCGTCACCTATACATGCTTCTTTCCAAGGAATATGTGGGCTATTTGGCCCGCGAAGTTACCAAAAAACTGATAGCAGGCAAGCTTATCGAGACCTCGGCTGTCCCTGCCGTCACCGAGCGCGTGCATGCCGCACTGCTCGAGGAACTCTCCCTCGAAGACCGCATCAATGACGAAGTCCGCGTCATTCTTGAGGCCTACTCGGACGAGATGCGCAATACCGGTGCCAACTATCAGGAGATGTTCCGCAAGGTGAAAACCGAGCTCGTGCGCAAATACAAGGCGGTGCTGTGAGACTGAGCCGCGACAAAGTGAACGTACTGGCCCGTGCCGTCTCGGACGTTCTCAAACAGATGGACGAAGTGGAGTTCATCGAAGACCCGAACACCATCCGCCAGGAAACCCGGAAGATTCTCGAAGAGTTGTTTAATCAGGAAGCTCGGATCGATCTTGCGGCCCGGGCCAAAATCGACACCCAGAAGCGAACCATCCTCGAGGGCTCGCAGGAATGGGACATTCTCTACCGCAAGTATTACAACGAGGAAGTAAAGAAGCTCGGCTTATAATCCTCCCCTCGACGCCCTTTCCTCAGAGGTAATTCGTTGGCCAACTCCATCCGACACGTTGAATCCATTCTGAAGCGAGCCGCCCAGCAGGCTGGATTCGAGCTTGCAGGCATTGCTCCGGCCGCGGATTCGCCTGAATTGCAAGCTTTTCCCGAGTGGATTGCCGCCGGTCATGCCGGCGAAATGAAATACATGGAAGCCCGGGATGAACGCGGCGATCTCAAACGAGGATCGCTATCGAGAGTAGCTCCTTGGGCCCGCTGCGTGATCGTATGCGCCATTAACTACAACACCGAACATCCCTACTCGACCGAACTGCACGAAGCGAGTCGCGGATGGATCTCCCGCTATGCCTGGAGCCGCGAGGATTATCACGAGTCCGTATTACGGCGCCTCCAGAAAGTCGAGGCTGCTGTGCATGAGGCTGTGCAGGAGTCAGAGCCGCAATTGATCACCCGCAGCTACGTCGACACGGGGCCGGTTGTAGAGCGGGTTTTCGCGAAGTACGCGGGCATCGGCTGGATCGGCAAAAACACCTGCATCATCAATCAACAGATCGGCTCGTGGCTTTTCCTTGGCGTGATTCTGACTTCTCTCGAATTGACGCCCGATGTGCCCGCGCCGGATCGCTGTGGCACCTGCACGCGTTGTATCGAGGCTTGTCCCACCGATGCGATTCTCGCTCCTTACCAACTCGACGCGAGCCGATGCATCTCCTACCTCACGATTGAGAAGCGAGGTTCGATCCCCGAGGAACTCCGTGCCGGCATGGGGCGGCAGGTTTTCGGCTGCGATATTTGCCAGGATGTTTGCCCATGGAACCGTAAAGCCCCTGCAACCACCGAGCCTGAATTCTCTGCTCGAGAAGGTTTGGTGAACCCCGCCCTCGATTGGCTAGCCGAAATGTCGGCAGAGGAGTTTCGGGAGATTTTCCGCGGTTCTCCGATCCGGCGTGCCAAGCGTTCTGGTCTCCGGCGCAATGCCGTAAACGCAATGGGGAACAGCGGGAACCGACAGTTTCTCCCCCTCCTGGAGGCTCTAGTCCATGATAAGGATGAGGCTGTCGCTGACAGCGCACATGGGGCAGTGGAGAAATTACGCAAGCTGTTATGAACACTGCTTAAAAAGAGCTTATTTTCGCTATATCTTCGCTATTTTCGCACCTGCCGGGCTTCCAACTTCCGTAACTGGTTTTTCCCCAGCCACGCAACTAATCTCTCGCTAAGGGGTTCTAACTAAGGAAGTTAACTAAAGAGCCGTCAACTATGAAGTCACGTCGTATGGGGATACCGAGCGTACTGAGCCGGGCTGCGGCATTTGTCATCACCCTGATGATGACATGCTCCGCCTTCGCGGGTTCTTCCGCCACACTGCTTCTCGAAGAACCTTACGGCAGGCTGGGATTCTTTACTGCAACCGGCCATGCGGCAGTGTATTTATCTGGGGTTTGCGCTCAGACGCCGCTGGTCCTTCGGCCCTGCGCTCCGGGGGAGACTGGCGTGGTTATCAGTCGCTACAACGGTGTAGGCAAACATGACTGGGTGGCGATTCCTCTGATCCCCTACCTGTACGCTGTCGAGCGTCCGGAAGATATCCCACTGTTCGCCGACGCGAAGATGACCGCGTTTCTGCGGGACCGCTACCGGCGCAAGTATCTGGAGGTGATCGCTCCTGATGTTAGAAACGGCGAGACGCCGGCAGGAAATTGGTACGAGCTGATCGGATCATCTTACGATCGCACGATTTACGGCTTTGAGATCGAGACGACTCGGAAGCAGGACCGCGCACTCATCAAAAAGCTGAATTCGTCCGCGAACGTTTCTCACTTCCACACTGTTTCGCGCAACTGCGCCGATTTCGCGAAAGACGTCATCAACTTTTACTACCCAAAAGCGCTGCACCGCAGCCTATTCGCCGACGTCGGCATTACGACGCCAAAACAGATGGCGAAAACCATGACCAAGTTCAGCGTCCGGCACTCGGAGATTCAGTTTTCCCGGATCGTGATTGCGCAGGTACCGGGCAGCATGTCGCGCAGCACGACGGCGCATGGAGTCGTTGAGTCGTTCCTCAAGTCGAAGAAATACATTGTTCCGAGCGCCGTGGCGAGCCCGATCTTCGCCGGATGCGTAGCCGGCGTCTATTTCACCAGCGGAGCGGGTCACTTCGAGCCGGCCCGGAATGCGAACATCTTTGTCGCCGGCCGCGAAGCCGAGTCGCCGGTCGAACGCGAGGATATCAAGGCGTATCAGACGCAGCTCAAGCATTATCTTGCTGGCGCGTATCCGGAGACCTCAGCAGAGCATGTCGAGAAGGCTTGGGCACGACTGCAATCGAAGGCACGGCCTGCCCTCGATTCGCAGGGACATCCGATTCTTGAGATGCAGATTGGCGAAAAGTTTGTCCGAGTCGGCGCTTCCCCCAGCAACATCATGAATGGCGATGCTCCGCCTGAGCTGGTGCGCCAGTTACTTGAGGCAAGACTGGGAGCGGAATTGCGTCATCCGTCGCCCCACAGCATCGCGGAAAGCGAAGTGGATCGCGACTGGAACCTGCTGCAGAGAGCGGCGTCCGAACGCGATGCGAGCCTCACGTCCCGCTCCGCGAGCCTGGACACGAATGCGATCCACGGAAAAGAAAGCACCGGATTGTCACGAGCGCCTCTGCCTTAGTTTTCTTGGGGCGGATGGGGAGGCATGCCAGAGCCCGGAATTGGAGGCTGGCCCGGCGGCTGTTGTTGCTGCAGTTGCATCTGCCGCTGCTGCATCTCCTGCAACATTTGCTGTGGAGTCTTTACGCCCTGCTGCTGGTCTTGTGGAGGCTGTTGCTCAGCTTCGGCCGGCGGTTGATCGGCGTTGTCGTCGGCGTTGTTATTGTCGTCGGCGGCCTCTGCTTCATTCGCCTCGGCAGGTTCCGGCTCGGCCTGATTTACCGCGTGGTTCTCAGGTGCAGGAGTGCCTGCTACGACCGGATTCGGCGCGATTTCCTGAGGGCCGCTCTTGGCCACCAGGACGACACGCGTGAGAGCGGACTGGTCGGAAGGAGATCCCAGCAGGACGTAATTGAATCGAGACCCGTTCAGCAGGTCCGCCACGACTTCGCGGGCGGGCCCGGGGCCCAGGTGGGTCACTACCCGTTCCGGCGCTGCGGGAATCTCGATATCAGCGCCGGTCTGTTTGCGCACCGCGCGCAAAATATCCGCAAGGGTCGAGTTCGGCGCGACGATGGTGAGCTGGTTATTCTCGTATGTCACTTGCGGCGGAACCGCTGCAATCGTATCCAGAGGCATCTGCTGGACCGGTCTTCCAGTCGGTCCAGAGGGCAAGGGTGGAGGCGGTTCGACTGGCTTCTTCTTGGTGCTCTTTCGATGCGCCTGCGGCTGAGGCTTTCCCTGCACTGCGACGTCGGCGAAGGCTGGCATGGCCGCGCACAGAAGTCCCGAGCTCAGGAGTAATGCGAGTGCGATCTTGTTCGACTTCGATCCTGTGCTCATAACTGACTTCCTTACCTATTTCCCTGTCAGGACTCGGATTTCGGGGAATTTAACCGGTGGCGCGCTTTATACGATTTTAGCACCAGACCCTGGCGCTGGGAGCCGCCAGGAATATCCCCAGTAACAAGAACGTGGATCCTTTCGTTTCTTGCAACGAGAGATGGGTTACAGGCTGTTTAAGACGATTGCAGTCAACCATTTCAGGCAACACAATATCTTATACACGGCCAACCAAGGCGCGCATCGTCCAAGCCAAGGCTGTGCAACTCTCTGAAACAAAGGCAGGGATCTTATGGGACCGGTCTTGCGGTGCTTCAAGGACCAGTTGTACTGCTTGGCGATCGCTGTTCTGGCAATCCTGCCCGGGAGCGCTGGGGCGCAGATCTGCCAGACGGCGAATGATATGGACGCTGCGCTGCGGACCGCCATTACGAACGCGGGACAGCGGTATTTCGAGATGGCCGTGAAGGGCGATACGGTTTCCTTACGGCAAAGTGCCATCCCCGGTCTGGCATCGGATTTCGGTGGAGTGCAAAACACGATCCAGGACCATCAACCAGCCATGGCCGGAGCGCAGCCCAGTGTCAAGTCCATTTTCCTGTTGAATGCGGATGACGCTACTCCGAACCAGCGCGCCGAATTCTACTGCGGGGTCTTCAACAAGAACGGTCAGACGGCGAATAGTGCCGCTTTCTACCTGGAGAATCTACCGCCCGGGAAATACGCGATCGTCCTCATCGACGCGAATTCGGCGAAAGGGCGAACCATGTTCTCGGAAGTTCTCCAGCAGGCCGGCAGCGACTGGAAATTGGGCGGTCTTTATATCAAATCCGCCCTGGTCGCCGGACACGATAGCGACTGGTTTCTTGCCCAGGCTCGCCAGTACAAGGCCAAAGGTCAGATGCACAATGCGTGGTTCTTCTACCTGGAAGCACGCAGCCTGATTTCGCCTCTGCCCTTCATGAGCACGCTCACGACCGACAAGCTCTACGACGAATCACAGCCGCTGCAGCCCACAGATTTGCCCGCAAGCGGCAAAACAGCCAGCCTCGCGGCTCCAACCAGCACCTACAAGCTCACGGCGGTTTTTCCAGAGGTCGTCGGCAACGACCTGGACTTAATCGTGAGGTATGACTCCACCAACGTATCCAATACCAATGTTGCCTATCAGGAGAATGTCAACGTCATGAAAGCGTTAGTCACGAGGTTCCCCGAGGTTCGTGATGCATTCTCTGCCGTAGTTGCTCGCGCCGTGGATACGACTGGCCGCGATTACGGCACGCTGTTAGCGATGAAAGACATCAAGTGAGCATTGGGTCCTAACCGATTGATGAGTCGGCGGTGACTTGGTCGAACGTGCAAGCCTTGGGATCTTTGTCGTCCCTTAGTCCAAGAAATACTGGAGCCCGCAGTTTCGGGCCGCTTCCGCGATTGGCACCCTCCGTCCATTCGGCATACTCGATCTCTGCCACAAGTTCTGGCTTGACCCAGCTCACTTTGCGCACAGCCTCGACTTCTCCATAAAACGGATTCTTCTTCGTCTCGATCTTGCGAAGGACTTTAGAAATTTGGGCCAACCGCTGCTGGTCAAATCCGCTTCCCACCTGGCCGACGTGAATCAGCCGTCCTTCTTTGTCGTAGAGTCCGAGCACCAGAGAGCCGAAGTGCGCTCGCGTGCCCTCTGGGTCGGTGTAGCCGCCGATCACGCACTCCATCTCATGCCGGATCTTGATCTTCAACCACTCGCGGCTGCGGCGCTCTTCGTAGTGGCTGTTGCGCTTCTTGGCCAGGATTCCTTCCAACTTCTTGTCGCGAGCGATCTCGAACAGCGCCTTTCCTTGGGCTTCATAATGATCCGAGTAGCGCAGCGAATCACCCGGCGCCAGAATTGAAGCCAGCTGCTTCTTGCGTTCCACCAGGGGAACACGCCGCCAGTCGTAACCGTCGAGATAGAGAACATCGAATGCGTAATACAAGACCGGGACGTCGGCCTTTTCCGCTGCCCGCTTCCCGCCTGGCCGAAATCCGGTGCGCTGCTGCATCAGGCTGAATGATGCGCGTCCGTCGACATCCAGCGCCACGACTTCCCCGTCCAGAATCGCAGTTTTTGCCTGAATGAACTCTGGCATGTCCTTCAGTTCCGGATACCGCGCCGTCAGCTCGTTCTGATTCCGCGAGACCAGCCGCACTTTCCCGTTTTCGATGAAGGCGATCGCGCGGTATCCGTCCCATTTGATCTCGAACAACCAGTCTGGATCATCAAACGGCTTCTCGATGGACTCGGCTAGCATGGGATGGATGGTGGTCGGCATTGGGCGCTTTACTGGCCCAGAAACCAGAACCGCAGAGGACGTTGAGGACGCGGAGGATTTTGGAGTCTGATTTTTTGAAGGTGATTCTTGCGGCTTCTTGCTGCCGTTTCCAGAGATGTCAGCGGCCGCTACGATTCTTTGACCGCGGCCGGAAGCCTTTTTCTTACTTACCTTTGTGTCCCCCGCGTCCTCGGCGGTTTTGGTTTGCTTTTTTTTTTGATCGAGCCGCGCCACCGCGTCCGCCAGCCACGCCGCCTTCAATTTCCCGCGCCCGGCAGGACGGCTGCTCGTCCACTCCCGCGACCGGGCATCGCCCGCGATGTCATCCATGCTCCGCTTGCTGAGCACGGACTCATCGATGTCTCCCGCGTCGTATCCCTCAACCGCCTGATCGTCATGCTTCTTGATCATGAGCCATTCATTGCCCTTGCTGCCGGGACGACGACCCTTCATCTTGATAAGCGCGAAATCTCCCTTCAGCCGCTTGCCATTGAGCCGGAACTTCAAATCGCCTTTGGCGAGCATCGCCGCTGCGTCCGCCTCGGTGCCCGGAACATATTTCCCGTTCACCGGCACGGGCGAGAGAGGCGCCCACGTCCCCACATCCCACACCATCACGCTGCCCGCGCCATAATTGCCCTCGGGAATGTTTCCCTCGAAATCGAAGTAAGAAACCGGATGATCTTCCACATGCATCGCCAACCGCTTATCCGCCGGATCGAGCGACGGCCCCTTTGGCACCGCCCACGATTTCAGTACCCCTTCCATCTCCAGCCGAAAGTCATAGTGCAGCCGCGTCGCGTCGTGCTTCTGCACGACGAAGCGATTCCCTTTCTTCTTCGCCACTTCTGGCGGAGGCTCGGGCGTGTCTTCAAAGCGCCGTTTTCGCTTGTATTCCTCGAGAGCCATAGCAGGGCCATTCTAGCAAGCGGCGTTGCCCAAAGCTGTACATGGGCTACCGTAGGCAGGGCTTGGCAATGAGCAATGAGCAATGAGCAACGAGCGACGAGCGACGAGCAACCCTAGACATCCAGCGTTTTGCTCAGTGCTCATCGCTCAGTGCTCATCGCTCGAACGCTATAATCGCCATTCGAGTCTCAGTAGTGCTTTGCATGAAACGCGAATTCCCCGAAATCCCTCTGGTCGGCATCGGATCGATCATCATCGAAGGCGACCGGGTTGTGCTGGTGAAGCGGGCCCACCCGCCGATCCAGGGACATTGGTCGATTCCGGGAGGAGTGCTCGAAGTCGGAGAGATGGTCCGCGAGGCGGCGGTGCGAGAAGCGCGGGAAGAGACCGGATTAATCGTCGAACCGGGCGAACTACTCGGTGTGTATGACCGCATCCTGCGCGATCCCGGGCAACGGGTGCAGTATCACTACGTGCTGATTGATTTCTTGTGCCGCGCCGTTGGTGGTGAGCTCCTCGCCGCCAGCGACGCCACCGAGGTCCGCTGGTTCACGCGGGAAGAACTGCCGGCACTCAATCTTGCCGAAGATACCCAGGACGTGATTCAAAAAGGATTTGCCAGACTAGGCCAATGATTCGGGTTCTTCCGGTTCGACCTCGTCGGAGACTTCTTGAAGGACTCGATTTGCGGCGTCCACGTTGTGGGCGTCAACCCGCAACTTCACACCGCCGAGGGCGTTCGCATTGAACCAATCCATCCGCACCATATTGTCGTCGAATAAAAACGACTCGATTCCTGCCGAGTCGAGTAAACCCTTTGCGAGTTCGGCTTCGAGCAACCCCCAAAATGTGCGGATGGTAACCAGGTCTCGAAACTCGAGTTCCTTCTGGCCTGCCTCATTTGGCTGTTCAAAGTTCTGAGGGAGCCGTCTTCGAGCCAGTTCCTCTCTAAGCACTTCTTGGGCGATATCGGTCAGTTCGTCGGATTGCGTGTCTACCTGCTGCAACTCCTCGTCCGTTTTGCCCGCATAAATCTCGGAGAGTCGTCCGCGTTCCCCTTGAGGATCCATTGTCGTCACGGAATGGAATCATACCTCCGCAAACCCGATCTCTTGAAATAGCAAAGGCTGCATACGTGGATGGGCCGATCTTCTTGAGCAAAGAACACAACTCTAAGACGCTCCTGATGGACGATTGCCTGCGCTGCCACTCGATGCACTTCCAGGGCAGCATCCGCGATCTGGTCACACGTCGAGACCATGAATACAACATGCAAATCCGTGAAGAACTCCCACAACGTCCACACGGTCAAGTGCATCGACTGCCACACGAAAGGGTACCTAGGAAAATGGCGAGGGTGGCGCAGGCCCGAATTGCATCGTCAACAGGTTTCGACACCGGCGCCCCCAATACTGCCCAGGACCCGCTGAGCGCGCTCTGCAGCCTTGCACTCACGACGACGCCGGAAGGGATGCATGTACGCCTGCCATACGTTTCATGATTCCCCTTGCCATCGTGGCCGGAGTTGCTAACAGGCTTGACTTGCGCGAGCGGGAGGCGTATATAGCGGTTCAGTCGTTGGGCCACTCTGGGGGCGTGGATGCCCTTATTCGAGAGGCATCCCCACTAAATCCAAAAATCGATATGGAGGCGGATATGTCTCCTAATAATCGTGTTGCGCTTGTGGGTGTGTTCTTTGTGGCTGCTCTGGCGACTGCCAATCTCGGCTGTGGAGGGTCGTCAGCGCCGCCACCTCCACCGATCAGTATTTCACTCAATACCACCAGCGCCACGCAATTCGAAACGACCTCGCTGCCGTTCACCGCAACTCTTGTGAATGACGTAAGTGCAAAGGGGGTCATCTGGACAGCCTCCTGCTCGGCGAGCGCGTGTGGATCGGTCTCGCCCAGTGCTACCCAAAGCGGCGTTCCCACGACTTACACCGCTCCGGGCCCGCCAGCGAGCGATCTGACGGTAACGCTTAAGGCGACCGCTGTGGCCGATCCTTCGAAGTCCGCGAGCGCGATAATTACGGTTCCCGCTCTTTCCGTCTCGGTTTCACCCACTTCGGCCACTGTGCAGGTTGCCGGTTCCCTCCAGATCAATGGAAGCGTGAACAATGATGCAGGCGCGGGTAGCATTAATTGGACGCTGGTTCAGAATGGCAGCCCGTGTTCGCCAGGCTGTGGCACGGTTTCCCCGGCGAGTGGGACAAGCACTACCTACACTGCACCGGCAATACCCCCCGCCAGCGACATGACAGTGACTACTACAGGCGCATCAGCGACCGATAGCACGAAGTCTGCTTCCGCGACTCTGCTCGTACCGTCGATTGGAATTGCGGTGGCCCCTGCGACGTCGACCGTCGTAGGCACCCAAAGCATGCCACTGACCGCGACTCTCGTGAACGATAAGAACAATCAGGGGGTCAACTGGACGGTTTCGTGCGCCTCCGCGCCTTGCGGCACTGTATCGCCATCGCCGACCAAAAGCGGCGTTGCCACCACCTACACCGCCCCGGCACCTCCGGTCAGCGACACACAGGTGACAGTTACTGCGACTTCGGTGGCCGATTCTAACGCGGTGGCAAGTGCAACAGTCACGGTTCCGGCCATTCTGATCGACGTTGTGCCTCCGAATCCCACTGTGATCGCGACGATGACCCAGGCGTTCACGGCCACCGTCACGAACGATCCGAACAATGCTGGAGTTACCTGGAGCGTATCCTGCTCGACAACTTCGTGCGGGATGGTGTCGCCATCGTCCAGCGCAAGTGGCGGCTCCGTGACCTACACGGCTCCGCCTCTGTCCCCAACTGATCTGACTGTCTCGGTAACGGCCACTTCGGTTACCAATACAGCGAATTCCACTCAGGTGTCAGTGACCGTCCCAGCGATTGTCGTGTCTGCAGTTAAGCCCGCGAGTGGTATCGTTCCGATCAGTGGGACGCCCCAATTCACAGCCAGCGTTTCCAATGATCCGACCAGTCAGGGATTGAACTGGACTCTCAAGCAAGGTGGAAGCCCTTGCTCGCCGGGGTGCGGGACGATGAATCCGGCAAGTACAGGCAGTCCGGGCACGTCGACCTTTAACGGTCCCGCTACCCTACCGGCGAATGCCGCGGTGAGTGTCAATGCCGTCTCGATAACCGATGCAACCAAGTTAAGTAGTGCTTCTATCACGCTGACGAATGGCACCGCGCAGTTCACTCCCGCAAGCCTCAAGTTTTCTTGCAAGTTGAACTCGAGCCTTAATCCGTGCCCACCGCCTGCCCAAAGTGTGGCGTTGACTAACACGGGAGCATCGGCGCTCTCCATCTCAAGCATCACGACCTCGGGAGGGTTTTCGCAGACCAATAATTGCGGCAGCAGTGTTGCGCCGGCGGGAACCTGTTCTGTCACCGTAACGTTCACGTCAAAAACCGTAGGTACTTCCAACGGCTCGGTGACAGTCTCGGACAGCAGCTCAGATAGTCCACAACTAGTGAAATTGTCGGGCGTTGTCCAGCGACCCAGACTCACACATGCAGATCAGGCGCGAGCCGACTTAGGCTTGACGAACTCGCTCACCGTTCCGGCTCCAACCGGCGGAAACGTTGTGGGCTCGCGAGTGTTCGACTTGGTGGATTCCGGGCGCAAAGATCCTTATACGCCGAACGCAGGAGCCCGTGAGCTGTCAGTTCGTGTGTGGTACCCCGTGTCCGCACGCTTCAGTCAGGACTGCAAAATGGCGGAGTACGCCTCTCCGAAGGTGTGGAAGTACTTCGCGCAACTGGTTGGCGTACCTGCGTTCCCCGTCTCAACCAATAGTTGTCAGGATGCGACAGTCGCCGAAGGCGCCCATCCGGTCGTCGTGTTCTCCCCAGGCCTCACGGGAACTTTCACCGATTACACGTTCCTCATGGAGGACCTGGCAAGCCGTGGCTACATTACGGTGACAGTGGACCACACCTACGAGGCGACGGCGGTCGAATTCTCCGACGGGCGGTTCGTCCGATCGGTGGTCGGGAGTCATCTCGGCGGTGAGGTTCCTCGTGACCGGAAGACATTGTCGTTCGCAGTGGAAGTGCGGTTGAAGGACCTCAGGTTCGTGATCGATCAGCTCGCGCGTCTCAATGTTCGCCGGGACAGCCCTTTCTCGGGAAGGCTCGACTTGTCGAAGATCGCGGTGGCTGGTCACTCGCTGGGAGGGCTTACAGCACTACTCACTAGCCAATCGGATCCGCACATCAAGGGAGCCATCCTGATAGATCCCGTTCTACCTGATCTATTGCCCGGCGCGACCGACAAACCCGTTCTGTTGATGACAGCCGACAGGCAACAGTGGGCAGCGAACGAGTGCGGTTTGTGGATGAATCTGCATGGCTCAAGGCTCGCCGTAAGCTTGCAAGGCAGTGAGCACGTGGCGTTGTCTGACTGGATTTGGTTGACAAAGGATGCGGTCCGCACTGGCCCAATGGGTCCGGAAAAAACAATGTCTGCCATGCGAGATTACGTCGCAGCGTTCCTGGATACCAATCTTCGTGGGATAGGGACGAGTCCGTTGGTGAACGGACCCTCGCCGAATTATCCCGACGCTAGAGTCACGGGTCGGGATCAAACATTGTGCGAGAATCCTTAGACTCTTGTCGTGCCATGGTCAACGTTGGGAGAAGTAATGTCGGCCGAATCGTTACAGGAGTCTTCAAACTCGGAAGATTCCTTGAGAAAAAACAAACGGCCCGCAGGCAAAACCTGCGAGCCGTCCGGTGGACTGTTGTGGATTGACCAAGAGGTGGTCACTCTACGTGGCCTCTACGGCAACTCCGGGCTCCTGACCGACCTGCGTCAGGCGGCATCAATCCTTACTCACCGATAGTTTGCGGGCTGTAGCCTCAGGCGTTATGACGCCCAAAGCCCCGCTTAGAGCAACCCGCTCTAAGTCTCAGCCACCTCACCTGGTCTTTGAATACATCTACTACTGCCATCAGAACTTGTCATCCGACCACCTCCTTTCCGGTGTAAGCGCAGATTAGTACGAAATGCGGCGCGGCGTCAATCGGGGAAATCGTAGTACCGGGGAAAGCAACATCTCGTAAGGTAGCCGGGGAGAGGAGAGAACCGTGGTTGTGGCGCGCGTCGCTTTCGCTCCGCGGGGCGGACGAATGCGTCCGCCCCTACACAATCACGGTAATTCGAAAGCATAGATGGCGCTGCCTGCCGCGATTGCCACATATTCTTTTCCGTCCACTGCGAAAGCCATAGGCGCGGCATAGACCGCGCCGCCCATTTGAAAATGCCACAGCGGCTTAAGTGAGGACGCGTCGAAGGCGATGAAGTTTCCTTCGGCGTCGCCGCTGAAAACAAGCCCGCCTGCTGTCGAGAGCACTCCCGACCAGGTCGGCGACGTGTGCTGGAATTTCATCTTCGTCTCGCCAGTCGTCGCATCAATAGCCTTCAGGAATCCCAGATACGGCCTTGCCTCTTCTGACGGAAAGTACGCGCTGCCGTAGAATGCGTGTCCAGCCTCATAGGGTTGCGGAGCCGTGCTGAAGATGTCGCACTGATCGCGCGCCGTCACGTAGAACAATCCGCTCTGCGGATCGTAGGTCGGGGCCATGAAGTTCGTTGTGCCGAGCGCGCCCGGACACACTGTGTGACCCTCGAGCGTGGGTGAGGCGTTCTTGTTTGCGACCGGACGCCCCTCAGCATCCTTCGAATCGCTCCACGTTGTCTTGCCGTAGGGCGTCGCCGAGAGCAGCTTCCCGTTCGTGCGATCGATTACATAGAAGTAGCCGTTACGGTCGGCCTGCGCGATAAGCTTTTTGCTGCCAGCATCGATCAGGACTGGAACCTGGGTCGCGTCCCAATCGTGTTCGTCGTGCTTGGTGAACTGGAAATACCAATTGAGCTTGCCCGTATCGGCGTTGAGCGCGAGAAGGGAATTGCTGTAAAGATTGTCACCGGCCCGCCCTTCTCCGCGATTTGAGGGCGCAGGATTTCCCGTTGGCCAAAAGATCTGGTTTGTCGCCAGATCGTATGTGCCCGTATTCCACGCGGGCGCGCCACCCACTTTCCATGAGTCGCCCTCCCAAGTTTCGTGTCCTGGTTCGCCGGGCCCCGGCACGGTGTAGTAGCGCCATTTACGCGCGCCGGTTTCGGCGTCGTAGGCGTCGATGAATCCGCGCACGCCGTACTCGCCGCCGGAAATGCCGATCACGATCAGATTCTTCACCGCAAGTGGCGCAACCGTGAAGCTATGACCGGTTCGATAATCGGCAGCGGTCACGTCCCACACGACTGCACCCGTCTTCGTGTCGAGCGCGATCACGTGTGCGTCCAGTGTTCCGATAAACACCTTGTCGCCAAGGATTGCCAAACCTCGATTCACGCGTCCGCAGCATGGACGAATGTCGCTTGGCAATTGCCGCTGATACATCCAGATGGGCCTGCCCGTGCGCGCATCCAGGGCGAAGGCGCGATCGTCCTGTGCGGTCGCGTAGAGAATCCCGTCTACCACCAGGGGAGAGGTCTCAAGTTTTCCGGTAGCCGCCGTCTGATAGACCCACTTCGCCACCATGCTGTGGGCATTGGCGGTGTTGATTTGGTCAAGCTTACTGAAACGCTGTCCGGAATAACTGCCGGAGTAGGTCATCCAGTTCTGCGGTTCTTTGGCCGAGTTGACGAGGCGCTCGAAGGTGACCTGGGCCTGGGCGGCAATCGTCGTAACGCAGACTAGGATGCCGCAGACGAGGATACGGTCGGCGACCATCTTTCTCGCTCTGGCCAACTCGTGGAAGAGCGGCCCTTTGAGGGCCGCGTATGCTTGTCGAGGATCAAGGGCCTTCAGGCCCTGTGGGATGCTGGGGCTAGAGCCCCGGAACTTGTTTGTGCTTTGACGCGGCGCTGAAGCGCCGCTCTTCCACGGTAGCGACCACGATTGTGCCCGCCCGCTCTTCCTCGGTTGCTCCGGTAGACAACGGATTGGTTGCCCCAGCAGACAACAGATCCCGCTGTATTCCTTCAAGCCAGAAATCCGGGTGCTCATTGCGCCCCCACGGTGGCCAGGAAGGCCACGATGTCTTCCACTTCCTTGTCGCTCAGCACATCGGGGTTGTATTTCGGCATCGCCGACTCGCGGTTCTTCTGAAAGGATTTCAACTTATCTTTCTGGAGCAGATGGATGTGCTCGCCTGAATCCATCATTTGGACGCTGAAGCCGTCTTCGTTCAGGATCACGCCCTTGAGCTGTTTCCCGTCCGCTGTGACCACAGTGACGCTTTCGTACTCCTGAGGGAATTCCTTGGTCGCTTCCGTCAGTCCCCAGGCAAGCCGGCGGCTCGGATCGCGGATGGATTCGATCATCGCCTCACGGGTGCGCGATCCGCCCACTCCGGTCAAATCCGGACCCATCCTCCCGCCTTTGCCTTCGACCATGTGGCACATCGAACAATTCCCATCGCCGTAAAACAATGCCTTGCCGTGTGCCGCATCGCCGGTCGTTTTGGCCGAGGTCTTCACTTCCTGACTGCGAATGTAGGTGACGATCTGCCAAATCTCCTCATCCGTCATGCCCACGCCCTGGCCGTTGGTCCCGTTTGCCGGCATCGCAGTCCCCGGGATGCCGTTGCTGATGATTTGAAACATGTCGGAGTCGGAGTGCGCATGTTTTTTCTGGGCACGTGTCAGGTCCGGGCCCCGACCGCCTCCGCGGGCCCCGAGTCCATGACACAGCGCACAGTTGATGCGGAACTCATACTCCCCTGCCTTTGCCGCCTTGGGATCACCGGCAAGTGGATTCTGACCTAACCCATTGGCCACGCATAGAAGAAACACGAATCCCGCGACCCACATTCGTCCTGCCATGATTTCCCCTTGGCTGAATTTGCCGCATTCTACGCCATCGAGTCGCCTCTGGAGCTTTGGAAATCTCGACGGAAACGGGAACAGTTCCCGCCGGACATGTCCGGGGGGTATCTGCCGGTAGCACTTCTGGCTCGCTACACTGAAATCCTGCCCTTCCCCGGTCGATGTCCCTGATGAGGGCAGACTTTTTTCCTTAGGCGGCTAAGTTACTGATCTTTCAGCCTTTCCAGCGGAAGGCCTGAGGCTGCGGCAGGCCGAGATGAGCGAGCACGCGATAAGCAAACTCGCGAGCCATCTCATCTAATGAAGCGGGGTGGTAGTAGAAGGCAGGGATCAGGGGAAAGATGGTCGCGCCGGCATCTGCGGCCCGGTACATGTTGCGGATGTGGATTTTGTTGAGGGGCGTTTCGCGTACACAGAGCACCAGGGGGCGCTTCTCTTTGAGCGTGACGTCGGCGGCGCGTTCGATCAGTTGGGCGGCGACGCCGTTGGCGATTCGGGCCAGAGTGCCCACGCTACACGGGATAACGACCATGGCGTCAGCGGGATAGGAACCGCTGGCCACGTTCGCTCCGATGTCAGCGTTCGACTGCACTTGAATTTTGCTCTTTGACGTCTTGCCGGACGAGCCGAGCACTTGGGCGACGAGGTCGGACCTGCCCTTGAGGTCCAGTTCCTCTGCCAGGACGCGCAACGCGCTGTCGGAGGCGATGAAGTTTACGGTCTGAACGCGCTCATCGCGCTCGACGGCGAGCAGAAAGTGGCGAAGAAAGATAGCTCCACTCGCGCCAGTAGTCGCAACGGTGAGATTTTGCGGCGGGTGATTGGGCAAGGGTGCCTCGAACTGAGGAGCATAGGTAGCCCACGCAGTAGAAGTCAAGACGAACGAGCCAGGAGTCAGAAGCTAGAAGCTGAATATGGCATCTACGGCCAATCTCCGGTCCCGGCGCAGCGCAGCGCAACTCCACGCGCTTGCCGGGGTAGAGCGCGAGATTCGCGCGCAGGACTCGAATGGCCGCCGGAAATATCTTCGCGAGTTCAACAAGTCATTCCGCACGTACGAAGCGGTTCTGAGCAGCGAGGAAGTTCAATCGACCTTAGGTTCGGCCGATCTGGTCCTGATCGGGGACTATCACGCTCTGCCGTCTTCCCAGCGCTGTGCCGCTTCTCTTGTCGAGCAACGAGCCCTGGCGGGTGATCGGCCAGTCGTCCTTGGCGTTGAAACCGTCTTTGCTCGCGATCAGCATATTCTCGACGAATGGTGGCGGCGCGAAATTGATGAAACCGAACTGCGGCAGCGCATTCGCTTCGACCTGGATTGGGGATACGACTGGGCTCCCTTCTACGAACTGCTGGTCAGTGCGCGGGATAACGCCGAGGCGCTGTATGGACTGGATTGCATGCCGCGCGAAGATCTGCGCAAGATCGGCGCCCGCGATCGCCATGCCGCGTTGAAGATCGCAGAGATCAGGCAAAGGCATCCGAACGCAGTGGTCTATGTGCTCTTTGGCGAGTCGCATATGGCTCCGGGGCATCTGCCGCGAGCTATTCGCAAGCAGAATCCCGAAGCTAAAGTTGTGACTGTGCTGCAGAACGTGGACTCGCTCTACTGGCGGGCTGCAGGAGAGCGCGCCGCCAAAATCGAAGCCGTCCGGGTCCAGGAAGACGTTCTTTGCGTATTCAACGCGACGCCGCTCGAGAAATACGAAAGCTACCGGTTGTTTCTCGATCAGTGGAGCCGGTGCGACGAGAGCCCGGATTACGCTCCTACGATCTACAATTTAATCGACAGCCTCGCCAACTTTCTCGAGATCAACCGCTACTCCTCGCACAATGGCACTCAGCCCAAGTTCCTGGTCGATATGCTGCCGGAAGTTTACGGCGGCTCTTCGGCTGCAACGCTGGGAAGGCTTCTGCTGCGCAAAGGTGTGAGTGAAGACGATCTAAAGAAGATGCTGGTCCGAGTAGAAGAGTGCGGCAGCACCTACTTGCCGCAGGTGAACGCCTTCTACATTCGCGAATTCCAGATGATGCACGCTGCGGAAGATGCGACCCGCTTTCTGCATCAGGCATGTCAGGGGTTGCCGCAGCGGTTGGACGGCCACCGTGGAACGGAACCCGTGGTTGCTGATGAGCAGCGCGCGCTCGACTGCTTCTATGCTCGCGTGATCGAGCACGCCATCGCGTATTTTGGATCGCGTGTCCTGTATCCTTCGCGTCCTGCTCCGGAACCGGATAATTCTCCGTTGAAACGAGCAGCGATCAAGAACATCGCGCAGGCAGCCGCGCGGAGCCAGAATGGCAACTTCGAATCCTCGGAACTCGAGCTTGGTCAAAGAATCGGGAGCCAGATCTATGCCGCATATCTGGCCGGGAGAGTTGCGCCCAGCGGGTTGCGGCGGCTGTTCCTGGCCCATATCGATGAGCCGGGACTTGCCCGAAAGGTGTGCGGTGCCGTCCTGACTAAGCTGAAGTCGGCTACTCGTCCTTCGGCTAGCGCGGCTCATGATTGAGCAGCGAGCGGTGAGCAATGAGCAATGAGCGGTGAGCAAACCCTCTTGCTAGATAATTTGATCGCCTCTTCTACTTTCCCGCTTCGCTCAATGCTAATCTAGGACCTCAGTCCGGCTGAATGCCGACTGCTGACTGCTGAGTGCCTCCTTGAACTCCGAATCCATCCGCAAACTATTCGAGGATGTCCGCAAGAGTAAGCTTACGTCCGACGACGCTGTCAACCGCTTGCGCCACATGCCGTTTGAAGACTTGGGTTTTGCCAAGGTCGATCATCACCGGGCGCTGCGGGCTGGCATGCCCGAAGTCATCCTGGGAGAAGGGAAAACTCCGGCGCAAGTTGCGGGAATTTTCACCCGGTTAGCCAAGCACGGCGGGAATGTCCTCACCACGCGGGCCAGTAAAAAACAATTTGCGGCGGTGAAGAAAAAAGTGCGGGGCGTCGAGTTTCGCGAACTGGCGCGTGCGATCGTCTTGCAAAAGGATTCGACGAAGTACGGCAAAGGAATGGTGGCTGTCGTCTCAGCGGGGACCAGCGACATTCCCGTCGCCGAAGAGGCCGTGGTCACGGCCGAAATGATGGGCAACGAAGTACAACATTTCTATGACGTCGGTGTCGCCGGCATTCATCGCCTGCTCGCGAACCGCGAGGCGCTTACAAAGGCGCGCGTGGTGATCGTTTGCGCGGGGATGGAAGGCGCCTTGCCCAGCGTCGTCGGAGGTCTGGTCGGAGTTCCCGTAATCGCTGTGCCCACCAGCATCGGCTACGGCGCGTCTTTCAAGGGATTGGCCGCGCTGCTCGGGATGCTTAATTCTTGTGCCTCGAACGTGAGCGTCGTGAATATCGATAACGGCTTCGGGGCCGGTTATGTCGCCTCGCTGATTAACCGCTTACCTTGATTCTTATAAGGAATTCTTATGTCCGCCTCCCTCGCTCCTGAAGTGAAGAGCCTGATCGATCGCCCGAACTTCGCGCATCTCTCCACACTCATGCCGGACGGTTCGCCTCAGTCCGTGCCGGTCTGGATCGGACGGGAAGGCGAGCACCTCATCGTCTGCACCGGCGACGGCTCGCTTAAAGCGAAGAACACCCGACGCGATCCGCGGATCGCGCTTTCCGTCGTGGACTTTCACAATCCTTATGAGGAAGTTCAGATCCGGGGACGAGTCGTGGAACGCCGTCCGGACGCGGATTTCAAATATATGGATGCCATCTCGCACAAGTACACCGGGAAACCATTCCCGTTCCGCAGCCCCGAGGGCCGAGTCACGCTGGTGATTGAAGCGGAGAAAGTTCGCTACACGAAACTGCCGTTCGAGCACACGCCACCGAAATAAATGCCGCTCTTGGTTCGGAATCTCTGCACTGAGGTAACGTTGGCACTTTGCCGCTCACCTCTAGAATCGGTGTATGTTCACCGACTCCCGACTCCTGCCTGCATCTGGCGGGTCTCCGACGCCCGGGCAGGACATCAGCGGAACGCCATGGCAGCAGCATATGCGCCCCGGCGAAATCGCCCTGTTCTACTTTGATGCCCGCACAGGCCAACCTCTGACGGCGCTGGGCAAAGTGCCACGAAACCAAATCGACGAGTATTGCAGTGCCTACCGCAGCCTTTATATGGCGCGCCTGGTTGCGAAATCCAAGATCATCAAGAATCCGAGCATGATTACGGTCCTCTATGACAAGCGAGGGCGATGGCTAGGAACCATGTCTCGTGAAGGAGAAGATCGGCGCAACATCGGCCTTGGACTGGCGTGGCTGCTGTTTCAGATGCCGCTATGCGCGCTTTTTGGCACGCTCGCGATCCTGGCATTGTCGGAGATTTCTGCGCGCACCCTTGGCTCCGAGCGCATGCACTGGGAAAGCATGTCGTCCCAGGAATGGACTGGACTGATTGTAGCTGGAATGCTGTTGGGCGGAGCTGTGCGACTGGTTTTCGAGTATGTTCGTGGGCGCTTGGTGCTTTACCTCACGCGGGCTGCGCGCGAGCCAGTGGGTTCACCCGGGCGGGAGGCGTTCTATCAACGGCTTGCCAGAACGAACAACTCGAGTTTGCTCCTGCCCCTTGATATTACCTTCGAACCGACCAAGATCGAGTGGCAATCGATGGAGAAATATCAAGCGTGGTTTGATGGACTCCGTCGCGAAGGATTCGAATTGTTGGGGGCCTATCAGATTCGAGAAGTTTGCCTCGACCTGGAACTATGGCTTCGATCCGCGGAGGATCTTGTCGCTGAAGTCGTGAATCATCCGCAAGCCGGCATGTGGATGGGAGCGCTCACCCTCTACGAAGACTGGTCGTCTTTTGGAGTTTCGAACAGGAAGAATTTCGGACTGATTGATCCTCACCCGACAAAGAAGATCGTTCACATCGGCGCGGAGGCGACCGCAGAGCAGGTCATCGACAAAGCCCGGCGTGAGCGGCCTGAGGGTGTTCGGCGTAGGGTAGGTCCCGAAAACCTTCTCTCCTACTACGCTACAAGCTGGCGCCAGTATGTCGAGTGGCGTCGTGCTCGCGGCACGACGGCGGAAGAGTACAAGAGGATTTCCGAGCGGAAGGCTGAGGCCAAACTTAAAGGCGAATCCTGGCTCTAGACGATACAAAAGGGCGCGGTTTTCACCGCGCCCTCGTCACCGCTACATCCACTTGCATCTGCGAACTGCCTTTAGCTCTTGGCCACCTGCAGTTTGTTCTCGACGCTAAACGCGCCGAACACTCCATTCGCGCGAAGGCCCGCGATGTTCTTATCCATCGTGCTGTCAACCGAGCCATACAGCGTCACATGTCCGTTGACCACGATGATGCGGATCGGACGTGCGGGATCCAGACCGTACTTGCTGAGCACGGAATCACCATAGATGGCACGCAGCGTCCGCAGGCGTACGCTGTCATCGAACGGTGAGACCGGTTCGATCGAGACGTTATCGATAACGTCCTTCACGCCGGGCATGTTTGCGATGTCAGCCAGAGCTTCGTCGCGGCCCACGCCGGTGCGGTCCTGTCCTTCCACCGTGACCACGCCATCCTTCACGCCGAGCGCGAAGTAGTCGAACGTGCTGTCATAGCCTTCGCGGACATAAGTCAGCTTCTTATCAAGTTTCTGCTCGAGTTGCGCGTCTGGGACGCTAGGGCCAGCCACCGTGATCAGATTTCGAACTCCTTGTGAATTCGAAGTCTTCCGCGCCAGCTTGGCCGCGTCGAGCTTACGCTGATAAAGATCCACGGTTCCGGTGAGAGTGACAATGCCGTCCTCCACCGTCGCCTTGACGTTTTTGTACTGACTTTTTGACGCCAGTTTCTGTGTCACCGCGTTCTGAAGTGGATCATCGTAGCGGGAAGCTGGGCTGGTTTCAGCCATGAGCGTCGCGCTCATCAGCCCAACCGCCAGCAATGAACCCGCCAATTTCTTTAAGCTTTGCTTTCCAGTCATCATAAGGTCACCTCCTGACCCGTTGACAATTCTTTACTAATTAACTATCTGGTTAATTGTTTCGATGCGGAGATGCCATTCGAAGATGCACGTATGCGAGGCGAAAGGCAGGCGACAGTTGAGCAAAAAAATTCGCGGGAAATACGCAACTTTTCGAACGATTCGGGGTTCAAGAAAGGCAGGGGAGAAAACTGGCCACAGCTCTCTCCCCGCTCAAGAAACTGAACGATTATTCTTACTTCCCGAAGCCCGTCCACTCTGTCATCAGAACTGGCTGGCCGTTCTTGACGATGGTGGGATACAGGCTGTCGAAGCCCTTGTGGTCCGACGCGCTGTAATTCAGAATCAGCTTCGGCCCAAGCCCGGCATTCATCTCATGAATTGACTCGATCGCGGAAATGAATTTTTCCCGCGTCACCTCTTTCCCGGCGCGCTTCAATCCTTCCACCAGCACCATCGCGTCAACAAATCCTTCCAGGCTGACAAATGTGGGCGCTTCTCCGGGTGAGTATTTCGTTAAGCATTTTCGATACAGAGCAACGGTCGGATAGTCAGTGCGGTCGTAAGGCGGCATCACCTGAGTGATGATGGTTCCTTCGGCATCCGATCCCGCCTCCTTGATGAACTCCTCAGTGCCGACAAAAGAGACGGTGAGGAATTGCGGTCTCCAGCCATCGGAGTGCGCCTGTTTCACGATGGTGGCCGCCGGAGCGTACGGACCGGCGATGATGACGGCTTGCGGATGCCCAGCCATAACCTCCTTCAGGCCGCCGGCAATGTCGACGCTGTTGCGGGTGAACGTGCCCAGTCCAGCTGGAGCGGCATTATGCTTCTGCAGCGCCAGCTTTACGCCATCGAGCACCGCTTTGCCAAAAGGATCGTCCTGATAAATCACGCCAATCTTGTGGATGTTCACTTCCCAAAGTTTGTCCACCTGCTCCCGAGTTTCGTCGTAGTACGAGGCGCGAACATTGATGATCTCGTGTTTCAACGGCTCGTACAGCAACTGCGCGCCAGTGAAGAGGCCTACCACTGGAATTTTCTCCTCTTGCGCCAAGGGTACGTAGACCTTGGCCGTCGGCGTGCCAACAAAGAATCCCAGGGCGAAAACCCCTTCCTTGGTCATGCGCTTGAAACAAGCGGGAGCGCGATCAGGATCGTAGCTGTCGTCGAACGCCTGCAACTGGATCTTGCGGCCGAAGACGCCGCCGTCGTCGTTGATCATGTGGAGGTAGGCAGAGGCGCCGAGCACAGTCTGGCGGCCAAGGAAGTGCGCCGGACCGTCCAACGCGGAGCACGATCCAATCAGTATGCTGTTGTCGGTGATGCCCGGAGTTTCCGCCACTGCGTAAATTGCAAGTGCTGATGTGAGAAGCGCCAGCACAATGCCGCGCCAAAAGGTGCATACCGCTCCCGCCCCAAGACGGTTCATGCCTATCTCCTCGTGCCAAGTATTTCCCCCGCACAGGGGCACACTCGCTGAGGTTCCAATTTTTTATGTGCGTGAGATCAGTTGGTTCATTGTGCCACGGAGAAGAGGCTCACCAGTCCATTTGTAACCCACTAAAGTAACTTCGCCGAATCCGGTTTGGGAATTCCCGTTTCCGCATTACCCACGTAACTTTCTGGCGTATAACCCGCGTTCTACCATTCTGTCTGCACCTGCGAATTTCAGGGGGGAATCCGCGGATGGGCGAACGTGTCACCCAATCACGCCGTGCGGAATTGATTCGCGCCGATCGGCTCAAGAAAGCTCTGGAAAGCGGGGCTTCACCCTCATTTCTCCATTCGCCGACAAACGGATCTTGCTCTGATTCCTCCTGCTCCGTGCCTGCGATGCTTGAGCCTCACCCGCAGGTAAGCGCGGATGCCCGCTTACAGTTTTTCGAGCAGATGTTCCAGGCCTCTCCGGACGCACTGAGCATTGCCGACAGCGAACATCGAGTGCTCTGGGCCAACCAGACTTTCGCGGCAATGTTCGGGTATGCGGCGGAGGAAATTGTTGGCCAGCCGCTGGAGAGTCTCGTCGTGCCGTCGAACCGGCTGGCCGAATCCAAGTGGGTGACGGAGTCGCTGGCGAAAGGCGAGCGCATCACGCTCGAGACCAAGCGCCGAAGGAAAGACGGTACTCTCCTCGATGTGTCGGTGTCCTGCGCTCCTCTTCTGCTTGACGGCAAAGTTGTCGGCTTCTATGCCGGATATCACGATATCTCCGATCGCAAGCGCGTCGAAGCGCTCAGTTCGGCCTTGTACCGGGTAGCAGAGAAGAGCAGCAGCGCACATGAGCTACAGCAATTCTTTGCCGCGGTGCATGGCATTGTCGACGAGCTCATGCACGCACGGAACTTCTATATCGCAATTTACGATCCTGCGACTGAGCTGCTCAGCTTCCCGTATTTCGTGGATGAGCAGGATTCCGCTCCTCCGTCAAAGAAGCTGGGTAAAGGATTAACCGACTACCTGATCCGTACCGGCGAACCGCTGCTGGCCACCCCCGAGGTCCTCGAAGCCATGCAGAATCGCGGTGAGGTGGCGCGAAACGGCTCGAAATCCCTGGACTGGATGGGCGTCCCGCTGAAGGTAAACAACCATACCTTTGGCGCACTCGTGGTGCAGACCTACTCAAAGAATATCCGCTACGGTGAACGCGACAAGGAGATCCTGACATTCGTCGCCCGCCAGGTGGCCAGCGCCGTTGAGATCAAGCGCAATGAGCAGGCCCTGCGGCGCTCGGAGGCTCGTTACCGTTCGCTCGTACAAAGCTCTGTATACGGGATATATCGCTCCAGCCTGGAAGGCAGATTCCTCGACGTAAACCCCGCGCTGATTACCATGTTGGGCTACGCATCCGCCGAAGAGGTGCTGCTGCTCGACCCGGAAAACGATGTATTCGCGCAGGCGGAGGAGCACGACCGCCTGATCGACGAATTCCGCCGCGCGGGAAGGCTCGATGGATTCGAAGTGAAGTGGAAACGCAAAGACGGCAGCGCGATTACCGTTCGCATCAGTGGACGTGCCGTCAGCAGCGCCGATGAGCCGGCGGACGTTCTGGAAGCCATCGCCGAGGACGTGACCGACCGCCGAGCACTCGAGGATCAATTCCGCCAGGCGCAAAAGATGGAAGCAGTAGGACGCCTCGCCGGTGGTGTGGCTCACGACTTCAACAACCTGCTGATGGTCATCAGCGGCTATGCCGAGGTCATTCTGGCGCAAGTGGATCCCGCGAGCCCGCTGCTTGAGAAGGGCCGCGCCATTCAGCTTGCCGCCGACCGCGCTACGACCTTGACCCGGCAATTGCTTGCCTTCAGCCGAAAGCAGTTGCTCGAACTGAAAGTGGTAGACGTAAATGCGATCGTGCAAGACATGGAGCGCCTGCTGCGTCCGCTGATCGGCGAGAACATCGATCTGGTGACAATCCTTGCTCCGGAAGCCGCGCACACCCGCGCCGACGCCGGCCAGCTTGAGCAAGTGATCATGAATCTCGTGGTCAATGCCAAGGATGCTATGCCCGCGGGGGGCAGACTCACGCTTCGCACCGAGAACGTGGCCCTTGACGAGGACCATCGCCGGGGTCAGCAGTTCATACGCCCCGGTAATTATGTGACGCTCATGGTCAGCGACACTGGCATGGGCATGGATCGCGAGACGCAGTCGCGGATCTTCGAGCCGTTCTTCACCACTAAGGAAAAAGGCAAGGGAACCGGGCTGGGCCTTTCCACCGTATATGGAATCGTGAAGCAGAGCGGCGGATATGTCATGGTGCAGAGCGAACTGGGCCGTGGCACCACGTTCCAGATCTACCTTCCGCTGGTGGAAGGAGCGGCGGAAAAGCATTCCGTTGCCGTCCCTGAAGCCGTGGGTGGAACAGAAACGATCCTGCTGGTGGAGGACGAGGAGTCGGTTCGTCAGTTGGTGCGCGATACGCTTGCTGCCAAAGGTTACAAGGTGCTGGAGGCCGAAAACGGCGAGGCCGGCTTTGCCGTAGCAGCCAGCCACCAGGGAAAACTCGACCTGGTCATCACCGACGTCGTCATGCCTGGTATGGGCGGGCGCGAAATGGTCAAGCAACTGATCGAAACCCGTCCCGGAACCAAAGTGCTCTATCTGTCGGGATACACCGAAGACGCGATTATCAGCGATGGCTCCATCGAGAAGGGAACCGCGTTCCTGCAAAAGCCGTTCACGCTTCAGAGCTTATCGCGCAAAGTAAGAGAAGTATTAGGGTAGCGCCGGCATCCTGCCAGCTGTGCAGTGGGCGTCTCGCTCACTGCTCTTGGGAATACCCAAAGACTGCAACTTTTTCCCACCGTACGCGTCCCATTTGATGAACAATTAGACCTAGCACTCGAATCCGCCTGTGGCGGATGGCTCGTACGGGAATTGGGGATCGCATGCTCATCAAGAAGGCGGAAGTCATTCGTTCTTCGAAAATCACACCGAAGAACCTCTATCTGAATCGCCGCAAGTTTCTCGCCGAGGCGGCAATGGCCGGAGCCGCGGCGGCCATCGGTGTGGGACTGAAAGAGACGATCTCTCCTTCGACCACGGTGTTCGCCGGCAACAAGATTGACGGCATCAAGAAGAGTCCATTCAGTACGACCGAGACGGTCACGCCCTACAAAGATGTGACCCATTACAACAACTACTACGAGTTCGGCACCGAAAAAGATGAGCCGGCCGAGCAGGCGAAAAACTTTCGCACTCGTCCATGGAAGGTCAAGATCGAAGGCCAGGTGGAAAAGAAGCAGGAACTCGATATCGACACCATTCTCAAGATGGCTCCTCCGGAAGAGCGCATTTATCGCCATCGTTGCGTCGAAGGATGGTCGATTGTTGTTCCCTGGGTCGGCTTCTCTCTTAGCGAACTTATCAAAAGAGTGAATCCGACGAGCAAGGCCAAGTATGTCGAGTTCACCACACTGTTCGATCCAGGCCAGATGCCCGGCCAGCGCCGTCAGGTACTCGATTGGCCCTACGTCGAAGGCCTGCGCATGGACGAGGCCATGAATCCTCTGGCGCTGCTTTGCTTCGGTATGTATGGCGAGGAACTTCCCAACCAGGATGGCGCGCCCCTGCGGATCGTCTTGCCATGGAAGTATGGATTCAAGAGTGCAAAGGCGATCGTGCGCATCCGCTTCGTCGAAAAACAGCCGCTGAATAGCTGGAACATTTCGGCTCCAACGGAGTACGGCTTCTACGCCAATGTGAACCCGAACGTCGATCACCCGCGCTGGAGCCAGGCCAAAGAGCGCCGGCTGGGTGAATTCCTGAAGCGTCCGACTTTGATGTTCAATGGCTACGGCGATCAGGTGGCGAGTCTGTACAACGGAATGGATCTGAAAAAGAACTACTAAGAGCAGGGATCAGGGGCCAGTGGTCAGGGGTCAGAGTAATCGTGGATAGTTCGAGTGACCCCCAACCCCTGATCCCTACCCCCTAATCCCTGAACTCCGAATGCATCGTTACTTCAAACCCATCGTCTTCCTCGCCTGCCTACTGCCTGTGGGCAGGCTGGCTTGGCTCGGATTTCACGCGGGTCTCGGCGCCAATCCAATCGAATTCATCACCCACTCGACCGGCGACTGGACCCTGACCTTTCTTCTCGTCACTCTTTCGATCACTCCGCTGCGCAAACTCACGCGCCAGTACTGGCTGATCAGCTTCCGGCGCATGCTTGGCCTCTTCGCTTTTTTCTACGGTTCTCTGCATCTGATGACGTACGTCTGGCTCGACAAATTCTTCGACGTGCACGAGATGGTGCACGACATCGCGAAACGCCGATTTATCACCGCGGGCATGACCGCCTTCGCCCTGATGATTCCTCTGGCGCTGACATCGACGAAGTGGTCGATCCGCAGGCTGGGCAAACGCTGGCAGATGCTGCACCGCTTGATTTATTTCAGCGCCTCCGCGGGAGTAATTCACTACATCTGGCTGGTGAAAGCAGACTTGAAGAAGCCTCTGGAATATGCATTTGTCCTGGGCATGCTGCTGCTGTATCGGCTAGTGGCCTGGGTGGTTACAAGGCGCTCGACGCCGAAGGCGATCGCAAGCTCAGGGCGCCAGGTGGCAGTGCAATAGTGTTCTGCGCCCGGAACGCCGCACCCAATTTCGCGGTGTGGCCCACGACCAAAGGCTAACCCCAACGACGAAGCAAAAAGCAAGGCGCGGGCGAGTCTGACTCGCCGCGCCGGTATGAAACGTTGGTTAATTTGACTGACGCTTCGGGGTCCTCTTCGCTCTTAGGGCAGCCGATTTCGCCGCCCGCAAAACCGACAAGTGCGCCGCCGCCGCGTTCGATTTCGCGGTGGCATTCTGTTTGACCAGCGCACCCAACGCGACCAGCTGAGGGTCCGTGCTGACGGCTACGGTGGTCGTCCCATCGACGGTGTAGGTCGTCAGCAAGTACCCGTTATTCGAAGGCGTCACAGTTCCTCGGCCCGCAACGGTGTTGTCCGCAGCGTACGTAGCCTGAAAGGTGTTCTTGAACTGAACAGATCCCTGACCGTTGAAATCGATGATGCCGGGCCCGAACGTGTCGTTGTTATTCGTAAACTCGGCAATGTCGTCTTCAGCGTTGGGAGAAATTCCGCCGCTCTGAAGGAACAAGCCGCTTAGATTCATGCCGTAACCCTCTCCTGAGGCCAGAGCCGGACTGGCAGCTTGCGGGTACGCCACGCCGTTCGTGGTTCCGAGGCCGTCGATCTCGACCAACTGTAAGCCACCGCTCGACGGATAGGCCGCAAAAAGACATCCGTTGCACCCAGCTCCGTTATTGCCGTTCACAAAGGTGCTCAAGGAGATCTGTGCCCGCCCGGCAGTGACTGCCGAATAAGTGCCAGTGATGTTCGTCACCGTGCTGGCTACAAAGGAATCGTTGATGTCTTCCACGGAACTCGAAGTGATTGTCCCGGCCCCGTCGGTGTTGAAGATACCCGCCGCTGTGAATGCTCCGCCGACGGTAGGACTATTGTCGAAGCCCGCAACTGTGAAGACATTGTTGCCGCTGGGGATGGACGATTGCTGCGTAAATGCATCTCCGACCGTGACCGCATTTGCATCCATCTCGATGAATTTCAAATGCGTGGCATCGATCGGGAAGACATCATAGGAGTAGGTGGTCGTAGTGCCGCCACTGGCGGACGCGATGGATGCCGTGCCGAAGGGAGATCCGAGTGCGACCGATCCTCCACTGACGGAGAGATTCGGAGGACCGGTCCAAACGCAGTTGTTATTGAAATCTTCAAGTCCGCTCGAGATGTTGCCATTCGAGTCGAGGGTGAATGCTCCCACGGTTGCGAGCGGGGCCGAAACGGCAGTTCCGAAATTGAAACCGCACAGCAAGTTGGCAGAGCCAGAAGAGCCTGTGAAATTGAACGCGAACGATTTTCCATCAATATCGGATTGTGCGACGCTGCTTTGCAGGTCAAGCGTTCCGCTAGCGCTTCCAAAGGTGTCGAACTCGGTGATTAAACCATGCTCACTTGAGGTGAGTACGAAGTCGAACGTGTATGTATTTCCACCGGCCTGTAGCGTGAGAAGACCGGTTGGAGCGCTAGAGCTTCCAGTCGGCCGCCCGTCAGAACCGACGCTATAGGTGCCTGAGGTGATGGCCGCTTCAGCGGCCACAACGCCTGCCGATCCGTTCACGTCGATTACGCCGCCGGTGCTGCTGATGTTGCCCTTACCGTCGGAAACGAAAGTTCCCACCATGGTTACAAAGTTGCCCGACGTATCAGTTCCCGTGACAGAAAACACATACGTTCCGCTGAGGTTGCTGTTGCTGAAACCGCCGCTGGGAGGCGGCGTGACGACGGGATTGCTGGTTCCACTTCCGCAGCCTGCCAGGGCTGCGAGCGATGAAAGGATTACGGGCAGAATGAGACGAGTGCGTAGCGACATGACATCCCCCTGAAAAGCTTTGGCCCAGAAAGCCAGATTCTTGGCTCAGACTAGCACGTGTGACTTGACGCTTGATTCAACCCGAACCCGGAAAATAAGTAGCGGAGGTGACCAAAGTTTTTCAAGGATTTACAACCGTTTACAAAGCAATTGCAGATTGAAGATTTTAGATTGCAGATTGAAACCGAATCGAGGGAATCTTCTGCAATCTGCAATCTGCAATCTGCAATCTGAAATCGGCAATCTGCAATTCTTACTTCTGCACCGCTGTTTCCTGACCAGCCAGCCGCCGCAGCGACTCTTCGTAAGGCGCGCGGGCCACACCTCTCTCGGTAATGATGGCCGCCACGTACTTCGCCGGAGTCACGTCAAAGGCAGGGTTCTCGACTGCCACGCCGTCGGGCACCATCTGCTTGCCGGCGATGTGCGTCACTTCTTTGCCATTCCGTTGCTCGATGGGAATTCCGTCTCCGTCGGGGCACGCCATATCCACAGTCGAGATCGGAGCCGCGACGTAGAAGGGAATTCCGTGCTCTTTGGCAAGGATCGCAACCGTGTACGTCCCGATCTTGTTCGCCACGTCACCGTTGGCCGCGATGCGATCCGCGCCCACCACGATGGCGCCGATCTTCCCCTGCTTCATCATCGCGCCAGCCATGTTGTCGGAGATCACCGTCGTCGGGATTCCGTCCTTCATCAACTCCCATGCGGTAAGGCGAGAGCCTTGCAGAAACGGACGGGTCTCGTCGGCGTAGACGTGAATCTTTTTCCCCTGCTCGACGGCCGCTCGGATCACTCCCAGCGCTGTGCCATATCCTGCTGTCGCTAGTGCTCCGGCATTGCAGTGCGTGAGCACTCCACCGTCACTCGGCATGAGCGTGGCGCCATGTCGTCCCATGGCCTGGTTGGCGGCGATATCCTCGGCGTGCATGCGCTGCGCTTCTTCGATGAGGTCGCGCTTGATCTGCGGAATCGGGCGTATGCGGATGCGCTCAAACTTCTCTTGCATCCGCCGTATCGCCCAGAAGAGATTCACTGCAGTCGGCCGAGTCTTACTGATCAGATCGCATATGGCGTCGAAGTCACGCTTCAGATCGCCCGTAGTCTCAGCCTTGGAATTGTTCACGCCGAGCGCGACCCCCATGGCGGCAGCCACGCCAATCGCGGGCGCTCCGCGCACTACCATGTTGCGGATCACGTCGGCCACCTGCTCGTGGGTTTTGCAGGTTACGTACACTTCTTCGGTCGGCAGCTTCCTCTGGTCAATGAAGCGAACGCCCTTATCGGTCCATTCGAGAGTTTGAATCATATTTTCTGTAGAGACGTTGCTTGCAACGTCTCTCTGGCCACGATGGGTGCCGCCAGCAAGACGTAGCAAGCTACGTCTCTACGACGGTTTATGCGCTTCGCACCGGCTTCTCGGGTTGTTGGTCACCGCCGGCCTTCCACAGATCTCGCAGCTGGCCGCAACCGCGAAGATGCTCGGCTCAGTGTCGTCAGTCTGCGCTACATGTTCGGTGCGCACGTCGTTCGCCGTGAATATGGTAACGAACGGAGCCGGCGCCGCAGCCTTCTCCACGCTGGGACGCCCCTTCGCCTCTTCCCGCTCCACAAGGCACATCACGCCGACGAGGTCAAATCCAAATTCGCGCGCCGCCTCGATCGCTTGAATCGTCGAAGCTCCAGTCGTGCAGACATCGTCCACGATGACCACACGCGCGCCCTTTTGTCGGAAACCCTCGATGCGCTGTCCCGTACCGTGCTGCTTGTCAGCCTTGCGCACCAGGAATCCGTTGAGTTCCCCGCTCACCACCGAAACCGCGACGACAATCGGGTCGGCGCCCATCGTCAGCCCGCCGATGGCCTGGGCCTTCCATCCACGGTTCCGGATTTCCTCCAGGAATACTTCCCCAGTCAGCCGCGACCCCTTCGCATCGAGCGTGGTGGTGCGGCAGTCGATGTAGTAATCGCTCGTCCCGCCAGAGGAAAGTTTGAACTCACCCAGTTGAAAAGACTTGTGGGCGAGTGTGGTGAGCAGCTTTTGCCGCGCGGAATGCATAAAAAACTACGATATCACGCCCTGACTTACAGGTTTTCTCAGCGTCCTCTGCGAAGTCCTCAGCGTTCTCTGCGGTTGGGCTTTCCTTTTTGACCGCAGAGATCGCCGAGAAAAGCCGCTGACAATGCCGACACCCATGTCCTACTGGGTGTGAAGCTGCCCTGCGGAATTCGACTGCGGCCGCAGCAATACGGGCCTTTTGCGTGTTAACCTGAGGTTTCCGGGCATTGCAGAAAGCTATCGCAATCCGAGGTTCCGGATTACCCAATCGAGATATGACATTACACACCACGCTCAGGATCCCACGCTACGTTTTTGTTTTTTTCTTTCTTTCCTTCGCCATCACCTCGGTTTCCCGTCCCGCCTTTGCCGAAGGCACGCGCACGTGGGAGCAGTCGAAGTTTGAGGATCTGGTGAAAGGGACGGCCAACGGAGTAGCCATCCGCAGTTCCGGCGGACTGGAGCTGGCGCCCTCGTTCAAGCTGCTCTACACCACGCCCTCCACCTACATCTGGGCCGTCGCTGCCGACGATGCGGGAAACATCTATGCTGCCACCGGTTCTCCCGCGCGGGTATACCGCATCACTCCCGACGGCAAGTCGACCATCATCTTCCAGCCGCAGGAACTCCAGGTGCAGGCGCTCCGAGTCGCCCCAGGTGGCGTAATTTATGCCGCCACTGCGCCTGACGGCAAGGTGTACAAGATCGAGCACAAGCCCGGAGAAAAGAGCGAACCCTCCAAGTCCGAACAAAAGTCTGAGAATAAATCCGCCGACAACGCGCCGAAAGATCCTGCCAAGCCCGCAGTCGATTCTTCCTGGTCTTCTTCCGAGTATTTCGCGCCCGGCACGAAGTACATCTGGGACCTGGCTCTCGACAAGTCTGGAAATCTCTACGTCGGCACCGGCGATCGCGGCGAAATCTACAAGGTGACTCCGAAGGGGGAGCACTCGCTCTTCTTCAAGAGTGATGAAACCCACATCCGCGCTCTCACCCTGGATGCTCAAGGAAACCTGATCGCGGGGACGGACGGCAGCGGATTGGTTTACCGAATTTCTCCTGCCGGGGAAGGATTTGTTCTCTACAGCGCGCCGAAGAAGGAAATCACGGCGCTGGCCCTCGACCACGACGGCAATATCTATGCCGCAGGGGTCGGTGAAAAGCGCCCCGGGATGGGAGGAGCACCGGGCAACCCTTCGATGATGATCACGATGGGACAAAACCCTGGCGCCATGCCGGGCGCTCAGACCCCCGGTATGGTGACGGTTCCCACTCCCGGGTCGATCACCACGTTTCCGATTCCCGGCGCAGGCGCAACCGGTGGTTCCGACGTTTACCGGATCGGATCAGACGGATCGCCTCTGCGTATCTGGGCTTCCCGTGAAGACATTGTCTACGCCCTTGCTTTCGATTCGCACAATAAGCTGCTGGCTGGCACTGGAAACCGTGGGCATGTCTTTGCGATTGATGGCCCCGATGACTACTCCGACCTGCTGAAGGCGCCAGCCTCGCAGGTTACCGGATTTGCCAAGGCTCCGAGTGGCGGACTCTACGCCGCCACCAGCAATCTGGGCAAGATCTTCGTACTTGGACCCGCCTCGGAGAAGGAAGGCTCCTACGAAAGTGATGTCTTCGATGCCAAGATCTTTTCGCGCTGGGGACGCGCCGAGTTCCGCGGATCAGCAAATGTCGATCTCCTGGCCCGCAGCGGCAATGTCGACAACCCGGACCGCAACTGGAGTCCATGGAAGCAAGTCGACCTGAGCAAGGGCGTGGAGTTGAACATCCCGGCGGCACGATACACGCAGTGGAAGGCGGTTCTGCACGACGGAGGCGCAAAGCCCTCGGTCGATTCTGTGACCGTGAACTATTTGCCGAAAAACATTGCGCCGGAGATTGACGACGTTTCGGTGCAGATTGGAGTGCGCTACCAGCCGCTTCCGAAAACCTCGCTTAACGCCAGCACGGATGTGATCGGCTCTTCCGGCATCCACTTTGAATCGCCCGTGCCAAGCACTCACGATAAGGACGCGATCGGCGTGAAGTGGACCGCACACGACGACAACGACGATCAACTCGTCTATTCCGTCTACTATCGAGGCGACGGAGAATCCCGCTGGCTGCTGTTGAAAGACAACATCACCGATAAGGCCTATTCCTTCGATGCCAGCCTGCTTCCCGATGGCGGCTACACGATGAAGGTTGTCGCCTCCGATGCCCCGTCGCATTCTCCCGGTGACGCGCTTTCCGATTCGCGCGAGAGCCGCCGCTTTGAAGCAGATACCACGCCTCCGCGCATCGAAAACCTCACTGCCTCCTTGGAGGGCGGACAGATTCACGTCCATTTCCGGGCTGAGGATGGATTCTCCGCCATAAAGCGCGCGGAATTCTCTGTGGACGCCGGCGAGTGGAAGTATGTGGAACCGGTGGGGCAGTTGTCCGACTCGAAGAGCGAAGATTACGACTTCAAGGTCACACTCGATTCCACGAAAGACGCAGCGGGAGAACACGTGGTCGTCGTGCGCGCCTACGACAAGTACGACAACATGGGAGCAGCCAAAACCATGCTGAAGACAAAGTAGCGCCGGTGTCCCGCCAGTTGTGACGCGGGCAGCTTGCCCGCGCATGACGTGCCCAGGCGATTGCTGAAAGTCTTCGAATCAGGACATGTCCGAACGGCCTCTTTTGAAGGCCCAGCGATTCCCGGACAATGTCCTCATGCGTAAGTCCCGCGCAGCGCTCCGGATTGTTGTTTTCATCTCCGTCGCGACAGCCCTCGTGTCTTTCACCGCTTGCTCAGGCGTCTCAAATCAATCCGGCAGCGGAGGAAATGGTGGTGGCGGCGGCAGGAATGGCGGAGGAACCGGCGGCGGGAATCTCGCCTGCAATGGGATGTCCACGGGACAGACGGCGAGTCTCCACGGGTTTGTGCCGTTCACCAGCAGCAATCTGTGGAACACCGACATTTCATCCGCCCCAGTCGATCCGAATTCCGGCGCGATCATCACGAACTGGGTGGGCTCCGTGAACGTACATCCGGACTGGGGCACTGATCCCACCTACGGCATTCCCTACGTCGTGGTCAACGGAAGCCAGTCGCTGGTCAAAGCGAATCTTCAGGCCTACGGCGATGAAAGCGACCCGGGCCCGATGCCGGTTCCCGCCAATGCTCCGATGGAAGGCGGATCATCTAGTACCGGCGATCGCCACGTGCTCGTGCTCGACAACGGCAACTGCTTTCTGTACGAACTCTACAATTCCTCCGTGAACGGGGACGGAAGCTGGAACGCCGATTCGACCGCGGTCTGGGATCTGCTTTCCGACGAGCAGCGTCCTTACACATGGACATCCGCTGATGCCGCCGGCCTGCCAATCTTCCCTGGCCTGGTGCGATATGACGAAGTCGCTTCTGGAAAAATTCAACATGCCTTCCGTTTTACTTTGCCGAAAACGCGCGCTGCCTTCATTCCGCCCGCCTCGCATTGGGCCGCAAACACCAGTGACGCGAGCGCGCCGCCGATGGGCATGCGCCTGCGACTGAAGTCCAGTTATGACATCTCAGGATTCTCGTCGCAGATGCAGGTCATCCTCACCACCATGAAGCATTACGGATTGATCCTGGCCGACAACGGAAGTTCGCTATTCGTGACGGGAGCATCCGACAGCCGTTGGGGCTCCGATCTCGATTCTCTCAAGACGGTCCCCGCATCGGCCTTCGAAGTCGTGCAGATGAATCCTATCTACACCAGCGCGAACTATCCCACCGGCGCCGCACCGACCATCAGCAGTTTCACGGCTTCGCCGACTCACGTTTCCTCGGGAGGAAACGTGATCCTGTCATGGACCGCAGGCAGCGCGGATTACGTCATCGTTTCCCCGGGTCCAGGTGCCGTTCGCGACACAAGCGTGACGGTGAATCCAACCGCAACCACGACCTATACGCTCTATGCCACGAACCAATACGGCCGCACAACGACCATGGTCACAGTGAATGTGCCGTAAGGTTTCCTTCGTGTACCTTAGCCTGCCCTGAGCGAAGTCGAAGGGTGTCCTTAGTGGTTGAAGGTTTTATTCCGCAGCAAGATAAGCGTACCGGAAGATGAAGAGCAAAGTCAGAATCCAGATCACCGGACTCACCTCGCGAAATCTTCCAGCCGCCACTTTCACCAACGTATAAGAAATCAATCCCATGCTGAGTCCGGTAGCAATACTAAACGTGAGCGGAGTCGCCAGCAGGGTCACGAATGCAGGAATCGCGTCGGTGAAATCGGACCAAACCACGCGCCCAATCGATTCGGTCATCAGCGCACCCACCACGATCAAAGCCGGCGCAGTCGCGTATCCCGGAATCGCCGTCGCCAGCGGAGTGAAGAAAACCGCTAAAAGAAATAGTCCGGCCACGAAGACGTTACTCAACCCGGTCCGCGCACCAGCAGCCACTCCCGCCGCGCTCTCGATGTAGCTGGTCACCGTCGAAGTTCCGGTGAGTGCACCGAAAACGGTGCCTATCGCGTCCGACACCAGCGCTCGCCCAACCCGTGGAATCTTCCCATCCTTCACAAACCCAGCCTGCTCGCAGACTCCGAGCAGCGTGCCCACGTTGTCAAACAGATCGACAAAAAGGAAAACGAAGACGATCTCGAGCAAGCCCAGGTGCAGCGCTCCTCGCAAATCCAGTTTCAGCCAGGTTGCCGACGGATGCGGCATGGAAATAATATGTGCCGGCCAGGTTGCCATCCCGCGGAAGATGCCGAGCAAGGTGGTAGCGACAACGCCAATCAGAATCGCACCCGTCACTTTTCGGGTCATCAGGATCAGTATGATGGCAAGGCCCACGCACGCCAGCTGCGCTTCGTGGTTTCCAAAGCTGCCCAGGCTGACGAATGTTGCGGGATTCGCTACAACCAGATTTGCATTCCGCAGTCCGACGAAGGCGATGAACATGCCGATCCCGCCTGCGGTTGAGTGTTTCAGACAGTCTGGGATCCCGTTCACGATCTTCTCGCGCACGCGGCTGACGGTCAGAATCAGAAAGAACACGCCCGAGAAGAAAATCACGCCTAGCGCTGTCTGCCAGGGCACATGCATCCCCAGGCACACCGAATAGGTGAAGTAGGCATTCAGCGACATGCCTGGCGCGAGGGCGATCGGATAATTGGCGTAGAGCCCCATCACCAGCGTCGCCACCGCAGCCGAAATACAAGTGGCGAACACGACTCCCTCGACCGGCATCCCGGCCTTCGAGAGAATCTGCGGGTTCACCACCACGATGTAAGCCATCGTGATGAAGGTCGTCAGTCCGCCCAGAAACTCTGCGCGAACCGTGGTCTGATTTTCCTTGAGACGGAAGTAGCGTTCGATCAATCCGATTCCTCGTCGCGGAATGAAACGCACATTCTACGGCATGAAGGCGGGTTAGAGGTTTCCTCTGTGCTCCTCCGTGTCCTCTGTGGTGAAGCTCTTAGGCAGGGTCAGCGGTTGTCGATTGCGCATCGGTGGTAATGGAATGCAACTCGCCGGCCCGTCGAAGATCCGGAAACCACCAGGCCCACAAAGTAACGACCAACAAGGTTCCCACTCCTCCCAGCACGACTGCCGGCACGGTTCCAAACCATTGTGCCGTCACTCCCGATTCGAATTGCCCAAATTCATTCGAGGTGCCGATAAAGATCATGTCCACAGCAGTCACTCTGCCCCGCATCTCGTCGGGCGTAGCCAGCAGTGTCAAAGTCGCGCGAATAATGACGCTGATCATGTCGCTCGCTCCAAGCAGCACCAGCGCGATCAGAGAAACGATGAGGCTGCGCGACAGTCCAAAGATGATCGTAAACACCCCGAATCCGGCGACGGCCCAAAGTAGTTTCGGTCCCGAGTTTCCGCGCAATGGCCAATGCGCCAGCAGAATCGCCATCAGTGCCGCGCCCACTCCAGGCGCAGTCCTCAGCAAACCAAGCCCCCACGGCCCGGTATGCAGAATCTCCCGCGCGTAAACCGGGAGGAGCGCCACGGCGCCGCCCAGCATAACCGCAAATAAATCCAGCGAGATCGCACCCAGAATCAGCTTGTTGTTGCGGATGAAATGCAAGCCTGCAAACAGAGTCTTCAAATTCAGGGGCTCTCGAGGACGCGCTTTTACTTCCGGCTTGATACGGAACGTAGTAACAGTCGCCCCTATGGCCGTAACCATGGCAATCCCATAAACCGCGGAGGGTCCGCGGAACGCCGCGTAGACAATTCCCCCAAATGATGGACCGAGGACGGTCGAAGCCTGAAAAATCGTCGCGTTCCAGGCAACGGCATTCGCGAAATGCTCCTGCGGCACAAGCTGCGGCAGGATCGACCGGCTGGCGGGCCCGTTGAAAGACCGCACGATTCCGATCATCACCAAAACGACGTAGATCGGCGCAATGGACGGGACGCCACGCCAGCTCAGAGCCAGCAACAGGGCGAAGCACAAGGCATATCCCGCATAGCACGCCGAGAGCACATTGCGCCGCTCAAACCGGTCCGAGGCGTGTCCGGAGATCGGGAACAGCAATATCCCAGGCAGAAACTGTGCCAACCCCACATATCCAAGATCGAGCGGCCGCTTTGTGATCTCATAAACCTGCCAACCCACTGCAACCGCCTGCATCTCGACGGCGGACACAATGAGAAATCGCGCAATCTGGAAGAGCAAGAATCCTGGATGGGAAAAGGCGGCGCGTCCCGCCCTGGATTCGGCAATCGGAGGCATGAACGTCTAATGTGACACAGAATGGATTAGACGTGGTAACGAGAGTTCGTGTGGCGGCGGACGCCTTCGTCCGCCCCGCGAGCGAAGCGAGCGTGCAGGCGCCGTGGAACTGCACGCACCTTCCCCCCTCACCTGCAGTCGTCATTGCGCGCTTTGCGCGCAACCCCGGACGAGGCGTCCGGGGCTATATGTCGGCTCACGCTACCAGCGGAACATTCGCGATCCCGGCCGTCCCGAACACTTTTCGGTAACGCTCAATCTCCGAAGGTGGCCCTAACGCTTTTGAGTAATTGTCTGAGAGCTTCACCGCCGGCCGGCCTTCGACGCTCGACACTTTACAGATGAGACCGATCGGATCAAATCCACCGCCGTCGTTGGGGTTACATCCGCGAAAATCGTTGGTCAGCAAAGTTCCCCAGCCCGCGCTGAAACGGATCCTCTGTTCCGCCGTCCATTTATTCCGATCATAAAAATCGGCGGCATTGCGAAAATCGCCGGGAACGCCGCCCTTCGCTATCGTTCCGGCGAAATATGCATGCAGCCCCAGGATGGTGTCGACATCGAGTGTGTCGGACGCGATAAGGAGTTTCTCGCTCGGATCGAGTCCTCGCGCCTTGAGCCATTCGATATACTCATCGCCCGCAATGTAGGGATCTTTACTATCGACGCGCTGCCCGGTCCAGTCCGCAACCCAATCCGGCGCATGGGCCAGAAACTGGGTGGTTCCAAACGTGTCGGGAAGCATGACCCGCAACGCTCCCTCATATGTCTGCTGCCAGAGTTCGAGCATCTTGTATTGCGATGCTTTCAACTCGACATCGTCTTTCGCCAGCGCTGCCATGACCATCGGAATTTCATGGGCGTTCGTTCCGATCGCTTCCAGATCGTGCTTGTGGGCAAGAAAAGCGTTCGAGGTGCCGATGAAATTGTCGCCGAGATTGGCTGCCATCGCTACTACAACGTATTCCTGCCACAGAAAGCTATGCCGCCTGCGGGTTCCGAAGTCAGCGACGCTCAATCCCGGCACGCCGCGGAGGCGCTCAATCTTGCCCCACAACTTCGTCTTCCCCCGCGCGTAAAGAATGTCGAGGCCGAATTCGCTCAGTGTCTTCAATTGCGCGCGTGTCTTCAACTCGTCGAGAATCGCCAACGCATACAGTTCCCACATGGTGGTCGCGGTCCATGGTCCTTCAAACATCAGTTGGATCTGGCCGTCGCGCACGCGGAACTGGTAGTCGGATAAACGAAAGTCCTTCTCCAGCCACTCCAGGAAGCCAGGCTCGAAAATTCCGCGCCGCCCGTAGAACGTGTTGCCAGCCAGCCACACCAGTTCCGATTTGCGGAAGTGCAGTCCGCGCACATGCTGCAACTGGACCTTGAACTCCTCGATATTAATGATGTCGGCGATACGGACCGCGGGGTGGCGGTTGAAGAGCGAGAACTCCACCTGCGTCTTGGGAAAATGTTTCCAGATGAACTGCAGCATCAGCAGTTTGTAGAAGTCGGTATCCAGCAGCGACCGGATGACGGGGTCGAGTTCCCAGTTATGGTTATGCGCGCGTTCGGCGTGGTTGATGATCATCGGAGGAGAGCGGCCCTCACTGACAGTCTAGAGGATCAAGCCCAGTCGCGGCGAGTGCGCTCCACTGGCGGGCGAGCCTGGTGCGGAGTTGCTATCAATTTCGCGGCGTACACGTCAAAATCAGCGACGGCGCTCGGGCGTTCGCGAGATTGCATTACCTTGGATCCTCGCGGTTGTCCGTCCCTCGTCTACAATGCTCTTCGTCCTCGTGATCAGAGACAATTTCAGATCAAGGTTAACCCGGGTTGCGACATCGCTCCTGCTCTTTGTGCCCTTTGGTTACGCCGCGCCGCCAGCAATACAGATTCCCCGCGTCGAGCACCCGCCCAGGCTCGCCGATTTCGAGGCCATGCGGCCTGCCGGCGGAGTGTCCGAAAGCATGTTGAAGGTCTCCGGCTTTATCGCCCGCGAACCGGCCGACGGTGCGCCGCCCACGCAAGACACCGACGTATATCTCGCCTACGACGACCACAACCTTTATGTCGTCTTCATCTGCTGGGACAAGGAGCCTGACAAGATTCGCGCCCGCATGACTCGGCGCGAAGATATCTTCTCCGACGACTCCGCCGAGATCATGATCGACACCTTCAACGACGCCCGCCGCGGATACGCTTTCGCAGCCAATCCCCTGGGCATCCAGTGGGACGCGCTCTGGACCGAAGGTGCGATCGGCAATGGACTTCCTGCCGATTACAGCGGTTTCGATCAATCATTCGACACCGTGTGGAACTCCGAGGGCCGTCTCACCAGCCAGGGTTACATGTTGCTGATGACGATCCCGTTCAAGAGCCTGCGCTTTCCGAAAGCGGATCTTCAGCAGTGGCGAATCATTCTCAACCGTAGTATTCCGCGCACCAACGAAAACCTGTTTTGGCCACGCATCTCGAATCGTATCCAGGGGCGCTTCAATCAGGCTGCGACCGCAACCGGTATCGATCACATCTCGCCGGCTCGCAACATTCAACTGATCCCCTATGGACTACTGCGCGGGTTCCGCGACATCGATGACCGCGATTCTACGCATCCGATCTTCGCAAACCGTACGTTGCAGCCGGAAGTGGGGCTGGACGCGAAGTTCATCCTGCATGACAGCTTTGTGCTTGATGCCACCATCAACCCCGATTTCAGCCAGATCGAATCCGACCAGCCGCAGATCACCGTTAACCAGCGCTTTGCTGTCTTCTTCCCAGAGAAGCGCCCCTTCTTCCTCGAGAACAGCAACTACTTCACCAGCCCGATCGACCTGGTCTTCACTCGCAACATAGGGCATCCGGAATTTGGCTTGCGTCTGACTGGCAAGACGGGTCCATGGGCACTAGGAGTTCTCGCCAGTGATGATCGAGCTCCCGGAGAGACTCTGCCTCTGAACGATTCTCACGCCGGCGACCGTGCAACCTACACCATTGCGCGCGTGAGCCGCGACATTCTGGATCAATCCACCATAGGGGCGATCTACACCGACCGCGAATTCGCCGGTGGATACAACCGCGTTGGAGGCATCGACGCAAATGTAAAGCTCGATCAGCACTGGCGGTTACAGGGCCAGGCGGTGAGCAGCTCCACCCATGACATCATCGCGGGAACGCCGCCCCTGGACGGGCTCGGCTACACACTCGATCTCGAACGAAGCGGACGCAAGCTCAACTTGCAGTCGCAATACCTCGATTTCAGCCCCAACTTCGAAACCCAGACCGGATTCGTGAACCGGGTCGACCTTCGGGAGCAACTCCTCAAAGCCAGCTACTATTGGCGGCCGGAGGGTAAGTTCCTCATCTCGTATGGACCGACGCTTCAGATGTTCAATATCTGGGACCACAGCGGCACGGCTCTCGATTACTTTGCCTACCCTGGATTTCGCGTGGACATGACGCGCGGGACCTACGTCAACTTTCATCCCTACGGATACGACGACGTGCGCCTGCGCCCCATCGATTACAGCACGCTCTCGCGGGTGACTGCCTATCCGCAACCATTTTGGGGAATTGATGCCGGGACGAGCTGGTTCAAGGAATTCGACCTGACCGCATTCTTTGTTTCCGGCGTCGGAGTGAACTTCAATCCTGCCGCGAACCAGGCCCCCACGATCGGACACGAGGACCAAGGCAATTTCACTCTGACTTTCCATGCAGCCGGACGTTTGCGCATCGACAACGCCTACCTGATCGAACACATCCGCGAACGCGATACTCACCTCACCGCCGTCACAAATCACATCATCCGCAGCAAGTGGAACTATCAGTTCACGCGTAATCTGTCCGTCCGCCTGATTCTCCAGTACAACGCGGTGTTGTCGAATCCGGATATCAGTTCGTTGTCCCCCACCAAGAACTTCAATACTGATTTCCTGATCACCTACCTCATCCATCCGGGGACAGCGATCTATGTGGGTTACAACAGCGATCTGGGGAACCTGGATCGGAACCTTGCGGTCGATCCCGTTACCGGCGCGATCCTGACCACTCGCAATGGCTACATCAACGATGGCAGGCAGTTTTTCGTGAAGGCGTCGTACGTATTCCGCTTCTAGATTCATGTAGCCCCGGACGCCTCGTCCGGGGTTGCGCGCAAAGCGCGCAATGAGGACGGCTGGTAGTGAGCGAACAGATGCGGCGACTTACGGGTTCGAGACGCGTCGCTTCGCTCGGCAGGGCGGCCGAAGGCGTCCGCCCCTACACAATCATTTGCAAAATGATCCTTTACGACGAGGCCCGGGCGCTCTTCGCTTCCAGCCGCTCGTAAACTTCCTCTGCCCGCCCGAGCGCTTCCTGCACATTGTCGCAAATATTCTCTTCGCCGATGACTTCCGCGAATTCAGCTTGATGGATGAGTTGCGATGGCTGCTCGCGGGCCCCGCACAGAATCAACGTACGCTTGCTTGCATGGAGCGCCTTCGCCGCTTCTTCCAGCGCAAACAGCCCGGTAGCGTCGAGTGCGGTCATGTTGCGCAGGCGCAAGATCACGACCGGCGGAAGCGTATGCAGATGCTCCGTCACTACAGAAATCTTGTCCGTCGCGCCAAACAGGAATGGCCCGTGAATGCGGAAGATCGTCGCGTAATACGGGATGTCTTTATCCTGCAAAATGTGCACGCGTCCGTCTTCAACATAGTCATCGGTGACCTGCGAGACGGTGGTAGTCGAAGCCACACGGCTGATGAAGAGCAGCGCCGCCAGGATCATTCCCGCTTCGACCGCGACAGTCAGATCGGCGAATACGGTCAGGGCAAACGTCACCAGCCATATGCTGATATCGGTCTTGGTCAACTTAAGCAGTTGCGGAATCTCCAGCCATTCGCCCATGTTGTACGCAACCATCATCAGGATCCCCGCCAAAGCCGCCATGGGCACATAGCTGACCAGCGGCGCCGCGAACAGCAGGATGCAGAGCAGGGTCAGCGCATGAATGATGCCAGCCACCGGCGACTGCGCACCAGAGCGGATGTTTGTGGCAGTGCGTGCGATGGCTCCGGTAGCTGGCAATCCTCCGAACATGGGCGAGAACACGTTGGCCACGCCCTGCGCTACCAATTCAACATTCGGATTGTGCCGGTCGTTGCTCATGCGGTCCGACACGACGGCCGACATCAACGATTCAATAGCGCCGAGCATTGCCACCGTAAATGCCGGCCCAAGCAATCCATGAATCAGGTCGGAGTGAAACTTCGGAATCTGCAGGTGCGGCAGCCCACCGGGGATTCCGCCGAATTTCGTGCCAATCGTCTCTACCGGAAGCTTGAAGAAATATACGGAAGATGTCGCAAGCAACAGCGCAACAATCGGACCGGGAATGCGCGCCGAAAGGCTGCGGCAGATGATCAGCGTCAGCAGTGTGAACACTGCCAGCGCGGTAGCCTCGAACGACAGTGTGTGGAAGCTGCGCGCCAGCTCCTCCATGCGCAGCCAGAACACGCTGGGAACCTTGTCGAGATGCAGTCCAAAGAAATCCTTCACCTGTGTGCTGGCGATGAGCACGGCGATTCCATTGGTAAATCCGATTACGACCGGCCGAGGGATGAATTTCACCGCCGTGCCGAGGCCCGTCACTCCCATGATGACGAGCAGCACACCCGCCATGACGGTGCACATGAACAGTCCGTCGACGCCGTGCGCTGCAACGATTCCCGCTACGACAACCACGAACGCGCCCGTCGGTCCGCCAATCTGCGTCTTGGAGCCGCCGAGCGCAGAAATGAGGAAGCCGGTGACGATGGCGCAGTAAATACCCGCCTGCGGCGTGAGCCCCGAGGCTATGGCAAAGGCCATGGCCAGCGGCAACGCGACCAGTCCGACGGTGACTCCGGCGACAAGGTCGAGCAGAAACTTGTGACGGTCGTAAGTCCTCAGGAAGAGGGCAGACTTAGGAAGCCAATTTTCGTTGAGGAAAGTACGCCCCATTCTCACAGTATGGCAGCAGTTCGGGGAATCGGGTAGTTACCGGTGAGTTCGTGTAGCTCCGGACGCTTTCGTCCGGAGTTGCGAGAAGCGCAATGAAGACGCCTGGAGGGAACGAACCGCCTTAGCGACCCACGCGCTCGGCACGCGAGGTCTGTCGGAGAGCAGCAAGATGTTGGCACGATTCGACGCCGCAGCACGCTCGCTTCGCTCGCGGGGCGGACGAGGCGTCCGCCCCTCCACAAGCTAGAATCAAGTCATGCAGTTCGTTCGCACGCTGGGTTGGGTGGCTTGTGTTCTTTATTCCACCATCCCCTCATTCTGGCTGATGGTGCATCCGCGCGCGCACCGCTGGCGCGCCCGCGTGCGTTCCCCATTTCGTGTCCTGGTTCCGGCGTGGATCACTATGTGGATCGGCATCGGGGCTCTGACCGGCCCATGGCGCAAAGTGACGCTGTATTCAACGCCCTGGACGTGGATTCCCGCCGGACTGCTTTTTGCCACCGGCATCTTTCTCTATGTCCGCTCCGGCACCCACTTCGACCTAGCCCAACTTGGAGGCTTGCCTGAAGTCCGCTCCAGTCATGACCATCACCGCCTCGTGACGACCGGCATTCGAGCCCGCATTCGCCATCCCGTCTACCTGGGCCATCTCTGCGAGATGTCGGCCTGGAGCCTCGGGACTGGGCTACTGGTCTGCTGGCTGCTAACAGCGTTCGCGATCATTACCGGCGCAGTGATGATTCGAATGGAGGACGCGGAGTTGGAGAAGAGATTCGGCGCCGAGTTCATGGCCTATAGACGCGCTGTCCCCGCTATACTGCCCATAGTCCGACTCGGCTGAGGTCCAAGGCCCAAGGTCCGACGCCCGCTTTCATGCGCTTCGAACTTTTCATCGCGAGCCGCTATCTCCGCGCCAAACGGCGGCAAGCATTCATCGGCATCATCACAGGCATCTCGATCGCGGGAGTCGCCGCCGGAGTGGCCTCGCTCCTGGTTGCTCTCGCCATCAACAACGGATTCCGCCAGGACCTGCAGCAGCGACTGCTGGGCTCGACCTCGCACATCAGCCTGCAGCGCATCGCCGACGACGGGATCAAAGACTGGCCTCCGCTGATGGAGCGACTCTCGAAGCAGCCCCACGTAGTCGCCGCGGCCCCGGCGATCTTTGAGCAAGTTCTGATCTCGCGTGGCCCACGTGCCCACGGAGCGGTGCTCAAGGGAATGATCCCGAAATACGAGCGGCAGGTTGGGGATCTGCTGAACTCGGTGACCGAGGGCTCGGCCGCCGAATTGGACTCCGATGCGTCCGCCGGGACCGCGGCTCCTGCGTCGCCTTCGGCGAGGGCGGACGAGGCGTCTGCCCCTACACAATCTCCTGATTCCCTCGCAGGCGTGCAACGGCGCGTCGCCGCCATGCCCCCCATCGTGCTCGGCAAGGATATGGCCGACAATCTCGGGGCTACCGTCGGCTCTCCCGTGACGGTGGTCAGCCCTCAAGGCGAGCTGACTCCGTTTGGAACTGTTCCCAAGTACACGCGCTTCCGGGTTGTTGGGATCTTTAACTCCGGATTCTTCGACTATGACTCAACCTGGGCCTTCACCCGTCTCTCCGATGCCCAGCGCCTCTTCGGGCTTGGCAATCTGATCTCTGTGCTGGAGTTCAAGATCGACGATCTCGACAAGGCCGATGCCGTTGCCGCTGAGATCGAAAATGCCGCCGGCTCTGGATTTATGGCAACCAACGCGCTCCGGCAGAACAGTGCTCTGTTCAAAGCTCTCAAGACCGAGCGCCTGGTCACCTTCATTACCATCGGCCTGATCGTCTTCGTCGCCGCACTTAATATTCTGATCAGCCTCATCATGATGGTCATGGAGAAGACCAAAGACATCGCCGTCCTGATGTCGATGGGCACCCGACAGAGGCAGGTGCGCAACGTGTTTATCGCGCAAGGAGTCCTGATCGGGGTGATCGGCACAGTGCTTGGTCTGATCGCTGGATATGTCATTGCGTATGCCGGCGGCCGGTACCATGTGATATCACTCTCGCCCGAGGTGTACTCGATCAACTACGTACCCTTCGCGCCCCGCGTCGCAGATGGCCTATGGATCGCAGTATTCACGCTGCTGGTTTCGTTCGTGGCAACGCTGTACCCATCGTGGTCGGCGTCCCGTATCCTCCCAGCCGAGGCTCTGCGCTATGAGTGAGGTTTGGGTAGCCCCGGACGCCTCGTCCGGGGTTGCGCGAAGCAATCCACACCCTTCGGCCACGCGTAGCTCTTTCACCTTCACTTCGCTTTGGGGGGCGGGGCGACGAGGCGCCCGCTCCACATTAACTATAGTGATTCTCATCACATGAACGAAAGCAGCCGCGAGATATGTTCATAAAGATCGATCCGAAAAATACGGCCCGGACTGTAGGTTGTGATCTGCCAACCCGCACTCCGGCAGTCACTTGGAACGAAAGTCAGGCTTCATGCATCTAACGAATGACGGTGAAATGCTTCGAGTCGAAGGCTTGAAGAAGGTTTTCCGGTCCGGCGAATCGGACTTGGTGCTCTTTGAGAATCTGTCGTTTGAGGTGAAGCGAGGAGAGATGCTCGCCATCGTGGGAGAATCGGGCGCGGGAAAGAGTACACTTTTGCACATCCTGAGCGCCCTTGATCGCGCTTCCGCAGGTGACGTATACTGCGCCAACTTGCGATTGAATTCGTTGTCCCACGACGAAGCCGCAGACTTTCGCAACCGTGAAACCGGTTTCGTTTGGCAGTTTCACTATTTGCTGCCGGAGTTTACGGCCGCGGAGAACGTTGCTATGCCGCTGCTGCTTCGGGGGCAGACATGGCAGCAGGTAGAGCCGTTAGCTTCACGCTGGCTGCGTGAGGTCGGACTGGAGCAGCGTGCGCATCATCGTTCCGGAGAACTTTCCGGCGGTGAGCAGCAGAGAGTTGCTCTGGCCCGTGCGCTCATCACTGGTCCCAAGCTTTTGCTCGCCGATGAGCCTACGGGAGACTTGGACGGACAGACTGCGGAAGCCGTTTTTGCTTTGATTGCGCGACTACATCGCGAGCACCAACTCACCTCCCTCATCGCTACGCATAATGTGTCCTTTGCCAAACGCTGTCACCGTGTACTGCGGTTGCAGCGAGGGCGCGTGGAGGAAATTTCGCCGGAGTCGCTCCTGGTGTAGGCGAATGGTTGAGCGGTCAACGAGGCACGGCCGGCGAATGTGGAAGAGCGGCCCTTTAGGGCCGCGTTAGACGAGGAAAAAAAGTGGAGGCTTTAGCCCCCGAGTTGCGGAGCAGCAACATTAGTTAGAGAAAGTGCAGGAGAATGCTTTTGCAATAGGGAACCGAGGGTGTTCGAGGGCATACCTTCGGTAACGTGATCAAAGACATGGACCCCGTTTTCTGAGCTTGGGTTTCATGGCCTCTTGATTGCATAATGTGGGAATAGAATTGTGGGAATAGAATAAGGTAGGACGAGGTTGGTCCAGCTTTCAGAGGGTCGGGAGACATCCTCCCCACCCAGGAAGGTCAAGGGGAAGGGCATTATGTTTGAACGCTATACGGAGAAAGCCAGACGCGTCATCTTTTTCGCACGCTACGAGGCCAGCCAGTTCGGGTCTCCTTATATCGAGACCGAGCACCTTCTTCTGGGACTCCTGCGTGAAGATAAGGCCCTAACCAATCGTTTCCTGCGCTCCCACGCCTCTGTCGAATCGATCCGCAAACAGATCGAGGGACACACCACCATTCGCGAGAAGGTTTCAACCTCGGTTGACTTGCCGCTAAGCAATGAATGCAAACGAGTTCTAGCCTATGCGGCGGAAGAAGCGGAGCGCCTGTCCCACCGCCACATTGGCACTGAACATCTGCTGTTGGGCCTGTTGCGGGAAGAGAAGTGCTTTGCCGCCGAGATCCTGCATGAACGCGGCCTGCGGCTGTCGACGATTCGGGAAGAACTGGCGCGCACCACTCAAGAGAAAGCTCAGCCGCAGCGGCAGCGCGAAAGTTCGCTGCTTGCGGAATTTTCGCGGGATTTGACCCAGGCCGCGATGGACAGCCAGCTTGACCCCCTGGTCGGGCGCGAAGGCGAAGTCGACCGCGTGATCCAGATTCTTTGTCGCCGGACAAAGAACAATCCGGTTCTGATCGGCGAACCTGGGGTCGGAAAAACCGCCATCGTCGAAGGCTTGGCCCAGCGCATCGCTGATGGGGAAGTTCCCTCATTCCTGGCCGATAAGAGAATTCTGGCTCTCGATCTCTCGCTGATCGTCGCCGGTACCAAGTACCGCGGCCAGTTCGAAGAGCGCCTGAAGACCATCATGAAAGAATTGATGGAATCTCAGAACTCCATCATCTTCATCGACGAACTTCACACACTGGTCGGAGCCGGATCGGCAGAAGGATCGCTCGACGCCGCCAACATCCTGAAGCCCGCGCTATCACGCGGTGAGATTCAGTGCATCGGCGCAACCACGCCTGGGGAATACCGCAAGTCGATCGAGAAAGATCGCTCATTGGAGCGCCGCTTCCAGGCCGTGAAAGTTCCGCCTCCGAACGAGGTCGACGCGATTAAGATTTTGTTCGGGATCAAAGACCGCTACGAGAAGTTTCACGCGGTTACGTACACCGACGAGGCCATCAACTTCGCAGTCTCTCACTCGAATCGCTATATCCCGGATCGCTTCCTTCCGGACAAGGCCATCGATCTGGTCGACGAAGCCGGGGCGCGCGTCAAGCTGCGCCAGACTTCGCTGCCGGAAGAGCTGACGGAAGTGCAGAAGCGCATCAAGTTCATCGTGCATCGCATGGAGAACGCCATTGCGAATCACGAGTTCGAGAAGGCACGTTTTTACTCCGACGAAGAACGCAAGGAGCGCGAGAACCTGCGCGCCCTGCGCGAGAAGTATCATCTCGACGAATCTTCGACTGGAGTGGTCAACCGCGAGGACATCGAAGATGTCGTCTCGCGGTGGACCGGCGTGCCCATCACCTCAATCAAAGAAGAAGAAACGCAGAAGCTGCTCCGGATCGAAGAGGAGTTGCACAAGCGGATCATCTCGCAAGACAAATCGATCAGCGCCCTGGCTCGCGCCATCCGCCGCTCGCGTGCTGGCCTGAAGAATCCGAACCGGCCGATCGGTTCGTTCCTGTTCCTCGGACCCACGGGCGTCGGCAAGACCGAAGTCGCGCGCACCTTGGCGCAATTTATGTTCGGCACCGAGAAGGCTCTGGTCCGCTTCGATATGTCTGAGTTCATGGAAAAGCACTCGGTCTCGAAGCTGATCGGCTCGCCTCCGGGATACGTCGGTTACGAAGAGGGCGGGCAGCTCACCGAGCGTGTGAAGCGTGCGCCCTACTCGGTCGTCCTGCTCGACGAAATCGAGAAGGCGCATCCGGATGTCTTTAACATCCTGTTGCAGGTGTTTGAAGACGGCCAGTTGACCGACGGACTGGGCAACACGGTCGACTTCAAGAACACGATCATCATCATGACGTCGAACATCGGCGCCCGGCACCTGCAGCGGCGGGAGGGCCTGGGCTTTGCGTCGACCAAGGAAGATGCGATCGCCGACAAGGTCGAGGAGTTGGTCAGGAACGAGGTGAAGCGCACCTTCAATCCCGAGTTCCTCAACCGTCTAGATGAAATCATCATCTTCATGGCTTTGAGCGAGACGGACCTCATCCAGATCCTCGAGCTTATGGTCACGCAGCTCAACCAAAACCTGGCGCAGAAGTCGATTACGGTCACGGTTGCGGACGAGGCCAAGCGCTGGATCCTCAACCAGACCTTGAGCGATCGCAGCTACGGAGCTCGTCCGTTACGCAGAGCGCTACAGAAGTACATCGAAGACCCGCTGTCCGAGGCGTTGATCCAGGGCACTATCACCACGCGCCCCGCGTTTATCGAAGTCTTCCTGGAAGACAACAAGCTCTTCTACCGCCCGGTCGATTCGGAAAAGGCGGAGGGAGTCCTGTTGTACGAAAACTAGCTCGTGAATATGTGGGGACAGCCGCCCTCGGCTGTCCGCCGAGCCTAGCTCGGCAGGTTTTGAGCCGCCAGCCTAAGCTGGCGGCTTTGTTTTTTCGGGATCGTGCCCTCCTAGAATCACCTCCCCCTGCGCAAACGATTTAAACTAGTCTTCGCATGCATGGACGCGGAACATTCTTCTGGCTAGGGCAGGTGCTTTTGGGGCTAACACTCGGCTTGCCCGTCGCAGCTCAGAACGCGCCTCCCGATGCCGAGGTGATCGACAAACTCCAGTCCCCATCCCAACCTCCCGGACGCAAAGGCGTAACCTTTGACGAATTTGTCGACTCCGCCATCCTGCAAGAAGCTCGCCTCACCAAACTGATGCGCAACTTCAAGCCCGTCGTCGAGACTTACGTACAGGAGGAGAAGCACGACTCTGAAGGCCGGATCTCGCCCAGAGATGACCATTATTTCTTGAGCCGCCTGGATTTGACTGGCAATGCTCCCGCCAGCCGAGGATTTGAGACGGGACATAGGAAGCACAAGCGACAGAAGAAATTGCCCAAGAGTGCGGCGGCTTTCGCTGCAGGGGGATTCGCGCAGTCGGTGTTCCCGGACCTGGACCACTTCGATCGTCAGAACTACGCGTTCCAATTCGTCCGCTGGGAGACGCTCGGCGACGTGCGCTGCGTGGTCGTCGATGTGAGTCCGCGTGAGAATGCCAAGAATCGCGGCTTTGTCGGCCGGATCTGGGCCGAGGATCAGAATTTCAACATTGTCCGCTTTACCGGAACCTACACGTCAAAGCCATATTCCAAGCGATCATTTCACTTCGACAGTTGGCGGCTGAATACTCTGGGCATTATGTGGATGCCTGCGTACGTTTATACCCAGGAGTCAGACCCAAACGATCCATCCAGCCACGGTCTCTGGTTTAAGGCGCAGACTCGGGTTTGGGGTTATGACCTGGAGCATGCAGGGGACCACCGCGAGTATGCGAAGCCGCTGACGGACAATCCAGCCGGAGTTGATCCCAATCGCCACGAAGCTTCGCAAAATGTAAGCCCTGACTTAACCGTGGGGGGAACCACCTATACCCCGGAAGACACTGTCGTGGAACGGTTGCAGGTCGCCGGCCTCATGGCGCCTGATGGCGAGGTCGACCGCATCCTCGAGACCGTGGTCAACAACCTGTTGATCGTGAACAATCTTGATCTCGCCGGAGTGCGTTGTCGCGTCTTGCTCACCACGCCTCTGGAATCGTTCGTCCTAGGTCGAACCATCGTTGTCAGCCGCGGACTTCTCGATGTGTTACCCGATGAAGCCACTCTGGCCGCGGTGCTGGCGCACGAACTCGCTCACGTCGTTTTGCAACATTCCCTCGGTGCGGAATTCGCGTCGCAATTCAGTTTGCCTGTTTCCGATCTCGAAATCTTTGCCAGGCTCAACTTCCGTTTCGACCCGGCGAAAGAGGCCGACGCTGACAGAAAAGGCCAGGAATTATTTTCGAAATCGCCGTATAAAGACAAAGCCACCAGCGTGCCACTCTTTCTGGAAGCGCTTGAGGCTCGCTCCAAGCGATTGCCCGGTTTGTTGCAAGCACAATTCAGCAATGATTTCGGCAGTAGTCACCTGGTCGGCATGCAGGCGCTCGCTAACCCTCCCATACGTCTGCAACCGAATCAGACCGATCAGATTGCGGCCTTACCGCTGGGTTCGCGGATCAAGGTCGATCCCTGGTCGGATCGGATCGAGATGCTGAAGAGTAAACCGCCTCTCCTCGAATCGGCGTCGGAGAATCGACCGTTCGAAGTGTCTCCGTTCTTCCCTTACCTCAAGCGGTTAGAAGAACCGAAACCTCAAGCGGCCATGAATCCGTAGTCGGCTTTACTCCCAGTTTCCTTGCCCATCGCCGATCCTAGAGAAAACTTCACGATTGACCCGGGTTGAAACCTGTGATTAGATGCCCCGAACAGTCGCGGCTCAGCCCTGGAGTCCGACCGAACCAAGGGGCGTGCGACCGAGGTGAAGTATGAAGTACAGGCTGCTCTTCGCCCTTCTAGCAGTATCCCTTTGCATTTTCACTGTGAGCGCCAGCGCGCGCGATGTGGTTGTCCCCGCCGGCACTCTTTTGCAATGTACGCTCAATGAGCCCAATCTCTCGTCTGCAACGGTCGACGTTGGAGACCCCGTTCTCTGCCACCTTCGCGGCGTAACCGTCTTCGGCCAGCAGGCATTCCCGCGCGGAAGTTATCTGGTTGGCCACCTCGAGGACGCCAAAGATCCCGGCCACTTCTGGGGCAAGGGATATTTGAAACTCCAGTTCGACCGCATTGGCGTACCCAGCGGCGATCTTCCTCTCGAAGCGAAAGTGATCGCCACCCGCGGTTACAAAGTAGACAAACAGGGAAAGATCGACGGCAAAGGACATCCGCGCCGCGATGTCATCGAGTGGATGCTGCCGCCGCTCTGGCCGTGGAAGGTAATCATGCTCCCGGCGCGCGGCCCCCGCCCGAAACTGAAAGGCGAAACGGTGCTCAGCCTGCGCCTGATGGACGATGTCCAGATCCCACAGATGGCCCAGACGTTCGGTCCGGGATGGCACTTCTTCGGCCGTCTGCAGAATCAGGATTACAGCGCTTCGCAAGCCAACGCTCCTCGTCCGCAACTGACGGTGCGTCCGGCAAGTAGCGCGTCGGTGGCGCAAGCCAGTTATGCCAGCTACGTGACCCGCGTCGTCTCTCTTCCGGCGAATGTCCAGAGCGCCCCCGGCATGCCGGTGTTCGTTCTGAATAGCGGCACGGTGCTGTCGGTCAGCGGATACGGCTACTCCGACAGCCGAATCACCTACTCGCTGGTTGGCGGCGGAAGCGGTGTCATCAGCACCGACGACGTGGATTGGACGACAACCACGAAACTCAACAACCAACGCGGCGTCCGCCTAACGCTCCACACCGGACACGCCAATCCAGGCACCCCGGGATTCTAACCTGCTCGTGTAGGGGCGGACGCCTCGTCCGCCCCGCGAGCAAAGCGAGCGTGCTTCGCCCAACATTCGACTTGCTGCCAACATTGTCATTGCGCTTTGCGCGCAACCCCGGACGAGGCGTCCGGGGCTACACGACTAAAGGCCCCACGAGCTTCATCTCAGCTGTCGGCCTTTCTCGTCTCTGCCAAGTCCATCGATAATCCTGCCATTGTGCGACCAGTCCCTTGCGCACTGGGTTGCGCAGCACGTAATCCACCTTAGCGTCGAGATTCTCCGACGACCGCAGCACGATCGAATGACTCCTCTTGCCAAACATGCCCTTGGCGATTCAGCCGCCGGTTGATCAGGTGTGCAGAAGCACTCTTGATCGTTCGCATAGTCTCGTGCAAGGAATGAATTTTGTGTGCTTTCTCGTCGAGAAGCGGCGCCAAGATCATGTGTACGTGATCCGGCATGACCACTGCCACCTACAGTTCGTAATTCTTTCGGTGGTCGTGGCTGCAACAAGAAAGCACGATGTCTCTCGCGCTAGGCGGAAGGATCCAACGGAACTTTGTAACGAACGTGATGAAATGAGGTGTGAAGTCCTTCTGGAGATGCGGTAGATTCCGCCGATAGAACTCCATGTGTGGACTGTGGCACGCGAGAATGGAAGAAGCTTAGGACGTGCGGAAAAAAAGCAGAAGCCATTCCTGCCTTGGGAATTCTGGTTGCTCGTGTAGGAGCGGACGCCTCGTCCGCCCCGCGAGCAAAGCGAGCGGGCCACAGCGTCGTTCGTCACAACCCTCGTCAAGATCCTCATTCCGCGCCTCTGCGCGCAACCCCGGACGAGGCGTCCGGGGCTACACGTTTAATTTCTTTGCGACCTTTCGCCGTCTGAAATAATCCGAAAGCCATGCCCAAGATCAACCTTGCCGAGAAGTTTTCTAAGATCTCCGAATATTGGAAGCCCTACATCGCGGCCGAGCTCAACGGCCAGTACGTGAAGCTCGACAAAATCAAGGGAGAGTTCATCTTTCACCACCACGATCACGAAGACGAGTTGTTCCTCGTCGTCCAGGGCCGCTTCCGCATGGAATATCTCGACCACCATGAATGGATCGAGGAGGGCGAGTTCGTGGTGGTCCCCCGCGGTGTGGAGCACAAGCCGGTCGCCGAGGAAGAGTGCTGGTTCCTGCTGTTCGAGCCTGCTACAACGCTGAATACAGGGAACGTCGTCAACGAGCGCACCCATCGCGAACTGGAAAAGGTATAAGCTCCCGGTGGAAGCTTGGTCCACTATGGTTAAATCTTGTTGATGGACATTACACTCTACACCGCATTCTGGTGTCCCGATTGCCGCACGACTAAACGCTTTCTGGCCACGCACAATATTCCGTTCAAAGAAATTGACATCGAAACCACGCCCGGTGCGGCCGAAGAGGTTATCCGAGCCACGGGTAAGCGTGCCATCCCGCAATTGGTGATCGACGGCCATTGGTTCCAACCCTACCGCCCAGGTAAAGGGCTCCTCTACGAAGAAATGTCCAAGCTACTGGGAATCGATCAGCGCTAGTGTAGGGGCGGATGCCTCGTCCGCCCCGCGACCCTGAGCAAAGCGAAGGCGAGCGTGCCCCGGCCGGGCGGTGTCACAGCCCTTGCCTTTAACGCCAGCCGCCTCCATTGCGCGCGCGACGCAACCCGTACGAATGCGTCTGGGGCTAGATGACCCAAACGCCAACGTAACCCCCGTACATCCCCTTCAGTACCGTAGCGGAACAACACGAAACGGGCGAAGATAGCGGTCCATGCGGCCGTGCTCAGGAAAACCCCTGAAATCGGCTAGCATGCGCCACATCCAACTTCATGGCCGAGACCCAAAACCCGCCCGAACATCCCGACCCTGCGCCCAAAACCGAGTCCCAGCCGGAATCGAGTATTGTTTGTGATAGCTGGCAGCAAATGATTCAGGGCGTTCTTGCCGTCATGATGCTGGTGGGAGCCGTGGCCATGGTCCATTACTACGGCCCGATGGCAGCCCAAGGACTCCCTCCAGACGACTTGCAGACACGGGTGCACGAACTCACTGCCGAGGTCGATCAACTCCGGCAAGAGCAATCGATGCCGGCGGTTGTGCTCAACCGTTACCGCAATTCCATCGGATACATCTATGGTGTGTATCAGGTGGGATTCCCGAATCATCGTCCAAATGTTCGTGCTCGGGTTTCCGGTACCGGATTCCTAGTTGGTGATGGCCTGATCGCCACCAACCGCCATGTGGCCGAGCCCTGGTACGGCGATTCCGAAGCGCAGAAGCTCATCGATGAGGGAGCCCTCGGCACGATCGAAAGCCTGGTGATCTTTTTCCCCGGCTCACCCACCCCGGTGACTCTCGTTCCCGCTTCAGTCTCGAAAACTTCTGATCTCGCGGTGGTCCGGGCCGAAGACGCGAACGCCGTTCATGCCTTGTCCGTTCTCCCTCTCGCGAAATCAACCGGCGCCCCCGGACAACTCGTTACGGTGATCGGTTATCCGATGGGCATCGCCGGAATGGTCGCCAAGTCTCCTTCTGGAATCTATGAGCGCCTTGCCTACCGTCATAACGACATTAACGCGGCCAGCGAATTGGCCGCCCTGTCACTGATTCGCCCTTCAACGACCTGCGGGCACCTCGGCGATGTAGTCGGCGACAAGCTCATCTATGATGCTCCCACAGCCCACGGCGGCAGCGGCGGTCCCGTCTTCAATTCCAAGGGAGAAGTCATCGGCGTGAATTCCGCCTACATGGACGGCTTCTCCGGCGGCACACTCGGTGTCTCCGTAGATGCTCTCCGTCCCCTGATCGACGAAGCCACCTCCCGCTAAAAGCCTGTGTAGGGGCGGACGCCTCGTCCGTCCCGCGAGCGAAGCGAGCGTGTCGGCAGCGTCGTTAGGCTCGGACCTTACCACGACCGGCGGTCACCATTGCGCGCTTCCGCGCGCAACCCCGGACGCGGCGTCCGGGGCTACATTTTGGTCCATACACGCTGACCCATTACATTATCTGCATGCCCCATCCCCGTTCGTTACTGTTCGTCTTCTTCCTGCTTATCGTTGCCTTTATCGCCCTGGCCGACACTCCCAACCAAGCCCCGCCATATTGGGCGTTCTGCATCAACCCAGCTACAACCGATCCTGTGAAGCCCGACGACCAGTCTCGCCATGTTCCCCACAGCAGCGCAGCGTTCACAACCGCCGAAACCCAGGACCTCTTCAATCCCCCCGACTGGCATCCCTCTGACCACCCGCCAATGCCCGACATCGTGGCCCACGGTAGAAAGCCCGATGTCTACGCCTGCGGCTATTGTCACCTCCCCAATGGCCAGGGACGCCCGGAGAACTCCAGCCTCGCCGGATTGCCTGCGCCCTACATCATTCATCAGATGACCGACTTTCGCAGCGCTGCCCGCAAGAGTTCCGAGCCCCGTCATCTCCCGGTCGCAAACATGATCTCCCGCGAGACCAAGGCGACCAGCCAGGAGACCGCCCTCGCAGCAGAATATTTTTCCAAGCTTGAGCGCAAGCCCTGGATCCGCATTGTGGAAACCAGCACCGTTCCCAAGACGCACGTCGCCGGGTGGATGCTGGTCGCGGATACCCCAGCTGCGACCGAGCCCATCGGCCAGCGCATCATTGAAATGGCGGAAGACTTGGAACGCACGGAGTTGCGCGACGACGCGTCAGGATTCGTAGCATACGTCCCCGAAGGCAGCCTCAAGCGGGGTAAGTGGCTGGTCGCCACCGCAGGCGACCGCAAGATGTCCCCCTGCGCCAAGTGTCACGGCCCCGACCTCCGCGGAAGCGGAAATGTCCCCCCGATCGCCGGACGCTCGCCCAGCTACATCGTCCGACAGTTGTTTGATATGAAGTCCGGCGCGCGCTCCGGAGCCCTGTCATTGCAAATGCGCCGACAGGTTGCGAAGCTGTCGTTGGATGACATGATCGCTGTTGCGGCGTTTGTTTCGTCACTGAAGCCCTGACGATACCAGTCGAAATTCAGTCGCGACTGTTCGATTACGAACATATGACTTTGATTGTGGGCATGCCAGTTGAAAGCCACGGACCTCCTGGTTTTTCTATCCAACTGAATAAATAGAACTTGTACCAGGTCGAAGAATGGCAAGCGGGATGCCACTCATATTTGATTGTGTTTGGAGCTTCCGATGAAATCCTGGACCAATGATCTTCGCTACGCACTTCGGCAGCTGCGCAAATCGAAAGGCTTTGCACTCACAGCATTGCTCACCATTGCTCTGGCGGTGGGCGCAGTCACCGCTGTTTTCAGTGTGGTGAATACGGTGCTCTTACGCCCTTATCCATTCCGCGATCCGGGGCAGATTGTGGTTTGGCGCGAGACCATCCAGGAGATCCAGCAGGCGGAGCCGCTCCTGCCCGACAACTATCGGCACTATCTGAATCTGAAAAGCCGAGCGACCTCGATCCAGGAGGCAGCGATAGTCCAGACTGCCGGATTCAGCGTATCGGTGGCCGTCGACCATCCGCAGATGACCGAGGGATTGGCAGTCTCACCTAACTTTTTCTCAGTGTTGGGAGTGACGCCTCTAATGGGCCGCGTCTTCATGCCGGAAGAGGCCCAGAGCGGACGAGACCAAGAAGTCATTCTTACCTGGGGCGCATGGCAGCGTCTCTTTCACGGCGATCCATCGGTGATCGGAGCGAATCTGCGGGTCAGTGGGGAACCGAAAACCATTGTGGGTGTGATGCCGAAGGCTTTCCGTTTTCCTGTGATGTCTGTCATGCCCGGCCAGGCGACCTTCGGATCGACCGATCGCTATGAAGTCTACAAGCCCCTGGCGCCGGACCCGGAGGAGTTGACCGCGAACGAAGGCGACTTCAACTTTCTCGTCGTCGCACGCCTGAAGTCCGGCGTCTCAATGCAGCAGGCACAACGCGAACTGGACGGAATCGAGAAGGGGACCGCTGCCGCCGATCATCTTGCCATCCACTTGGGAGTCGTGGTCCTTCCATTTTCCGAGGAGATTAGTGGAAACGTCAGTAAGCCTCTGTGGCTGCTGCTGGCTGCGGTCGGGAGCGTCCTGCTCATGGCATGTGTGAATCTTGCGAACCTGCAACTGGCACGAAGCGTGGCCCGCCAGCATGAGATGGCGCTTCGAGCTGCCCTGGGTGCAGGACGGCGGCGGCTGTTCCAAGGCGTCCTCGCAGAAAATCTGCTCCTGGGATTGGGCGGCGGTGTGGGAGGAATCCTATTCGCAGATCTGGGAGAGAAACTGTTTGTCAGGATCGCGGCGGTTCTACCCCGTTTGAATGAGGTCCATCTCAGCACCTCCATGCTTGTCTTCGCACTTGGCCTCTCGATCGTCACGTCGCTGGGATTCGGAGTTCTTCCAGCTCTCCGGTCTTTTCGCGTGATGCCGCAAAGCGCCCTGCAAGCGAGTTCCACCCGCCTTTCGAGCAGTAAACAGGCAGCACATACCCGTAAGATGCTTGTCGCCATCGAGGTTGCGTGCAGCATCACGCTGCTGATCGTGACCGGTCTGATCACGCGGAGCTTTTCACATTTACTGACACAAGATCGCGCCTTCAATTCGCAATCCGTCTCCGTAGCCAGGGCCGATTTGAGCAGTTCCAGATATTCAAGCGGCGGAGGGATCCCGGACAATCCGGGAGCCGATCCAGGCAGCCTGGTCCGCGATGAGATGATCGATCGAACCCTCGACAAGCTGCGTGCCTTGCCCGGCGTGCAGTCCGTTGCGGCTACAAGCGTAATTCCTCTGACCGGGGATACGAACGTGGATGGGATCCATAGGGTGGATCACCCCGTCCCAGAGGGACAGGTGCCCATGGCGAATCGGCGATTCATTAGTCCCGGATACCTTTTCACCATGCGGATTCCCCTCATTGCAGGGCGCGATTTCAGCGAGGAGGATCGCAAGAACCCACGCGTTGCCATCGTCTCTGAAAAAACTGCCAGGGCCGTATGGCCGGACGAAAATCCGCTCGGCCGCAGCATCCGGCACTGGGGCCGCGTCTATACCGTTGTGGGCGTAACCGCCGATGCCCGCATCAGCGATTTGAAGCGCGACGTCGCCGTCTACTATTTGCCGTATTGGGATTTTCCCCCGGCAACGCCGGTGTTCCTGGTGCGTAGCTCTCAGATGATCCAATCTCTCGGCCCGGAAATGCGTCAAACCATCTGGAGTATTGATCCCGACATTTCAATTCCGACCGTGATTTCATTGGACGCCCAGCTGGGCGAATCTGTGGCCACCGAAAAATTTCAGACCATCATTCTGTCCAGCTTTGGAGGCGCGGCCTTGCTGCTTGCGGTACTCGGCATTTACGGTGTCCTCGCCTATTCGGTTTCGCTGCGAGCCCAGGAGTTCGGTATTCGTATTGCGCTCGGTTCGAGCAGATCGAAACTCGTTCGCCAAGTCTTGATGGATGCGTCCTATCCCATGGCGGGTGGGATTGCGATGGGCGTTCTGGGGGCTGCGCTAGCCACCCGCTGGGTGCGCAGCCTGCTCTATGAAACCAGTCCGGCTGATCCCGTGGTAATCGGATGCGGCATCGCGATTCTCATCGTTGCCGCTTTGCTGGCCTCGCTACTTCCAGCAAGGAACGCCGCTGCCACCGATCCTATGCATGTCCTGCGAGGAGAATAATAGTGTCGAACTGACAGATCAGTCAGAAACGTTTCCCATCACACTCACGACGGATAACCATGGCATCGTGCCAAGAAAGCCCCCCTGGACTAGAAGTCTTCAGCCCAAAATCCTTCCCGCCCGAACGTATGAAAGCGATCCCCGGTTCGTCAGGAGTGATTTCCTGACAGGTTACGCGGGGCCCAGCAGTGATCCGGTTTCTCATCGATTGGGCTTGCTCGGGTGTGAACAAGAGCCTTCCCATCTCGACGTTGCGAAGACCCTCTGGCCCCCACCGCGGCACCATAATCCCGATTCGCGAGTGCGAATTGGAGCCCAGCAGCAGGTGACCCAGTTCGTGTGCCGAGACGGCACCTAACAATAGCGCGAGGTTAACGTCTCCTTGTGCCTGTCTGAGCCGATCAAAGAACACGTCACTATATTGTCCACGTCCATCTTCTCCTAGGAAAGCTTCGCCAAAAATGAAATCGTTCAGCGTCTTGCCTCTGGTTACGATGTGAAGCACGAACTCTTCGGGCCCGAGGATCCGCCTGCATTCGTTCGTCTGCGCACAGTTCACCCATCGAATCTCAATACCGGCAGCTTCGAATAATCGTCCCGCTTCCCGTTCCGCTTGTCTCAAGACCGACGGTTCCACACTGGCGCTATCATTCACCAGCACCGTGATCTGTGAGCCGCAATCATGCGCGGTCCCGACGTTGCTCCATAACAAAATACTGCCCAACACCAATCCCCAGCCGCTGTTGAACCCCATAGCCCCACCCTCCGTATCTCCACTAAGGTGGTCGAGGGGGATGGGTGCCTCAATGCCCGGCGCATGACCACTGGATGAAACGTGGGTGACAAGCTAAGCTGTGGCACGTCAAACATTTACACAGTGGGATGACATGGGGAACCGAGCCATCAGAATGCTAAACTTGCCGGTTGTGGGCAGCACAAACGGCAACGATAATTCGTCGACGCGCCGTTTCGGAGTTTTTGAACTCGATCTGCGCGCCGGGGAGCTCCGCCGTAATGGGTCCAAGGTCAAGCTGCAAGAGCAGCCGTTTCAACTACTCGCCGAGCTACTGGACCGTCCTGGCCAGGTCGTCACCCGGGAGGAATTGCGCCACCGCCTCTGGCCTGCCGATACCTATGTCGACTTCGACCACAGCCTGAATGCCGCCATCCGGCGCCTCCGGGACGCCTTGGGAGATTCCGCCGAGAATCCCACGTTTGTAGAGACTGTGGCGCGCCGTGGATACCGTTTCCTGGCGCCCGTGAGCGGGGGGAATGGAGACCACGCTGGCACAGGAGAGTTGGCCGCGGTCGTGCCGATCACAGCCCCTCGCCGCCATCATTGGTGGATTGTCGGCGCCATCGCTGCAGTAGCCCTCGTCCTGATTGGACTCGCGGTGGGCTTTTTCCTGGCGCCGCATCCGCCCGCGCCGGGTCGTATCACGCCACTCACGGCAAATCCGGCCGGCGATCCGGTTCGCACCGCCGCGATTTCACGCGACGGCCGTCACTTGGCGTTTTCCGATGACACTGGCTTCTATCTCCGCCAGATCGATACCGGCGAAACGCATCCCATCACTTTGCCGGAAGACATGACAGCAACCTCGATCAGCTGGTCTCCTGATAGCGATCACATGGTGGTTGCCCTGGCCGGAGCCAATCGCAGACCGAGCCTTTGGGATATTTCTGTCCTCGGTGGCAATGCCCGCAAACTTATCGATGATGGCTCTCACCTCGCGATCTCGCCGAACGGGACGCAGATCGCTTTCGTGGCGGGTCAGCCTTTGCACCAGAGGATCTGGCTCGCGGGAGTGAATGGAGATCCACCGCGTGAACTTCTGGGTGAGGACGGCGACCTGTTTGGCACCATCAGTTGGTCACCCGACGGCAAGAAGATCGCCTACACCACTGCGAAATACACGTATGGATACGGCACAAAGGGCACGATTGCAGCTGCCGATGTGAGCTCTTCCTCGCAAGCCGGTGGAAGCGTACGCCCTACCGTTGTTCTGTCCCTGACCGGGCTCAGTGCTCCTATGATGTGGGCTCCAGACGGCCACTTGATCTATACCCTCGAGGAGCCCCGACCCCACCAGGCGGACTCGAACCTCTGGTCTACTCGACTCAACGCGGAAATGAAACCGAGTGGCGCCCCCGTGCGCCTGACCAACGATCAAGGAGAGGTGTTTAGCATTAGTGCCTCCGCTGACGGCAAGCGCATCGCATACGTGAAGGGTGTTCCACAGCCGGATGTCTATGTTGCGAAGCTGCAAGCTTCGGGTGCTCTGGAGGAGCCTCAGCGTCTCACGCTTGATGACCGTCAGGACCTGCCCTTTGACTGGACGACCGACAATAAGTCGGTGATTTTCATCTCCGATCGCACTGGTACCTTTTGTATCTACAAACAATCCATCGATCAGGCGATGCCTGAGTTGCTGCTGTCTGGAAGTCAGCAGTTGATGGGTCCCCGCTTGAGTCCGGACGGAACTCAACTCCTTTACCTGGCGAATCCCTCGTGGGCTGACCCACATTTTGAAGTTCCTGTGATGTCGATGCCGCTGACAGGAGGCCCAGCCCGGGAGGTCGCCAGAGCCAAGTGGATCACGAACCTTCAATGTGCACGCGCGCCCGCCACCGCTTGCGTGTACAGCGTAATCACAGACGCTGCCCTGACGTTTTTCCGATTCGATTCGGTCCGTGGAAACGGAACGCAAATTCTCCAGATCAGGGACGAACTCGCCCAAGCCTACAACTGGAGCTTGTCGCCAGACGGGACCACGCTTGCCATCGCGAAAGGGAAGTGGGGCAGTGACGAACCGCGAATCCGCCTGATTTCTCTCAATGGCGCGCCCGAGCGCTCGTTGAGCATTCGCGGTTGGCCCGGAATTGCATCTCTAGATTGGGCGTCCGACAGCAAGAGCCTGTGGGCGGCGACTCCCGGTGAAAAGGAAAACGCGCTCCTGAGAATTGATCTACAGGGAAATGTCCGTGTCGTGTGGCGCCCCAAGAAGGCGACGGTGGGCTGGGCGATTCCATCCCGAGACGGAAAGCACGTAGCCCTTAACGTTCACAGCGCCAGCGCCAACGTCTCCATGCTGGAGCACTAAGAAATGCAGCGCCCGCCTTCCCGGCGGCTGTGGTGGGGCGATCCGCCATACGCGCTAACTTAAGCGGATTTGACCCTCTCCGCCAGGTTCTGGGCGCTGATTTCCGAGTAGACAACCGCCCGGAGTGCCGCGGAAGTCTAGGCCGCACCTCTACGAGAATTCCGCCTTACATTCAGTGAGCATTGGCGTTCGTTCCAGTTGCGGCAAGCAAAGCCCTTCGTTTAAGCCTCCGCCCGACGGCAGAATTTCCGTCCAACGTGGACGTAACTTTTGAGCTCTTCATGGATACCTATTACGACAAGCAGAATTCCCAGACTGAGATCTTTCCGACCAGGTCCGGAACCATGCGACAAGTCAAGGAGCACTCCATGGGGTCAATCGCCGTCGTACCACGTTTCAAACCCTCAAGCCCGAACCTTGTCGCCCCTCGATGGCACACCGTTTTGTTCGTTGCATTGTTGCTTGCGCTGACCATCGGCGGGGCCCTCTTTCAACGCGAAGCGCGCTCGCGGCCCGAAAGGCTGTCGCAGCACCCCAATGTTGCGCTGCTGTACGTCTTCCTCATAGCCATGGAATGGGGCCTGTTCTTCTATGTTTGGAGGGGCGGCTTGCACCGCACAGGAACGAAGCTGGGCGATCTGATCGGCGGACGATGGCGAAGCGCAAAAGATGTCGCCATCGACGCGGCCTCGCACTCGGACTATGGAGCGTATGGATGATCGTGCAAAGGGGATGGGAGCACTGGTCCGGGCCTGAGCATGCTGCTTCCATCCAGAGCTTGCTGCCGCGCCAAGGCATCGAAATTCTGCTTTGGATCGGAGTATCTATCAGTGCCGGGATTTGTGAGGAAGTGGTCTTTCGCGGCTACTTCCAAAGGCAATTCGAAGTGTTCACACACAGCAAGTGGATTGCATTACTCCTGCAGGCTGTGCTGTTCGGGATCTCCCACGGTTACCAGGGCGTGGAAGCTTGTGTGAAGATTGCTATCTTCGGCGGGTTGTATGGGTTGCTTGCACTCTGGCGCGGAAGTCTTCGGCCGGGAATGATTGCTCATGGCGGATCGGACATTTTGAGCGGCATCTTCGGAGTGTAACAGACGATCAAGCATGAAATGTTTTCCTGTTTTCGCGGGAGCGCTGATGGATAGCTGCATGAAGAAGTCTCGATGACCGACAGCGCGCTGTACAAGAAATACGCGCCGAACGTTTTCCGCTTCGCGCTGTATCTTTCGGGCAACCACAGCCAGGCCGAGGACATAACTTCCGAGACGTTTGTGCGTGCATGGACTTCGCCGGAGCCAATCGATGCAGCCACCGTGAAGGCATATCTCTTTACGATCGCGCGCAACCTGTTCCTGCACCGGCTGCGCAGAGAGTCGCGCCATGATCAGCTGGATAGAGATCTGCCCGGTGTGCAGCCGAGCCCGTACGTTCATGCCGAGCAAAAGGAGGAATTCCGGGCCGTGCTGGCGGGGCTGCAGGAGTTGCGGGAAATCGACCGTGCAGCCCTGCTGATGAGAGCTCTGGACGGCATGCCTTATGAAGAAATTGCACGGGCGCTCGGAATTTCTCTTGCATCCGCAAAGGTCAAGATCCACAGGGCGCGACTTGCGCTCGCGGGAATCCGGTACGGGTAGCGTCAGATCGAACTTGGGCAGAAGCGAACTCGGAAATATCAGGAGTAAACAATGAACGTTACACGAGAAGTCATTCTGGATCTGCTGCCGGTGTATTTGGCGGGCGAAGCAAGCCCAGCGACCCGTGCTCTTGTAGAGGAATATTTGAAGCAAGATGCTGAACTGGCTCAGCGCATTCGAGTTCAGTGGGCGGACAGCTTTGCCAAGGTTGTTCCATCCGCGCTCCCCCCGGATTTGGAGTTGCGATCCCTTCGCCGCACCCGACGCCTGCTTGGCTGGCAGAGGTGGCTACTTGGTTTTGGGATTTTCTTCTCAGCCATGTCGCTCAGCAATGAATTCTCGTTTGAAAGCGGCCACTTCAAGGAATTTCATTTCCTGTTGCGTGATTATCCGGTAGAGTTCGGAACCTGCGTGGTGCTTGGCCTCGCCTGCTGGTTCGCGTACTTCTCTATCCGCCGCCACCTGCGTACCCGCGCAATGTAGATTTGTGGTATTGGTGGTCTAGGGAAAAGGCAAGGTTGCAGCCCAGTAGAAGTCACAACAAAACAGGCGGCAAGGGGGTCGGCCAAAAATCGAGGAAGGATGTGCACAGGGGTCTGTATCGGCCTTTGACGGTTCCGGTCCCGATGACGGCCAACTCGGATGGAATCCTTAAGTTGCTGCTTATGCGGGCGTCCTACTCCCACAAATTGAATGTTCAACCCGTTTGGAGTTTTGCAGAAAGAAAAAAGCCGGAAGGCGATCGCCTTCCGGCTGGAACTTCTAACACTCTAAAACGCCCAGCGCAGCGAAAACTGAATCAACCGTGGGTTGCCATTCGTCTGGATGATCTTGCCGAACGGGCTATTTGCCGACCCAGCGGTTTCAACGTCGGTCACCGTCGGATCCGCGAAGTTCGTGTGGTTCCATAGGTTGAAGAAGTCCGCCGCGAAGCGAACATCGTTGCGCTCCCCAATTTTGAAGTGCTTGAGGAACGATACATCCCAGTTCTGCTGGAAGGGTCCGTGGTAGACATTGCGGCCGAGATCTCCGAATCCGGTGACGCAGAAGTTGGTGGGATCGATTGCGCAGTCGGTGGGATCAAAAACTGGAGCCGGTGTAAACGCCGCCCCGTTGAGATATCCGTTGACAAGCCGGTTCTTAAGGCTGCCACCGGCAAGCCCGCTCGACACGGTCGCACCCTGAGCAAGACTTGCTCCGAGCAGCGGCGTGCTCCCCGCTCCCAGGAACGCAGTTCCCGCCGCCGAATCGTAGATCGAGAACGGTAACCCCGTCTGGAAGATGGAAACGCCGCTGATCTGCCATCCACCGAGCGCCGCGTGCTTGAGTCCCGTGCTATGCGCGAAGACCGGCAGATCGTATGCATAACTCACCGACAGGCGGTGAGGCCTGTTGAAATCGGAAATGCCGCGCGAAGCATTGATGTTGCTTTGATCGTTGTAAGCGGTGTTGAACGCGGTGTTACCCGTCGATGTGGCGTCAATGTTCTTCGAGAAGGTGTAGGCCGCCTGGAAGTAACTCTGTCCCCACCGCCGCGAAAGTGTGGTTTGCAGGGCGTGATAGATGGAGTAGGCATCGTTGGCAAAGAGTTGATAACCGCTATACCCGTTCAACCCTGGAGCTGGCGTCCGGGCGATCGCGTTTGCCGCGCTATTCTGCGTAATCGTGTAGCTCTGGTTGGTCGTGACGTCCGTGACCGTGATGGGATGCTTGGTCGCATCCACCGACTGGATAGCATCGCGAGTTTCGCGCAGATGGATGCCGCGCGTTCCGACATATCCAACTTCCAGCACCCAGCTTCTGCCGAATTCCCGTTGCAGGGTCAGGTTCCACTGCTGCGTATTCGGCACACGGAAGTGCCGCGGAACTTCCAGCACAAACAGGTTCTGCGTGGAATCCAGCCCAGGTCCGCTGCAGGATTTGTAGGTGGGAGATTGGTTGGGATCACTGCTCGGATTTCCTTGCCCATCTACGAATCCGGTGAACTGGGCGAGGCACGGCACCCACGCCGTGGATAGCTGTCCTGCTTGAGGAACGGCATTGGCATTCGTCGCGGGTGTTCCCGTGAAGTAGTTAGCCAGCGTGAATCCGGGCGTGGTAGCGAAGGCTACGATCGGAATAAACGGTGCCTGGAAGCTCAACTGATCGACCGCGCCCACGTCCTCGCGCACATAATAGATGCCGTAGCCGCCACGAAGCGTGGTCTTGTGATTCCCCAGAACGTCCCAGGAGAATCCGGCGCGTGGTCCCCATCCGGTGGAGACGCTGTTCTTGAACGTTGATCCAGGTCCGCTTCCGGCCAGGCCCGAGAGCCCCAGCTTGTTGGCGCAACTCGGATAGATGAACGGGTAAGTGCCGGAGTTCGTGAGATCCGACTCGATGTTGGCGATATGGCAATTGCCGTCCGTCCATGCTCCCAGGAATTCCGTCCGCAATCCCACATTCACCGTTAGTTTGGAACTGGCTTTCCAGTCATCCTGCAGGAAGACGGCGGAATTGCTCTGCCTGTAGGCGTGGTTGTAAACGCCGCCCCCGCCGAACGCAAACGGTGGTGTTCCCTGAATGAAGTTTCCGAAATCCGAAACTGGACCAGAACTTGTGAAGAATAGCTGCCCGTTGAATACCTGCGGAAAGAGTTTGTCGAGCCGGACGCGCGTGTATTGTCCACCGACGGTAAACGTGTGGGCTCCACGAACCCAGCTCAGGTTGTCGACGATGTTGTAGTTGTTCTGCGCTTGCGCCTGGTTCGCCTGCGGAGTCGGGCCAAACTGAAACCCTGAGGTGAGAAAAGTAAATTTATAGATGCTCTGGGTCAAATTGCTGGTCGGCCGGGTAATCCCGGCGTCACTCGCGGTGACCGGGTTCACATTGGTGGCGGTGTTGTTGATGTGAACCAGGCCGAACCGCACGTCGTTCACCAGCCTGGGCGAAAATACGTGCGTTTCTGAAATGATGAATAGCCGGTCATGAATCGGCAGTTGATAGGGGAAGTTCAAATCCGAAGTGCTGGCTGCCGCGCCCAGAGAAGCCTGCAGTCCGCCTGCACCGAAAGGAATGTCCTGCTCGGAATTGGAGTAGAAGAACCGCGCTGCGACAGAGTCTCTCGAATCGTGGAACTCATGATCCCAGTTCGCGGTGAGTTGGTCATCCGTAAACTTGCCCGGCTTGCTCACTGTGAATTGCACAGACGTTCCCGGGGCCGTCCCAGCTGGCACCGCCGGCAACGGGAATAGATACCCGTTCGCCGGCGCTCCAAACTGATTGCTTTGAAACGCGAGTAAGCTAACCGCAACCGGATCGGCTGACGACACTCCGAAGTCCGAGGCCAGAGTTGCAGCATGGGCAGTGCCGCGATCGCTCAGCGGTACGTACGGAATAAAGGTGCTGATCAATGTTCCCGGTGAATCACCGCTCCGCTGGCGGGTTCCCTGATAATTGACGAAAAAGAAGCCGAGCTTGCCGCCCGGACTCACCGGCCCACCCAGACTTCCCCCAAAAATGTTCTGCTGAATGACCGGCCGCGGCGACCCGCTCTGCTTCAGGAAATATTCGTTGGCGTCGAGCACGGTGTTGCGGAAGAACTCATACACATCCCCATGGATGCTGTTCGTGCCCGATTTCAGAATCGCATTGATGTTCCCGCCGCCATTGCGCCCCTGACTGGCGTCATAAAGTGAGGTCTGTACCTTGAATTCCTGCACCACGTCCGGGTTAGGCAGCGGAGTATTCGTCAGTTCTGCGACGTTGTAATCGGTGACGCTGACCCCTTCGATCAGATAGTTGTTGTTGTCTTCGCGCTGGCCGTTCACTTGTATGCGTACCTGTCCGCGCCCCAGTTGCGCCGCCGCATTCAGTTCACTCTGTGCTCCCGTCGACAGCGTCAGCAGCTGCTGGAAGTTCTGCGTGGCCAGCGGCAACGCCCGAATCGTCGTGCTCTCAATCGCCTGCCCGGTCGCCGCGTCGCTCGTATCCACCGTCTGCACTTCCGCCTGCACTTCAATCTTCTGCTGTACCGATTTGGTCGTCAGCTTCGCCGTCATCCGCGTCGTCTCGGTTACTCGTACCGCTACGTCGGCAACCTTCGCCTCAGCAAAACCTTCGGCATGGAGGTTCACGCTATATGTCCCGACGGGCATCAGCGGAGCCGTGAACGCTCCATCCGGCCCGGTCGTGACCGAACGTTCGACTACCCCAGTGTCCTGATTCGTGATGCGGACCGTGGCATTGGCCACGAATGCTCCGCTTGGATCCTGCACCGTTCCAGTGATCGCACCCGTTGCTCCGCCTTGCCCTAACGCCGTCGCAGCCAGCGCCAACGTAGCGACACTACTAGCGATGAACTTCTTCCAAGAACCCAGCATGGTCTTTTTCCCCATTGCGCAAAACGGTAAACAAATTGTCTTCACAGAAGAATCACGAACAGAAAGCATCAACAACAGCCAGCAGTTCTTGCCTTGGCAGCGACAGGCGTGGTCCGTATCCGATCGTCGTGTCTAATCAAGATAGGTGCCTCTTCTGCCTAGGCGCTATGAATACAGTCCTGCCGTGCAAATGCCTTCGTGGGATGGAAGAAGCTTACTGAATTAAGATGACGGTTTTCAAGCCTAGAAGTGGCACGGAAGTAACAAATTAGCTTCCGAGCTGTTTGTGTAGGGGCGGACGCCCTCGTCCGCCCCGCGAGCAAAGCGAGCGTACCAGAAGCCGACTGGGGCACGGCTCCTCCGCCTATGATTGAGCCTGTTTTAGCCGTTACGCCGAGCATCGGCGCTTCACACAACCGCGGGCCATCCGTCCGCGCTTACGCGAATCTATCCCTCGCCAAACTCCCGATACCGCTCCAGCACATGCCGCTGCGTAACCACGCCCTCCAGATGCCGGAAATCCGCGCGGCTGACCACCGGGACCAGCGGCCATCGGTCTACATACCGCAAGGCGGTTTCTAGCGGATGGTCGGGATGCAAAAACGGGACCGGCGCAACCGGCAGTAGAGCCCGCAGCGTAGTCGCTCCTTTTCCTTCGCGCGCCATCGTCAGCAATTCCTGTCTGCTGACGCTACCCCACCCGCTCGGAGTCAGTCGTACCAACACCCGCTCCATCTCGGAACGATCCAACTGCTGCAGCGACTGATCGAGCGTCTTCTCCGCATCGAGCACCGGCCCTTCCGCCGGCTGCATGGCATCTTCCACCCGCAGAATGTCCTCTTCCCGCTGCTCCTCCATCGATGGCAATTCCAAGCCATCCTGCCGGGTCAACAAGTCAAAAATCGCGGTCGGCTGCAATCCACGCGAAATAAGGTAAGCGACAGTGTTAGCCAGGATCACCGGCACAATGATGGAGTAGTTCCCACTGACTTCAAGCACCATGAATACAGATGTCATCGGCGCTCGCAGGAAGCCCGCGAACAGAACGCCCATGCCCACCAGAGCATACGTTCCCGGCGATCCCATCAGATGTGGCAACAGCACATGCTCCGCGCCCCCCACCGCGGCTCCCAGCATCGCCCCAATGAACAAGGTCGGCGCGAACATTCCACCCGGAGTTCCGCTGACAAACGACAGCAAGGTCGCGACGATCTTTAGTCCCGCCAGAATCGCCAGGAATTCCCAGGTGAACTGCCCGTGCATTGCCTGATCGATGTACTCGTAGCCTGCCCCCATCACTTGCGGCGCGCCCAGCACCGCGATGATTCCAATCAGCAGTCCTGCTACGGCCGGCTGAAAATACTGCGACCAGCGGGGAAGCGTCTTGCACACTGGACGCAGCCAGGCAATTCCGCTGGCAAACACAACCGAGGCTAGTCCGCCCACCACTCCCAGAACCGCATAGGCAATCAACTCCGTGGGCCGTTTCAACTCCACCGGCGGAATGCGAAACAGCGATTCAGAGCCCAGGAACCAGCGCATCACCACCACGCTCGACACCGCGGAAAGAACCACCGATCCCAAAATCCCCGCCGTCCACCGTCCAATGACTTCTTCGATAACGAACAGCACGGCCGAAATCGGCGCGTTGAAAGCCGCCGCCAATCCAGCCGCCGCTCCCACGGGCGCAATCAAGCGCATGCGATCTCGCTGCAATCGCATCTTCCGTCCCACCGCCGAGGCAATGCATGCCCCGATCTGCAACGAAGGGTCCTCCGGTCCCAGTGCATGCCCTGAACCAATCGCCAGCGCAGACGTAATGAACTTCCCGATCGCAGTCCGGATCGGGATGTTCCCATTGAAGATGTAAAGCGCCGCCTTGGTCTGATTGACGCCGCTGCCGCGTGCCGTGGGAAAGAAATGGATTACAAGAACCGCGATCACCAATCCCGCCAGCGTAGGTGCCAGCACCATCCGCACAGGCGTCAGCACAGCCCCGGTTCCCAGCAGGTAGAGCCGTGACCAGTCGATGGCAAACCGAAAACATACCACCGCGAGTCCCGAAAATACTCCGATGAACACCGAGAGAATCAGGAACAGACGATCTTCCCGGAACACATAGCGCCATACCGCCCGGGGCGAATGCTGTTGGATCCATGCGGAGGCGGAATGCCCATTTCCGTTTTCCGTCAGCATGTCCTCCGCTTTCGACTGCGGCTCCATTAGCTTCCCTCGTGCATTCTCGAAATGAGCAGCAAGGCCAGGTCCGCTCCCGTCGGCGTCCCGCACACCGTGCTGGTCTCACGTTCGATGCGAAACACCAGATCCATCGCGATGTCTGCCAGGTCTGGATTGCGCCGCAATCCCACTGCCGTAATCTGTGGTTCTAACCGAGTCCATTCGTCGCTAAGAGAGGGCACGCTTGCGGGTGCGGTAGCCTTGACGTCCGGCACCGCGCAGCTTCTTAATCTCCTCCCCGCGGCGGCAAACGCCTCCATCACAATCCGGTTGCGCTCCGCTGTAGGAATCTGCCGTCGGAACGGATCCAGGTGTAAAACCAATTGCGCTGTCTTCAGCCGCTCCGCACTTTCTGGATCGTTCGGATTGCCGCTGATTGCAGACTGCAGGTAGTGCTGGGCCAACTGGTACCGTCCTAGTTCGAAGGCCGCGTATCCTGCTCCCGCCAATGGTGCGGCCTGGTGCCGGTTAGACTTCAGTGCGGCGTTGTAGGCCCCGAGGGCGTGTTCGTAGTCTTCCGCTCGTAGAAAAAGATCGCCGATGCGTTCTTGCTGCACCGGATCAGGCCCTGCATTTTCCGCCAGCGCAATCAGTTCACTCTGCGCCTGCGCCTTGAGGTCATTTCGCAGGAGGAGTTCGATCAACTCAAAACGTGCATTACGGCGCATTCCTTCCTGATCGCTCGGCCACGCCGCATATACCGCGTTATGGTAATAACGAATAGCATTGTCGGTCTCTCCCCGTTGCGCTGCGATTCGCGCCAGTTCGAGATTGACGATTCCATTCTCCGGCTCGCGCTCCCAAAGATTGATCAAATAGGCGGAGGCTTGCCCCGTGTGGCCTTCTCCGATCAAAGCCTCGGCCAGGTTGAGCTGATAGGAATATTCATCCGGTGAGTAAAGCAGGGCCGCCCGGATATCGGTAACCGCCGCATCAAAGCGCTGCCCGTTCAGATCGGCGGTACCACGGTTGAACCAGCGTTCCCCGATTGCCTGTCTCTGGGCTTGATGGGCGCGCGACAAGACCGTCACGCCAAGAAAGAGTACAACCGCCAGCACAGAGAACACCGCCAGCATCGTAGGCCGCTGCTCCAAATAAAACCGGTATTTGGCATATGTTTCCGATGCCATCTTTACTTCATCCTGCGCTTGCTGCCGTAATCTCGTGCGTCAGTGGTGTTTCCTTCGTGATCCTTCGTGTCCTTTGTGGTTAATGCCTTTTCGTTGCCGGATTCCGTAGCTTCAGGATTCCTGCACTTTCGTGGTGCGAGACCTCGCAGCTCCCCACCAGCCCGGCTCCCGGAAGTGTTCGTCCCGCAGGCGCCGTGTCCGCGCCGCCATGATCGCCGACCGTCCCAGATATCCCAGCACCTTCCGCTCATCGCCCCGTTCCACCACCGGCAATCGTCCCACCTCCCGATGCAGCATTTTCGCCGCCGCATCCGATACAAGTTCGTCCGGATAAGTCACCACCAGGTTCGTGCTGCCCGCCTCCTCGACCGCAATCATTCCAGTAGAATCTTTATCGAGAGCCCGCAGAATGTCACCTCGCGTGACGATTCCCACCAGCTTGCCGTCATCTTGAATCAGCAGAGCTTCGTAACGTGCTACCGCGGGATCGTGCCGCGCAATTCGCTCAGCAAGCTCTCCTACTTTGGTTCCAGCCGCAATCACTGGAGCATCCTTTTCCATCGTTTCCGCAACTGTGACTTGCGTCAGAACATCTGCTTCGTAATCCTGATGCACCCGCAGTCCGCGCCGCGCCAGTTTCTCGGTCATAATCGAACTCCTCGGCATGAACAGCATTGCGATTCCATCCGCAATCACTGCCACCAGCATCAATGGCAACACCGAGTTGTAGTCTCGCGTAATCTCGAATGCAAAGATAATGAAAGAGAATGTGGCCCGCGAGGCCGCTCCGAACACCGCTCCCATGGCGACGAGCGCAAATGCCCCGGGCGAGAGATGGGCATTCGGAAAGACGTGATTCCCGATCATGGCAAATAGCCCGCCCATGGCCGCGCTCCACATGAACGTCGGTGCCAGCAAACCGCCCGATGTCCCCGATCCCAGCGAAATCACCAGCGCCGCAAACTTCGCGATCATTACCACCAGCAAGACCTTCCACGCTAATTCTCCGTTGAGGATCGCCCCAATCGTGTCGTATCCCACGCCGAACACGCGCGGAACAAAAAATCCGATAATGCCCAGCCCCAGCGCCCCGATTGCCGGCCACCACAGTTCGTCGACGGGAAGCTTTTCGAAAAGATCCTCCACCCAATACAGCGCTTTGCTCAACACGATCGCAGCCAGCCCACAAATCGGTCCTAAGACGAGATAGAAGGGCAGCGCTCGGGGAATCGCAAAGTCCACATGTCCCACCTGGAACATCGGCCCCGGCCCCAGCAATTGCATATGGACGGCCGTCGCGATTGTGCTCGCGATCACCAGCGGAATAAACGACCGCGACTTGAACTCAAACAGCAGCAGCTCAATGGCAAGGATCACTCCCGCGATCGGAGTATTGAATGTCGCCGACATCCCTGCTGCCGCGCCGCAAGCCAGCAGAACTTTTCTCTCCACCGCCGTCGTATGCAGAACCTGACCAACGAGAGATCCCAGCGCGCCGCCGGTTTGGATGATCGGCCCTTCCGCGCCAAAAGGCCCGCCCGTCCCGATCGCGATCGCCGCGGAAATCGGCTTCAGCAGCGCCACCTTCGGCTCGATCCGGCTGCGATTGACCAGGACCGCCTCCATCGCCTCAGGAATACCGTGTCCCTTGATCTTCGAACTGCCGTATTTGGCCATCAGTCCAACAATCAATCCACCAGCCACCGGGACCAGGATCACCCACAAGCCAAGATGATGCCCGCCCACGCTGCGAAAAGTGGTTGTCGCTTCATGAAAAAAGAACAGGTTAGTAAAGAGCCCAATGAGCTTATAAAGGATGTAGGCGACAATCCCGGCCAGCAGCCCAACCCCCGCCGCCAGAAATGACATCAGCGCGATCCGGAATGGCGCGGGCTCCGGGTGCGCCAAAGGCGATATCCCCGAGGCCGCGAGTGGCTCATTCTGAATTGCTCCAGATCCATGGTTGTTGCTATTGCTATTCATGAACTTTCCCTCTTGAAATTGCACCCGACGAAAGCAGCGAAATCAAGGCAAGGTCCTCAAGCTCTGCACGATCGGCAAACTCCGCAAAGACTGCACGATTCTGGGCAATAATTGATTTCGGTCGCCTAACTCGCCGCCTGCAGCATCGTGGAAGAGCGGCCCTTCAGGGCCGCGAAGAAGCGTGCGATGAGGGGGTTTTAGCCCCCGTGGTCGTTGCTCGCGCTCGCTTGTCCTCTTTTCCCGCCATGACCCGGCGCAACGCCGCCACCAGGCGCGGCGCAGCCTCCTGCAATTCCTCGTGATGATGCAGCGCCAGTTCAGCAAGCACGTTTTCGCCCTTGGGCGTCAGCCTCAACAGCACTTCGCGCCGGTCTTCCTCGGTCCGCTCCCGCCGCACGTAGCCTCCAGCCTCCAGCCGATTGATCAACTCCACCGCGCTGTGATGCTGCACGTGCAACTGGTTGGCAAGTTCCCGAATCCGAGGCCGCTGCCCCTCCGGCATCCCCTTGATGGCCAGCATCAATTGATACTGTCCTCGCTCCAGGCCGGCCGCCTGCACGGCCCGATCGCTGAAAGCAAAAAACTCCCGAATCTGATAGCGGAATTCCGCCAGAGCCCGGTAATCCGCAAGTGTCAGCTTTTTCATGCGTGGATTCTATCGTGCAACGATAGTCTGTACATATTATATCGTACAGCGATATAACTAACGGAATCCCGCTGTAACAGGTTGAGGGGTTTTGACTTTTTCTGTGCTCCTCTGTGCCCTCCGTGGTGAACGAACTCCGCCCGCTAGCCGATTCCGCACCCATCCATTTAGAATCCTCTGTCCACACCGGACAGGAGACCGCCCGTGATCCCGCGCTACACCCGTCCTGAGATGGCCCGCATCTGGAGCGACGAGAATCGCTTCCGCACCTGGCTCGCCGTCGAAGTCGCCGCCACTGAAACGCTCGCCGAAGCAGGACTCGTCCCCAAAGAGGCGGCCAAAGCCATCAAGGAACGCGCCGACTTCCGCGTCGAGCGTATCCACGAAATCGAAGCCGAAGTCCGTCACGACGTCATCGCCTTCACTACAGCCGTTGCCGAAATCGTCGGCCCTCACGCCCGCTGGTTCCACTACGGCCTCACCTCCAACGACGTCGTCGATACCGCGCAAGCGCTCCTCATTCACCAGGCCTCGCAAGTCATCGTGCAAGACCTCCACCGCCTCGCAGAGGTGCTCGAGCGCCGCGCCTGGGAATTCAAAGACACTCCCATGATCGGCCGGACCCACGGCATCCACGCCGAGCCCATCACATTCGGATTCAAGATCGCCAACTGGTATTCGGAGACGCAGCGCAACATCGCGCGTTTCATGGCTGCAGCAGAAGACATGCGCGTAGGCAAGTTCTCAGGCGCGGTCGGGATCTTCGCGCACCTCACACCGGAACTGGAAGAGAAGATCTGCGCTCGACTAGGATTGAAAGCCGCTGCCGTATCGTCGCAGGTGATCCAGCGCGATCGTCACGCGGCCTACCTGGCCACGCTCGCCGTGATCGCCTCCACGCTCGACAAGATCGCCACCGAAATCCGCCACCTGCAGCGCACCGAAGTGCGCGAAGCGGAAGAGTTCTTCAGCGAAAAGCAAAAGGGATCCTCCGCCATGCCGCACAAGCGCAATCCCGTGACGCTCGAGCAGATCAGTGGCCTCGCCCGCGTCGTGCGCTCCAACGCCCAAGCCGGATTTGAAAACGTTCCCCTCTGGCACGAGCGAGATATCTCGCACTCCTCAGTCGAGCGCGTCATCCTGCCCGACTCGACAACCCTTACTGACTATCTCCTCACCAAGACGACGAACACGATCGACACGATGTTCGTTTATCCCGAACGAATGCGCGCGAATCTGGAGAGCACGCACGGCCTCATCTTCAGCGGACAGCTTCTGCTCGACCTGGTCGAACACGGAATGACGCGCGAGGACGCATACCGTCTGGTGCAAAGTCACGCCATGCGCGCTTGGAAAGAGGGCCTCAACTTCCACGACGAGATTCTTGCGGACAAGGAGATTTCCACCAAGGTTCCACGCAAGCAGATCGAGTACGCCTTTGACTTGCAGCGCCAGCTCAAGAACGTCGACAAAATCTTCGCCCGCGTGTTTGGAGTGAAGAAACCGGCCCGCAAGGCTGGCAAAAAGCCGTCAGCGAAGCGGCGCTAGGTCAGGTCGCCGCTATTTCGATGACAACGAAGAAGGTCTGATGGAAAGGCGCCGTTGGCGAACTCGAACGATCTCCTCGGGCGGACCGTAGCCACGAACGTGAGCGCCATGGCAGACTTCGTATGGTTGTAACTCATCCCAATTCCAGCGGCTAGGACGGGGCGGGGAACCGCACGCGCAGTAGAGAATCCATTCCTGCAGCGAACCTCTCGCGACCGGAACCAGGTAGGAACCGTTACGATACGGACTGAATCCGATCAGATATCGCGTACGGCATTTTGGACACTCCACGCAATGACGGACACGCCAGGTCATGACAGCCTACCGTAAGCGACTGTAACGGATGTGTCCCCGCAAAGTTGGACGTTACCGGACTCCGATCCGCCTGAGCTGGACGTTTTCGGACCTCGCTTGCCGCGTTCCATTACGGTCCGAAAACGTCCAGAATTCGTCGCTGGCTGGACTATCATCAGAATGCGGTTGGCGATTTACGAACGGTTTACATGACGCTGGATTTGCAAGTTTGTTCCAGGGCGAGGCTGTCGCGCGATCCGCGCTTCGATGGCAAGTTCTACATCGGAGTGCTGGGAAGCCGCGTGTATTGTCGTCCGATCTGTCCCGCGCCCACGGCGAAAGAGAAGAATTGCCGCTACTTTCCCACCGCGGCTGCGGCGGCGGAAGCGGGATTCCGACCGTGTTTACGTTGCCGCCCGGAAAGTTGCCCGGGAACTCCCGGCTGGCAGGGAACTTCCAACACAGTTTCGCGCGCGTTGCGGTTGATCGGGGAGAGCGGTCTCGAAGATGGCGGTGTCGAGTCGCTCGCTGAGCGCTTGGGCGTTGGCTCGCGCCATTTGCGGCGGCTGTTCGTGCGTCATCTCGGCGCGACTCCGATCGCGGTAGCACAGACGCGCCGACTTCACTTTGCCAAGAAACTGATCGACGAGACGACCTTGCCCATGCATCAGATCGCTCTCGCTTCGCGATTCGGCTCGGTTCGCCGCTTCAATGCCGGGATTCTCAAGGTCTATCAGCGAACGCCGACACAAATCCGCCGTCTGGCGCATCAGACAGGCACTCAGGCAGGCAATCAATATTTGTTTCGGCTGCACTTCCGTCCGCCATATCACTGGCACGGCATGCTGGATTTTCTGGCACCGCGCGCGACTCCCGGCGTCGAAGTGGTGGAGGATTCCACGTATCGTCGTAGCATCGCGGCAAACGGTTTTAAGGGATATTTCGAAGTGTCCCTCGATCCGTCGCGCGACGCGTTACTGGCGCGCATCGATTTTCCGGACCCTCGATCGCTGTTCGGCATCGTCGAGCGCATTCGCTCCATGTTCGACTTGAACGCCGACTGGGCTTCGATCGTAAAGACGCTGCACAGCGATCCCGCGCTCAGCGCATGTGTGCAAGCTGATCCGGGCATTCGCGTTCCGGGCTGCTGGAATGGATTCGAACTGGCGGTGCGCGCGATTCTGGGCCAGCAGGTCACGGTGCGCGGAGCCACTTCATTGGCGGGACGACTCGCGGCGGCGTTCGGCAAGAAGTTTGACGGGCCGAAGGGACTGACGTATTTGTTTCCTTCACCGGAGGCTTTGGCGAGCGCAAAGCTGACTTCGGTAGGGCTGACGAAAGCGCGCGCTGAGACGATTCGAGCGCTGGTGCGTGCGGTGCGCAGCGGCAAAATCAAGTTCGAGGGTGTCGTTCACACAGACGAATTTCTGCGCCGGCTGTGCGAGATTCCGGGGATCGGCGCGTGGACAGCACAATATGTCGCGATGCGCGCTCTGGGTGAACCGAATGCGTTCCCCTCCAGCGATCTTGGATTATTGCGAGCTCTGTCTCTGGATAGCGCGCGCGGAGTCGAGCGGCGAGCCCAGCCTTGGCGTCCGTGGCGCGCTTATGCGGCGATGTATTTGTGGCGGATGGCTGGTCGAAAGAGCGACGGAAAGAGTCAGCGTAAGGGTGTTGAACCAGCGCTCCAGGAAGGCTCGGAAGGCCAGCGCGCTGCCCTGTGAAAAGCCCCAAAAACAATTTTCGTCGAAGGCGTTTTGCAGGTTCCCAATTTGGGATGGCGTAAGGTACCCTACCCCCCTCTTCCATGGTCGATTGGAATCACCGATTTGTAGGAAATTCTCGATTTAATCTATGGGCTGCAATCACTTGTGGGCAAAATCTTGAGCCGCAAAGAGTTAGCAGCGGGAATCGGGTTTTCAAAGAGCTTTTCTTTCTGAACCGCTAACACCACAGCATAGCGATCATCTGCCCCTCGCTCTGTGGAAGGCAAGGTCAGATGTCACATGATCCTGTGAATATTCTCTTGCCACAACCCATTGCAAAAGCGCCTTAATCCAGCGGCGGTCGCGCCGACCCGCCCAACAGTGACGAGTTCATGTTGAAGATATTGTGATGTCCCTCCGGTCCGCCCCAGGCAAACATCATCGAGACCATGGGGAAGCCTCCGGCCCGCAGGGTTAAGCCCGCGGCATAGCTGTGGCGCAAATGGCTGAAGCCGAGATCGCCGCGCGTCAACGCAACCCGGCCCTGGTCGGCCACGAATCTCACCCCGAACGGTCCCCAGATCGAGTGCTCGAAATTCTCCTGCAACAGAAGAAGATTGGGCGCGCGAAAGCGGTAGTCCTGATAACTGCCCAGCGCGAGACTACTGTTGATGTCCTGACCGCCGAGCGTCTGCTGAAAGTAGAACGGCACCTTGGACACGGAGTTCATCGACTCCGAAAGCAGTAGCCGCACTCCAATCGATCCATTCAGATTCCGGGAGCGAGACACGCTGGGGCACTTCTCGCCCGATGGCGCACACTCGTCGGGCCCAGTCATCGTGCTCGTCTTTGATCCTGACTCCGTATATCCGTACAGATAAAAGGTGTGATTCAAATCGACGTTCCATCGTTCAAACGTGTTCCCGGAGTTTGACGGTGCAACGAACTCCTGAAAACTGCCCGCATAATTCAGCTCCAGATGATCCCCGATCACCGGTTTGATGCGGACTCCCTGGCCGAATTGTACGAATGCCGGCTGGCTGGAAAGTCCAGGCGCCGTTGCATCGTTATACACAGAATAAATCGACGGCACGGTCGAACTGCTCTCGTTGCGAATACTCACGAACCGCCCGTTGATTTCTCCGAATAGGGAAAGGTTCAGCTTGCTGATCGACGGCCACTCGTATACCGGCTTGGTCACATTGCCGCCGACAAAGGTCTGCGTCATTCCAAACTGTGACTTATTGGCGAGTGATGAATTGTTTCCCAGTCCAAAAAAGTACAGCTTGTTCAGAGAAATGGCCTGTGCATACAGATTGAACACGGTGTAAGGATGGATCCTTACCTCGTGTTTCTTTGGCTTCTCGGGCTGTTCTCCGGGCGCCGTCGGAGTCGGTGTGGTGACATGAACTGGCTCGAAGGGCGTGTGTACCAGTTTCAGGTATCCCCCAGCGCGCCATGCTCCGCTCGTCGCCCCTACTGCATCGGCGTTCCAGCTCAACCGCCAGTTCTTGGTATTCCGTGTTGCCACGTACGCGCCACCGATACCGAAACCGTTTTGCGGAGGCATACTGCCGGCAGCAATGTGCAAGGGATGATCAGTAAACAGCGTGTAGGCGCAGCTACCCACGCTCATGAAATTGTGAAACTTGCAGGCATCGGCGACACGTTCGCCTTCACGCCGGAAATCCGCGTGCACCCAGCTTTCCTGGGCCAACGCCGCAGTTGATACCAGCAATAACATCCCAGCCAGCTTGCACCGCATTGACTGCCTCCAGAGTGCTGCTACTTCTTCCGCCGTTTGATGTTGCTGCTCTTTTTGGGCTTCGTGGCGCGGCGCTTGCGCGCATGATCCTGTTCGCGCTCCGCTCGCTCATCGGCCACGGCAGCAATTTCGCTCACGCGCTTGCGCTTCGGTGCACGCCGTCTCCGCTGCGCATCTTCATGCGCTTCATGAATGGCCTCCGTGACCTCGCGAATGTACTCGGCAGCTTCGCCTTCGGTTCTGACGGCCTTGACATATAGCTCGCTGCGATAGCGCAGTGGAAGCTTGCTTTCCGCCTCCCTCAGGTGACCGATCTGCGACTCCAGCAGCGAGCCCATGGGGCGATTGGGGTCGTAGGCATTTTTCGGGGGCTTCGGCACGTGGATGAGAACCATGTTGGAAGACTCCTTCCCTGCGGCACTCTGCCGCACGTTATTGAAAATCCCCACGTCTGGCAAAACCGGCCAGCAGTGGGGCACCCTTGTGAACTCTAGACGTCAAAGTCTGGACAATCCGTGCGCATCACATTCAGCGACAGCACGTTCCTCGCTGGATCGACAGCCCCGCCTTGTGGTTCGATGAAGACGTCTGCGCTGGTCTCTCGCGGAGAGAGGTCCCCGGAATATTGACCCAGGAAAAACTTTGTTATCGTTGCCGGGATGGAGGCATGGTCAAAAACGCGGTCGACCACGGCCCCCTTCGGAATCCAGGGAGAGATCAGGATCGAAGGCACACGGACGCCGAGCCGGTTGAACTCAAATGCCACTCCCGTGCCTGTAGCATTTCCGTCCGCGGTGAACTTATCCTTCGGACAGTCCGGCGGCGGAACGTGGTCGAAGATCCCTCCATGTTCGTCGTAGGTAATCAACAGTGCCGTGCTCTCCCACAAATCCGGATTGTTCTTGATCGCCTGGTAGACCGACGCGATGAACGATTCGCCGGCTTGGATGTTGTGATCCGGATGCTGATCGTTCGCGATTTCCTCGCCGCTGTCGGTTTCGTGATCGCTGTAGTTCGGCTCGATAAACGAATAATCCGGCAGGGTGCCCTTCTCGCAATCGTCGAGAAACTGGCTGTAAGTTCCAAACAGCTCCGGCTGATTCTGCAGCAGGTTGGCGACTTCCATGGTGGAGCTGGTCGTATCGTAGTAATAGACTTTGGCAGTTCGCTTCGGAGTCGCGCTGATCAGGCGCGTGTACACGCTCTTGATCGTCTCGGGTGGATAAATCGGGTTCAGATCCACGCGCCCGAATGACGTCCCATAATGCGCGAACGCCCGGTTGCAGATCGTAGGGCCGGGGATCGAGGCGAACCAGCGGTTGAAAACGGCAAACTCCAGCGCAAGAGTTGTGAGCACCGGCAGGTCGCTCTGCTGGAAGTAGAACATGATTTTCTGCGAGTGACCGACGTCGCCCTGCTGGTTGAAATAACTCTTTACGAAGCCCTGCATGTTGGGCTTGCGGTCCGCGCTCTTGTCGCCGCCATAGATCTGCAGGTCAACCGCTGGGAAGTGATGGTCGGGATCGGGCTGCAGCTGCGCCTGGAACTCGGCTTTGGCCTGCGGCTTCACCGGATTGTTCGTCGTGTCCGGATTGGCGAATGGATCTCCGTCAACATACCCGTCGATCGCGGGATTCACCGCTTTGAGCGATCCCAGCATGTGATCAAACGACCGGTTTTCCATCATCAATACAACAATGTGTTGCAGCTTGTCGAGGCCGGTTGGCATAGCACGCTCCTGCAATGATTAATAGTGCAGCAGGGGGGGGAAACGTTTCCTGGGACGCTGCACGTGTTCGGGGAAGATTGGCACAAGAGTGTGAACCAGGCAAGAACCGTTGGTGCAGGGGAATCGGATTTGTTACGAAATCCGGACAGCTCTGGGAGAGTTGCGGGCCATCGTGGAACAGCGGCGCTTTAGCACCGCGTTAGCGCTTCTTCGTAACCACAGGGCTTTAACCCCTGAGGGACCGGGTCCATCCTCAATAAACCAGTTGCTGACGAATACGGATATGCGTCTGGACGCGGTGCCAGCCGCGCCCGCACGGGATTCATCCGTATGTTTACGCGATGGTGCTCGTAGTCGTCCCAGTCGCGGATGCGATGATTCGTGAAACTCGCCTGCCAGACGGAGCCGCGCGTGTCCAGTCAGTAGGAGAATCCTCCCTTGAGGAATTGCATCGCGCGTTCCAGGGAGATTTCTTCCGCAAGCGTGAGTAGCACGTGAATGTGATCGGGCATGATGACGAATTCGTGGAGGAGAAATTTTTGTTGATCGCGATAGTGCGCGAGTGTATCGATCAGGAGTCTAGCAGTCGTTTCGCGGCGGAAGATCGGAATGCGTTGGATGGTTACGGTGGTGACGAAGAAGACGCGGTCGGAATCCATTCCTTGGTGTTCGCGGGGACGTGTGAACGCTGTCTGTGAGGGACGTCACAAACGCCTGTGGAGAATTCCAAAACGGTACACGGGGCCTAAAGGCCCGAGTTCTCCGGGCGCCTCAACGCGGCCCTTGAAGGGCCGCTCTTCCACGGGTTGTCGGCGGCTTTGCTTGTCACGAGGAGATTGCTGGCGTCGGCGCTGGAAGAGGGGCTATCAACGCCATCCTCATCACCACCACACCCTCCAGACTTTTACCTTGTAGACCCCAACTTTCATCATTTGCGCAAACCCACACCCTCTCTCACAACCTCCAAAAAAGACCCTTACGAACAGCCGCTGGTGCTGCCGCAGCTCATGCAGCGGTAGCAGCTGCCGTTTCTGGTCATGATGCTGCCGCAGAAGCTGCAGCTGGGGGCATCGCCCAGATCGACGATGCTCGACAGCGCGTCGGCGGCGTGGACGGGAGAACCAGTTCTCAGTTCCCGGTTCTCGGGTCTCGGTTGTGGCGTGGAACCGTTTGCGTCTCCGATCCCGTCTGGGCTCGGGAGGGCTCCTGCAGGTTTGAGCCTGAGGTTCTCGAACAACAGCTGCTGCTGGCCGGTCAGGAAGCGCAACTGGAGCCAGCGGAAGATGTAGTCCATGATGCTCTTGGCGTAGCCGATGTCCGGGTTGCCGCTCCAGCCGCTCGGCTCGAAGCGGGTGTGGGCGAACTTTTCGCAGAACAGCTTCAGCGGGACGCCGTGCTGCAGGGCGATCGAGACTGCCAGCGCGAAGCTGTCGACCAGGCCGCTGACTGTGCTGCCTTCTTTGGCCATGGTGATGAAGAGTTCGCCGGGCTCTCCGTTGGGATAGAGGCCGACGGTGATGTAGCCCTCGTGGTCTCCGACTTTGAACTTGTGCGTGATCGAGGCACGCTCTTCTTGCAGCTTGTGGCGGACGGCACGCGGCGGAGCGTTGAGGTCTTCTTCTTCCAAAACCTGGACGGGCAAGGCGCCCGTCCCCACACGGCCGGAGGACTCCGCCGTCTTTGTGCCTGCGGCTGATAGCGGTTGGCTCTTCTTGCAGCCGTCGCGATAAACGGCGACTGCCTTCAGGCCCAGCTTCCATGCCTGGAGGTAGGCGTCCATGATGTCTTCGACCGAGGCGTTCTCGGGAAGATTCACCGTCTTCGATATTGCTCCGGAGATGAAGGGCTGAGCGGCTGCCATCATGCGGAGATGACCAGTGTAGTGAATGGAGCGCGTGCCCTTCGCCGGCTTGAACGAGCAATCGAAGACGGCGAGGTCGTCATCTTTAATGTGCGGCGCGCCTTCGATGGTGCCCGTGGCGTCGATGTAGCTGACGATGGCGTCGGTCTGCTCGTGGGTGTATCCGAGCTTGAAGAGCGCGGTGGGGACGGTGTTGTTGACGATCTTGATCATGCCGCCGCCGACCAGCTTCTTGTATTTCACCAGCGCGAGATCAGGCTCGATACCAGTTGTGTCGCAGTCCATCATGAAGCCGATGGTGCCGGTGGGGGCCAGGACTGTGACCTGGCTGTTTCTGTAGCCGTGTTTTTCGCCGTGCTGCAGGGCTTCGTCCCAGCATTGCTTGCTGGCTTCGTACAAGGCGGTGGGAACGTTTCCTTTATTGATTCCGTTCACTGAGGCGCGGTGCATGCGGATTACGTCGAGGAACGGTTCGCGGTTGATATACCAGCCGGGGCAGGCTCCGCCGGGCATAGTTTCTTTGCCTGGGGCGCTCGGCTTCGCCATCGCTTGGACAGCCGAGGCGGCTGTCTCCACATGAGCTGTGCCGATTCCGGCTCTCAGGTTTGTTTCTGACAAATTCTTCTTTGTTGCTTCCGTGGCTGGAACCAGGGGCTCGCACTGTTCCGCGATTCGGCTGCTTTGCAGATAGGCTTCGCCGCACATAATGGCAGTCACGCAGGCGGCGTAGTCGCGGCCGGCGTCAGAGTCATAGGGGTGGCCTGCGGCCATCAGCAATGCGCCTAAGTTCGCGTAACCCAGGCCCAGAGGGCGATAGTCGTGCGAGTTGGCCATGATGGCTTGCGTGGGATATCCGGCGTTGTCGACCAGGATTTCCTGCGCGGTGATCAGGATGTCTACCGCGTGGCGATAGGCTTCCACGTCGAACGTGCCGTTGGGCGCGAACTTCAGCAGATTCAGGCTGGCCAGGTTGCAGGCCGAATCATCAAGGAACATGTATTCGCTGCACGGATTGCTGGCGTTGATTCTTGCCGTGTTCTTTGAGGTGTGCCAACGATTGACCGTGGTGTCGTACTGCATGCCGGGATCGCCGCAGTGCCATGTCGCTTGAGAAATCTTGTGCATCAGGTCTTTCGCTTTGTAGGTCTTTACGACCGAGCCATCCGTGACGCTGCGCGTGGAGAAGTCAGTGTCGCGGACTACGGCGTACATGAAGTCGTCGGTCACGCGAACAGAGTTATTTGCGTTCTGGAAGAAGATGCTGGAGTAAGCGTCAGAGTCGGGATGGGAGCCGTCGTATCCCACAGAAACGAGGGCGTGCGCCTTGGCTTCTTCTTTCTGTTTGCACTCAATGAATTCGACGATGTCGGGATGGTCAACGTTAAGAATGACCATCTTTGCCGCGCGGCGGGTCTTGCCTCCGGACTTGATGACGCCGGCGAAGGCGTCAAATCCTTTCATGAAGCTCAGCGGACCGCTGGCGGTGCCGCCTCCGGAAAGAGTTTCAGTGGATCCGCGCAGAGGAGAGAGGTTTGTGCCGGTGCCGCTGCCCCACTTGAAGAGCATGCCTTCGGTTTTCGCCAGTGTCAGGATCGAGTCGAGGGAATCTTTCACCGAATTGATGAAGCAGGCGGAGCACTGGGGTTTGCTGTATCCGGTGACACCGAATTCGACTTGCTGGGTTTGCGGGTTCCAGTGCCAGTTGCGGCCGTCGGAGTTGGGCTCGATGCGGTCGCATCCGACATTGAACCAGACGGGCGAATTGAACGCGGCGTACTGGCGCACAAGGATGTGGACCAGTTCATCATGGAATGTTGCGCCGTCTTCCGGAGTGCGGAAGTATCCCTGCGCCATGCCCCAATCGCGAATAGTTTCTGCAACGCGGGAGACGAGCTGGCGGGCTCCGGTTTCGCGCTCGGGAGTGCCGATCTTGCCGTGCAGATATTTGCTGGCGACGATGTTCGTCGCAGTCATCGACCAGTCTTTAGGGACTTCGACGTCCTTCTGCTCGAAGATAATTCCGCCATGCGAGTCGGTAATCTGAGCAGTGCGGAGATCCCACTCGACTTCGTCGTAGGGAGAGACACCTGTTTTGGTGAAAAGCCGACGGAAAGAGAGGCCGGGGGCCTTCCTTTTGGGGGCGACTGGGGACGCGGCGACAGAAGACGGAGCGGCGGCGGATTTGGTCTCGGTTTTGACTTCAGGCATCAAGGGGCTCTCCTAATTAGATTCTATGCGGCTTCGATCGATTCGGGCGTCCGGGTGGGGGACGGGGAATCGGGTATAACGGAGTCCGGTTGTAAGGAACTTTGTCTTTCGCCCTTCAGGGCTTTTTCGTTCGTCGAACAGCCCACGGCTTTCGCCGCCGGCTTTGCGCTGACGCTGCTCGCGGCTGCGTCCCTTCCGTCAGAAGCCGGAAGGGAACGAGGAAGAACAGTGAATCGTAGTAGCCACGGCGGAATTGAGCCGAGGTGTGGTTGCGACTGCTGGAGGGGCGCAGTCGGTTTTGGCAAGGATATCGGCGCTGTCAGGCCGAAGGGATCGGCTAGCACTCGAGGGCTCGGGTGTCAGTTCCAGCGAGGTGGCGAAGTGCGAGCCTATTCCCGTCGCTTTCTCAGCCGAGGAAACGATCCACTGATTCAGGGCGCTGCAGATGCTGCGGCGCTGGATTTGATCGTGAATCTCGACGAAGCGAACGAAATAGCGCCCGGACGCCAGTCGCGCCTGCATGGGATTCGGGTGCGACAGCATGCGGTCGAGGACGAAAGCCATGTCGTCGTCTTCGAAGAACTTGGTGACGGCCAGCATGCGGTTGCGGGCATCGGCTAGGGGGTCTTGGCTACCGGCTTTTGGGACTGCTCCGCTTCCCTTCGCTTCGCTCAGGGTTCGCGGGACGGACGAGGCGCCCGTCGCCACACGAGCAGTCGAGCCGGCTGTGGCTATGTGATTCGTGCCAAAGTCGACGACTTCTTCTGCCAGGGCGAATACACCGGGCTTGCTGGGGACTACCAGGAGACTGTGGTGGGACTCGCAGCGGAACCAGCGCGACCATTGCAGGCGACGATAATCCACAGGACGGTCGAAACCGTGTCGTGCCAATGATTCAGAAACTAGTCGGGTAAGGGTTTCCATTGCGGGCTCCTGGGTTCGGATTACTCCACGACAAAAAATCTCTCAGCGCCGCTCGCTTTGCTTCGCGGGCCGGACGAGGCGCCCGTCGCCACACGCGCCGTTCTACTGGCGTGCTCCGGGGGAGGATCGGGGCACGGGCACCGCACTCTCAAAACCGGGCTTCCGGACTTTCTTTTTGGAGCCCCGGAAGGCTGAAGTTCATGATTATGAAAGGGTTGGGCGCCTGACTTTACAGATCCGGAAGCCTGGCGCCTGCGCCTCTATTTGCCCTGCAGTGGCCGAGTCACCTCTGGCTCAGACGACTGCCGGTGTTCCTGCACTCTTCGAACTTCCACCCCATTCCCGTGGGGTGAAATTTCATTGCTTGGGATTGCAAAGTTACTCCTGCCAGTTGTGCATGTCAAGGGAGAAACACTACAGGTTGTATCCCTAGCAATGACGGGCTTGATGCGGGATTGAGGGCAGGTTTTCCACACAAGAGCAGGTACCCAGTTTTCAGTTTCAGTTTGAGCGTCATCCACAATGGGTTGCCTGAATACGGAGAAAGATCGGCGCTCGTCGAAACTCAGAAACTTCGGAACTCGAAACCTTAAACTTTACTTTCATCACATCAGGCCGAGCCTGGAGGAAGGCGCGCGAACGGGCTGGGGAGTTTTGCGTTGCGTGCGGGCAGTCTTGTCCAGGGTGACGCTTCCGAAGTCATCATCGCGGAAGTTGGTTTTGATCTTCTCGATCCGCAGCGGCTCGATCTGAAGGCTGGCCAAGCGCAAGTTGATGGGTTCATCTTCTTGGGTTGATCGCTGAGGAGTGGGACCGGGAGTCAGCCCCATGGGAACGTAAATGTCTTCGAAGATCCGGCGGGGAGCGATGCTCAGGACCCCGTCACAGGACTCCACCAGGTAGTCCCCTTTACGGCCACAATGCTGTCGGCCAAGGTGGTCGGTGAAGGTAAGACTGGAATTGAGTTGTTTGGCTTTGACCAGGAATCTTGTGCGGTACGTTTTCCATTCAATCGTTTTCATGGCGCGCTGATGTTCTGCTGGTAATTGTCCTCAAAGCGAAAATGCGTCTGGGACGAACCAATTTCTGCTGTGAGGACGAAGGTGAATGTACGGTTGAATTGCACGCAGGTCAATTCCGCTTTTTGGTGCATTTGAGGAAAATACCGTGCCCGGATTCGATGCGGAAATATTGCTCAAGCAGGAGATAAGAAACGTCACGCTGTAGGCCGACATCACGGCATTTCTTGGATGTGGCAGAGGCGACGAATGAAATCTGGTAGAGTGGGCAGCCGGAATCTCCACAGGGCTTGCACAGGAAATGCAGAAAGGCAGTTCTCAGTTCTTGGAGGAGCTATGGGGCAGAGGGTTGCTTTGGGAGTTTTAATTCTGTTGGGCTCGACGAGTCTTCTTTTCGGACAGGGTGCTGGGTCAAAAACGATCGCGGTGCGCTGCGGGAATCTTTTCGACTCGCGCGGGGATTCGTTACGCAAGAACGTCGTGATCGTCATCGAAGGCGAGAAGATCAAGGAACTCGCAAATGGTGCGCCTGCCGGGGCTGAGGTGATCGATCTTTTGGGTGAGACTTGTCTGCCGGGATTGATTGATACGCACACGCACATTCTGCTGCAAGGGGACATCACCGCCGCGGAATACGATGAGCAATTGCTGAAGCAATCGCCGGAGTAGCGGACGATTCTTGCGACGGTGAACGCGCGACGGGATCTGGAGTATGGGTTCACATCGATCCGCGATCTCGAGACCGAGGGCGCGGGATACGCAGATGCCGATGTGAAGAAGGCCATTAACAACGGAGTGATTCCCGGGCCGCGGATGCAGGTCGCCACTCGTGCCCTGGATGTGACTGGAGCCTATCCGCTGCAGGGTTATGCGCCTGCCGTGATCGTGCCGCATGGAGTGCAGGTGGTGGATGGCGCCGACAACGCGCGTCAGGCGGTGCGAGAGCAGATCAGCCACGGTGCGGACTGGATTAAGGTCTACAGCGACCGCTCGTATCGCGTGCGCGAGGACGGGGTGCTCGACGACATTGCTACGTTCACGCTCGAAGAACTGAAGGCGATTGTGGATGAGGCTCACCGCGAGCGCCACAAGGTCGCATCGCACGCGATGGCTTTGTACGGCGTGCACAACTCCATCGAGGCGGGCGTAGATTCGATCGAGCATGGGAACTACATCGCTGATGAGGATCTGAAGACAATGGCATCGCATGGGGTCTTCTATGTGCCGACCATTTATGTGGGCGAGTACGTCGCACCGGGGCGGGCGGCTGAGGGAGCGCCGGTGTGGGTGAAGATGATTCAGATTCATGAGGACACGTTCCGCCGGGCACTGAAGGCCGGAGTGAAGATCGCTTTCGGGACCGACGCGGGAGGGTTCGACTGGAAGATCAATCCAGCGAAGGAGTTCTCGTCGATGGTGAAGTTTGGGATGACTCCGGCGCAGGCGATCCGCGCGGCTACGGTCAATGCCGCGGAGTTATTGGGGACGAAGGATTGGCTGGGGACTCTTGAAGCGGGGAAGTTCGCGGATATTGTGGCGGTCCCGGGGGATCCGTTGAGCGACGTCTCGCTGATGGAGAAGGTGGATTTTGTGATGAAGGGCGGGATCATTTATCGAAGGCGGTAGCCACAGCAGGACTCTAACCGCCGAGATCGCTGAGAACTCGACGCAGAGGACGCGGAGAACGGCTGTCAACTACAGGAATTACCCGAGCGGAAGTCAGAGCCGATCTGTTGACAATCGCCTGTAAGGTTCAAAATCCGTAAGGAGTACACCAAATGACGACTGATCCGGTTTGTGGAATGAGAGTCGATGACAATGACTCGCAGCATCAGGCGCAGTATGGCGGCCAGACGTACTCATTCTGCTCGCAGCAATGCAAGAATGAGTTTGAGCAGAATCCGGAGCAGTACGCGAGGTCGGCGGCTTAGGACAATCGGAGCAAAATAGCGAAGGCCCTTGCTTTGGCAAGGGCCTTTTTATCGCCTCGTAAGTGGGAACGCTTCCGATGACCGTCACGCTCCTTCGCTTCGCTCAGGGTCGCGGGGCGGACGAAGGCGTCCGCCCCTACACAAGATTAGCGGTGCGCCAGGGCTGGTTCGTGGACTCCTTTGCCGGCTTTGAAGGCGGCGTAGCGCTTGTTGATTTCGTCCCAGTTCACTACGCTCCACCATGCGGCGAGGTATTCGGGACGGCGGTTGTTGTATTTCAAGTAATAGGCATGCTCCCAGACGTCGTTCCCGAAGATGGGATAAAGGCCTTGCGAGATGGGATTGTCCTGATTCGGCGTGGAGATGATCTGTACTTCGCCGTTCGGCTTTCCGGCGAGCCAGGCCCATCCTGAGCCGAATTGCTTCGCGCCCGCGTCATTGAACTTCGTCTTGAAATCGTTGAAGTTGCCGAAGGTCTTCTGAATCAGCTCAGCAATGGGACCGCTGGGATCGCCTCCACCCTTGGGTTTCATGATCTTCCAGTACATGGAGTGGTTGATGTGGCCTCCAGCATTGTTGCGGACCGCCGCACGGATATCTTCCGGAATGGCATTGAGGTCGCGGATCAGGTCTTCGGCAGACTGGCCGGCTAGCTCGGGATGCTTCTCGAGGGCGGCGTTCAGGTTCTTCACGTAGGCGCCGTGGTGCATGTCGTGGTGCAGAGTCATGGTCTGCTTGTCGATCGTGGGTTCGAGTGCCTCGTAGGCATAGGGTAGGGGGGGTAGTTCGTGTGCCATTTTCTTCATTCCTCCAGGCTTTTGAGATGACGGGAGATTGGATTTCGATGCAAGGTTCGTTGGGGTCATTATAGCTCCGGGAGGGTTGCGCGGATCAGGGGCGCGAACCAACGTCGAGGTTTGTGGCGCGGGCGCGCCTCGCTTCGCTTCGGCGGGCCGGACGAATGCGTCCGCCACCACACAACCTCGGCGGAGAGTGCGTGCGCGCTACTTCCGGGCTAGGAGGCGGATTCTTGAGGTGAAGGCTCTGCCCTGGCACGCGGTGAAGGTTGGGATGGGGTGGGAGGAGTCGACTACGTTGTTCACTACATAGGGATTGCAGCGGCCGGTGATGTTGTCGAAGCCTCCGCGCAAGGCCCAATAGTTGTGGAAGAGATGGAATTTCTTTTCTAGTTGCAGGTTCAGGGAGAAGTAGTCAGGGTACCGCTCCGCACTGGGTTTTCCAATGAGTTCATGCTGATCGTTCAAAAGGCTGAACGGAAATCCGGTACGGGCTTCCATCGAATAGGCGAGTTCGAATTTGTGGAATATGGGCAGAGTAAAGAAGGGAAGATATCCCCAGGAAAGAAAGCGGTTCGGCGTGTCCCACGGGTAAGGACCAGGTTGTTGCGAACTGAGCACTGGGTTGTCGACGTTGAAATCGAGAGCCTGATTAGTTCGGGACCGCGAGCGAGTGTACGAACCCATGATCGTGTAGGTCTCCCGGAAGTTGTGCCGAAGCGAAATCTGAAAGGCGTCATAGTGATCTTCACGAGTATTGCGGAGTATGAAATCGCCCGTCGCTGTCGAATTGCGCGTGTCGTAGACGAACCCATTAGTGCCATGGCGGCGCAGGAATTCCGCTTTGAGATAGATCGCCCTCGGAAGCCGTTTTTCTAGACCGAGGCTCCAGTTGAGGAATCGAGGGGGCTCGAGCGTGTTGTTGTTGATCGAAAACGTTGTCGTAAGAGGCCCTGTTGTGGTGACACAACTGGTGGTCATGCAATTGGGATCGGTGGCGAAGAATATGTCTTGCCGACTGCCCGCAAACGGACGGGCGATGAGGAATAGGGGAGTTGCATCATAGACGAGGCCGATTCCGGCCGAGAGTTTGGTGCCGCCGGAATTATCGAGAACATAGGTTCCGGCCAGACGTGGCGAAAAAGCTCCTTCGTGGACGATTGAGTCCCAATCGAAACGAATTCCAGGCTCAATGAGCAGGCGGTCGGTGACACTCCAGCGATCTTCGATGTAGGCGCTGACCTCGGAATTTGTCTGCTCATGAGGCAGGGCGGCAGTGAAGGTGGAGTAGCGAATGCACGGAAAGTTCTTGTCTTGCGGGGCCGTGAAACAAATGTCGGCCGGTTCTTGGGCGGAAACCTGTGCCGTCAAAAATGAAATTGGTTGGCGATTGAACTCGGCATCATAAGAGAGGCGGTCGAGATCGGTCCCGACCTTGAAATCGTGACGGCCGTGCCAGTAGTGGGGCGAAAGATATACATTTGCCAAGCCTTGCCAGCGAGTGGCGGACGTGTGCTCGTTCAGATAGTAGTTGCCGAACGCGGTGCCGGGAGTGATCTGGTAGGGGGCCGTCCCGTAGGGGGTGAGACGCAGATTGTATTGACTGAACGCAACTCCGGTTTCGAGCAGTTCGCCGCCGTTGAAATAATGCTGGTCTTTCACGCTGGAAATGTAAGCGGTCTCAACATCCTGCGGATTCGTCTGTTGTGGGCTTTGCGGTGACAGATAGGTGTATTGATCGTGCAAGTAATTGATGAGGAAACTCGTGGTCAGAATGTTGCGGCTCGTCAGGTTGGTCTGGACCTTCGACAGATTGCCAATGCGCCAGATGTAATCGCTGTCCTGGTCGACGGGGAGAGCGGTGTAGACCAGATTGTTGTATTCGCCTTCGAATGCGTTATAAAACCAGATTTTCTGCTTAAGGATTGGGCCGGAAGTGGTGAAGCGGGGAAGGAATTGATTGAAGCGCCATCCATGCTTGTTCTGGATGGAAGGAATGAAGTTGGTGGCGAAGAAGCGGTAGTGATCGTCACCGATGCCGGTGTTCAGATGGAGAGTTCCGGCAGATCCTTTGCCGGATTCGGCAGGCTCGCGTGAGGGCTCGACCTGTATGGAGCGGAAGGCGTCGGCACTGACATGGACGAGGAGCTGTCCGTTGGCCGGTTGCGTGACGTTGAAGCCATCGAGCAGAGTCTGGGTCTGATAGGTTTGTGCTCCGGCGATGTGAGGCTGGCCAAACTGGTCCTGGACGACTCCGGGAATGAAGTTGAGCACGTTGCGGTAGTCATGTGTGCCGGGGTAGACGATATCGATGACGTCGAGTCCGCTGATGGTTTCCTGTGCGGCAACCTGCGCGGGATCGATGGCCAGAGGGGATTCGTGTACGTCGACAGTTTCATGGACTTCTTGCAGATGTGAGATCGCCACTTCGATGTTCGAGGTGCGGGTCATCTCCACGGAGGGCTGTTTAAGTTCGTAGAAACCCTCTTTTTCGACTCGTAGCTGGTACTGTCCGGGAGCGAGATTCGGGAACTGGCAGCGTCCCGTGTAGTCAGTCTGACATCGAATGGGAAGTTGCGGTGGGGCTTCTAAAGAAATCCAGGCGGAAGGAACGGCGACTCCGTTTTCATCCACGACGGTGATCAGGGGCGCCGAGCCGACTTGGGCGGCAGCCGTGCAGGCGAGAGCGACGGTCAGGAAAAGGGCACGCATCCGTTCAACTCATTGTATGTGTGAATGATAGAACTGGGTTCTGAGATCCGCTAAACCTGGTGCGCGGGAGTCGTCACACGGAGTCGACGGGTGTGCGGCCAACGAGCCTGCAAATCACCGACTGCGGGTATTCCCGTGCAGCTGGAAATCAGCTAAAATACAGCGATCGTTTAGAAGGATTTTCCCTCATCCATGTCGCTGCATCTGACCTCTCAGGAAGCCCTCAGACTTACCGCCACGTTTGCCTTTACAGCCGATCGGATGCGCGCGGCCGATGACGCTTTTGAGATCCGCGCCCAGATCTGTGAAACGGCCAGCCGCGTTGCCTTTCTCAGGGCCCACCTCATCGCCAATAGAGAAGAGATTCTCCCTGTGCTCGGCGAAACTTTCCGGCGCGGTGTTTTCGCCGTTGCCTGAAAACCATCCAAGCTTCTCCAGGACCGCCGTACAATGTGGGCCATGCCGGTAGCGCATTCACTCGACCCGCGGTCCGGATCACACCCATTGCCGCAGCGCGGCAGTTCAGCCGGGGCAAGTCAAACACGCCGACGCGACGGCATGTTGCTCCGCATCATCGCGGTACTCAAATTCCTGAAGGCAGCGTCCTTAATTGCCTTGTCGGTCGGAGTCTTCCGGACAATGCACCAGGATATTGGCACCCGGTTGGAGCACTGGATCAAAGCGATGCATCTGGACCCGGGGAACCGGCACATCGAAATGTTTCTGGAAAGAGTGTCGAATCTCAGCCCAGCGCAGGTGAAAAGGCTGGGACTTGTGGGCTTGCTCTATGCCGGACTGTTCCTGGTTGAAGGTACGGGATTGTGGCTGCAACGCCGCTGGGGAGAGTGGGCCACAGTGGTGATCACCGGGCTACTCATACCGGTGGAGGTGTATGAAATTTTCCGACATCCGAGCGCTGCAAAAATTCTGCTGCTGATCGTGAATATGGCAGTGGTCGGCTATCTGGTGTATCGGATTCGCACCCACCACGAGACCGGCTGACGAAACGAATCAACGCTTTACTCGCCGCCATGCAGACCTTAGACCTGAGACCTGAGACCTGAGACGTTACTCTGCTGCTCAGACTCGCAGCCAGTGGTGCCCGTAGTTATGATTTTGTCGCGAGGTACTGGCAGACGCGCTTGATCGTGTCGCGCTGGGTATCGTTCAGGGTGAGAAACTCGAAGCCATAGCGCAGGCCCTGGCGGTAGCGCACGATGGCGCGGACCTTGATGGGGTAGGGAGTTAGCGGGAGCGGAATTTCCAAGGTCACGATCTCGCCGGGTTCAAGGCTCCCCGTCAGAGTGGCGCCGATGCCATCCTGGCCCATCTCCGTGGAGCGGCCCCAGCATTGACGGAATTCTCCGGCCTGAAACATCTTGACCTGCAAGCGGACGTCAATCACGAAGCGGGGAAAACGGCGGGTAAAATTCGGCTTACCAGGCGTGCGCTCGCCGCCGGACGTGTTGCTGCCACTTTCGGCACCCGCGGCCGCGGCTTGAGCTTTCTTCTCGATAGCCATGCAATGTGAGGCTCGACGCTGAGCCTTTCGCAAACGGTCCCTTAATTTCCATGCAACAGATAACCGGGCTCGAGTGGAAGCTTCCCGGCTAGCTTTACGACTGAAACGCTGCTGTTGATCGCGTAAACATCGACGACGCCGACCGCTCCCGGAATGGAAGCCACCTTGTTGACCAGGTCTTCATCCGACTCCACGATCATGATGGCAGGATGATTGTTGCGCCCGTGGTTGGCCGTCGCGATGAGATCCTTCACTTGCGCCTCAGGCAGTTCGTAGACTTTTTCCAGGAACAGCTTCATCTCGGGAGTAGCCGGAGCGCGCATGATCAGCATGACTGGTTTCCCATCGGGCCAGCGGTTGGTCTGGGCTTTGCACACCTTCACCAGGTCCGGCAGGGAGATGGCGGCAAACGAATTGGCCTTGTTGGAGACGACCGCAAGGTCGCGTGCGGCTGCCAGGGAAACGGTGACCGCTACGAATAATGAGGTGCTTATGACTTTGCGGTAGAACACGCTCTCCCCCACAAGACAGGACAGTCCATACGGTCGATTTTCATGGAATTTGGTCATCGGCTCAACGTAACCAAGGTCATGTGCCTCAAGGATTCCCAAGGAGCGGATTCCAGGCAGCTTGTGCTATGTCCCAGCCGAGCCCGAATGGGTGAAAAATGGGTAAAAACTCAATGATCGAAGGGATTGGCAACTCGCCTGAGTTCAGGTAGGCTATCGTTTCTCATAGTTACAAGGATTAGTCCCCTTATGACAAATCGAGTCTCCTACGCTCCGCAAGACGTTCAGAAAATGTGCAAACAGGCCGAGAGAGATCATGAAAGCAAGAAGTTAGTGTTTTTAATGGAGCGGGTGAAACGGCAGATCGCGGAGCGCTCCAATTCGGGCGTAAAGGCGGAAACCGGAAAGCGGTCTGTCGGGTTGAACTCAGACTCCGGTTCGGTGAGACCGCCTATCCGCTCAGTTCCTCTCGAGCGCTAACCTTCTTTGCCTGGTTTTCGACCAAATGGTTTCCTGCTCGTGTCGTCGGAAATTTTTTTTCCTTCCACAACTTTGTTTTGCGCTAGAATCGCGATACTTTGCGGATTGGTCCCGGCATTGGCGGGACGCAATGTGGGTTCGTGCACGGCCTTCCCCCAGGAGGAGTAGATGTATCGGCAATTCACCGGCACCCAGGCGGATTTTCGTCCGCTGCGGGATGTTGATTCTCAGCTGCGAGACCAGACCCAGGATTTTGCAACCTCATTCAATACAGGAAATTACGATCACGCTGCGCGGCTGTTTGCGGATGATGGCGTGCTGATGGCGCCCCAATACGAAGGGGCTTATGGACAAAAACTTGTAGAGCGTCTGCTGCGCCAGTTGGGTGAATCCGGCTACGGCGATCTGCGGATGGAGACGACGCGCGTGGATCATTCCGGCGATATGGCCATGGAACTCGGGCGTTTTTCGCTCGTGGTGCGAGGGGCCGACGGGGCGATGATTCCGGAGCAAGGAAAATACGTCAGGGTGTGGCGCCGACTAGGCGCCTGGCTGCTGATGGCCGACTGCTGGAACTGGACGGCACCGGCGGTGAGTGATCGCGCAGCATAGACTGGAGAATGGTGAAACATACACAGGAAACGCCCGCCGACGAGAGCGGGCATGGGGCGGGAGGAAAAGCAGTCGATCCGAGGCAGTATTGTCCGAATTGCTCGTCAAAGTTGCAGGAAAGCCGTTGCAAGATGAAGTGTCCGCAGTGCGGGTTTTACCTGAGCTGCTCAGATTTCTACTAGAAGCGTCGTTGGTTGTCTGTCGTTAGTCGTTGGCTAAACCACCTTCCCAACAAGTCTTTCCGATGGGATTGTCCACTACCTTTTCAGTCAAAAATTCGACCTTCAATCATTCTGGTCCCGAGACGCAGAAAAGCGATTCCGTCTACAATGACTCCGCGACTTTATTTCTGATTTGTGAGGAGAACGTCATGCAACGCAAGGCAAGTGCAGTTTGGAAGGGTGGGTTGAAGGACGGCAAGGGATCGATTTCGGCTCCAGGAGGAGTGCTGAACAATACGCCATATTCCTTTACGACGCGTTTTGAGAACGCTCCGGGGACGAATCCGGAGGAATTGATTGCGGCAGCGCATGCGGGATGCTTCTCGATGGCGTTGTCGGCGCAGTTGGGTGGGGCGAATCTTACGCCGGAGAGTATTTCGACCAGCGTGACCCTGTCGCTCGAAAAGCTGGACTCAGGGTGGACGATTACTTCCAGTCACATTGATGTTGTCGGCAAGGTGCCTGGTGCCGATGCCGCGACGTTTCAGAAGTATGCCGAAGCGGCGGAGAAGGGATGTCCGGTTTCGAAGGTGCTCAACGCGAAGATCACGATGAACGCCAAGCTGGAGTAAAGGCTGCTTGATTGCGGTTGCTCTGTGGGGGAGGTCATCCTGAACAGCGGCGAAGCCGCTGGGAAGACGGTACGTGAGCCGAGAGTTTAGATGTGGTTGGTTAGGAACGCCGGGTGCATTCAGCGGACACGATCTTGGCGACCGTATTGCCGCTTCAATCGCTTCGTAAGGTCCTTCGAGGGCTACCGCCCTCTTCAGGATGACATCGCGTACAGACGTCGGATGACATCGCATGAGTGGCATCGTTTGACAGCGAGCAACCGGGCTGTAAAATAGACGTGCAGGTCTTCCTGATCCGGCGGCCTTGGGCCGTCGCGACGATTGAAGTCCACTTGCCATCGTGGCGGAATTGGCAGACGCGCATGGTTCAGGTCCATGTACCGGCAACGGTGTGGGGGTTCGAGTCCCTTCGATGGCACCAAAGCAATGATTGATTTGCTGATTGTTAAATGAGCAGCCCTCCGGCTGGGCCAGTCGTTTGCAGCTGAGCCTTTCCTCTTCGATCCCTGATCAGTTCACATTTGCCGAAAGCCCTTTCATCATCAGGCCATTCAGCGTGATCTTCATATCGATCGTGGTGGGATGGTTTTCGCCAAGCGTTTTGGCGGCAATGTTGAAGGCCCTGCTCATCAGCAACTGGGCTCCGTTGAAGTTTCCCGTGGCTTGCAGCAGCTTGGCCAGCATACCCATCGTGCTGGCGGTCTCAGCATGGTCGGGTCCCCAGGCTTTCTCCGTGACAACCAGCGCCCGCCGGTAGATCGGTTCGGCCTCGGCGAATCGTCCTCGCTTGTGAAGAAGCGCAGCCAGGTGAAAGAGGGTCGACCCGACCGCGCGATTATCGGAACCGAGAGCATGCTCGTAGAACAACAGGGCGCGGCGCAGAAGAGAGTCGCACTCTTCGGAGGTTCCGGCCTGTTGAAGGGTCAATGCCAGATTGACCAGGGTCACGGCGATCTGGGGATCGCCGGGCTTGAGGACTTTTTCTTTGATCGCGAGTGCCTGGCGCAGCAGCGGGACCGATCCCTGGGCATCCCCTTGAGCCATGCGCAAGCCGGCGAGTGTTTCCAGCACCTGTGCACATGAGAAATGCCCGGCGCCAAATGCCTTTTCCCGCAATGCCAGCGCCCGCCAGAAAAGCGGTTCAGCGGCCGCGACATCGCCTCGGTCCTGGAGCACGGAGCCCAAGTGGAAGAGTTGGGTCGAGACAAAAACTGCTGCGTCCTCGCCCACTCGTTCTCCCATGGCAAGCGCGCGCCGGATGCAGGCCTCAGCCTCGGCGTATTCGCGATTGCGGAACAGGCTCCAACCCAGCGTGCCGAGCGTGACGGAGATGCCGGCGTCGTTCGCCGGTAGAAGTTCTTCTCTGGTCTTGAGCGCCCGTCGAAGCAAGCGGAGCGAATCCGCGACCTCCCCTTTTGCAGCCAGCAAGGACGCGAGCGCCTCCAGGCAATCTGCTGTCACCAGAGAGTCCTTGGGGTCAGATTTTTCCTGCAATGCCAGAGCGCGCCGCAACAGAGGTTCCGCGGCCTCATACTCATCGTTTTCCGTCAGCATGCGGCCAGCTTGATTGAGGGTGGGGATAAGGTGTGCATCTTCCGCCCCAAAAGCGGTCTCCTGAATCGCCAAGGCGCGACGATACAGCCCCTCCGCACCGCGGATGTCCGCTTTCTTCCACAAGAGTTCCGCAAGTCCCAAGAGCGTGGCGCACAATTCGGGGCTATCCGGGCCCAATTTCTTCTCTCGAATGGAAAGAGAGCGTTGCAGCAGGGATTCTGCTTCCTGCAATTGACCCTGCTGGCTCAGGGTGATGCCAAGATTTGTGAGGCAGAGCGCCAGTTCCTCCTGGTCGAGGTCGGGATTCAGTTCGTGCAGCGCGAGGGCCCGGCGAAACGCGTCGGCAGCACCGGCCAGGTTTTCTTTCCGATGGAACAGCAGTCCCAGCGAGTTGAAGACCGCCGCTGCTCCGCGGTCCTTCTCGCCATAGTTTGCGGAGCGGATCTCCAGCATTCGCCGCAGCATGACAATGGCGGCATCTGGGTTTCCTTGACCGTGATACAGTTGCGCCAGCCAATCGAGCGCTTGAAGCAAATCTGCCGAATTCGGTCCCAGGTTCAATGCCTGGATATAGACGACACGATGCAGCAGGGGAATGGCGCCAACGAAATCGTCGCGCAGCATTTTGAAGTGCGCGATACGGCGCAGATAAATGCCGACTTCAATGCTGTCGCGCCCAGTTTTTTTCTGCGTGCTCTGGATGAGGCGGTCTAAGGTTTGTTCGGCGAGGGTGAAGTTCCCCTGGGCGGCGTAGTTGTCCGCTTGCCGGTTAAGGTCGGCGGCATCGGACGCGACGGGATTCCTGCCTTCGGCAAACAGCGTGCGCAGCAGGAAGAAAAAAAATATTAGAAGTGCGCCTTCCACGGGATACCTCGGGACGTGGCTGACCTGTCAGTATAACTGCATCGGCACCTTTCGTAGTTCTATGCAAAGCGACTGAAATGCGGGACAATCATGCCTGGCAGGGAGGATTGCGATTTGAAGATTTCGCAGAAAGGACTGTACGCGCTGCAGGCCATGATGACCTTGGCGCGACGGTACGAGCAGGGCGCGATCAAGATTCGCGACATTGCAGCGGAAAGCGACCTGCCTGAGAAGTTTCTGGAACTGATTCTGCTGGAACTGAAAAACGCGCGCATCGTCGACAGCGTGCGCGGCGCACGCGGCGGTTATCAGTTGCGCCGTGCCCCTTCTGATATCCCCCTGAGCGACATCATCCGTTTGGTAGATGGACCATTGGCGCCCATGGGCGATGCCGAGCAACTGCGTGGACTGATCGCGAAAGATGCGGACCACCGGGCGCTGTATGAAGTCTTTCTAGCCGTACGGGATGCAGCCGCCAAGATTCTGGAGCACACCACCGTCGCCGATCTGATAACTGAAAAAGCCCGCAAGGGATCCGGGCCGAAGAGCGGACCGCTGCCGGCCAAAAGAAAAGCCACTGGGGCTTAGATCGCCTCGGGCGGCATTTGGAGCAGCCTACACTGACGGCACGCTCCCCTTCGCTTCACTCAGGGTCGCGGGGCGGACGAAGGCGTCCGCCCCTACACGAGCCTACCTGGACGCGGGGATCAGATTGCCGATCATTTTTTCCAGGCGGACGTAACTGTCTTCCATTCCGCGCTCCATTCCTGTCGCCAGCATTGCGGCCCGTGTTTGAGGGTCGGGCAAGGTCATGCGCATTGTCATGACCGTGCCGGGGCCGTCGGGCTCGAATGTGGTTTCGACGTGATTGTCAGGGGTGGGATCGGGCAGGTGCATCCGCTCGATGTGGACAATCTTGCTGTAAGGCTTCAATTCCAGGAACTCTCCGGTCAGATAGAAGCCACCGCCTTTGCCGTTGGTCCATTCGTAGCGGATCTTGCCTCCGGGCCGAGCTTCGTTGATGCAGACTGGCATCGTCCACCCTTCAGGCCCGAGCATCCACTGCTGAACCAGTTTCGGTTCCATGTGCGCGCGGTACACCGCTTCCGGCGGGGCGGCAAAGCGCCGGGTCACAATCAGGTGTGTATCGCCTTCGGTCTTGAGCGTTAATTTACTCATCGCGTTTTCCTCTCTTTGTCTTTATTCGATTCCATGGCGGCTAAAACTCGGTCGAGCCTGGCGTAGTTCCTCTCCAGAGCCTTTCGCAGCATGACGAGCCATTGATCCATCGCATCGATGCCCGCCTTCGCCAGCCGGCGCGGACGTCGGGTGCCGTCGATTCGGCCGACAATGAGCCCCGCTTCTTCGAGCACCTTAAGATGCTGCGAGATTGCAGGTTGGGTCATCTTGAACGGCTTGGCCAACTCCATGACTGTCGCCTCGCCAAAGGCCAACTGGGCAAGGATCGCCCGGCGGGTCGGATCGGCTACGGCTGCGAAGGAGGCGTCTAGATTGAATGTTCCTGACATAAGTAATAACTTATATAAGTAAACAGTTATTGTCAAGCGGAAAATTCAGACAGGGCTTTTGCACTTCACGGATGGCAGACCTTAGTGAACCGGAATGCGGTAGACGGTGATGGAGTAGGGATCCAATTGCACCGGGATCTTTCCTGCTTTCACTTCAAGGCTGGAGTCCTTCGGCGCCACATTCTTCGGGTGGTCGAAACTGTTTTCGGCGTCCAGATCCGCGCCTTCCAGAGTTGTGACCTTCGCCGTGCCCGACGCGTTTGCGCCATTCAAATCGATCTCGACCGCCCTTGTCGTGGAGGCGACGTTGACCGCTTTCACGATCAGTTCGTGTGAGCGCTCGTCGAGTGATGCGCTGGTGTAGAGTCCGTCTTGCGCTTGCGGCGTTACCGGAACAATTCGCGTCCCCGGGTTGCTGGCAAAGATTCTCTGCACGTAGTAATTCGGAGTGCCGTAAGAACGCAGGTTGTCGAACCAGATGGCGTCGGGAGTCCATTGCCACGCGTCGACGTGAGCGAGTAACGGCGCATACGATGCCATGCGTACAACGTCACCGTTTCGCTCGAGACCGGTCATAAACGCAGCTTCTGCAATGGCCCCGTTCCAGTTGTTGTGATTGTCCGGCCTCGCCACGCCCGCTGTCTGCGCTGCGTACTCACCTGCGAACACCTTCGGTCCCGAGCGGTCGTAGTGGTCGTAGCGTCCCGTATTCGTGAGGAACCACTGAGGATTCATGTAGTAGTGTTCGTCGACAATGTCGGCTTTGAGTTGGCGCCAGTTTGACCACAGAAATTGGAATTGGTCTCCAGAAGGTGCTGGTCCGGCGGCGACCACCAGGTTGATCTCGGGATATTTCGTTTTCAAAGCCGCCGAGAACAGTTTGTAGCGCTCGACATAAGGCTGTCCCCACTGTTCGTTGCCGACTCCGATCATCGTGAGGTGAAACGGCGCAGGATGCCCCATCTGGGCGCGCACCTTCCCCCAGGGCGACGTTGCCGGACCGTTGGCGAATTCGATGAGGTCAAGCGCATCTTGAATGTATTCCTTGGTGTCGTTCAGTTGCGCCAACTCGCTGGTATTGAACTGACACGCCATGCCGCAGTTCAAGATTGGCAGCGGCGCTGCGCCGATATCTTCCGCCAGTTGGAAGTACTCGTAGAAGCCAAGGCCGAAGGACTGGAAATAGTCCGGCGCCGGCCGGTGGTCAAACTCATCGTTCCAGCGGTTGATAATCGTCTGTCGTTTTTCGACGTCGCCAACCGTGGTCTTCCAGCGATAGCGTGTGGCCAATCGCTTGCCTTCGACGATGCAGCCTCCGGGAAAGCGAATGAAGCCAGGGTGCATGTCCGCCAGCAGTTGCACCAGGTCTTTCCGCAATCCGTTCGGACGATGGTTCCAGGTGTCGACAGGAAACAGCGAGATCATGTCGAGATCGACATATCCAGGCTCGTCGAGGTAGAGATTGAATTGTGCATGCTGGACGGTTGCGTTCGCGCGGATTACGGTCTCATAGCGTTTCCACTGTCCGTCAAACCCCGTCAGCGTTCCGCTTCCGATTTCATGATTGCCGTCGGTGATCGTTGCCCGGACGCTTTTCGGGCCGCCGGTCCGCACATATGCCGAGAACCGGTACTCAGCCCCGCTCTCCACGCCGATCCCGCGATAGCCGGAGTTCCACAATCCGTAACCCGGCACATACGCGCGCACGCGAAGATAGTGCGGATTGGAAGCATTGAGCGGTTCGTCCTTGCGGAGATCGAGTTCTCCTCTCGTACTATCGAGCTCGCCCTTAGGGCTGATTGGCAGGATGGCGTGCCATCCTGCGAAAGGCTGGTCGAACTCGAACGAACGGTTCTTGATCCGCTCGGGATAGAGTCCGCCGTCGGCGCCAAAATTGATGTCTTCGAAGAAAATGCCGAACATGGCGGGCGAGATGGCAGCCCCCGGGTGGGCCGCATCAACCGCGATGACTGTTTCATCTTGTTGGCCCTGAATCGAACTGGAAACGGGTACGAGGACAAGGGCCAGGGCCAGGAATGCGAGAGAGTATGTGGAGCGCATAGGATTCGCCAGCATTCTACTCGTTTGAGCTATCACAATGAGCGAAATCGATTTACGGCAGCTCATTCGCACCCGCTGGAATGCGTGAAATGTCTCGTCTGACGCGGGATGTGCCCGATTTTCACAGTTGCAGCTCCAACCCGATGCGGGATGCGTTAGCTTTGATCCCTAATTAGAATTCTCCGAAACCAGACACCGGATGCGGCTTGTGCGCGAAATTGTTCCGGGTCGTTGCACCAAATCCGGTCATAGGGCTGTGAACGGCGTGCACTCGATTGAAAATGCATGTACTTACAAAGGCGTATTTTTGATTGACTGAAAAAATAGAAGGAGTACAACAAGATCGTTCTTTGACAGCTTCTTAAGTTTTTCCAGTTGGTGCGGCGTCCGGGGCTCAAGCGTAGTCACTGTCTTAGCCGAAAGGTT